>Ga0316198_10000420_pt1 | contig 22144 bp, 23 predicted proteins | sample OudBieAanoxic_MG_FD_204935 | JGI IMG/M metagenome (GOLD analysis project Ga0316198, IMG submission 204935) | Coastal sediment microbial communities from Oude Bieten Haven, Netherlands - site A anoxic | ecosystem: Environmental > Aquatic > Marine > Coastal > Sediment | place: Netherlands...
TATTTCCTTACAACTCACGAAGCGTCACAGCAGGCTTTCAGCGGGTACGTAACATGTTAGGAATAACCGACCTACGCTTCCATGACTTAAGAAGAGAAGGTGCAAGTCGATTATTTGAAAAAGGCTATTCTATCGAAGAAGTAGCGCAAGTAACCGGCCATCGCAATTTAAATATTTTATGGCAAGTATACACCCAGCTATTTCCACATAAGTTACACGATAAGTTTGATTAATAAATTAAAAAATTTTCAGGCTTATTTAAAAGCCTTTGATCCTGAAAAGGCTTACTATATCTTTTATTGGTTATGAAAGGCTTCCAATAACTCTAAAACATTTTTCCATTCACCTTTGTATTCAGGCCATTTTAAATAAAATTTAGCCAAAATTCGCTGGTAGGTTTTATGATTAGCGCGTTTTTCTCGCCATATTTTTTCTGTCAATAAATCTTCACGTTTAACCGTCTTAGCTACAGTCTCAAAATCAAACTTAGGATTTATAGTTCTGCCAAATGCGATTATTTCTATATCTCGACTGTTGGGGTTCATATCTAGTGCCTTAACTGCATCAGCACTTATCTCACGGAGTTCTGATTTTTGGTGGCAACCTAGTGTACGTCTAATATAAGAAGCAGTTTTTTTTACTGAGCCACCTTTTAAAACAGATATCGCAAAATAGCCTTTAGACGTTAATTTCCACAATTTTTTATTCCCAAGAAATGTAGACCAATCTTCCCATTCTGCATAACCACTTATTGGATGATCTGGCAACTTGTATATCCGTTTCAATGGAGCAAATTTATCATAATCACTCCCCCTTGCATCTTCATATTCGACAGAGCTATTAAACGCGTACTTTTGTACTAATTTCTTAGCGGTCGAATAACCAAGAAAACTAACCGGCTTAACACCACAAATCTCACCATGAGTCGTAATTGCCCCATATGCATTTGTAACTCTTTGTGGGAATCCATGTGGCAACTTTCCAGAAGAATGATGTTTCTGATAAACTTTACGAATACCCAACTCAGGCCTCTTTGAACAATACTCAATCACATGTGATAACGGTGCGAGATAATAGCGAGTATTCAATGGATACCCATGTTTTCTTGCTAAAAGTTGTGCCAATGCAATTTTTATATCTGAATTTTTTCTTAAACTATTTTGTAAACTAGTTGAAAGATCAGTTATTTGTTTTGCATTTATTTCATGACACTCTCTAAAAAAATCACATACTCGCCATTGAGAAAGAGGTCTAGGATCACCTTCATAAAGACTTTCAAAATCTATTTCGCATACATCAGAGAGGCCGACCTCAGTTAATAAAACCTCTTGTACATGTTCTAAAAAGGCTTTCTGTCCATTTTTTCTGTTTATACGTGCTTCAATACTCACCAATGTCACTTCAGGATGATAAATAGCCGCGTTTTCTGTTTTAAAATTTCGTTTATTAAGATAATCAAGCAGTATTTCATCCTTCATTTCATTAAGTTTCAGGTTGTCTCTAGAGCACAACCAGACTTCAACAATATATTTTTTTTCTTGAATGCTGAATTTAAAATCATATTCAGGATATCTCCTTTTCCTCTTTTCATCTGCACTATAGAGTTTTTTATAATAAAAACCCCATTTACCATGGGGTATAAAGCTAATATTTAAATGAGATAAAACCTTTGCAACTAGTAATTCGGAAGTTGAATCGTATTGGATACCATCTAGAGTTAATCGTTCTTTATTAAAAAATTCATTTTTCAAATCTGTGTAATAAGTATTTTTATGTGAAGAGCTACAAATAAACTGCGCTCTAGGATCTCCTTTTTTCCATTCATCTACCGTTTTATAACCTCTTAACTCCAAATAATCATACCAATCATTGTAGCTATACCCCATTAGCTCGGGGCGCATGACCCTCCAGCCTTGCTCTTGAGAAAAAAGTTCCAGTAAACTCTTTTCACAGACTTTTCGAGCATTCATTTCATTTGATAAAACAGAGTGCTTGCCTCTAAAGATCCCATTAGATTTTAGGCTTTTTGTAGGGACCCCTATAGCTGCGATGAATAACTCTTGATTATTCATCGCGCCAAACTTATATTTCTGTGTATTGGCTTTAGAAATTAATTTTCGGCATTCTGGACAGGCGATATGAGCCTTTTGCTCTTCAGTAGGGTAATCTAATTTTTCCCACTTATATATTTGAGCACTTAAATTGGCATAAGTGCCTTCCCATACATAGCCGCAATCAGTTGATAAGCAGACGAATTTAAGATTAGTATAACGACCGTAGTAATGCTCTCTATTTGTAATAATTTCAGCTCCATGAATAGATATATTGTCTTTATATTTTTCCCATGAAGTCTCAATTACTGTTATCAAAGATGCAACATTTTTCCAATGTCTATATACTTCTACTGTTACAGCTTGCGGATGCCGTAGTAATTCGATGCAATTGTTTTTTAATACTCTAATTGTTCCCAGAGGAAAGCAATGTTTAAACTTTTTAAGATGATCTTCAGTCAATATCATTCCACCTGTCCCCTATGTTATGAGCTTAGTAAAATCCAACTTTAGACTTTAATATGCCCTTCAAAAAAACATAAATAACTGGAATTAAATACTATATTTATTAGACTTTCTTTTGTAGATTTTTTTTCAACCAATTATATACATTTTCAATTTCTATGTTGGTATCTTGATTTATGATCAGTGTTTTACCTATATTCATAGGCTTAGCTCGTCTTGCCAATAAATCTAGCTCAGGAAGATATTCTATTCCAGGATGTCCAGATGAACGAAAATTGATTCTTTTTTTATAACGTTCACATACAACTTCACTACTGATATCGTTCCAAATCTCTAAGATTTCACTTACATTACTCTTGTTTATGTATTCAACTAACACTTCCCTTGATTGAAATCCGAACCAAGCATCTACAACATAAGTGCACTCTTTAGGAGAGTTTTCTATAATTTTCCATAATGCTTCGTATGCAGCCGCCCCCAGCTCCCTATTCTTTTCTCGACTAATATCAGGATGAAGCATCATAAATGGTTCTTTCAGTGAATCTAAAACTAAATATGGTAAACCCAAACTCTCTGAAATAGAGGATGCAATACTACTTTTTCCTGAGGCAGGTATGCCATTAACTAAAATAACACGTTTGTTATGGTATATTTTACTCATAGGATTTTAATTACCTCGTCAATAGATTTTGCATTTCTCAGTCTATCCATTTTAAGTTTATCATCGAGCATTTCGACTATTTCAACTAACCCTTCCTTGATATGCTCATTACTATTTTTTGCACCAAACATAACGAGAATATCTACAGAATCACTCCCCTTAATCGAAATAGGTTTATTTAGAAGTACCAAGCTAAATCCATTTTTTATTACACCGCTATCTGGGCGAGCGTGAGGTATAGCTAATCCTTCATCGCCAAAAACATAATAAGGACCGTACTCTTCAGTATTTTTAATTACTTCATTTTTATAGGATTCATGTATGTAGCCTCCTTTAATTAGTGGCGCTGCTGCAATTGCGATAGCTTCCTGCCAATTAGTAACATCCATGTTAATTTGAATTGCATTTGCCTCCATTAATATTTGCTTTATAGTCATATATACCACCTAAATATTACGACGAATTACATTACGTAATTCATCAATTTTTTCAAATAAGCTATCGACTTTATTTCGATATGCAGGGCACTTAACATAGACTTTAAGTGCCTTGTTATATGTGATCATCAGAGTTTTATGGACTTCTGCATCTTTATCATTTTCAGATAATTTCTGTTCAAGATTATGAATAGCTACTTCTAATTCTTTAGCTTCATTTTCGTCCGCAGGAGTAGACTGTTTAGAAGTAAAAAGTTTACTTAATATTCCCATATAACACCTCTGATCATTTATTCTTTCAAAATAGTTGATTGAAAGGATTCTAGTTATTTAAATAAATTCATTTTTTCAATAAGAACTTTTTCTACAGCTTCGCTCGCTGGGATAAAGAAATTTCTAACCGAATCATCCACTTTTCCTGCTGCAAATGATTTTTGGCATGCATTTACCCATTGAACATTCATTTCAGTTCCTACATTTACTTTTTTAATTCCTTTGTTAAGTACACTTCTCATATCCTCGTCACTTACCCCTGTTCCACCATGTAATACTAAAGGCTTACCAGTTATTTCTCTTAGTGTTGTTAATAATTCATGTTGAATATTAACTTTGGCAGTATAGGAACCGTGGACAGTACCAATACTAACTGCAAGAAGATCTACATCTGTTTCACTAACAAATCGTTTAGCATCTTCAGGGCGAGTAAAAGCAATGTCTTCAACAGCAACGGCCTTCCCATCTTCAGCACCACCAATAGCACCTAGTTCAGCCTCTACAGAGACATTAAATGGACGAGCAAAATCGATAATTTTATTAGTGTTTTTAATATTTTCGCTCAACGACAAATCTGAACCATCATACATAACACTGCTAAAACCTTTTGCTATTGATAACTTGATTGAATCAAGGTCGCTACAATGATCAAGATGTAGTGAAACTGGAACATCTGTTGATTCTGACAATGATTTGACTGCATCCACTAGCAAGTCAAAGCCCACATATTTAGCTGTCCCAGTTGAAATTTGTAGCATCAATGGACTATTTGTTTTTTTTGCTGCAGCAAAGTATGCAGGCAGCATTTCAAGACAATGTACGTTATATGATCCTAATGCTTTGAATCCACGACTCTCTGCAATTAGATATAAATCATTAAAGTTATATAGTTTCATTTCTCTCTCTCTTTTAATTAACTAGATTAAATTTCTCTCATCTTTTACTAATATTTTTTCTATTTTTAATAAATATTCTATTTATCAGTAACTTATTTTCATGACTTTTATTATTGATGCTCCATTAAGCTTTTACGCCTTCACACTCCTCTTCCGTTTTTAGAGACCCATTTACAAACCAAGCTAACCCGACAACAAATGAGATAAACACTCCTACAAACATCCAATTTCCGTTAAATGCTTGACCAAGAATTAGACCTGTTGAAATAACATCTGAATCACTAAACGTAACACCGACAAAACCGTATGTTTCTAAGAGGGGAATAAGTATTGCTGGTAAGAATGTAATGAATAGTCCGTGTACGACTCCACCTATCATTGCACCTCGGCGGCCCCCCATGGCATTACCAAAGATTCCAGCAGTACCTCCTGCAAAAAAGTTTGTAAGTAGTCCAGGTAATATCATTGCAAGACCAAACATTGGAAAGACAATCATTCCTATTACTGATCCAACAGTTGTTGCTAGAAAACCAATAATTACTGCATTTGGCATGTAAGGGAATAAAATAGGACAATCTAAAGCAGGCTTTGCATCTGGTACAAGGCGCATAGCTATACCGCGAAAAGCTGGTACTAATTCATTTAAAAGTAGACGTACGCCTGAGTACAATACAAAGACACCAGCGACAAAAACGATTGATTGCATGAAGGAATACATTAAATAGTTAACTCCACCAGAGAACTGTGAAATGTATTCAGGTCCAGCTGCGACAGCTGGTATGAGAAACATAGGGATCATGATTATCCCCATACTTAAATATGTATCCTGTAGAAATTTAAATGATTCAGGTAAAACTATATCTTCAGTTGATTTAGAACCTTTACCTATTACTTTGGCTACAGCGGCTTGAACTAAGTAACCAATAGTGCAGAAGTGACCTAATGCTATGTCATTACTTCCCGTTATTTTTCGAACAAGAGGTTGTGCTAATGCAGGCATGAGTACTGCCATTGCACCTCCAAATATCCCTCCTGTTAGAATAAGTGGTAAGCCACTCAACCCTGCTTTATAGCAGATAACAGCTCCAATGGTACTCATCCACAATAAAGCTTGTCCAGTAAGGAATATATATTTAAAAGGGGTAAGTCGAGCAAGAATAATATTTGTTATAAAAATCACTAATAAAGTCAAAGCAACTTCAGAACCGAGCTCTCTATTTGCTAAGCCAGCAATAGCGGCGACATCAGTTATGTAACCAGTCATTCCAAAGCCAGTAGTAAATATGCTATTAAGATAAGACAAAGTATCGACGATGATATTTATACCAGCCATCATAACTAAAAAGCCAAGTAAGGTTTTAAAAGTACCTTCCGCTACCTTACCTTTAGATTTTTTTTGTAGAATAAGGCCTAACATAGCGATAGATGCTATTAGTATTGAAGCCTGACCAAGTAAGTCTTTTACGATAAATTCAAGTATGCTATTCATAAATCACCTCCGAGTTATATTAAGTTTTTTTCAGTTAATAGTGCTGTCACTTTTTCTTCCATTTCATCTTTATCTGTCAAGCGATGAAGGGTAATTACTTTTTTTGATTCTTCTTCAGAAGCATCTGCTGTAAGTACATCTGCAAATATTTTTTGCGTTAAAATGATGTCAGATTTAAATGCATTTGCTTCCGATACTGTTGTGTGATTGATTTCAGCCTCTATATCCATTCGTTTAAAAACGGCTATAGCAGTCATTTCAATTGCGAAACTAGATCCCAGCCCACACCCACATACACATAAAACTTTAATAGTCATATATCACTCCGCCTGTTAGATAATTCCCAATTCTTTGCCAAGTTTGAAATAATGCCCGTTCGTATCCACGGTGCGATGTCCCATACTTATTAAATCGATTGGTATTGGTTTGTTGTTTGAATTAATAACTATGACTTTGTTTTGCATTCCACTTCTAATGCACCTGACAATTTCATTAGCCATTGAGGTTCCTTGATAAATTTCTTCTGAGGTAGGGTCTCCGTTGCGTAAACTAAAACCCATAATTGTTTTTCTTATACGTATATTTATTAATGGCTCTAATAAAGGAACAACAGTATTTATTGCACCTTGGAATCCAGACTTATATTCATTTGTATATCCTTCAGAACAAAGAATAATCACACTATTCTGGACTTTTAATTTTTCTGTAATTTTCAATGCTAAATCATTAACTGGTACCTGACATTCAGGTATTAAAGCAAAGTCAGCATTAGACTTTATTGCAGACTGAAGTGTTAATTCGCCACATCGAGCCCCAAGAAGCTCAACAATAAAAACTCGATTAGGTAGTCCTCTCCCTGTATTACGAAGCTTTATTACTTCTTTCAGAACTTGCTCACATGCAGTTGCAAACCCAATCGTGTATTCACTACCGTTTATATCGTTATCGATAGTCATTCCTACACCAAAACAATTAACTCCATAACCGCTTAATACTTTAAGAAATTGAAGTGATCCATCGCCCCCAGCCATCACTAATGTGTTTATTCGTTTAGCTTTTAAATTCCCTACTACAATCTTATATTCATTATCCGTAAGTAATTTGTCTGTTCGCCCAGATGATATAATTGGCATAGAAGAAACAGAAAAATCGAGCATTTCTCTGTAAGAAATATGTTGGCTGTTATTTTCTAATAACCCCTGAATTCCTCCATTAAAAATTACTATTTCAGCATTAGCTAAATTAGCGATTTGAAAAATAAAATTATTAATTCCGGTTGAGTCACCACCACTTATAACTAATCCTATTCTCATGACTTAAACCTCATATATTTATGGATAACTTGGAAATGATATTGCTTTAACAAAAAAAACCATTTTTTGAAGTTCGTCTCAAATAAATCATGATTTTTTAAAATCAAAATTATTGAAAACATAAAATCGGCTATTTTTTGTGACGAACACCTCTTTTATAAGCATTGTATGAATATGCTTATTTCCTATATATAGTGGATTTGGAGCGGGAATTGAGTTTTTTGACAGGGATATTTTTAGGCTAAAAAAAATTAAAATTAAATTGTATGCTTTTGTGATGTCACTATCATAAATTTTAAATTAACAAGGTTTAAGAATGGATTTTATTTATAAAAAACTCCTAATAAAATTTACTTTCACAATGAAATTGATTTTTTAATCATCATTTATCACTTATTTTTCAGAAAATAATTAGTAAATAGTTTTCTATTACGAGTGAAATATAAGCTTATAATTTACAGGGGACATAATTGTGAACCTTAAGCAAACCTGATTATGGTTTTCTAGTAATTCTACATAGTATGTTTATGGGGTTGATTTGTCTTAAATATCCAACGACAAAATTATTTATATAAGCTGGATTATTTTTTTACTTTTTTAGCTTTATCAAGAAGCACAAGCTTGATGTTTTTTCTTCTTTTCCGAAACTCGTTACGCCCCACAATTTAACTCTTTTGGTTTGCGGTGAGTCAATCACTGGGTTTCCGTAATCATTGAAGTTGGCAGTTCATAAAGCGGAAACTGTGGTATTAAGTAACAGCTAAATGAAACCCAACTGCATTGCTTACTTTAAATATGATACTCCCTTTGGGTTGAGTTTTTCCGTTAAATGTTTTATATAAACTTTCACGGCTTAACCCTGTCACTTCTGCTATTCTTTTACACCATGACTTTTAACTAAATGCCCTAATGCTGAAACAAAAAGATTTGGATCTTCATCTTCTAGGCATTCACGTAAAAAATCATTTATTTCATCTTGAGAGTCCATGTAATCAAAAGGATTAAATGGAGTTGTTTGATTTTGCATATTATCCCTCCAACTCTGTTAGTAATTGATGTGCTTTTTCAATATCTTGTTGCTGATTTCCTTTATGACCATCATTTAACAGACGTATTATTCTATTATCGCGTATCGTGAAGTAGACTCGATATCCTTTGCTAACAAAAATCCGCATTAAGATTGATTTTTTGCTGTTCTATCTTTTATTTTACATAACCACTTATCAAAAAGAAGCATTTTCTCAATAGAATATTTCATGCTGAGTTTGTATCCTATAAGATACATGATATGAAACGATTTGATTTGTATTAATCATTTTTTTGAAAACAGTTTAAAAACAAAAATGCAGATTAAGCTACTGAATAAACTAATAAAATTTAAGGGTATCAAGGGAATTGTAAAAATATGTATTACATAAAATATATAAAAGTAGCTAAATCAAGTAACTTGACCTGATCATGAAGACTAAAAAATCAGGTAATATTTAAAACTACATTTAACTTATATTGTTTAATGACTCGTTGGACAGTAGAGAGCGAAGTATCTAGGTTTTGAGCGATTGTACGTTGTGGAATAGTTTCTTTATAAGCAGCTATAATTTCCCCCTTCAATCTCATTGAAGTAGTTCTCCCCTTATAAACACCATTTGCTTTCGCTTGTGCAATTCCCTCTGATTGCCTTTGTTTCATAATATCTCGTTCAAACTGATAAACAGCACCCAGCATATTCAGCATCAATTCATTCATAGGGTTTTGTTTATTTGCCGAAAATACCATATTTTCTTTCAAAAATTTAACTGCAACCCCCTTATCTATAAAAAACTCAATAAGGTCTTTTAGATCCTTTAGATTACGTGCTAAACGGCTTATATCATGACAAATAACAATATCACCTGATCTTGCATGCTCTTTTAACTTAATAAGCTCTGGTCGATTTGTATTTGCTCCACTTACTTTATCAATAAATGTTTTATCAGCTTCGATGATTTGACGATCAGTATTTTGTTCAATGGTTGAAACTCGAAGATAAGCTAATTTCATTTCAGTCTTTTTGTATTCATAAGTTTAAACCCTAGAATAATGAATATTAAACATCATGTAAAGCCTAATAAATCATTGCTTTTGTATTCAAGCTACGACCGTATTCACAAGCATGCATATGAATACAATAAAAGTAATTAACTCGCAACAGTCACCATATTAATTTAATTGAACAGTCAACTTTTTCATAATGCAAAACGAAATAAAAAATAAAAGAAGACTCTTCATAAAAAATATAATTTAGTAGTAACAATCAGTAATTTTTAACACCTTAAAAAGATAATAAAGATACGATTAACCCTCCAAATCTGAAATTATTTTTAAGGTCAAAGCACACAATTTTAGAATAAATAATCATCACAATTAATTTTTACGTATTAATAAATTTTATGTAAAAACGCAAAATTCCATCGAACAAATAGCATGTAAAGCTCTAAAAAACCTGTAGTACGAAATTGAATCTAAAAAACACCAATAATTCTGTAGTACAAAATTGCATGCAATTATTTTCAACTCCGGTAGTAACAAAATTGCATGTAGTTTTGTTACTATTAGATTAGGTTAGAAATGCTAATTTCATAACGTAATGCTTGCAGATTTTATCAAATCCAAAAATGAAAGCTTAGAGATAATTTCTAACATAGTGAGTAAATATAATATTAGAAAAAAACCTCTTCATTCCACATTTAAAAAAAGCAATAGAGTCGTAATTAATTCGATTATTAAGTATTAAGGCATGATATTTTCTATCTTTCTCTGTGCCCCGAACAGAATTAGTGAATATGACATCGCATAGCTTTACTTAATTGCCATACTTCATTAATTTACGAGCGAAAAGGATTCTAAAATTTGAATATTTTACTTAAGAAATTCACCATCGTATTAACTTTATTTTCTACACCCATACTTGCTGACATTTTATCTGTACATTGCCCTTTAGGTTGCCCAGAGACCCCATTAAATAATGACTTAATATTTGCACATGTTTACGCTTTATCTAATAACCCAGTCACAAAGTTTGCAGATTGGGTGGTTTATGAAAAAAAACCAACCAATTTGGGATCGTCAACGGGGCGTATATGGAAATCTAATCCCTTCTTAATGATGATGAAACACTAGAAGCTAAAGACTATACAGGTGCTAATAGAAGGGTTCTTGAAGCAGACAGAGGCCATCAAGCTCCATTAGCATCTTTTACTGGCTCTCAATACTGGTATGAAGTTAACTATTTAAGTAATATTACGCCACAAGATAAAGATGCCAGGCTTACCTAAAGCAGATGAGCCACATGTGATTCCATCGGGTTACTTTAAAAGTATTTATGACAAGTCGGGTGCCACTGCATTTGTGATCCAACAAAACAGCAACCGGAAAGATGATTTTTGTATGAGGTTATTACCGTTATCAGCTATCAAGCCATTCGTTAACTTTCAATTACCAGATTTTAAAAATAACGAAGATATTTACAACCGATTAGGTTGTAAATAATTACTTAGTATTCAATCAAAACTTTATCTTTAAACATAAATCTTTATTTACGATAACCAACTGCAACTTGTTATATGCGATCTTTCAATAATTCAATATCTACATATTGTCTACTAATATCGAGTTTATTAGCTTTTTTTTGTTTTTTAATACTCTTTATAATTGCACCGTCAGATAAAGGTCTATCTTTTTTATAAATTGGAATAAAGTTAAGGAGTTGAAATATAATGCATATTATGGCGAAATAAATAGATGATTTCACATTATTTAAAAATAACATCCAATAATAGTTTGAAGGCTCAATCAGCCAAAATATAATGAGAGATAGGATTATAATGAGTAGTGCTGATATATTCAAAACAATACCCACTAATGCGCCTGAGCGAAGTACAAGTAAAAAATCTTTAATAACTACTTGTTCAAAGATATGATCATCATAATCAACATTAAAAGGGAAAAAAGGCCTCCAAAACTCAATTTTAGTATCTGATAAAAGCCACTTCCATAATTTTTTTGTATTTTTTTTCTGTTCTTTTTGTCTACGTCCAAAGCAAATTACATTATATTTAATGTTGCAATCCTGGCTTGCTGAAGCATGCCCAAGTTCGTGAAATAAAGTAGTTATAATACATAAAGTTAGCCACATTATAAGTTCCATAACAGAGTAAAAAATTTGGCTCGATGTAAATATTGAGAATGCAAGAGTAGCTATCATTGCCAAACTCCAAAGAACTCCGACAAAAAAAGATTTTTTATACACTTTTCTTAATTCCAAACTTATCTCCATATTACTTTTAATTAAATCGTGCATATATCGCCCGCATAAACTGCGGAACATGTTGGACGCTTTTTTTCGTCATTTTATTTTAGGCAAAAAATCGGAAAATGTGTGATGTCAGATTTAATAAGTTTATTGAACGAAGCGGCTCTGCGGCAGAAAAACTATATATTGTATAGCCTTAATCTCTACATTCCCATGTTGGTAATGTAGAAATTAAGGCTATAGGTGATGAACCACATTGAACAAAAGCACTATAATCAACTTTAACAACAACATATCGATAACTTAATATTTCAAGGAATGCGAGTAGCCACTATCGATACTTATAGCCGTTCAGTGAGGGTAATAACAGCCTTTTTTGATCGATGTATCGATACATTAGAGACTGTCGATTTAAAGCAATACTTCTTACAGCTCATCAGTACCGGTACCCATTCGTGGAGTACAGTGAGGCTCGATAGAAATGGCTTACAAATTTCTATCGCCACACTCTCGGCAAACAGTCGAAATGGCTGAATATTACCCCCCTTGCTTTTTGCAAGCATTAATAATGACAAGCCAGAAGTAATGGGTAAAGGCAGCATTCAAAAAGCATTGAAAAAAGTGTTAGTTAAATGTGGTAATCATAAGCTTATCAACCCTCACTCATTACGCCGTTATTTTACCACTTGCCTTTTAGAGCAAAGCATGGATATTCGCTCTCTACAAATACTACTCGGTCATAACAGCCTTAATCCCACCGTGAAATATACGCAACTAACCACCTTAAAACAAAAGATAATGTATAGGCGCTTAATGAATTAACAGATGCCTTAGTGCCGAGATTTAATTAGCTATAATTTTCCTCATATATCAACAGCTCACGTTTCACTAAGCTTACCCTGTATGTGCAAACGTGAAATATAAAACAAAAAGGTGATTAAAAACAATTGTTTACATGCAAATCACAATGTTGTATTGTCTGTTAAACTGTATCGACAATGAATAAAGGATCTTACAAAAATGAGAACTAAAATAATCAGAAATACGTTTAAAAATACAAATAAGAAAAGCAAAATAAACTATAAGCAAAAGTTACTTTGTTATTAAGCTATTTGTTATGACCAAACAAGAAAATAAAATATTTGATAGAGACAGACCTACAACTATTTCAATTGGACTATTTGCATTTATTTTGAAAATGAATGTAAGGGATCATAAATACACAACGGAAGATGTTTATAATTTATTACCAGAAAGTATCATTACTTCATATTCCTTTGCCCATAGGCGTTCATTAACTTACCGAATGCATAGAAAACTAGTAAAAATAGGTGGTGCTTATGAGCCAGTTAAAGATCGTAGAAATAAAAAAAGATATAAGGAATATCGTCTCAATCAATCAAAAATTACGGAAATTATTGATAGTACAGATCATCCCAAAACACTCAAAATAGAATTAGAGAAAAGTAAACTACTTTCCGAGCATAAGGAAATATCTAAAGATAGAAACCGAAAAAAAGATGAGTTTGATCAATGCGATAAAAAACTATCGGAAATAAATGAAAAAATAGTGGCCCTTTACAGTCAAATAAAAAATAATTTTATTTTTAATTAATATTTAACAAAATTATAAAAAGTTGGAAATATGAATTTTATACAGCAAAAAAAGATACCTAACATAACACCTCAACTCTTTCCGTGCATTAATAACAAAAACGTTCAAACTATTCCTATTAAAAAGTTTGAGTGGGCAAGAGATAAAAACTGCAATCTTAATGCGCAAAATTATACTGACAATTATGGTGGTAAATTACAGTTAGGTTGGCGCTACTCGTCTCTTGGAAATGTACTCCTACGAATCGTCGCTCATTGTGTAATTAAAGATGATGATGGAAAGTTATTTTGTGTTACACCATCTGAAAATGACTATGAAAAAACAATAAATTTTATTCCAGACGATTCTATCATTGAATATAATGGAAGATTACCAAGTTACACTATTCCTATAATAAATAATACTTTGATTGCCGAATGGGCAAAGCTTGAATGTTTACATTCGGAAGTCAGGATGAAGTATTCAAGTCGACAGTCTTTATCTGATAACACTTCAAGTGTGAAACTTACTGATGAAGATAGTCTTAAAATGACTTTTATACACAAGCGATTTCACGAATTAATTCAAAAAGTCGAATTATTAGCACTGAATAGCTACCAGCCAAATGATTTATGCCATTGTGCTTCGGGATTGAAATTTAAGAAATGTTGCAAGTGATCAACTGAAGTCATTGGTGGGTTGCTATTCTGACCACTAGCTATGGGGTAAAATAGCAATATTTTCTATTTCGCTAATAACCCTCTTCGAATTAGAAAGACAAGTCGTAATAGCATCCAAACCGCCTGCCGTTTGTATTGATACAGGTTGTTTAGGCAGTTTCTCTACGCGTAAAGCACGATATTTATAGTAATTGGAGATAGAGATACGATGGTGTTGGCAGAATTGAATATTAGTACCACTGAAATCGTTACTCTGCTGAAGTGGTTGTTGCCACTGGGCGCTTGTTCTATAGGCTTTAATGATCTGCTCCGAATTTATAATTGAGCAGGTATTTTTAGACAATCAACACATTGATGCTAGGTGTGCTTCGCTAGACGCTTACTATTAATTTAATTGAACAGTCAATTTTTTCATAATGCAAAACGAAATAAAAAATAAAAGAAGACTCTTCATAAAAAATATAATTTAGCAGTAACAATAAGTAATTTTTAACACCTTAAATAAACTCCAAAAAAACCATCTTAAAAAGATAATAAAAATACTATTAACCCTCCAAATCTGAAATTATTTTTAAGATAGAAGCAAAGCAACTTAGAATAAATAATTATCACAATTAATTTTTACGTATTAATAAATTGTACGAAAAAACGCAAAAAATCCATCGTACAAATAGCATGCAAAAAACACTAAAAACCTATAGTACGAAATTGAGTGTAAAAAACCTATAGTAACGAAATTGCATGTAATTATTTTAATTTCTGGTAGTAACGAAATTGCATGTAGTTTCGTTACTATTAGATTAGGTTAGAAATGCTAATTTCATAATGTAATTCTTGCAGATTTTCTCATGTCTAGAATGAAAAATTTCAGAGAGTTTCTAACACTTGATACAAAAAGATTCACAGCGTAGTTTTTTATAAAAAATTTAATACGAAATAATGTTGGTAAAACACTTGAATTACTAAGCAAGAATCGAAGATAAAATAGTCTCTAATGACCCATGCAAAATTTAAAATAATTAGTACGATTAAAAATCTAATAATCACTATTTTTGAATCTCAAAATTGTTAAGCCCTACGTACAAAATATGAAAATAATTAATAGGATTAAAAATACTTGATTACTCAAAAGCTCTGCCATATGAAGAATTTTAAAGTGATTTAATTTCAGGTGGTTAAATACACAATATTAAGATGCTTTAATAAGTTTGGTGATTTTGAGAGTAATCCTCGAATTAAAAATGGTAATAGAACAAGAATATACCGTATCCATTGAGCTTGTTGCTATTAGGACAGCCGCTATAGTGGCTGAGCTTTATACGTAATCAGGTAAAAATAAGATAACAACTGCTTTTTAAGCTAAAAGTAGATCTACCTCACATTTAAGAGTAAATATTTAAAATAAATTTCGAATTAATTTTAAATCTCGCCAATAAAATTAACTTCACTCCTTATTACACCGCATCACACACAGAACAAATCTCACATAAAAACTCATATGTTATTGTTTTTAAACAAAAAAACCAATTGTTCTATGTGAACTTTTTGCGAAAATACCCAGGAGTTTGGAAATTTAAGACCTCGTGTTTTACTAGTTATATGAAAAGCATTTAATTGCATTTAATGACGTTAATTATTAGAGGATCTTATGGAAACTACATTTGCATTACTAGCTCGTTTCGGCAGCCCGTTTATACCGCTTGAAAAAATTAGTGAAGAATTCTTAGGCCTTAAGCCTAAAACAGCAGAGAGCCAAGCAAAGGCATGTACCTTGCCTTTCCCGACGTTAAAGCTACGTAACTCAGAACGCTCCCCAACTATGGTTAAAATCGAAGATTTAGCCGCTCATATCGACAAAAAGTATGCAGAGTCTCAAAAACTCTGGCATTCAGTACAAATACGATAAAGGGAGCTAATTCATGACAGATGAAATGAAAAAAATTTATGGTGTTGTTAATTCAATTTTAATACTCGCGATCATCAACAATGAAATATTACATATCGATGTTAAGTACTCCGCATATATAAACGAGATAGAAATAAAAGTATTTAGCCGAAATACAAACTATCTAAGAGGACACAAACGAAAGTTTAGTTGTGGTATTTATTTAGATAACCCAAGTGCACTTAAGACACTAAGGTCGCTTAAAAATGAACTCATAGGTTTAATTAAACGTGAGCAAAATTAACTTGATTTGTTACCGACAATCAAAATTGTAATCACCTAGCACTTACAAAAATGCAAAGTTAAATAATAAAAACAACAAAATTTATTAGGAAAATGAAAATTTCTTATTCGAATGAAAATAATTTAACAGTTGTCCTACATAACAGTTTAATTAACTCAAATTACAGCTTGAAAATAGATGAAATTCGTCTTATTTACATTGCTTTAACTAAAGTTGACTCCAGAAAATCGAATATGGGGACAATTGAGATATACGCAGAAGAATTTGCAGATATGTTTAACTTGTCTCCGAAAAACATCTGGCGAAACATGCAAAATTCATTAGTTTCCATCAGAGAAAAAACATTGAAAATTAAAAGCTTAAATTCTGAATCCGAAGAAAAATCAATAAAGTGGTTTAGCATATGTAATTACCACCGGTCATCGAGTGGTGGGCATAGCATAGAACTAAAATTCTCTGATAGTATTTCACCCTACTTATTTGAATTAAACAAGAATTTCACCAAAATAAAACTAAACGATATCCGAAAATTAAAGACACCTTTTGCACACAGGCTGTACCTATGGTTAACACAAGAATATAAAATGAAAAGTGGTAATTATTATGACTTAAAACTTCTTTTAAATACTGTTAAAGAAAAACTCCTTATTCCAACGGGCTCTTATACTAAATGGCGTGATTTTAAACAACGCATACTCCAACCTGCCATTGATGAAATTAATAGAAAAACAAATTTAACTGTAAGCTTTGAGACTAAAAAACGAAGTAACAAAATTCATTTAATACAATTTACTTACATTAATGAATCCCAAAAAACAGTTATAAGTACAGAGGGAAAAATCACATCACCTTGGATTAAGCCAGAAAGACCAAGGTTAGCTCGCAGACCAAAAGTAAATGCTGGAAGTAATGAGGAAGGTTCGTGGAAAAGAAAAAATTTCAAGTTACTATTTAATTATTTAAAAGATCTAAAAAAATGGAATTCATCCGCAAAACTTACAATGGAAGATCTCAAAAGAATGATCAGTTATACAAAAATAATCTGTTCTGATTTACATAAAAAGTTCAGTGATGAACTGATAGAACGTCAGCGAAAAACTGTTTCTTCAAAAAAAATAGCAGCTTAAACAATTCAGAAAGAGTTGATCTTGGGGGTTAGCGATCTTTGTGTTATTAGTCTCTATTACGATTATATAAACAAAGATCACCTCACAATTTTTCACTTTGTCAGTACTTCATTGAATATTTCACACCAGACAATCATATTGCTTTCCTGTTCTCGAATACCTTTTATCGTTAAATATCATTGATGATAAAAGAAAATAAAATCCAGCCAAAGCTCAATAAGGACTTTAATACAAAGCTCCCCCAACCTCCCAATTAAAAATAAACCATTGAATTTAAATAAAAAAACATACTTTAAGTAGACAATTTAGAGCAATTCGACGGGCAAAAATGAGGTTGAATAACTTTGATAATTAGGTTCATTACCTCAATCTAGCTCATATCGTATTAAATTATATATTTTGGCAGGCTTTATAAGCCAAACGCTAAAAATGAAATAAAATCTATTAATTCTGCAAAGGTCTTATATTTTATCTTTCTCTTTAACTTTAGCGCTTCACAACATATTGAATAATAAGTATAAAATCCACTTGGTGTAGACAAATTAGAGCAGTTCGGTGGGCAAATTAGAGCGTTACTGTAGACAATTTAGAGCAGTTCGGTGGGCAAAAATGAGGTTGAATAACTTTTGATAATTAAGTTCATTCTCTCGATTTAGATCATTCATAATCAATTATATATTTTGGCATGCTTTATAAGCGAAACTCTAAAAATAAAGAGAGCCTATTAATTCTGTGAAGATCTTATATTTTACCTTTCTCTTTAACTTTAGTGCTTCACAACATATTGAATAATAGATATAAATCCTGCTTAGTGTAGACAAATTAGAGCTGTTCGACGGACAAATTAGAGCGTTACTGTAGACAATTTAGAGCAGTTCAGTGGGCAAAAATGAGGTTGAATAACTTTGATAATTAGGTTCATTACCTCAATCTAGCTCATATCGTATTAAATTATATATTTTGGCAGGCTTTATAAGCCCAACGCTAAAAATGAAATAAAAGCTATTAATTCTGCAAAGGTCTTATATTTTATCTTTCTCCTTAACTTTAGCACTTCACAACACATTGAATAATAAGTATAAAATATACTTAGTGTAGACAAATTAGAGCAGTTCGGTGGGCAAATTAGAGCGTTACTGTAGACAATTTAGAGCAGTTCGGTGGGCAAAAATGAGGTTGAATAACTTTTGTTTATTAAAAGTGCAAACCACTATCCTCTATCAATTATCTTAATAGCCCAACGATGCACTGCTGCATAGGATGAGGCTCATCAAGATTTCATGACACGATGCATCGATTGGAGTAGTGATAGCCACTAGATCATTAAAACTGATAGGATCTTTGCACGTTATCAAAGAAGCACTCTAAGCACTATTTAATAGTTAATACTCACATACATACATAAATAACTCTAACTCTCCCCACAGAGCGAATATCGAGCTAAAAAGAGCATCAAAAGCTCTGATATAGTTTTATTAAATCATTCCTGTCTATAAGATTGAACAGTGCAATCTCTTAGCCACCTGCTATTAGTGTTTACTAATAAGATAGACTGAAAACAGGTACCACGACGAAATAAGTAAGGTAGGCGCTGCTAGCCAATAGGTTAGTAATCCACGAATATCAGCATGATAACCGACGAAATTACTTGTTTCATTCTGTACATTAATTCTCTTAATAACAGAGAAAACTATAAGTCTCTAAATATACTTAGCAGGGAAAAGTAATATTTATATTGACGTGGGAAGTCATACCAACGTCCACTTAAGCGGACAGAAATAGTTAGCTAAAATAGTGTAGAAGCGAAACATAGCCAACTGTTTATATTCCGTTTAAAGTTATTGTTAGCACTTTTCAAAAGTATCAAGTGGCCCTAGAAGCTCATAATATTGTTCCAAAAACGCCTCTTCCTCATTTCTTATTATTGATGGACATAGTTTTTGATATTTGTCATCGAAGGCTTCAAAATATAGGTTTAAACAAAAACTATTTATATCACCGGATAATTCAACATCTAAAGTTCCAGAACCTTCAGAATCCAATCTACCAAGCATATCAACCGCAGGACTATTTTTCAGCCACGGACGCAACATAGCACCACCTTCACCCGCTCGACGAAATGATACATTAACTGTCTCATCGGGATTTAGAACGATATTCAGGCTATATCCAGATTTACTTTTCCAACAACCACAATAGTTTTCAATAAAAGAATTCACTGAAAAATCCTCATCCTCACGTTAGTGCTAACGCCGCGCTAAGCGGACTAAAATAGTGGGTTATAATGTGTAGAAGCGAAGCCTAACCCACTGTTTTAGTTCCGTATTAAGCGCCTTGTTAGGCTTTTACTATGCGTGTAATGACCTCTTTAGGGATTTCTCCCCCATCAACAGCTCGTATAGAAACCTCGTACTCATTTGGGTACTGAGGATCAGGGTCTTTTAATGCAGTGACTTCATATTCTTCGAATAACTCTGGATCTATTACATATATGTAGCCAGGTTCTTTCCACTCATTTGTCGCAAACTTTCTAGCGAGCTCGATAGAAGTAGTTGTTGATATAAACGAACCGTCATGCATTCCCGATTCAATATGATGGGCTCTTACAGTATTAGTTTCGCTATAGTCACGAGTAAATCTACCATCAGGATGACTTCGATTAGAAACAAAACCTAACTCTGGATTAAAGTCCCCTCTATACATCACAGTTTTGATATTATTGCCCTTAGGGATAAGTTTCCCCTCAGTTTCAGTATGTTTATTTTCTGAGACACCTCTATAAAGATACTGAGTCATACGATCTCCTGAAGCCTAACGCCCACACAAGCGGACTAAAATAGTGGGATAAAATTGTTGAAGAACGAAACATAGCCCACTGTTTTTGTTCCGTCTTAATGTGCTTGTTAAATTCAGGAAAATCCATATTTATGATTACAATCAATTATTGATCTATCTTTAAATTTAGCTGTTTCAGGAAAGTTGTATTTATAATGATTCATGAATCGTAAAAATTTCTTATTAGCTTCTTTTTTTGTTAGTTTTTTATCTGAAAAAATAGCTTGGTAGTTGGAAAATAATGATCTTCCGAACCCAAAAAGTTCAGGGGTTACTTCAATAAATTTTTTACTGCCATTACCTGAAAATTCTGCACAAACTGGTAAGAGAAACTTCGGATTATCTTTGTTGAATCTCATAGTTAACTTATGTTGCTCTTTATAAGCAAAAAACTCTAAAAGAGCCATCTTAGATATATATTCATCTCGTTTTTTACCAGTTGGTTCTTCATTTTTTAGTAGTGAGAACCTATCCAACTTAAGATCTTGCCAATGCCTACTTTCATGATATAAAACAATCATGAGATTTCTTTTCATATGAAAGTCGTCACTGTTAAATAATTTCTGGCCGAGTTTAAGATTTTCTCTATTATATCCACTTATTTGTGCCCCAAGATCCTCAGGATCGGGGAGTAAACTAATATAATTAACTTCATTAAGCATTTCTATAATTTGATTTTTTTCATTCTTATATAGCAAATCATTAGGAAATTCATTTACTCGTGAGATCAAATCATCTTTACGATTATAAGGTTTATCTTCATTTAAATATTCAAATGAAGAAATCGCTATAACGCATAGAAGTAAAATAATTAAAATTTTTTTCATCATTATTGCTAATATATCCATTCAAAGGAATTTAACGCCCTAATAACTGGCGTGTAGGTTGGCTTTGTTTTTGCCATCTTTTTCTTTTGCAAAAACGATGACAACCGTAATGCGTCTAGTTGATTAGCTTGTTAAGCTTCATCTTCTGCAAACCACATTATGACATTCTTATCTGTAAATGACTTTAAGGTAGATAATGCATTTAGTGCGTCTGACTTAGCTAAAAGCTCCGCAGATTCAAATTTACCATCAATCATTTTCTTTACTAGTGATCCATTTTTTAATCCAGCTTTCGCATGTACATATGGATTGCGGAGTAACCTCAATTCATCAAGAGACTCGTATAACTCTTTATCAATAATTTCAGCATCAAATGCAGTTACGATAATTTTTTTGAAAGAAGATTCTGCTATTCCATTTTGTCCCCGCATAATAAATTCCCCCGAAAGAGAATGCTCTATAAATGCTTGACTCAATAAGATCACCGCCATGTAATTTCCGTTTACATAACTATTAGCCAGTTCATGCAATGCTAATTGTGATTGAAGACCTCCTTTTAGCAACTTATCGCCTTGGCGGCCAAACAACTCATTCAATTCAACAAAACGTTCTACACGATCAGCTTGAGTTAAAACTTCATCAGCAATAAATGCTTCTATGCCCTGCCTCTTCAATTCTTCGTAATCCATGATACCTCACTGAAGCTTAACGCCACGCTAAGCGGCAAAAAATTGTTGGCTAAAATTAGCGAGGAACGAGCAAAAGCCAACTGTTTTTTGTCCGTTCTTGAGCGTCTTGTGTACGCCCAGCATGGGCATGAACTAATGAGGTGAAAGTCCTCTGTAGGAAGATCACCGTTTAATCAATTAAATGATTAAACGCTAACTAGTAGCGAATGGCAAGGGCTTATCCGTGAGGATGGGTCCGGAGGAAGCCGCTAGCAACTTTGCGAGCTGATGAATAAGAACATCATATGAGGCGTAGGCTAGAGGTGAGTTGGCACAAGACAACGAAAC
>Ga0316198_10000422_pt1 | contig 22132 bp, 16 predicted proteins | sample OudBieAanoxic_MG_FD_204935 | JGI IMG/M metagenome (GOLD analysis project Ga0316198, IMG submission 204935) | Coastal sediment microbial communities from Oude Bieten Haven, Netherlands - site A anoxic | ecosystem: Environmental > Aquatic > Marine > Coastal > Sediment | place: Netherlands...
GCGGCGCCTCCTGATGCGAAGAATCGGGGAAGAGGTTCTGGCTGACTTCCCTGCTCCGAGTTGGCTCGGCGGGTGGTACTACGGCCGCCGGCAAATCGCGACGTATCTGACCGGGGACGGAATGAGCCGCGAAACCGAACCGGTCATCAAGAGGCACTATCTCGACTTGCTCGAGGCGATGGGGAAGCTTCTCGAAGACCAAGCGTTCCTGCTTGGAAGCCATCCAAGCCTCGTCGACATCGCATTGTTCGGCCCGATGTTCCGGCACTACGCGCAGGACCCTGCCCCGAGTCTCGTGATGGAGCGTCGCGCACCGGCAGTCTATGCGTGGGTCGGACGTGTTTGGAACGCGCGCGCGCTCAGCTACGCGGGGCAACCGGTTTGGGGAAGCTTCTCGCACCCCGGTTGGAGTTACTTCTTCGAAGATATCGTTCAGAGCTATTGGCCGTTCCTTCTCGCCAATGCACGCGCGTGGAAGGAAGGGAAGTCACGCATCGACCACAAAGCCCACGGGGTGACCTACCGCAGACTCAAAGTGGTGCACTATCGTGTGTTCTGCCTGGAGCTTCTGCAGAACGAGTACCAGCGCCTGAGCGATGCCGACCGGGAGTCCGTAGCTCGGCTTGTCGCGCCGTACGGCCGCCTAGAGCTGATCGATGGGCTCGAGTCCGGCTTGATGAAGGACCATGAGCTTCCGCTTAGAGCGGGGCGCCCGCAGCCTTCGAGATTTCAACGGTTCAAGCTGGCGCTCACGGGCACCCCGTGGGACATGCCAGTCAAACCCCTGCAGTAGACGGAGCAAGAGAATGTCGGGCAAAGACGCGTTCACGCCGGAGTGGTTCGAGGGGGAGCTTCCCGAGCGTTCATATCGGTCGGCCTTCAAGTGGGGCGCCCCCGACGGATTCAAGCACCCGAATCCGCGGCTCTATGCCCTGATGAAAGAGATCTTCGAGCTCGATGACGACCACTTCCGGAGGCCGCAGAAGCTCGGCTTGGAAGACATCACCGCCGATGCGCCAATCTCCCTGAGCGCCGACCAAGTGGCCGCCTTCGAAAGCTTCGTCGGCGCCGAGAACGTGAGCGACGACGTCTATGCGCGGCTCCGCGTCTCGTATGGAAAGACGATGATCGATGCGCTTCGCCTGCGCGACCACAACATCGAGAACTTACCCGACTTGGTCCTTCATCCGCGTGACCGCGAAGACGTCGCGAAGGTCGTCCGTTACTGTCACGAGCAGGGAATCCCACTCTACACCTATGGTGCCGGTTCCAGCGTCACCCGTGGGACCGAGTGTGTGAGAGGCGGGGTCTCGATTCACCTGGGCACGCACATGACGCGCGTCCTCTCCCTCAACCCGACAAACCAAACCGTCACGGTTGAGCCGGGAATTCTCGGGCCGGCGCTCGAAGAAGCGCTCAACCAAGCAAAGCAGCGCTTCCAAGCCCCGCATGCCTACACGTGCGGGCACTTCCCGCAGTCGTTCGAGTTTTCGTCTGCCGGCGGCTGGGTGGTGACGCGCGGTGCCGGTCAGAACTCGACCAACTACGGCAAAGCCGAGGACCTCGTTCTCAGCCAGGAGTACATCACGCCGGTGGGCGAGCTCCGCACCGTCGACGTGCCCGCGTATGCCACTGGGCCGAACCTCGACCAGATCATGATCGGAAGCGAGGGCGCATTCGGGATCCTGGTCGCGGTCACACTGAAGATCTTTCGCTACCAACCCGAGAACACCACTCGCTTCAGCTTCATTTTTCCCGACTGGCCTCGTGCCTGCGCCGCCGCTCGGGAGATCATGCAGGGTGAGTTTGGGCTCCCCTCGGTATTTCGGCTTTCGGACCCGGAAGAGACCGACGTTGCATTCAAGCTCTACGGCGTGGAAGGCACGCCAATCGATTCGATCGTCAGCCTACGCGGCTTCAAGAAGGGGGAGCGCTGCCTGATGCTGGGTACGGTCGACGGCGATCGCGCGTACACGACCATGGTCAAGCGCCGCTTGAAGCGAACGTGCCGCGCGCATGGCGGCATGTATGCGACCGGCCTCATCACGAAGAAGTGGGAGCATGGGCGTTTCACGGACCCCTACATGCGCGAGGACCTACAGGACTACGGCATTCTCATCGACACTCTCGAGTGCGCCACGAACTGGGAGGACTTGCCGAAGGTGCACGAGCACGTGCGCGCGGTCATCAAGAGCCGACCCCAGACGGTGTGCATGACGCACATGTCCCATTGCTACCCGCAGGGCGCGAATCTTTACTTCATCTTCATCGCCAAGATGGGTGCCGAGGAGTTCCTCGAATTCCACAAGGGCATCCTCGACGCCGTTCAGACCTCGGGTGCCACGATGAGCCATCACCACGGCATCGGGAAGATGACCGCTCCATGGCTCGAAGGACAGATCGGAAAGAATGAGCTCGAGGTCTTTCGTGCGATCAAGCGGCACTTCGACCCAAAGAACATTCTCAACCCCGGTGGCACTCTTGCGCTAGATCTGCCGGATGGCGACCGCCGTCTCCCTTGAGCTCCAAGCGGAGCATCGAACCTTTCGTCTTGGAGGATTGCCATGAGCAGTAGTGAAACCCAGGCCCTCCGCGAACGCGTATCAGGCCGTGCCGTCGTGGTCACCGGTGCGTCGAGCGGCATCGGTGAGGCGCTTGCCGAACGACTCGGAGATTCGGGCGCCAAGGTTGTGCTGCTCGCCCGCTCTGCCGACAAGCTCGACGAGATGAAGCAGGCAATCGAAAGGAAGGGTGGGGCGGCGTTCGCGTACCCAGTCGATCTTTCGAGCGCCGAAGACACCCAGCGCGCGATTGAGGCGATTCTCGCCGATCACGGAGAGGTCGACATTCTCGTCAACAACGCTGGCATGTCGATTCGTCGAAGTGTCGCGAAGTCCTATGATCGCGTGCACGATTTCGAGCGGACGCTCTCGCTCAATTTCCTCGGCGCGCTGCGTCTCATCATGGGGTTCTTGCCCGGGATGCGCGCTCAGAAGCGCGGGCAGATTATCAACGTCTCTACGATTGGGGTTCAGGTGAACGTACCCCGGTACGGCGCCTACATTGCAAGCAAGGCCGCGCTCGATGCGTTCAGCCGGGTGCTCGCGGTCGAGGTCTTGAAGGAAGGGGTCAAGGTCACCACGGTCTACATGCCTCTCGTGAAGACCCCGATGATGGAGTCGACCACGATCTACCGGTCGTTTCCGATGCGGAGCGCCGAGGAGGCCGCGGACTTGATCGTCGAGGCCATCGTTCATCAGCCCAAACGCGTCGCAGTCCCGGTTGGGAATCTGTTCGAGTTCGCCTACGGCGTCGCGCCCAAGGCGATCGATCGCGTCTTGAACGCGGCGTATCAGCTCTACCCCGAGTCAGGTGACCAGAAGGACCAACGGGAGCCGGTTTCCAAAGATGCTGCGATGTTCCAGCGTGTCTTCAAAGCGGTGACCCGCCGAGCGCGCCGGCGCAGCCCTGGACGCGACTAGGGTCCTGCGGGTATATCCCGTTTCGTGAACCGACATTTCCCATTTGTTCTGCTCCTGGCCGCGGCGCTCGTCGCGCTGCCGGGTACTGTTCCAACCACCCACGCGGAGGAGGCCATCACCCTTCGTATCGCTTCGCTCGCGCCTGCCGGCTCGTCATGGATGAAGGTGCTCAACGCCTGGAAGTCGACCCTCGAGAAGGAAACGAAAGGGAAGCTCAAGCTCCGTTTCTACCCCGGTGGATCCCAAGGCGACGAGCGCGACTTCGTTCGCAAGATGCGCGTCGGCCAACTCGACGGCGGCGTCGTCACGATGACCGGCATGAGCATGCTGGTGCGGCCGATGGTGATCCTCGTGCTCCCCGACTTCCTGGACACGTACGAGAAGCTCGATCGGGTACGTGAGCGTATGGCCGCGCAATTCGAAAAGATGTTCGTCGACGAGGGTTTCCTGATGGTGGCATGGGGTGATGCCGGCAAGACTCGCCTCTTCTCGCAAAAGAAGATCGAGAAGCCATCGGACATCAAGGCGATGCGCCCATGGATGTGGAAGGACGACTTGGTCTTCATCGAATTCTACGACGTCATCGGCGCAAACGGGGTGCGCCTCGGTGTCCCGGAGGTCTACCCAGGCCTCCAGACCAAGATGGTCGACGTCGTCACGTCGTCTGCTCTCACTGCCGTGGCGCTTCAGTGGTACACGCGCGTCAACTACATGACCGGTCACAACTCCGCGATCATCGCGGGAGGCATGGTCATGCGCAAAGAGAAGGTCGACAGCCTCCCGCCGGAACTCAAAGAGACGTTCTTACGCACCTGCGAACGGGTCGAGCTGTTGCTCAACAAGACGATCCGCCGAGACGATCAGAAAGCCTACGATGTCGTCATGAAGAAAGGCATCATCGCGACCGACACGAGCAAGTACCAGGCCGAGTGGAACGCAGCGGCCAAGCAGGTGCGGGACCGGATGACGGGTCGTGTCTTTTCGAAGAGCCTGCTCGATGCGGTCGAAGCGGCCGCAATCGAGTAACTCGGCGCTCACGCAGATCGGTTGCGGCTTCCAGCGTCGAAATACGCGTCGACCCTTGCCGTGATCACCTCTCGAACCTGGTCGCGCAGCGCGCCGATGTCGTCCTCGGTGAGACCTTCGGTCAGGATCGGCCGCTCGACGAACACCGTGATGACGTTCCCAGGCCGGATCAGCAGCGAGCCTTTGTGTAGGACGTCGTAGAGCCCCGTTACGGCGACCGGTACGACCGGCACGCCGAGCTCGATCGCGATGCGGAAGATGCCGTCATAGAAGGGGCCGACCCGCCCGGTGAGTGTTCGGTGACCTTCTGGGAACCCGAGGATCGAATGCCCCTTGTCGACCTCCTCTCGAACTGCGCGTCGGAGGGCGTCGAGTGCCCCCTGGCGGTCCTTGGGAACCGGGATCGTTCCACGGGCCTTCATGAACCAACCGTAGAAGGGGTAGTCGAAGTGACTTTCGAGCTCGATGCCCTGCTTGAAGTGCGGAGTAGCCGTGTACAGCGCCACGTGGTCGAGATGGCTGGTGTGGTTTTGAATGAACAGGTACTGCGTCTCCGCGTCCACATCGGGGTGCACGTGATGGACCTGTTTGTTGAACGTAAGCGCCAGCTGCGTGCGCGCGTAGGCGCGCTCCAGGCACTGCACGCGGTCCGGGCCCACGAGTCGATGGAGGAGCGTGAGCACGGGGAGCATGCTCATGAGAAAGCCGCCGGCAACGAGCCAGATGAAGGCGCTCGCGACTCTGTCCAAGATTGTCGTCGAGTTCTTCATGCGATGAGGCGAAGCGCAGCGGGTAGCACGTCGATCGCAAGAGGAGTCAGGTGGAACAGGTCACCGTCGATCAGGACCGCTTGGCGGGTAGGGCGAACGAACTCGACTCGGTCGACCTGTCGTGTCCATACTTTGTCGAGCTTCGTATGCGTTCCCTTGAAGATCTTCGCGAACGCCGCAGTGAGCTCGCCTCGCCGCAAGCGTCCTGCCCGCACGATGTCCAACAAACCGTCGGCCACGTCAGCATCGGGGGCCATCCACATCGTCCCGCCCGTGTACTGGCTGTTTGAAAACGAGGTGAGTACTGTCTCTGTGTCGTCCAGTGTCCCGTCGTACTTCAGCGCATTGTGCTCGTACTCGAGGCGCGCGATGCAAACGAGCACCGCGGCCACGTAGCCAGCGGCCCCGAGGAACTTGAATCGCGCGTTGGTGAGCTCGCCCGCGTCGGCGACGAAGCCGGTGCCCATGGTGTTGATGAAGTGGATCTCGCCTTCGTCGTGAGTGACTCGAACAACGTCTATGGGGCGACTCCGCCCTCGCACGATGGCCTCGCATGCCGCTTCGACATTGGTGATGCCGAAATCTCGGAGAAAGGAATTGCCAGTGCCGAGCGGAAGCATGGCGAGCTCGCATTCCTCGGCGACGCCCGCTGCGACGAGGCCGTTGACCACCTCCGATGCCGTTCCGTCGCCGCCCACGGAAAGGAACCGCCGTCGCCCGTCAGCGGCGGCTCGAGCCGCGAGCTCGCTCGCGTGTTTTGGCCCGTCGGTGAACGTCACCTCGAGGGAGACTTCGCGCTTGTCCAGGGCGGCAAGCGCGCTCGGCGCCTGTCGCCGCGCGCGCCCGTCACCTGCGGCGCGATTGACGATTGTGTAGAAGTCTCCGCTCACCGGGCGTCGAAACTCCACATCGGGTCGGTGCAGAGCGTACAGCGATCGCCCTCGAACCAGCCGGCGCCTTCCGGGTCTTCGTGGAGTTGCCAGCGAAGGAACGCGATGACGGGCTCGCGATAGACGCCGCCGTCGGTGCGAGGGTCTTCGTGGTCGATCGTGGCGTGATTGGCAAGCCAGGCGTCGTTAATCGCGCGCTCGAACGCCTCGACCACGATAGACGAGTCCACGGTCTCGTCTCCATCGGAGGTCATGAACAGAGTGGGCGCCGCTTCGTCGCCCCGAGGGGTGCCAGCGCCCTGAATGGCAACGGCCACCGTGTAGCTCCCGGACTCCTCGGTCGTCTGGAAACCGCCAAGCGAGTGACCGGCCAACGCGATGCGGGCCTCGTCGATGCGGCCGAACAGGATGTCGTTCGAATCCGTGTTTCGCGCGAGCAAGGCCTCGCGTTGATCCGATTCAGGTCCGTTCATGCCTGGGGACTTGCCCCCGACGACGACGAAGCCCCACGAGGCGATCGAGTCGAGAAGCCCGTTGTAGTTGAAGTCGTCTGTGTACCCACTGGCGCCGTTGAACCAGACGAGGGCAGGCCAGGTCGTCTCCTCCTCGATGTTCTGAGGGAAGAAGTAAACCAGGTCGGCCGTGTCTTCACGAAACGTGGGGTACGGTCCCGCCATCGGGAACTCGCCACCCGAGCTGCCCGCCGCGCCGCCGTTGCCGCCGCTACCTGCCGATCCGCCGGCACCGGACGTGCCACCCGTTCCATCCGATGTGTCGCTTGCGCAAGCCGCCAACGCTGTCAGCGCGAGGATCCCGATCGCTCGTTTCATGGTGCTCTATACCAGACCCGAGCCGGGATGCGCTACGCCAGGAACTTCCCGCCGCGAAGGCGCTGCGCCTCCATCTTCTCGAGCTCTCTCGAGCCAGAGATGACGATCTCGGGGTCGGGAACGAAATCGAGTGTGCTGTCGAGGCGCTCGTACGGAACCGAGTTCAAGATGACCTTGATTGCGTTCAGGCGAGCCTGGTGCTTGTCGTTGCTGCGAATGATCTTCCACGGGGCGTGCGTGGTGTGCGTTCGCTTGAGCATCTCGTACTTGACGTTGGTGAACTCGTCCCAGCGCTCCTGCGCCTGCACGTCGACCTCGCTCAGCTTCCACTGGCGCAGAGGGTCGGCCTTGCGGCGCTCGAAGCGGCGCTCCTGCTCTTCCTTGGTGACGCTGAAGTAGAGCTTGATCAGAACTGTGCCCTGCCGAACGAGGTCCTTCTCGAAGCCGGTCACGCCGCGCATGAAGTTCTTGTACTCCTTCTCGGTGCAGAATCCGAACACGGGCTCCACCATCGCGCGGTTGTACCAACTGCGATCGAAGAGCACGACTTCGCCGCCTCGTGGGAATTGTTGGATGTACTTCTGGAAGAACCATTGGGTCCGCTCGTGCTCGGTCGGTTTGCCGAGAGCGACGACGCGGTAGTGCTTCTCGTTCATGTAGCGCGAGACGCGGCGAATGGTCCCACCCTTGCCGGCCGCATCTCGCCCTTCGAACAGGATGATCATTCGCGAGCCGCTCTGCTCGAGATACTGCTGCATCTTGATGAGCTCTGCCTGGTATGGCTTAAGCGCCTGCTCGCGGATGTAGCGATGAAGCGCCTTCTTCTTCATAGAGCGAGCTGCCAGAGGGTCGGCCTCGGCGCCCAGCTCGTCCTCGAGCGTGTCAACCTCTTGTTTCAGCTCGGCAGCAGCCTCGGTTCGCTTGGCGTTGACCTCTTGCGCGGAGGGGGCGTTGTCCTCGCGATGCGCTGCCTCACCATTCGTTTGCTCGTTGGTCTGCTGGTCGTCCATGTACACCTACCCATCGGCTAGATAGGTCCGATCGGCTGGGCGGTCTAGTCCACCGGAACGGGTGCGACTCGCAGCACCCGGTCGCCGTCGGGGTGGCGATCGGTGGTGATGTAGAGGAGCCCATCAGGCCCCTGCCGCGCAGACCGGAGTCTCCCTTCATCCTCGACGAAGCGACCACGGCTCGTCACGTTCCCTGCGGAGTCGACGTCGTAAACGTGGAGGTGCGACGCCTTCAACGTGGCTACCGCGAGGACACCGTTCCAGTCGCCCCATTCGTCGCCTTCGACGAAGGTCGCGCCCCCGTAGGCCAGCGTTGGCGAGCCCGTCGCAAACGCGGCTTCGATCGCATCCGGGAACTTCTCGAGGTCGGTCATCGGCACGGATTCGTTGTATCCGGGCACTGGATCCCAACCGAAATTGCCCGCGACGAGCGCGTTGATCTCGTCATCGATGGAGGGCCCGTGCTCGGCCGACATCCCGATCCCATCAGAACGGAACGCCATGCCCTGGATGTTGCGGTGGCCCTTCGAGTACCAGAGCCGGCCGCCAGGGTTACCCTCGGCGGCGTCACCGTCACGCGTGACGCGCAACACCTTGCCGCCGAGTGAGTCATCGTCTTGCGGCGTGCTTCCGAACGCCGCGTCGCCGGTGCCCACCCACAGAACCCCGTCGGGTCCGAACCGAGGCCGGCATCCGCTGTGCCGACCCGCGCTCCCGTCGTTGTGCGGCATGCCCGTGACGATATCGAGCCGGTCTTCGACGGACGCTGCCGTCGGGCGACTCATCGTGAGGCGCACCACGCGAACGTCGTTCTCAGCGCCGGCGCTCGATGCCATGCAGATGTAGACGTAACCGTTGTCGTTGAAGTTGGGATCGACCTCGAGGCCCATCATTCCGCCCTCGCCGCCGGTCGACACCACGTCCGTCAGCGGGATGACGCTTGGAGCCTCGTCGACGCCGTCCACATAGACCTTGAGTTGGCCCGGGCGCTCGGTCACCAGCACCGTTCCGTTCGGAAGCCAGGCGATATCCCACGGTCGCTCGAGCCCGGTGATGTAGTCGTCGAGTTGAAGACTGATCTCGCCCGCTACGCCCCCGCTTCCGGCGGACCCACCGCTACCAGCGGACCCACCGCTACCAGCGGACCCACCGCTACCAGCGGATCCACCGCTTCCGGCACTGCCCCCGCTACCGGCGGAGCCGCCACAGCCGGCTCCGCTGCAGCCATCGTCGCCACATCCAGCCAACACCACACAAGCGACGACCACCCCCAAGAATCCATTTCTCATGATCATCTTTCCTATGTTACGCAGTCTGTTCTGTCGATGCCCGAAAGCTACTACGAGCGCCTCTCCGCTCTCGACGCCTCGTTCCTAGGGTTCGAAGAGCGCAATGCCCACTGGCACGAGGCCGCGGTGATGGTGTTCGACGCCAAGCCGCTCCGGAGCCCGGACGGCAGCCTCGATTTCGACCGTATCCTCAACAACTACGAGTGGTCGTTTGAAACCGTGCCCCGTTACCGGCAGCGCATCGCCAAGGTGCCTTTTCTCGACCATCCGGTGTGGGTCGACGACCCGCGTTTCAACGTCCGCTATCATATCCGTCAGATCGCGCTCCCGCAGCCCGCGGACGAGCGCATCCTCAAGCGGGTCTGCGGGTACTTGCTGGAGCTTCCGCTCGACATGGAGAAGCCCCCTTGGGAGGTCTGGGTCGTGGACGGCTTGGCGGACGACCAATTCGCCATCGTCACGAAGATCCACCACTGCATGGCCGACGGCATTTCCGGCCTCGGAATGATTCAGACGCTGCTCGGTATGCAAGCGTTTGCGCGAAAAGGGAACCCTCCTTCATGGACCGCGCGGCCGGCGCCTCGCGGCCTCGAGCTGGTGAAGGCCGAGGTGAGCAGGCGGCTTCGGGCGCCGCTCGATCTGCTCGAGGCACTGCAGGAGCCAGCGGAAGCGCTCGAGAACGCGCGCGACGTGCTCGAAGGCCTCATCGAAGCATCGAAGTTCGGTTGGCGGCCGGCGTCCAACACGCCGTTCAATCCGAAGAGCATCGGGCCGCATCGCCGATTCGACTGGACGGAGCTCCCACTGGGCCGAATCAAAGAAGCCAAGGGGAAGCTTGGCGGAACGGTCAACGACGTCGTGCTGGCGACCGCAGCTGGCGCGCTCGGGCACTTCCTCCGCGAGCATCGCACCTCGACTACCGACATCGACTTCCGGACGCTGATTCCCGTCAACGTTCGCAGCAAGAAGGAGAAGAAGCTCGGCAATCGGGTCGCCATGATGATGGCAGAGCTCCCCGTGGGCATACGGAACCCGGCCGAGCGACTTCGTAAGGTCATCGAAACGACGCAGAAGCTCAAGGGCTCGAAACAAGCGCTCGGCGTTGCGTGGCTCGAAGGGTTGGCCGACAAGATCGGCGGCCGCTTCTTCACGGAGCTGAGTCGCTCGGCCACCCGGAACCGACCGTTCAATGTCGCGATCACCAACGTTCCGGGCCCTCAGTTTCCCCTCTATTTCCTCGAATCGAAGATGCACGCCATCTATCCGATGATGCCGATGTTTCCGAATCAAGCGCTGGCGCTCGCCGTGCTGAGCTACGACGGCCGGGTGTTCTGGGGCTTCAACTCGGACTGGGATGCGCTTCCAGACGTGCACAACTTGGTCGAGGGAATCGGCGAGCAGTTCGAAGAGCTGCACGCGATCGCGGCTCCCGCATGATCAGTCGCCATTTCATTGCGCGGGACAGGCCTCGTCAAGGCCAAGGGAGAAGTCGTCCAGGAGCACGGTTCGGGGTGGCTCGAACGTCTCGTAAGGGTCGTCGGATGGTCGGACGGCAAAGCGCACCAAGAACCAACGCTCGGCCCATGTGGGAGGCAGACAAACCGCGTTGCGGCGCCAACCGCCCCCTTGCGGAAGCTCCTGGTTCAGCCAACCCGCCTGGCAGAAATCCTCGTTGGTGCACTCGGGGATGACGTTCGGGTAGACCCCGAACGTCCAAAACACCCCGAGGCCCGGGTCTTGAGGCACGTTCGAATGGAACACCAGTTGGGGGCCCCGGTTTTCTTCGGGTTTCGGGATCCAAACCAGAGTCCGGGCGGTGAGTCGCGACTGGTTGCTAGCGTAGCGAAGCTCGAGCACGCCGGGGCCGGGTGGCCGTGCGCGCTCCGGGTCGTCGACGACAGTCACCGCGCTCCCCTCCTCGACGGCGATGCCCACGCCGGGCCATCGGTTGGGAGCGGAGTCGAAGCTCGGGTCGAATAGGTCTTCTGATTCGCCACAACGCGGATCCGAGATGATCTCGACGTTGTCGACGATGAGCTCCGCTGTGTCTTCGGCGCGGGCGTACTGCTCCATGAACGTCAGCTCGTGGACGCCGCCATGCGTCCAAGGTGGAAGACAGTAGGTGTGCGTCTTTCCCGTGCCGTCGCCGACCAGCTTGTCGAATGGCTCGAACTCGGTCAGAAGAACCGGGTGGGTCCCGAGACTGACGAAGAAGACGGAGGACGCCTTCCACCAAAACCTGAGTGCAGGAGACGGATTTGCCTCGCTAGGCAGCGGGACCGACACATGAGTGTACACCCCCGCGCGTTTTCCGACGCCCGCGGGTTTGTATAGGCGCGCGCCGCTAGAACCCGATTCGCCCACGTCCGGCTCGAGCGAGAACTCCGGGGTGCCAGCGCCACTGCCTGAGCGTAGGTCCTTGTAGAAGTGCCAACCCTCCTCACCGATGTTGGCCTCGCCGTTGGTTGCCGATCCTGGCTCCGGACACTCGCCGGGGTAGGCCACAGCGATCTCGAACGAGTCGACGGAGAACTCGCTCTCAGGGGTCGTCAGGCAATCCAGCGGAGGCTCGGTTGCTGCGACCTGAAACTTTACCGGCCCGCCGTAGGCCGCTTCGCCCAAACAGAACCGACTAACGGCCCAAGCGCGTTGACGTGGTATGAGGCGCCGGCGAGCTCGTCCGTATCCCACCTCGATACCCGGACCACCTTCTTGGCGATACAGCATGTTGACTACGAAAGGTTCGGCGTCCTCGTACCTTGGCATGTCTACGATCTGCGAAACCGCACTGGCCTCGCAGGTCACGCCACGCGTGAAGGATGCGATGCCTTCTCCGCTCAACGTGGCGGCAAGCGGTGAAACGGTCGCCCCATTGACCGACGACCAGGCGTCCGGATCGGTGAACTCGGAGTCGACGAGCCCACCGCCCCACTTGCAGGGATTTCCCTCGTACCCTGGGACGCATTCACATTGGGCGGTGTCTTTAGTGACCTTGCAGGTCTGATGGTCGCCACATTCCTCGGCGCAAAAAGGCCAGCAGATGCCATCGGCCTCGGCGAACCCCTCCGCGCAGGCCGCGGTCCTTCCACAGCCCGGAGAGAGCAACGCAAGTGCAAAAAGCCAGAAGGTGGCTCGAAGGTGCACCACGCAACGCTGCCCGAGCCGCTCATTTCTTTCAAGGGCTGGGTTGCGTGGCGAGCCAATAGCGCAGATAGTCGTGGGTGATGCGATGGATGGTGTTCATCGCCGGGCTTGGGCTTGCGGCCGGTGCGTGCCGATCCGCCCAGTGCGCGGAGGGAATCGCTACGGTCGAGGGGACCTGCGTGCCGGAGGGTGGCAACTGCGGACCCTGCGGGGACCATGAGTACTGCGAAGCGAGCGTCGTACCGAACGAATGCCTGTGCGCCCCTGGCTATGAAGGGAGCCCATGCGAGTTCGCGGGGCTCATCCGCAATTCGGATTTCGATGAGGTTGGTGATACCAGCTGGTTCGAGGAAACCGTCAAGGGCGCAGGCGTCAACGCAGTGGCAATCGGTGTAGACGAAGGCGATCTGGGTGTGGCGATCTTGCCCGGGAGTGCTCTTTGCGACGCGGCCAGCCTCACGCAGATCGTGAACATGCCGAGCTATGATGCCGCAGCAGAGCGCCATGTCGTCGAAGTCACGTACACGGCCGACGTCGTACACGGCCTGGCGATCGGCTTCGGCCGCGTATGGAAACGCTTACCGCCAACGGGTCCAAACGCCTGGGCTTCCAAGACCTCGTGTCTTGGCGAAGGCGCCTACGGCGAGGGTCCCGGTGGGAGTGAGGTTCGGGTTCGCTTTTCGGCTTCAGAGCAGCTCGACGAATGTTTCTTCGCGGCGCCAGCCATCCCCGAGGGGAGAATCGAGGTTACGCGTTTCGACATTCGACCGGCGAAGGACGGCGAGTGTCTCGCGTTCGGCCAAGTGCGAAACGGGGAGGCTCTCCCCGAGGCAGGCGGATGGCGCTTTGAAACGGAGAACAGCATCGCCGGCGCCATCGTCGCGGGTGTTGGGGAGAACGGAGCCAGCGGCGCGCGACTCCGTCGCGAGGCGAGTACGAGTGGACGAGCGACGATGACGACAGAGCTCTCCGTTCCACTTCCGAGAGAGGGTGAGCCCCCTGCGCTTCGGTTCTGGTGGGAGGGGTCGCCCCAGCAGCTATTCGAGGTCGAGCTCGGTACGCAGGGTGAGCCTGAAGAGCCCGAAGTGGTGTCTGAAGATGAAGAGCTCGATTGGCTCGAACGTGAAGGCCGCCGCGGCCGGCAATTGGCGACGCTGGTGGGGACGGGAGCGGGTCTCCGCCACACCTATTGCCTGCCTCCGTGGACACACGGCAACGTGTTGGACCTTTCGTTCTCGCTCACCGAAGGTGATCCGTCGAAGCTGACTCAGCTCGTGATAGACGAGGTCGAGATCATCACGGATGAAGGTTGCGGCAACAACGCGGAATTGTTGGACCCCGGATTCGACTACGCGCCCAACTTTTGGTCTGGCACGAAGCTCGGCTCGGACTCGGCAGAGGTCGTCTTGGTCGACGAGTCGGGAAACGGACGACTCGAGCTCGCGTATTGGGGGGCTCAAATAGACGTAGGAATGGAAATGTACGTTCTGGTGCCCAATAGCAGCGAAAGCGGTGGGCCTGTGCTGACCTTCTCGTCCAGGGCACCGACCAGCCTTTCGGCGGACGTCGAATGGATTCTCGGGCGCAACGAGTTCCCTCGAAAGGAGATCGAGCCGCTCGACGAATGGAAGGAGAACGAAGTATGCCTCCCGCCCGAGTGGTCCGACCGTTGGTATCGCGTTCAAGTGAGAGCGACCGGAACGGACGACTCTCCTGGCGATCGGGAAGAGGTTCGGCTGGACGACTTCTCGCTTGGCACTTCGCCCAACTGTCGCCGCGACTAACGTCGGCCCCGGCGTGCGACGAGCGCCCCCATTCCCAGCAGGCTCAGCCAGCCGGGCCAATCCCCGAGCCGAGCGTACAGCGTCTGTCCCTCCAACATGTGCACCGTGACCCGGAGAGAATCGCGCTGCAGGACCGGAGCTTTGGCAACGACTCTTCCAGCGGGGTCGACCACCGCCGTGACTCCAGTGTTGGTTGCGCGGACGAGGTAGCGCCGGTGCTCGACGGCGCGAAGTTGGGCCAGCCGCAGATGGATCCACGTCGCCTGCGAGTCCCGGAACCAGACATCGTTTGTGAGGTTGATCAGGATGTGGGGCTCCGCGTGATTGACCATGTCGCGAATGAAGCCGGGAAGGATGTCTTCGTAGCAGATCGGCGTGGAAATCCGCCATGCCCCCAATTGCAGTGGTTCTAGTTGCCTTCCCGGGGTCAGGCGGCCCGCGTTGGGTACGAGTCGATAGAGAAATGGGAATCTCTCTCCGAATGGGATGTGCTCGCCTCCCAGCATCAAGTGGTTCTTGTCGTACATGCTCCGGATCCAATCATCGGACTCCAGGAGAAACGCCGAATTGTAGACGCGCATTCGCCCGCTCTCCATCCGGAACGAGAATGCGCCGAAAAGGATCGGGCTCCGGAGGCCGGCGCGCACGTCGGCTGCCTCGAAGGGCACTGAACGGGGCAGGTACGGGTAGTACGACGTTTCCGGCCAGACGAGGAGGTCGAGCGCTCCTCGTGCTTCGAGCTCGCGGCTTTGCTCGAGATGTCGTCTGGGGGATTCGAGCGGGTCCTCCGCCTTGGCGGGGATGCTCATGTAAGCTTGGACCAAACCGATTTCGATCGCTGGAGCCGTCTCCACTGCCGCGTCGATCTTCCCGATTCGAAGCGACCCGTACAGAGCAGAACCCATCAGAGCGCTGGTCGCCGCAGTGAGAACGAGCGCAGGAAATCCGCGGGAACCTTGCGTCCAGCGAAGCAGTTCGAACAACACCACGTTCACGATCCCCACCAAGGCGCTGAGCAATAGTGGCCCGCCGAGATCCGCGACCTGAACGAAGAGCGTCTGGTCGACGAGCGAGTTGCCGACGAAGGCGGGATACCACCTCGGGAACAGCCACTCCGTCACCAGGAGCGAACAGAGCGCCGCGCTCGTGACGCTCCCACCTCGACCGCGGACCGCGCGATAGAGGAGGGCTTGGATTCCAAACTGAGACCCGAGATAGGCCGCGCACGCGATGAAGACCCCGACGTTGGCGATTGCTCCGAAGCCAGAGAACTCCCGCGAGGTTTCGAACATCCAGTGATATCCGCCCCCCATCGCGACGGTCCCGTACATCAGCCCGACGCCGGCCGCGTGCTTCCAGGGGCGACCCTGCAGCAGCTCGAGCGCACACCAAAGGGGCACGAACGCGACGAGCTCGAGGGGCCAGATGCCGAAACCCGCCCACCCGAGGAAATAGAGGGCGCCCCCCAACACGGAGAGCGTGTAGGCGATCGTGGAGAGATGCCGCGACCTTGAGCCTACGGACATCGAGGGCGCGCCGTCGCTAGCGGGCAGGGCACTCCTCGGAGGTCCGGACTTCGAAGTCGTCGAGGAGGACCGCCCTTGGGGGATCATACACCTCGAGCGGCTCTACGGACGGGCGAATCGCCACCCAGAAGAGATACCAACGCTCCGCCCACTCTGGTGGAAGGCAAACCGTGTTGCGGCGCCAATCGCCGCCGCGCGGCAGCTGCGAGGTGAGCGGCGTCGTCGGGCAGAACTCGCCTTCGCATGGAGCGTTTGGAAGCGTCGCGGAGCCGAGCGCCCAGAACACCCCGAGGCCGGGGCTCGCGGGCGTGTTGGAATGGTAAACGAGCTGTGGCCCTCGTTCCCCCTCGCTAGGGGGAACCCAAACATACGTGTTGGCATCGAGCCACGCGTGGTTGCTTCCGTAGACGAGCTCGAGCGCTCCCGAGCCGGGCGGACGCGCGCGCGTCGGATCATCGATGATGTTCACCGTGCTCACCTGCTCGTCTTCTAGCCTTTTCCACACGCCCGGCCGGCGGTTGGGTGCCGCGTCGAAGCTCGGATCGAGTAGGTCCTGCGACACACCGCATTTCGGATCCGAGATGATCTCGACGTTGTCGACGGCTAGCTCGGCTTCGTCCGGAAACCTACCGCCGCCCGTCGTGAACGAGAGGTCTACGACGTTGCCGTGCGTCCAGGGGGGAAGGCAATAGGTGTGCACTTGCGGCGTGCCATCTCCGATGAGCACGTCGAGTGGACGTATTGTGACCTCTCTACCCGGGTACGTGCCGATGTTCACCCAGTACGACCAGTTTGGCTTGCCGCTCCACCAGAAGCGGAGCGCAGGCGAAGGGTTGTCCTCGTCCGGCAGCGGAACCGAAACCGAGGTGTACATCGCCGCGCGGTCTTCACTGCCGGCGGGCTTGTGGACCCATGCGGCGCTCGTCCCCGCCTCGCCCTTGCCTTCTCGAAGGCCACCCTCCGAAGATCCGGGCGCGTCGAACTCCCAACCTCCCTCGCCGACATTGGCTTGCCCGTTCAACACGGAGCCGGGCGTCGGGCACTCTCCTTCGTTGGCCACGAGGATCTCGAACCGATCCACCTTGATCGTTCCGATCGGCGCGATGAGGCAGTCCGGCAAGCGCTCGAACGCCGCGACCTGGAACTTCACGTCGCCTCCATAGCCAGCCTCGCCCACACAGAATCGGTACGGCCACCATCCCCCTCCAGGCACTTGGTTGCCAAGCCGTCGGAACGCTCGGTTGTAGCCGACGTCCACCCCGATGACGTCCTCGGATTGATAGTCGACTTCGATGACGAAAGGCTCCGCGTCGGCGTAGCTCGGCATCTCCACGACCTGCGCGACGGCCCCGGAGGTGCATACGATCTCGCTCGTGAACGATGCGATGCCCGGCCCAGACAGTCCCGACTCGAGCGGCAGGACGGCCGCGGAATTCGGTGCATCCGCCCAAGCGCTTGGATCCGTGAACTGTGGGTCCCTCAGCCCTCCGGTCCAGGTGCACGGGTCGCCTGCATATCCGGAGACGCATTCGCACTGCGCCTGAATCTCGCCCACGACGCATTCCTGATGCTCACCACACACGTCGACACAAACCGGTATGCAGCGGTCCCCTCTTAGCTCGAGACCTTCACCGCAGCTCGACGCGTCCGCGCAGCCGGCCAGTAGCGACAAGAGCAAGAGCGCAGCGGAGAGATAGATGCGCATGGGATCGAAACTGCCCGAAAGCTCGCGGATTTTCAAGCTGCGTGCGAGCTCGCACCAGTCCTGAACCTTCGTGCCCTAGGAACTTTTACGTATGGACAGCAACCCGAGTCGGTGGTTTCATCGGACGTTCCGATCGTAAGGAAACCTGAAAGGGTAGTGCCATGAGGATCTCCGTCGTCGCCAGAGTCATCGGTCTACTTGCTGCTTGCGCATTCATCGCACCGGCGGTGGGCTGTTCTTCAGACGGCTGCCCCAAGAACTGGTCGCCGTGTGCCAACAAAGCGAAAAATGATCCCTGCGCTCAAACGTGTAACGGGCCACTTGCCTACAGATGCCTCCCCGAGCCAGCCCCGGATGGGCCCCTCGTGTGCATAAAGGGCGCACCTTGCGATCCAGCGGATCATTGTGCCCCGTCTGCCTCTTGCCACTCGACCACGTGCGACTTCTCGAAACTCTTCAGCGGTCCTGGGGTATATACGTGCACCGACGAGCTCTGCTGCAAGACGACCGTGGCGAGTGGCTCCAGGTGTGCCGCGTCGGAAGCTGAAACTGATCCGGCTTCGTGGACGGGTACTTGCGACGACGCCGGCACGTGCGTGCCGCCCGATGGCAACTAGGGCCTAGCCAGGGGCTAGACGACGTGAACCCGGAAACGTTTGACGCGTCGAAATTTGGGAATCTTGAACGCCGCGTCGAACGCGGCGAGGTCCTCGGAAGCTAGGCCGGCGGGTCTCGCGCGTCCCTTGTTGCGAACGATCACCTGCACCTCGTAGGAGCCGGGCTCTTTCACTCTGAAGGTTGCCGAATGAACGCCCCCACGCCCCTTCTTGAGTCGATGCGTCTTCGTTTTTCCTTTGGGTGAAGTGACTTTGGCGACGGCCCTCGAGAGCCCCACCACCGGCGACGGGCAGCTCACGACCGTGTGAAGCGTCACCTCGTCGCCTCGGCGATAGAGGCGCTCGGCGCCCGTGACTCCCACGCGCACCTTCGGGTTGTCGCTGTATGCAGTCAGCGTGAAGGGCGCGTCGGACAAACCCTGGATCTCGACCTTCCACTTGCCGGGGACGGGTTGGTCGACCGTCAGCGTTTGGTACGACCGCTTGGGGTTCGAAAGAACGGAGATGTGACCAGGCGCGCGCGCAGCCGGATTAATCGGCGCGGCTGACAAGCGGAGGCCAGCATTTGGTGGATGGCTCAAGACGAACTTGATCCGCCTCGCGCCTTCGTCGATTCTCACCGTCTTCTTTCTGGTCGTGATGGAGTCGGAAGAAAGCTTGAAAATGGGTGGGCCGAGGCGGAGCTCATCCACGAAGCTCATCACGTCGTCGCGGACCTTGTTGACGTCGTGGCTCGGGTTGGCCTCGTAGTACGCGCCGTTGGTTTCCTGGGCGAGCGCTTGCAGTGTGGCTTGGTTCTGTCCGAGGCCGACCGTGACGACGCGAATCCCGTCACGTGCGAGCTCCTTGGCGCGTTCGCTCATCGAGGGCAAACCGGCGGAGCTCGTCGCAAAGACCACGATGGTTCGAGTGACGCGTTGCCGCGCACGGCGCTTGATGGTTTTTGCAGCGACTTCCACAGCCTGAGCGACGGAGGGCTGCGCTGGAACATTGAGATGGGGCACTGGCGTTTCGTACGGGATCAACTCTACGGAATCGTTCGCCGAGCTCGCCGACTCCGAGAAGTAGTTGGCCGCTTCCATGATGACGTCGCTGGGAGTAGCTCCGGCGGCCGGGCCAAACTCAGCTCCGTTTGCGACCAGCACGATTTCCGACCCCGGATCCGCGGGCGTCCACACCGGAGCCGAGAACGCCGTGAAGTCTCGTTTGGGTGAGCCCCTGGCGATCTCGACGTTGGGATAGAGCTGCTGGATTACTTCCTCACACGACTTGTCACCATGTTCGATGGCATGACTGGTCCCTGGGTTGTGCAGGTGATTTGCTTCGTTGCAAAACTCGGTGATCCACCCATGCACTGGATCCGTGCTCGAATACCCCGAGTTGTTGATCGGCCGGGCGCCCATGATGCACGCTTGTTCGACGTTTGGATTGTCCACTCCTGGCGCGACCAACTGTTGCTGCTTTGCTGTACATTTGATCCTTGAGTCCGTTGGGGAGTACTCGTCTCCGAGACCAAACGCGTAGTGTCCGAACTCATGAAGGACCTCGAAGGGTTTGCTCGCCGCGGTGCTGGAGAGCGTCATCGAAATGTCGTCGGTGCCGAAGAAGCCTTCGGGTTCGCCAGGGTGCTGAGCGTCGAAATAGGACCAGCCGTACTCGGTGATCCAGGCATCCGCGGACGTACCGCCTGTGCTGTCGTTCGCATAGACGACCTGAGCGATCCGCGCCGTGCCAGACGTTGCGTGGTAGAGCATCTTGGAGGCGTGCTCGAAGCAGGTCGTCCAAGCGGCGAGGTCCGCGGCGTCTGCCTGAAAACCGAACGTCACTCGCAGAACGATCTCACCGTTGCTTCCGAAGTTGCCGTGACCCATCCGTCGACTCTCGCGTGGACTCAGGCCGCGCGTCAAGCGTTTACGATGCGGGCGTGACGGAAAGGGTCGCGACGACTTCCTTGCACAGCGCGATCATGGTGTCATCGCCGCGTGGAGCTCAGCAGGTGACGCTGATCGCCTCTTGGCCCACGACCTGGATGAGTTGCTGCCCGGAGGACTCGGACTGCCCAAGCGAATCGTACAGGAGCTCGTAGGCGTTCCGACCCCCGACGCTTCGGGGTGCCTCCGCTGTGACCCAATCGGCTTGAGTCTCGATCGGTTTGCTGCTGTCCACGGGTTTCGGATCGGGACAGCCCGACGCCGTCAGAGACACGACGATGCCAAGAATCGCAGTTGATTTTGTCCTCGTCAGCATGACCGGTCCACAGGTGGATGCCGAGAACTCGTAGGACTCGCAATAGTCTCGCGTGACCCCGGGGCGCGAACGATGAGCGGCACCCTCAACGCGTCGGCGAAGTTCGGCGACACCACGTGGAAGCGGTGGTACCCGCCGAGTTCCGGACGCGCGAACTTGCCTGCATTGGGTTTCGGTAGCAGCCCAACGCCAGCCCGTGAAGACAACATGCACAAGAGGCTTCGGAGCGGTCTTGCGGATTGCAGCCCTGCGCCCATGATTCCCAGCATCAGCGGTACGAAGATCTTCAGAGCGGCGGCCCGGGGCATCCTCTTCGTCTCGTTGACCGCGTCCATGGTGCTTGGCGCGCGGCGCGACCTCGAGGCACAAGAAGCCGACGCCAAGGCGCTGATTGCCAAGGTGGTCGAAGAAGCGGGCGGCGAGGGTGCGCTGCGAGAGAAGCGAGACGTCGGGTATCCGTACCTCTATCGGAGGGCGGGCACGGGGGCAGTCGACTTCATGATGGAGGTCGAGTACGAGCGAGTCGACGGAGTGCTCCTACCGACAAAGCGGCGCTACACCCCGTCGGACTGGTCCGGCAATGTGCCGAAGGACGCCGAATGGACCGACGAGATCAGCATCGGCATCCGTTTCAACAACGGCTTCGAACCCCCCCTTTTCCAAGCCCACCAATCCTTCCTGCGGGGCCGAAGCAGAGGGCGTTGATTTGGGAAGGGCTCCTTGGCTTGGTTTCAACCGAGGAGCTCGTACACATCGAGCCCCTCTCGTACGAGTTGAAGCCGCTCCTGGCACGACTCCTGAGTGATGTAGCGTGGCAAGAACTTGGGCGGCTCGAGCACTTTGCGGCTCTGGAGCTCACGCACGATCGGAATGTGTTTCGCGGCAATCTTTCCGACGAAGAGCGGCTCGAGCTCTCCTCCCTGGTGCAGGTATTCGAGAACGGTGAGGAGCCCGCGAAGGTAGATGCAGTCTTTGACGAGGCCGCCGCCCCGGTAGACGCGGATCGTGATGTTGAACGCCTGTTGTTGGGAGAAGCCGTATCGACACAGGAGGCGAAACACGTCGACGAACGACGCCCCATCGGATGCGGCGTCGACGGCAAGCACGCGCGCGGCCAGGGTACGTAGCCTCGCCGGGGTCATTCCACCTGCGAGGTACTCGGCGAGCACGGCGATTCCCTCCTGGAGCTCTTCGTAGCCTGCGAAACCGCTCCGGAGCTGTGTGAAACGCTGCGCGTTGCCGTTGAAGTACGTGACCAGGTGCGTTCCAATCTCGTGCTGAATCAGCGCGTCGACGCGGTTCAGCGGGATCTTGGAGCGCGAAGGCACCAATAAGCGGTTGTTCGACACCATGAGACCGGAGCTCACGCCGGGAGTCACTTCGACAGTCCCATCCACACCATCCCAAATGCTCCGATAGTGGGCGATCTCGGCTTTAGCCTGCTCTACGAAGTCCTCGACCGCGATCGTGCCGCCCCCACCCCGTCCTCGGGTCGTGCTGGAGATCCGCTCCAGAATCTCTTCTCCCGATCGTAAGAGCTGCGTCGAGACGCGTCCGTAGAGCTGGATACTTCCCAGCAGAAATCGCGAGGTCCCTCGGTCGTGTAGCATCGTCAGCTTTCGATCGAGCTCCTCTTGCTTTTGACCGAACAGGAACGAAATCGTCGGGTCTTCAATCCGCTCCAGCGGAATCGAATACAACTTGCGCTTCGCGATGCCTGGATCGATCGAAAGGGGGCGGTACCGAAACGGAGGCACCTTTTCGAAACCGCTCCGCCGAAAGCCCTTCCACACGGCCTCGGTATTGATTGGG
>Ga0316198_10000423_pt1 | contig 22131 bp, 19 predicted proteins | sample OudBieAanoxic_MG_FD_204935 | JGI IMG/M metagenome (GOLD analysis project Ga0316198, IMG submission 204935) | Coastal sediment microbial communities from Oude Bieten Haven, Netherlands - site A anoxic | ecosystem: Environmental > Aquatic > Marine > Coastal > Sediment | place: Netherlands...
CCCGGTCGCTGCCCCGGTCGCTGCCCCGGTCGCTGCCCCGGTCGCTGCCCCGGTCGCTGCCCCGGTCGCTGCCCCGGTCGCTGCCCCGGTCGCTGCCGCAGGTTCGAGTTTGCCCCTCGCGTTCAACTGTGGTGGAATCGGCCCGTGCCTGCGATGGGCAAGGAGGCGTTCATGGATATCGGGTTGGTCAAAGACAGACGGCCGTTCGAGCACCGCATCGGTCTCACTCCTGGTGCGGTTCGGGTCCTCACTGAACAGGGTCACCGGATCTGGGTTGAGGACGGTGCTGGAGTCGAGGCGGGTTTCCCAAATGAGGCGTACGAGAGCGTCGGCGCCACGGTAGCCTACTCCGAGGACGACGTTCTGCTTCGCTCAGAGCTCATTGTCCGGGTGTCACCGCCGAAACCGGTTGATTACGGCCGGTTCCAACGGGATCAGATCGTGGTTTCGAGCTGGCACCTCGCATTGGCGCCGGCGGATGCCTTTGCGACCCTCCTCGAGAACAACGTGACAACCGTGGGGTACGAGATCATCGAAGAGGATGACGGCCACGCGCCGGTGCTCGAAGCCATGTCCGAGATCGCCGGACGTCTGGCGGTGATCATGGGCTCCGGATTGCTGCTCAACGAATTCGGCGGTAAGGGGCTGTTGATCTGCGGATCGCCGGGGATCCCACCGGCATCCATGGTGATCCTGGGCGCCGGGACGCTCGGCCGGGCGGCGGCACGCTATGCTCAGGGCATCGGCGCCCACGTCGTGGTCCTCGACCGCGACGTCAACGCCATGCGGCGTCTTCAGGATCATGTCGGCTACGACGTTCCCACCATGATCGCGACCCGTGCGCACATCGAGAAGGCTCTGGCATTTGCTGATCTCTTCGTCTGTGCGGTCGCGGTCCACGGCGAGCGGACACCGATTCTGGTGACCCGGGACATGCTCAAGAATATGAAACCGCGATCGCTCATCATGGATCTCTCCATCGATCAGGGTGGGTGCTGCGAGACATCGCGCCCGACGGACTTCTCGAGTCCGACCTATGTCGTGGACGACATCATCCACTTCTGCGTGCCCAATCTGCCGTCGTCGGCGTCCCGAGCCTCGACCCGTGCCCTGACGAATTCGATCCTCCCCTATATCGAGGAGATCGCCGATCGGGGTTTTGACGGCGCACTCCGGTCCTCGAGCGCGATCCACCGCGGGACCTACACCTACAACGGCCGATGCGTTCGCCGGCGGCTCGCAGAAGATCTTGGAGTGCCCTACCTCGACGTGACGGCAGGGTGAGGAGTCCGCCATGAAATGGGTCGACATCTATCGCCATCGCACGACCAGCGCCGCTGCGGCGGTCAAAGACATCAGATCCGGTGACCGGGTCTGGATCCATCCGGGGTGCAACACACCGGTCCAGCTCATCGACGCCATGGTCGATCGCGCTCCCGAACTCGAGAACGTCGAGGTCGTCCACATCCTCACGCTGGCGCCGGCGCCGTATGTCGCCCCCGGGATGGAGCCGCATTTTCGCCACCGGGCGCTTTTCACCGGCGCCAACGTCCGCCAGGCGGTCGACGACGGCCGCGCCGATTTTGTCCCTATCCACCTGCACGAGGTCGCGTCGCTGATCACTGATGGGCTCATGCCCGTGGATGTGGCGCTTGTCCACCTGTCGCCCCCCGACGAGCACGGATTCTGCTCGTTCGGTGTCGGGGTCGATGCCACCAAAGCAGCGGTCGAGAATGCCCGCACGGTGATCGCGCTGGTCAACCAACAGATGCCCCGCGCTCTGGGCAACTCCTTTGTCCACGTCTCCAAGCTTACCCACGTGGTGGAGGTCGATACCCCGATCCTCGAACACCCCATGGCGCCGGAGGTTTCCCAAACCGCGCGGATGATTGGTGAGAACATCGCATCACTCATCCCTGATGGGGCCACTCTGCAGATGGGCATCGGCGAGATCCCGGACGCCGTCCTGGATTTTCTCACGGACAAGCAACACCTTGGGGTTCACACCGAGATGTTCTCCGACGGTCTGGTGGATCTCTTCGAGGCCGGGGTCGTCACCAACGAGAGAAAGACCCTTCACCGGGGCAAAATCGTGACCTCGTTCGTGATCGGCACCCGCCGCGCGTTTGATTTTGTCGACAACAACCCCTTTATGGAGTTTCACCCAAACGAGTACGTCAACGATCCGTTCATCGTGGCTCAGAACGACAGAATGGTCGCCATCAACTCGGCGATTTCGGTGGATCTGACGGGGCAGGTCTGCGCCGATTCCATCGGCACCCGGGTCTACTCGGGTTTTGGCGGCCAACTCGACTTCATCCGTGGAGCCGCCAGGTCCAAGGGCGGGGTGCCCATCATCGCGTTGCCGTCGACCGCCCGAGGGGGCAAGGTGTCGCGCCTGACCAATACCCTGCTGCAGGGCTCGGGAGTGGTCACCACTCGAGCTGATGTGCATTACGTGGTCACCGAGTACGGAATCGCCAACCTCTGGGGCCGAAGCCTGCGTGATCGGGCGCGAAGCCTGATCGACATCGCTCATCCGGATTTCCGGGAGGAGCTCGAGCGCGCGGCCGGGGAGCGAAATCTTCTCTGATTCTGCGCTCGATCGGCGTCGGTGACGGTGAGCAGTGACGACATGATCACCTCGGCGGCGCGCCGGTTCCTCAAACTCGGGGGTCTGGCGGGCAGGGTCGGTGCGTCGGTGGTGACCAGCCAGGCGCTCGATGTCGTGCGTTCGGGTCCGAACAGGAAGACCAGGCAGACCGAGAACCTGGTCAAGAATGCGCTGCGCATCGTCGAAACCCTGGGTGAGCTCAAGGGCGCCGCCATGAAGGTCGGTCAGATGCTGAGCCTGCAGGAGGGCCTGCTCCCGCCCGAGGTCGCCGAGGTCCTGCGTGGATTGCAGAAGGAGGCGCCTCGAGTTCCCGCGGAGGTGATGGAGTTCGAGGTCAGGGGGGCGCTGCCCAACTTCGACGAGCTCTTCGAGAGCTTCAACTTCGAGGCGTTCGCCGCGGCTTCCATCGGCCAGGTCCATCGAGGACGTCTCCGTGATGGCCGGGAGGTGGCGGTCAAGGTCCAGTACCCGCTCATCGACGAGATCGTCAAGGCCGATCTGAAGAACCTCAAGATCATCTTCAAGCGATTGGTGGCGCTTTTCACCGATGCCGATATGGAGCCGATTTGGGGCGAGCTCAGTGCCGGACTTCTGGCCGAAATCGACTATCTCCACGAGGCCGAGAACATCCGTCGGATGACGGAGCTCCACCGCGATGTGCCCGAGATCGTCATCCCCCGGGTGGTCGATGAGGCCACTGCGCGCAACGTGCTGACCATGGAGTACGTCGAGGGTATCGCACCGGTCGATGCGTGTTCGGAGGTGTACCCGGCCGAACTCAGGAACCGGTGGGGAGTGGTCCTTTCCGAGTTTCAGATGAGGGGCATCATCGAACACCGATTCGTCCACGCCGACCCGAACCTGGCCAACTTCGCCTTCCGCGACGACGGGCGGGTTGTCGTTTATGACTTCGGATGCGTCAAGGAGGTCCCGGCCGATCTCGCCCGAGCCTACGCCGATGCTTTTGTGGCGGTCATCGAAGGGAGGGTCGCTGATCTGCCGGCCATCTTTGCCGGAATCGGGTTGACCAGGAGGGACGGCAGCGCCCTGGACATCGCTCTCATTGAACCCTATTTCGCGTCCATCAACGAGGTCTTCAGAGCCGAGCCTCCCTACACTTTCGGACTGGACAACCAGGAGATCTACGACGAACTCATCCGGCTCGGGTTCCAGGACTGGGAGCAGAAGTTCGACATGGAGTTCCCCAGTGATGTCATCTTCGTCAATCGTTCGTTGAGCGGCCACTTCGGCAATCTCTCGAGGCTCGGGGCCACCGGGCCGTGGCGGGATCTGTTGCTCAAGTACGCCGCCGGCGTAAGTCTCGAGTCGTGAGTCGTGTCCTCGTTGCCGAGGCGTTCGGCGACTTCGTGGCTGGATTGTGGTGGCTTCGATGGTTTGTTTGAAACACGAAGGGCACGAAGGGCCACCAAGGTTTTCACGAAGCAACACAATTTGAAAGTTGGTCCTCGAAGCCGGAGCGGTTCACTACTTCGTGTGTTGATCCTACAAACCTCAACCATTTGTTGAAACGCAACGGCCACATCGCAGTTTTACCGCAAAGAACGCCAAGAACATCGCAACGGCCATCGCACTTTAGAGCCATCGCACCATCGCTGCGTCGCGTCGGCGTCCACTCGACGAGGAGGTCGATCACGCCAGGCAGTATCTGCTGACGTCCGTTGTGATGGGTCTCTTTGATGGATCCTTTGCGATGGTCTTTGTGGTCCTTGCGTTCTTTGCGTTTCAAAAATGCCGCTGAAGAGACCACTGCCGAGCCACGAAATCGTACATCGTTCCGGAGCCGAAATCCTACTCTCAAATGTGATGCTTCGTGGCCGTCGTTGTGGCCCTTCGTGATCTTCGTGTTTCAAACTCAACGTTCGGGTCACGCGAGGTGCGCTGCGAAGTCGATACGCATTCCGGCTCCCCGACCCACGAATCACGATCCATGGTCGGCGTAGGCTACCGCAGCTCCCCAATAGGCATGCTGAGCGAAATGACCTTGCCCTCGCGCAGCACTTTGAGTTCGAGAAGACCGTCCTCTCCGAGTGCATTGGCCGCCTGCTCGACCTTTGGTCCGAAATCCTCGGCGCCGACGGGGATCCCCTGGATGGCGAGGATGACATCACCACCGACGGTGAGCTTCTGTCCTTCAATCTCGGCGCGGTACGACCCGGGCCTCAGGCCGATCCTCGCGGACGCCGATCCCGCCGCCACGCCTTCGATGAGGATCCCCGCGTTCTGGGGGAGATTGAAGATCTTGGCCCAACCGTCCTTGAGCTGGAAACCGTCGATTCCGCTCCAGAAGGGCTTTTTCTCGAGCATTTCGATGCGAGCCATATTCGAGGTCACGACGAATCCCAACCCCTGGGACCCACCGGATTGAGAGAAGATGTGGCTGACCACGCCGATGACTTCGCCAACCATGTTGAACATGGGACCGCCGGAGTTGCCCTCGTTGATGGCCGCGTCGGTCTGGAGCAATTCCACCGGCTCGATGCCGCCGAAGAGATCGTCCGGTTTCCTTCGTGCGCTGACGTATCCGACGGTGAGAGTGTTGGCGTATTTCCTGGGTGCGCCGATGATGAAGATTTCATCGCCCACCCGAACCGGGTCGGAATCGGCCAGGATCAGAGGTTTGATCGCATCGGGAACATCCTCGGCTTGCAGGAGCGCAACATCGGCGTTGGGGTTGGACGAGATGATCTTCGCCTTGCTCACCTCGCCGTTCACCCAGCGGACGGCGACATCTTCGGCCATCTGAACCACGTGGGCGGCGGTCATGATGAGTCCGTCATCGGAGACCAGAAAACCCGATCCGAGCCCGCCACTCCGAGCTCGCTTGGCAGGGCCCGTGTCCGCGATGACTTCCTGGATCGTGGCGATCTCCACCACGGATGGACCGACTCTCTTGTAGAGATCCGCGAGGCTCGGATTGTCCTCCGCCGCTCCCGCCGAGATCGAGAAGACGCAACATGCCACGATGGTGATCAGCTGTTTCATCGGCGGATCGCCACGTCTTCGGCGGCAAAGAAGAACGCCGAGTTCTCCAGGTCGAGGAATTCGGTCTGGAGCTTCTGGAGGTCTGCCATGAGGCTCTTCCCGGGCTCGCGGCCGAGGGCCTCGATGGTCCGAGGGGCGTTGGAGATCAGAAACTGCGCCACTCCGTCGTAGGGCTCCGATGTGCCCCGGGTGAGCATCACCTGGAGATTCTCCTCGACATTGAGAGTGGTGCAGAAAGTGAGCCCTTGAGCGTTCATGGCCCTGGCCAATTCGGTCGCCTTTGCCTGGTAGATCTTCCATGATTGACGAAAATCCTGGATTGAGGTCCCCGGTTTTTTCTTGACGCATTGGATAAACTTGATCATGGCTCTCCCCTCCAAACGCGCAATCACTCTGACTCGCATCTTATCAACAGGGAGATTGTATCGCAGGAAGGACTTGAGGTCCCGAGACCTCGGTGTGCTACCTCACTCCGAAGTGGATCATCACCCCGGCGTTGATGGTGTACTGCCACATGATCGAGGTGTCGGGGTAGCCGATGCAGAACTCGTCGGAACAGGCGAAGGGATCGCCTCCTGTGGATATTCCAAAGACCCGCCCGTCGAAACGAAAACCGAGATGGTCTGAGACCACCATTTTGACGCCACCGAAGAGGGACCCGGAGAAACGTGTGTCGCTGCTGCCGTCGACAACGAACTTCGAAGCGCCAAGAGAGATGCCGATGTAGGGATTGATCGGCCGGTTGGGGGCGTACTGGTGGAGGGCGCCGACCTGGAAGTGGTCGATCGTGACTCCAACCGCCGGGTCCGTTCCGCGATTGAGGTCGGTCCCCTGGCTCGAGTAGTAGATCTCCACCTGATCGAGATTGGTGATGCCGAAGTCGAGCATCAGACCCCATGTGGGGCTCTGGTCGAGGTCGCGGGTCATCGGTTCGTCGCCGATCTCCTCGAGTTCACCGCCGAACTGATACCCCACGAAAGGCGTGATCTCGATCTGTTGCGCCTCGGTCCGGGCGGCCGTCGCCAGGACGAGTGCCACGAGCATTCCGATAAAGAGAATTCGTTTCATGAGCTTCGAGTCCCTTTCAATCGCATCCACAGGCATGGAAGCTGAATTGCTGTGAAGATACACCATTCTGCTCGGGTATTCGTCCCTTGCAGCGGGTGGGGGCCGGCGCAGAGGCCGGCGCCGCTTGCTATGATGACGCGACGATTCATTTGCTGAGATTTCGAAGGAGGCAGATATATGAAACGTTTCTTGATTCACTGGCTTGTCATCGCTCTGGCGCTTTGGGTGACGGCCTGGGTCCTCCCCGGAGTCAACTTCGACTCTACCCAGGCCCTCGCCATCGCCGCCATCGTGCTCGGTCTGGTTAACGCCATGATCCGTCCGCTGCTGACCATCCTCACCCTGCCGGTCACGATTCTCACCCTCGGGCTCTTCTATCTCGTGGTCAACGGGCTCACCTTCCTGCTCGCTTCCAAGCTCGTGCCGGGTTTCCACGTGGCCGGCTTCTGGTGGGCGGTGCTCGGAGCTCTCGGTGTGAGCATCGTCTCGTCCTTCGTCGGGATGTTCACCGGCGAGGACTGATCACCAGGTAGCGAGATCCCCCGCTCCGGTGGATTCGCAACTCGGATCGAGTCGGTAGATCGAGACCCCATGCCCCAGCCACTCGGGCTGGAGGCAGGTCTTGGCGAAGAGATCGAGACGTTCCATGGTGGGTTCGTCCCCGTGGACGAAATAGCGCGGGCGGCGACGCATGTCCGCGATCCGCCGAGCTTCCCAACGGTTGGTGAGAACGTGGGTGAAACCCTCTCCGGCCAGTTCCGCGGACATCTCCTCGGGCGATGAGTGGGTCCTTGCGAGTTCTTCGAGACGCGACTCGCCAAAGGGGTGTTCGAGTTCGACATCGCGTTCGAAGCCAAGAGCGCGGCTCTCGGCGACGAGCAGGAGCTTGGCGCCCTCCGGAAGGGCTTCGACGGCGTCAAAAGCAAGAGACGAGCTGACCCAGCGCTCGAGGAGCGGTTCAACCGGGTTGACACCAAGTGAACAGCCGAGACGTTGCATCCCCACCGGGTGGAGGAGGGTCGTCACGTTCCAGGTCACCGCGGCCAGCACGAGGGCGAGGGACGCCCAGCGAACCGGTCTTGTCGATAGTCGAAGCGTCTCGGCGATCCCTCCGCCGAGGACCGCGGCGGCCGGCACCAGCGCGGGGAGCAGATAACGAACCACGTGGAGCCCGGTCAGCCAGAATGAGATCCCGACCAGCGCCCCAGCCAAGAGCGCCGCCACAGGCGGCCGCATGATTCGCGGCAGCACGATCAGGGTTGCGGCTGCGGCGCCCAACCAGAAAAGCCCCGCCGGGGCGAACCCGCCAACCGGTGCTGTGAAGGTTCCCAACCCGACCCCGTCAAGGATGTGGGAGGGGCTGAGGTTGAAACCCGAAAGCCACCCTGCAAAGCGTTCCACCGCCTCGCGGTCGGTGGTGGCGAGGTCCCGGAAGGGACCGGTCATGAACGGAAAGAGGGGCGCACCGGTTGCCAGGAGGTTACGGAGGATCCAGGGCCCGAGGGTCAAGGTTCCGCCGATGATCGCCATCCCGGCGCCGCCGATGAACGTGGAAAGCGACCCACGCCGCCACGGCCGGTGGAGAAAAACTGCGCCGGCCGCCAGAGGCAGGGCCACCGTCCCAATAGCGGTGTACTTGGTCCCCGCCGCCAACCCGGCGCAGGCGCCGGCCAGGAGCCACCAACGAATCGGGTGAGGCTCTCCGTCGACGGTGCGCATCAGGCCAAGCCAGGCGCCGGCCGCAAACATGGTTACCACCAGGTCGGAGCCACCGGATGCCGCCAGGTGGACCATCGCGGGAGTGGTCGCCATCACAAGTGCGGCCCACCAGCCGCCCCTGTCGGCGACGACCCTGCGACCCATGACGCCGCAGATGAGCACCGTGACCACCCCGCTCCACCAGTGAATCGCCTGCGCGGACCACGCTCCCAGGCTGCCGAGACCGTAGGCGTACATCAGGCTCGAGTTCACCGGCATGTACGAGTAGAAGTTCCGCGGAATCAAGTGGATCGAGCCCTCTCGGAGCCACAGCCACGGAAAACCCAGGTGCTGGTGCCACTGGTCGTAAAAAGTGGTGACCGTCGCCGCCACCGCCAGAGCGATGAGCCACAGCGCTGCGAGCCCGATGGTGCGGAGCTCCAGGCGCGGCGGAGTTACGGGGCGGCGGTAGAGGTCGATGCCCCCGATGATCGCGGCGATCACGAGGACGGCGAGAAGCGGACCGGGGCGGAACCAGCCGGCAAGTGACAGCCCGACCGCCGCAGCCGAGAGGACCGATGATCCCAAGACGCAGGCCAGAAGCAGATCCTCGGTGGTTTCCGGAATGCCGGATCGAAACCAGCCCACGATGGATCTTCCCGCGCCAAGGGTTGCCAAAGTCCACAGAATGACCCAGAGCCCAACGGCGAGCAGTGAACCCACCGGTCCGAAGCCGCGCGCCGACTGGGCGTTCAGGAGGACCGCCCCGAGACCGAAGACAAGGGCGACGGCGGGGAGCATCGAAAAGAGCTGCGAGGACTTCGATTCGTTGGTGGTCGTCATCGAGATGAACTCCGTGGATGCTCTTCGGCCATGAATTCTAGTTTAACCGGCGATGGGCCGCTCGGCCGAAAATTCACCCTCGATTGCAGCTTCAAATCCACCGGTGTTTCATTTTTCCCGATGGTGGAGCCATAATGCAGAGGTGTACTGATTCTCGTGGAGGGGAATCGATGGGTTCTCGACAATATTGTCTGGTTAGTATTTGTGTGATCGCGCTGGTGATGTTGGCGTTTCCGGCGATGGCCGAAGAGGAACACACGGAGTCTGCCGAACACGTGGGCGAAACCGAGCACCACGGTGAGAGCGGTCACCCCTTCAAGAATGCCTTCGCTCTCTTCCTCGGTGCGACCAACGAGCACGGCCACGGAACCGAGCCTACCTGGGGCCTCGAATACGGCCGTGCTCTGTCGCCACACTGGACCATCGGCGGATTGATCGACTATGCGGGTGGCGCCCAGCGGGACATTGTGATCGCACCGATGGTCGTCTGGAAGCCAATCGCTGGTGGTGGTTTTGTCCTGCTCGCTGCGCCGGGCATCGAGTACCATAATGGACGTGGAACGGTCGAGCACCACTTCTCCAAAGCGGAGACTGCCGCGGAAGACAAGGATGAGACCTATTTTGTTCTTCGGCTCGGCACCGCGTACTACTTCCACTTGGGCTCCCGCTTTGGCATCGGACCGGCGGTCAATGTCGACTTCGTCGACGGCAACGAGGTCTGGGTCTATGGTGTCAACTTCGAGGTGATGTTCTGAGCGGGTTAAAAACGTGCTCTTCGAGGCTCTTAACGGCCGTGGTTCCGACCGCCGCGGCGGTGGGGTTGATTCTGATCTTGTTCTCGGTCGTGGCCTCGGCACAGGAAGCCGTCCCGCCGCCCCCGAGCCCAACAGCGACACCGGCACCCGAATCGAGCCCGCCGGTCGAGGTCGAGGTCGAATCGAAGGAAGAGCCGGCGGTCGAGCCTGAGTCCGTCGACGAGCCTGAATCAACCGCTGAAGCGACGCCGAAACCCACCGGCGAGTCCGATCCTGCCGACGAATCGACATTGGCCGCGGGTGCAACGTCCATCCCGATTCCGCAATCCGAGGCAACTGAAGACCCCGACGTGGCGGCCGATTCAGCGCCGACACCACCAGCGGAGAGCAAGAACGAAATCCCCGAGGAACCGAAGGAGCAGTTCGACCTTGACGCCTACCCCGAAACCGCCAAACTGAATCCCAGGCAGAAATGGGACACCTTCAAAGACGGCGTTCGAGGGCTCCTGGTCTGGGATTTCTTCGACAGTAAACTGACCGTTCGCGCCAGCGCCAGACTCCAGATCGAAGGGACCTTGGCGCGGGCCGATGACAAGATGGTGCAGACCATCGGGGAACTGGACAACAGCTTCGACATCCGGCGGTTATCACTCTACGCCCAGGGAACCGTCGACCACCACCTGCGGTACAGCCTGTCGTTCGACTTCGGGGCGGATGCCGGTTTCGGCGATGTCTTCGTTGAAGGCCGCGAACACGGGCTCAACGTCTTCGGCTATCGTGTCGGCCAGTTTCGACTGGGCTCCTTCCAGGAGCCGTTCAGTTTTGAACGGGTGATGAGCGCCTACTACACCAATTTTCTCGAGCGGTCGCTGCCGGTGTGGACCTTCACACCCGGAAACAACATCGGCTACATGGTCTACGACACCACCAAGAACAAGAGGCTGTCGTGGGCGGTGGGATTCTTCTCCTGGGGCCAGAACAACGAGGCGAACGCGTCCAACTCCGTCCTGTCGGTGACATCAAGGGTCACATGGTTGCCCGTCTACCGCGACGGCGGTAAGAGACTACTTCACATCGGTGGGTCGTTCAGTACCCGAGATCCCAATGGAGACAGCCAGTACAGGTCTCGGCCGGAAGCGCGGTTTGTCGATTTTCTCGTCGATACGGGGAATTTCGCCACCTCGAGAATCAAGCTCTACGGCCTCGAGTTCGTGGGGGTTCGCGGCCCGTTGTCCTTCCAGGCCGAGTACATTCAGTCCGACGTAAATGGAACCGATTCCGGGAGTGCGACGTTCTGGGGAAGCTATGTCCAGGTGAGCTGGTTCCTCACCGGTGAACACAAGTCCTACGACACCGGTCTGGCTGTCTTCAGCCGGGTGGTGCCGAAACAGGACAGCCAGGGCATCTTCAGAAAGAGGCCGGGCGGTGCGCTCGAGCTGACCGGTCGCATCTCCAACGTCGATCTCAACGATGGCGGCATCACCGGCGGAGAGATGGTCGATATCAGCTTCGGACTCAACTGGTATCTCAGCAGCACCTCCGCGATCAAGTTCAACTACATCAACTCCAACGTCAAAGACAACGGACGCGCCAATATCTTCTCCTTGCGCTACCAGTTCCGTCCGTTGCCGGTCCCCGGTTGGAGATAGGGCTGAGGCCGTTTTTCTGACGCGACGCGTCTTGACGGCGTGATCGCGGCCCATTAGATTCCAGGAAGATCATCGGTGGAATTGAGAATCGATGGGCGTTGAATGCACACGATTGAAGGAGGGGGCACCATGACCGACGGAACGTGGCTCGATGAGGCGAAAAAGAACTCCGGATTACTGATTTTTCTCGGCGTCATGACAATCATCTTCGGAGTGCTCGCTGTGGGGGCTCCGTTGATGACCGGGATCGCCGTCGCAGTCATGGTCGGGTGTCTGCTGCTTTTCATGGGGATTGCGCGGATCGTTCACGCGCTCAAATCCGGCCAGTGGGGCGCCGGGATCTGGGGCACAATCATCGGTCTGCTGGCGGTCATCGCCGGACTCATGACCATCTTCCGGCCCATGGTCGGGCTCATGTCGCTGACTCTGTTTCTCGCCGCGTACTTCCTCGTTGACGGCGTTTGCGAGATTATCGCGGCTTTCAAGATCAAACCCGATCAGGGTTGGGGCTGGCTGCTCTTCAACGGCATCATCGCGGTTCTGCTCGGAGCCATGATCTGGCGTCAGTGGCCGGTATCCGGTGCGTGGGCCATCGGCATCCTTGTCGGGGTCCACATTCTGATGGCCGGCTGGTCCATGGTTATTCTCGGCACCGGTGCGCGGCGCTTTGCCGGCTCCATCGAGGACGCCGTCGGCGACACCGTTGACAAGGCCGACAACGTCCTGGACAAAGCAGTTGACGCGGTTGATCATGCCGTCGATAAGGCCGACGATGTGGTTGACAAAGCCATGGACAAGGCCGAGGACGTGGTCGACAACGTTGTCGACAAGGCCAAGGATCTGGTCGATCGTGACAAGGACTGAGGTCGGAGCTCTCAGCTGTTAGCTAAGACCCTTGCAATAACCCTCTGTCCAGGTGTTTCGTGGTCATTGTGCCGGCGAGACGCCAGCACTACAAAGGGCTGAGATCTATTGTAGGGCCGGCGTCTCGCCGGCCTGATGGTGACGAGGGTCGGAGAACCGCAGTGTCCGATTCTCGATTCTTGCAGGAGGCTCAGCTTTGAGCCACTAGCTTTTCATCGCAGAACTCCGGCTGCGCCGTCGGACAGGTGTCGGACAGGTGCCGGACGAGGATCACTCGCGAACGAGATCCTGAAAACCGAGACCGGTGATCGCCGATCGTCTACTATTTCCTCATGGAAAAGCACGACCTGTCTGTCGCCACAGCCTGGGCCGTCGTGATCGTATTTTTGATCTGTGCCGTACTCATCCCCGCAACGCCCTCCCACGCCGACGCCATCGTGGTCACCAAGGCCATGACCGCGACGACGGTGATGGAGATCTTTGTCGAAGAGGACGAGGTTCGGGTCGAGTTCGAGGCTTCGGTACCGGATCTCGTGGCCTTCGACAGCATTTTCCCGGATCGGTTCAGGGTTCGAATGGGCCAGCAATCAGAGCCCGAAGAGGTTCTCATCGAGCGGTTCTTCACCGAGGAGTTTGTAATTCGCGCGGATGGTGGTGCACCGTTGCGCGGCCGGTTGGTCTCCTTCGAGACCAGACGAAGGGTGCCGCGCGATGAGATCACCGGTGAACCTCTGCCGGTGGCGGAGGGTGTCGGAACGCCGGTGGTCTTCGTGGTTTTCTCCTGTCCGCTCGACGGTCGGCCGGAGACCCTCAGCTTCAGTCCACCGACAACGGAAGGCGGTGTTCCGGCGGCCACCATCGGTTTCGTCACCTACCACCAGGGGCTGCCGGTGATGGATTTTCGCTATCTCGGCAGCGAAGAGACCCTCGATCTCGACTGGGGTGATCCCTGGTTCTCCAAGTTCCGCAATCGCAATCTGTGGCGGCAGTACGACTCGCCCGTCAACGTATTTCTCTATGTCGAACCGTACGAGGTCCGGGTCGAGATCATCGCTCGACCGGCCGATATCCATGCGTGGACCGATCTCGGCATCGAAGGTCTGGGGTCGTTCCCGGTGGAGATTCAGGACGAAATCATGGAGCGGGTCGGCGAGTTTTTTGGCGAGCACCTCGATCTCACCATCGATGGTGAGCCGGTCAACCCGGTTCTCGACCGGATCAACTTCCTCAATCGAACTCTACGGACCTCGACGGTCATCACTCCGCCGCGCGAACTCGATGCGAGTTCCGCTACCCTTGGCGTCATCTTCGTCCAGCCTCGGACCGGCTATCCCCAGGAGGCTGCGGTGACGTGGACGCTCTTCCCGGACCGGGTCGACAGGATTCCAGGGGCGGCCACCGATGAGGCGGGACCGCTCCGATTTTTCCTCCAACGTGATGACAACGTGCTGTGGTGGAAAAATTTCCTCAAGGACCCGACACTGCCGACTTTGATGGATGTCCGGACTCCGCCCTCCGTGTTGATGCGTCTCGTCATGTGGCTGTGTCGCCTTGGCTTGGTGGTGGCCGCGGTTCTGCTCCTCCGCGCCGGTGCTCGAGCGGCAGGGCGGAGCAAATCGTGGGCTCCGGTCGGGGTGTTGGCGTTGCTGGTGGTGGCGTTCGCGGCGGGGGGATGGGCCGCGGCCCGGTCGGTCAACATCGATGCGGATCGCTCGTCCGAAATCGTTTCCGCCCTGCTCCACAACATCTACCGGGCGTTTGACTATCGCGATGAAGAGATGATCTACGACACGCTCGAGCACAGTGTCACCGGCGAGCTGCTCACGTAAACCTACCTCGAGACCCGTCGAGGACTCGAACTCGCAAGCCAGGGAGGAGCGAGGGCCAAGGTCCAGGAGATCGAGTTGACCGGTCTGGCGATTTTGGACTCCGATGACGGGCTCAGTGTCCGCTGCCAATGGAATGTCGCGGCAGCGGTCGGGCACTGGGGTCACATCCACCAACGGGTGAACCGGTATGTTGCTGATCTCCGTCTCGAGCCTGTCGACGGCGTGTGGAAGATCACTGGGATGGAGCTCATCGAAGAGCAACGGCTCTGAAATCGGCTCTTTGAGGTATGATTCGCGGCCATGACTGACTGGACCCCTTCTTCGTGGCGTCAACATCCGGCGAGTCAACAGCCGACCTATCCGGATCCGGAGCGGCTGAACCGTTCCATCGGCGAACTCTCGTCCCTGCCGCCATTGGTGACCTCATGGGAGATCGAGCGTCTCAAGTCGCAGCTCGCGGAGGCCGCCGAAGGGCGTCGCTTCCTCCTTCAGGGCGGCGCCTGCGCCGAGCGTTTCGACCAGTGTTCGGCAGAGATCATCACAAACAAACTCAAGGTCCTCCTCCAGATGAGCCTGGTGCTGACCTACGGCCTCAAGCGCAAGGTCATCCGGGTCGGTCGGTTTGCCGGCCAGTACGCCAAACCGAGATCTTCAGACACCGAGACCCGCGATGGGGTCAGCTTGCCGTCCTACCGGGGCGATCTCATCAACGGACCCGACTTCACCGAGGTGGACCGCATCCCCGACCCCGATCGCCTGCTGCGCGGATACGAGACCTCGGCGCTGACCATCAACTTCATCAGATCGCTGGTCGAGGGTGGTTTTGCCGATCTCCGCCACCCCGAGTACTGGGATCTCGATTTCGTCGGGCACTCTCCGAGGGCCCTCGAGTACCAGGCGATGGTGGAGTCGATTTCGGACTCCATTCGATTCATGGAGGTCCTTGCCGATTCAACAGCCGGAGAAATCAGCAGGGTCGACTTCTTCACCAGCCACGAGGGTCTGCATCTTCCCTACGAAGAGGCGGTGACCAGGCAGGTGCCTCGTCGCGAAGGGTGTTACAACCTGGGAACGCATTTCCCTTGGATAGGGATGCGGACCTGCGAGATCGACGGCGCCCACGTCGAGTACTACCGGGGCATTCGCAACCCCATCGGAGTCAAGATCGGTCCGGGCATGACGCCCGATTGGCTCACCGACCTCATCGAGATCCTCGATCCCGATGACGAACCCGGTCGTCTGACCCTCATTCACCGATTCGGTTTCGGCAGGGTCACCGACGGGCTGCCGCCGTTGATCCGGGCGGCGCAGGCGAGCGGTCGCCGCGTGGTGTGGTGTTGTGATCCCATGCACGGCAACACCGAGACCACTTCCGAGGGGATCAAGACCCGGCGGTTCGACAACATCATCGGCGAGGTGGAGCAGAGCTTCGATGTCCACCGCGAGATGGGCTCGTATCTCGGCGGTATTCACTTCGAGCTCTCCGGCGACAACGTCACCGAGTGTGTTGGCGGCGCGCGGGGACTCGCCGAGGCCGATCTTCGTCGCGCCTATGAGTCGCGCGTCGATCCACGACTCAACTACGAACAGTCGCTGGAGATGGCGTTGCTGATCGCGAGGAAGATGGCTTCGATGAATGGCAAAGGGGCGTAGACGACCTCACTGGCGGTTCAAGGGGCGGTCCCTTCCGATCGGCGCGGCACGCTTTCGACAACCGAACCACGCTTGGAGAAACCCATGAAGCTCTGTCGCTTGCTCGTGACCTCCCTTTTTCCATTGTTTCTGATCATGGGGTGTGGCGGAACCGGCGATGAAACGGGTCTGAGTCCGGTGTCGGACTTTCGCGTGTTGCAGTTCGACCGGGCCCTCGAGGGAGTGACGGTGGTGGAAGGGCTGATCGTGGCGGAGCCCGCGCCGATGCTGTCGGCGCCGGCGATCCAGGCCTTGGTGGACGAGGTCGATGATCTGCTCGATCGCGGACTCCGGGCTCCGGCCGTCGAACGCGCGGTGGCCGGTGTCCGAGGTGCTCCCGGTCATGCCGGAATGCTGACGGTTCTGGGACGCGCACTGCTGACCACACGCCGGACCGAGGTTGCTCTGGCCGCGTTTTCGACGGCGGTGAGCGTCGATCCCTCCGATGCTGACGCGCACTTCAACCGGGGTGTGGCCCTGCACCGGCTCGGAGAGCGCAATCGGGCCATGGCTGCGTGGCGGGAGGTCCTCGAGCTCGATCCGAACCACGGTGATGCCCACTGTCGGCTCGCCGCCGCTTACTGGTTGGAGTCCGACCCGGTCGAGGCCCGCGAGCACCTCATCGCGGCCGAGGCTCTCGGCTCGTCCGTGCCGAAACAGCTTGCGGAGATGATCGCCACCGGGGAGGCGCCGACGGCGTCATTCAACCATTCGGAAGGCGCCGGGGCCGATCCGGTGGTCGGCCCACAGGTGCGGCTCAATACGACCCTCGGTTCGACGCGGGCCAACGAGACCTCGGCGGCGGCCGGGGCTCAGACAGAAGTGGTGGCCGGGTGGAACGACTATGGCTCGGGAGCCATCCGTACGGGGGTCGCCGTCAGTGTCGACGGCGATCACTGGACCGACCAGGTGGTGCGCGCCCCTGCCGCCAACCAGGCGGACGTGGAAGGCGACCCCATGACGGCGAGTGATCCCCGCACGGGGACGGTGTGGGTCGGGGCCATCGCTTTCGACACCGGCGGGGGCGTTTTCGTCGCCCGCAAACAACCGGGGACCGACACATTCGAGCCGTCGGTCACGACTTATGTCAGCAGTTCGGCCGACAAGGGTTGGATGGCTGCCGGGCCGCGGCCGGGCATGCCCGACACCACCAGGCTTCACCTGGTCTACAATCTCGGTCTTCAGTACTCGGACGATCTCGGCGACAGTTGGTCGTTCCCCGCGTCCCTCGGATCGGGGATCGGTTTTCTGCCGAGGGTGGGGCCCGATGGCACCGTCTACATTTCGTACTGGAACTACGGCAACCGACACATGATGAAAAGGTCCACCGACGGCGGCCAGACGATCACCACGGCGGGTACCGTGACGACGCTTCTGGACGTCTGGGATGTCAGTTACTCTCCCCAGATTCCGGGCGACTTCCGGGTGCCTCAGCTGGCAACCTTCGCGGTGGACCCAGTGGATGGGGCCCTGTTCTGCGTCTATTTCGACACCAGCTCATTCATCGGCGGTGAATCCGATGTCGATCTCTGGCTCACTCGTTCCGATGACCAAGGCGCCACCTGGACTTCTCCGGTGGTGATCAGCGAGGACCCCGAACCGGCGGGAGATCAGTTCTTCCCCTGGCTCGAGATCGATGACGAGGGCCGCTTCCACCTGCTCTATCTCGACACGAGTCTGACGGTGCAGAGCGACGCCGCGTCCAATGCCTGGATCGACGCCTTCTACGCCTGGAGCGACGATCGAGGTGCGACCTGGTCCAGGCATCGACTGACGGCGTCGAGCTTCGACTCGGCCGTGACCGATCTCGGCGGTGGTCAGTTCATCGGCGACTACCTCGGCATGGCGATGACCGGAAATCGGGTCTGGCCGGTCTATCTTTCCACCGAGTTCGGCACGCCGGGTCTTTTCTCTCACGAGATCTCGGCCGCCTGGCCGATCTTCACCGATGGGTTCGAGACCGGAGATACCTCGGAATGGTCGGCGACGAGTCCCTAGACAGCGCTCAGTTCTCGAGCACCTTCACACTTCCCGACGAGGTGCTGACCCGAACCTCCACCGCTCCCGAGCCTCCCCTGAACGTTGCGCTGCGCTTTTCGAAGGTGCCGGGGAAGTCGCTGCGGATCCCTCCCGAACTGGTCTTGGCGCTTCCCGAGATCTCGGTGCCGGCCGGTAGTTCGAGAGTGACGCTGCCCGAACTCGCTCCCGCGTCGATCGATGCGCCGGGAGGAATCGAATCCCACTGAGCCGAGATGCTGCCCGATGAAGCGCTCATCTCGGCATCGCCGCGGAGACCTGAGAGGGTGATGCTGCCCGATGAGGTGTCCACCGAGGCTCTGTGGGCGCCGCCCCTCAGCCGGATGCTGCCCGAAGAGGCGTCGGCGTTGAAGCTCTCCAGCGGGCGAGTGACCTCGGCCTTGATCGAGCCGGAGGACGTGTCCGCATTCAGATGCTGCATCGCGCCCCTCACGGTGACCGATCCCGATGAGGCGTCGCAGTTGACGTTGCCATCGCCGAGATCGCCATCGATGGTCACGGAACCCGACGAGCTGTCGACCGTCAGGTTGAGATCGGGCGGCATGGTCACGGTGACCTCGCCCTTGATCTTGCCGCTGGACCAGTTCCAACCGCCCTTGCGGGTGGATCGGATGATGATGGTGTCGCCCTTCTCAGAAAAGACGGGGGCGAGTTCTTCGATGGCCCTTTCGGCCTTGCCGCTGGAGCCGCTCGCGGAGAGATCGACCACCGCGTGGACCTCTGCACCCGGTTGGATTTTGACTTCGACCCTGTGGAAGGACACTTCGATAGAGACTGTCTGTCCCGGTCGAGCGTCAAAAGTGTGTTCCTGGTGGAGTTCGACCTGGGCTTGGGCCACGGCTGCGGTCAAGATGAGGGCGGTGATCAGGATCAGCGATCGGGTTTTCTGCATGACTTCCTCCGTCGTTTGGATGCATCGGGCGCTCCATTGGTTTGAACGAACGAACCTGCCATTAAGTTCCAAAATTATCCAAAACGACCTTGTATCCGATCGGTTGAGGCTGCCACACCGGTTGATTCCACTGCCCGAGCCATGGGGACAGGTATGATAGGCAATGATCATGAGAATCAAATTACTTTTTGCCGTGTCGCTTTTCCTGTTGCTTTCCATCGGCCCCGCGGTGGCGGGAGAGACTCCCGACGACAAAATCGTGGTGGGTCTGCCGCTCACCGGACCAGAGGCGGTGGCTTTTCTCCAAACCGCCGAGGTCGTCAGCAAACCCGAGGATTTCGATGACCTCGCCATCACCTCGCCGCGTCGGTTGGAACTCAGCGACGGCGATCGGACCCTCAGGGTGATCTTCAAGGACGAGAACACCCTGCATCGGGGGGTCTTCCGCTATGGCGACGGGCGAGAGGTGCCCTTTGTCAAGGACTCGTACCTGCACGAGATCGCGGCTTACGAGTTGGCCCTGATGCTCGGTCTCGAGATGGTGCCGGCCTGCGTCGAACGAAAGCTCTTCTCCCGCAAGGGATCGCTCTGTCTGTGGGTCGAAGAAGCCATCACCGAGGCCGAACGAAAAGAGCGGGCGATCGAACCTCCGGATCGCAACCTCTTCAACCAGCAGATGTACGATCTTCGGTTCTTCCAGCAGCTCATCGCCGACCAGGATTTTTCCAACATCCGGAACATCCTCGTCGATCGTGATTTTCGAGTCTACAAGGTCGACTCGTCGATGGCGTTCCACCCCGAGAACGCCCTCATCGATCAGCTCAACTCACCGGTGTACTCGCGCCGACTATTGACCGCGCTCGAATCCCTCGATCGGGCAGAACTCGAAAAACGACTCAAACCAAGCCTCATCAAGGCCGAGGTCAGGAGCCTGTGGGACCGCCGAAAACGAATCCTCGAGCGGGCCCGGGAACTCATCGCCGAACACGGCGAGGACAAGATCCTGTACTGACTCTCGGTTCTTGACAGTTTTGTTCCCTACATATAATTTTGTATGTATGAGTAGTAAGACGATCGCCGTCGACACGCGCGTGTACGACAAGCTCGCGCGGGTGAAGCGAGAAGGGGAGTCGTTTTCGAAGGCCATCGACCGACTGATTGACCAGGTCGGTCAGGCCCACACCGGGCGAGACATTCTCGGCGGGATCACAGCCATCCCTGAGCTGTCGTATGACGACGCTCAGGTCATGCTCGCGAAGGTGGCGGAGAACAGGGAAGACGAAACCTGGGACGAGCATGATCTGCGTTGACACGACCTTCTTGGTGGATCTGTGGAGAACGCGACACCAGCCCGGGTCCCCGGCAAAGGAGATTCTCGTCGGAAACCCCGGTGCGGTCTTCGTGGTTCCTGCCCATGCGGCCGGGGAGTTTTTGGAGGGTGGAGCGGCGGTTTCGTCGGAGCGTCTCGCGCAGTCGCTCGCCTTTCTTCGCCTCTTCCGAATCGGTGAAGTCGACCTCGAAACCGCCTATCGCTACGCGACGATCGTGGCCGATCTTCGCTGCGAGTCTACGCTTGTCGGCCGCTCGAAGCCCGACCTTTGGATCGCGGCCTGGGCGATCCAGCACGCCGCCCCTCTCGTCACCCGCAACACCAAGCACTTCAGCGGCATACTCGATCTCGATCTGATCGACTACCACCATGCGTGAGCGCCGTTTTTGAGGGCAAACGACTCGGACCTGAGGATACTGAATCGAGCGTTCGGGCTACTGAAAGTCGCGGATCCGGTTCCCCGTCGAGTCGAATCGCGCTATGGTGGAAGAAACAACCAAACGGAGGTGACAGATGCCGAGGTTTGTTCTGATGACCCGTCTCGCGCCGGAGAGCCTGCACGATGCCGAGGTGCGCCGCGCCATGGGCCGTGCCTGGCTCAAGAAGGTCAAGACCGCGTGCCCGGAGGTAACCTGGATCTCGCACTACGCGATCCTCGGGCCTTATGACTTCATGGATGTCTACGATGCGCCCGATGTCGAGACCGCGCACAAGGTTTCGGTGATCTCCCGCGCCGAAGGCGCGGTGTCGGCGGAGAGTTGGCAAGCCATGGACTACGATGCCTTCCTCGATCTCCTGGACGAGGTGCAGCCTTAGGGACTCGGTGTTGGCTCCTGTCCCAGGCCGGATCGCGGTGGACTCCATGAAACCGCGTTCCATGCCGAAAGGCACAATGGAACCGCCAAGACGCCAAGTTCGCTAAGTTGGCGCAAAGTCATCCCTTTGACTCATCGCAAGGTTCAATCGATTGGGTTTGCGCATGGGGTCGGAGGGAGCCCGGGTCAATAAATGTGATGCTTGGCGGAGTCTTAGCGGCCTTTGCGTCGTAGCGGTTCCATTGTGCGTTGCCGCTCGGATCGACGATCCCGGGAACCCCGAATCCCTCGATTTTCGTGTTGAGCTATTCTCGTCTTCGCCGAAAGGAGGCGCGCCATCTGCGGGATTGTTGGGATCGTCGGGGGTGAGATCGAGCCGGGGACGGCCGCGCGCATGGTGGCGACCCTTCGTCACCGTGGTCCCGACGATGTCGGTGTATGGGAAGGCGAGGGGGCACAGCTCGGCCACTCACGATTGTCCATCGTCGATCTTTCCTCGGCCGGACATCAGCCCATGGAACTGGGTGATCTCGTTCTGGTTTACAACGGCGAGACCTACAACCACGAGGCGCTTCGCGCCGAACTCGGTGGGAGTTACCACTCGACGACGGACTCAGAGACCATCCTCCACCTCTACCGAGAGCACGGCGACGGCTGTGTTCGACACCTGACGGGGATGTTCGCCTTCGCCATCTGGGATCGGCGACGCCGGCGGCTCTTTGTCGCCCGTGACAGGTTGGGGATCAAACCGATCCACTACTGGGTTCGGGACGGACAGCTCGCCTTTGCCTCCGAACTCAAAGCTCTGACGGAGCTCGGAACCCCCGCGATCGACCGGACATCCATCCGCGATCTCTTCACCTATCGCCACATCCCGACGCCGAAGACGGTCTATTCGGACATCCGTAAGCTCCCGCCGGCCCACACCCTCGTATGGCAGGACGGCCGGATCGAGATCGAGCGCTATTGGGCGCCCGCGGTCACCTCCGAAATCAGTGATCCCCGAGAGGCCGTAGAGGGTCTCGACGCGGTGCTCAAGACC
>Ga0316198_10000424_pt1 | contig 22114 bp, 18 predicted proteins | sample OudBieAanoxic_MG_FD_204935 | JGI IMG/M metagenome (GOLD analysis project Ga0316198, IMG submission 204935) | Coastal sediment microbial communities from Oude Bieten Haven, Netherlands - site A anoxic | ecosystem: Environmental > Aquatic > Marine > Coastal > Sediment | place: Netherlands...
GGCAACACGAGGATGGCGGCAAGCAACGACAGCAGAATCGTGTAGGCAGTCACGAAGCCGAACTGCCGGAACGGAATCGTGGTTGAGGTCATGAGAATCCCGAAGCCGAAGATCGTGGTCATCGCCGAACCGGCGAGCGCCCCGCCGGTGTGCGTGAGGGTCGATTCGATCGCATCATTCTCGTTGTTGTTGCGGATCCGATCCTCTTCATATCGATGGGTCACGTGGATCATGTACGGAATCCCGATGCCGACGGCAAGCGCAGCGACCGTTGCCGTGATCGGGCCAAACGGAATTCGAGCGGCCCACATGATCGCGAACGAGAGGACGACGACCAGCACCACAGGAAGCGTCGTGATGACACCGAGCATCGGACGCCGAACTTCGAACCAGAAGTTGATGACGAGCAGGACGACCACTGCCATCAAGGTGTAGAGGAGCGACGAGAGCTGCGACGTCTGGAGGGTGTTGATGATCACATCGGAGATGATCGCCGTCGATGTCGGGACGGCTTCCAATCCGGAGTCTTCTACCGGTGCAAAAGCCGCGTCCAGGTCGGTGCGGAGCTGCGCTGCGCCCGCCTCGCCAGCCTGCGTTTGAATCGAGAACAGGGCCGCGGAGTACGTCCCGCCCTCTTCGAGATAGAGAACCGACGACGCAGCGTCAGGATCCGCCGCGACTACGGCCTCGTAGAGCTGGGAGACGTCCGCGGATTCGGAGACTCTGATACTCGTCGTCGTCATGCCCGCCGCTCCCGCTGCCTGTGCAACGGCGGGGTCGAACGACACCGAATCCGGATTCGCGAGTCGCAGCACGAGCGCTACCGGAGATTCGGCCGCCGGGAACTCGCCAAACTGCAGGACATTCTCGACCCCGGTGAGGTTTGTGGTCGAATCGACCATCGCGTTGTACGCAGACGCAGTGGCCACATCGCCCTCGATCAAGACTTGGCTCTCCTCGCCGAAGCCACCGCTGTAGTCCTCGATCAGCGTCTCGAATGTCACTCGATACGGTGAAGTCACCGGAACGAAGTCGATGAAGCTGAAGCTCGCTTCGAGACGGCTCGTTCCGAACGCGCCGAGGGCTCCCAAGATGAGCGCCACGACGATGGTGGGGATCGCCGCGTGCTTCGCAAGCCACGATGTACGGCCGATCAACCGCGGCAGGAAACGTGCATCCCCGCCCTTGAGTGCGTCCCGGTCGAGTGTCTTTCTTCGTTCGCCGCGACTGTCGAGCAAGAGGCGCACCGCCGGCACGTACGTCATCATGATGAGGAAGGAGGCGGTAATCCCGATCGCAGCGAGTACGCCAAACTCGCGAAGCGCGGGAATGTCGTTGAGCAAGTTGGTGAGGAAGCCGACCGACGTCGTGATGGTCGCAAGAACGAGTGCGATACCAACCGTGTGAATAGCCGCCGTGACCGCGTCGGCCACGGGCTCCCCAGCTGAAGCATCCTCGCGATACCGCGACGTGATGTGGATCGAGTAATCGACACCCAAGCCGATCAACAAGATCGGGAGGATCTGACTCATCGGGCCGGCCTCACCGTATATGAGGTAGCCGAATCCGTTCATGATCATGATCGCAAAGCCAATGCCGGACATCGTGATCAGGGTGTCGGCGACGGTCCTGCGCAAGCGCCCGGTCGAGAACGACCAGACAGCGAATACGAGCAGGAAGACCGACAGCGCGCCGATGAGCAGCGTCGAAGTCTGCCAATCGGCGATCGCGTCGGGGAAGAGGTCGGGGAACCCCTTTGCGAGGCCCGGAAGCACCAGCATCGTGATTGCGCCGAGCATCGCGGCGATGCCCACACCTGCGATAATCTTGTTCTTCTTCTTCTTGGGGAGAACGAGGAACACGGTGGTAAGGACCAGAAGGATGATGAATCCTGCGCTCGCGAACAGCCGCCCGATCTCGGCCTGGAATTCGTCCGTCCCGGAGAAGATCAACTCAAACGAGAATGGCTCGGCCGTGTAACCGGCCGGGAGTTCGAGCGCAGAGATGGCGTCAGCGGTAGACACGACCGCGTCGACGAACACGTCGTCGTCGATTTGGCCCACCGAGAACGAGATGACCAGCCCACTCGGCGACACCAGCGAGGTCCGATCGGCGCTGGTCGGGAGCAGCCCGTCGAGGAACCCCTGCTGCTCCGGGGGAATCTGGCTCAGCGCCGAGGAGTAGAGCGCCTTGAACTCCTCGTCGGTACCGGGAACCGGCGCTCCCTGAGCGATCGCCTGATCGACAGGGCTCACGTAGGACACCACCGGCACTTGGTCCGGCGACTGCGCGAGATATGCGGCGATCGGTCCGGCAGAGACTGCCTCCTGAACCGCAGATGCGGCGGCATACCCGTCGAGGGTGATGACATCGCCGTCACTCGAAGAGATGATGACCTGCATCACACTCTGTGTGGTATCCGCACCAAATTGGTCGGTAATCGCTTCGGCGGCGACCAGCTCGGGAGCGTCGGGAGAGAAGCTCTCGTTCTGGTCTTCCGACGGCTGGAACTGTCCGGCGAAACCACCGAACACAAGGGCAACCACCACCGTCAGGATGATGACGGCCCACGGCAAGCGCCGTACGACCCAAGCGAGCGAGTTGACAAGGCTCTTCACGGTTTCGGTTCCTTTGGTTGCAGGACGGCGACCGTGGCGGTCGCCGGAGGATCAGTTCTAGCGCGGCGGGGCGCAGCGCTCGGAGAGGTCGGAGACGACGTCATCGAGCGGCAGACCTCGCTGTTCGCCCGTATCTTCGCGGAGTCGGAGCCCTACTGTGCCGTCTTCGACATCCTGGTCGCCGACGACGAGAACCGCCGGCACCTTCTGTGTGATCGCTCGACGGATCTTCTCTCCAACGGTCTCGTCGGCCGCGTCAACCTCGACGCGCACGCCACCTTCGCCCAGAGCCGCGGCTACCTCGAACGCGTAGTCGATGTGGCGGTCGGCGACAGGGACGACGGTGGCCTGAACGGGCGAGAGCCACGCCGGGAATGCGCCGGCGTAGTGCTCAACGAGCACACCAACGAAGCGCTCCACGGACCCGAGAAGCGCCCGATGGATCATCACCGGCCGTTCCCTCACGTTCTCCGACGAGGCGTAGGTGAGGTCGAAATTCTCAGGCTGGGCGAAGTCGAGCTGGATCGTCGAAAGCTGCCAACGGCGCCCGATTGCATCCCGCACGTGAATGTCGATCTTCGGCCCGTAGAACGAACCTTCGCCGTGAGCGACCTGGTAGGGCAGTTCCGCGGTCTCGAGGGCCTTGGCGAGCGATGCCTCGGCGAGCACCCACAGCTCATCGGATCCGATCGATTTGTCCGGATCCCGCGTTGACAGGTCGGCCTCGAATTCGGTGAACCCGAAGTCGCGCAGCACCATCAGCACGAAGTCGAGCAGGTTCTGGAGCTCCTCCTCCATCTGCGCGACCGTGGTGAAGATGTGGCTGTCGTCCTGCGTGAACCCGCGTGCTCGCAACAGCCCGTGCACCACGCCGGATCGCTCGTAGCGATACACCGTGCCGAGCTCGAAAAGGCGCAACGGAAGCTCGCGGTAGCTTCTGGTCCTCGACCTGTAAATGAGGATGTGGAACGGACAGTTCATCGGCTTGACGTAGTACTGCTGCTCGCCGTCGAGCTCCATGGCGGGATACATACCCTCGGCGTAGAAGTCGAGGTGGCCGCTGGTCTTCCACAGGTCGGCTTTCGCAACATGGGGTGACACGACGTACTCGTAACCATGGGCCAGATGCGTCCGGCGGCTGTAGTCCTCAATCTCTTTCCGGAGAAGGCCGCCCTTGGGATGCCACACAGCAAGTCCGCTCCCAAGGTCGGACGGGAACGAATAGAGATCGAGTTCAACACCAAGGCGACGATGGTCCCGCTTCTCAGCTTCCTCAAGGCGGTTGAGGTACTTCCGGAGCGCCTTCCGGTCTTCCCAGGCGGTCCCGTAGATGCGCTGAAGCTGCGGCTTGTTCTCGTCCCCGCGCCAGTAGGCGCCAGCGGAGCGCATCAGCTTCACCGCTTTGAGTCGCCCGGTCGACGAGATGTGGGGGCCGCGGCAGAGATCGACGAACGCGTCGTTTCGGTATATCGATACCTCATTCGCTCCTGCACCTTCAGCCTCGTCGACACCGCGAATGATCTCGGACTTGAACGGCTGGTCCGAAAACATCTCGAGGGCCTCGTCGATCGAAAGGGATTCGCGCTCGAAGCTCTGGTTGATCTCGATGATCTCGGCCATCCGCTCTTCGATCCGCTCGAGGTCCTCCGGGGTGAACGGCCGACCGATGTCGAAGTCGTAGTAGAAGCCGTCGGTGATCGGCGGACCGATCGCAAACGTTGCGCCCGGGAACAGGTCGAGGACGGCTTGCGCCATGACATGGGCCGCCGAGTGGCGGAGCACGGCACGACCCTCGTCCGTGTTCTCGGTGATCACCGAGAATGCCCCATCCCGATCGATCGGTCGGTTGAGATCCAGCGTCTCACCGTCCACGGTCACCGCAACGGCGGCCCGTGCAAGGCCCGTGCCGATGGACGCGGCCACGTCGAAGCCGGTTGTTCCGGCTTCGTATGCTCGCTGGGAACCGTCGGGAAGGGTGAGCTGAATAGCCATGTTGGACGCTCGCAGGAATCGGGGAGCACAAGGCTACTTCCTTCGCAAGTTGATGCGGAGCATGAGACAATGGGGGCACGAGGAATGGAGGGATCATCGACGCGTACGAACTCGCGGCACGGATCGCCGACGGTGACCGGTTCCAGGATCTGACCCGACCGACGAAGGCGCTTGCAACAAATCATCACTTCCGGATCTGGCGGAACGACGGCAGCGTGTTGCTCAAGATCTACGGGACCCCGGCGCGGGAACGTCGGGAGTCCCACGCTCTCGCCGCACTCGGCGGACGACCGGGCATTCCCGTCAAACTCGACGGAGTGGGAACAGAGGAGGAATCCTGGGCTTTGTTCAAGGACCCTGGCCAGTGGACCCTCGGATCTCTCCCGGAGAGCCCCGAGGTCGCCCGCCGCGCGGGAGAATTGCTCGAAGCCGTCCATGGTTCGGATCCGAGCGAGCTGACCAATCTCGCTCGTGGAATCGACGCCGAATGGGTCGACGTTGATCATGCTTCGACGATTCGGAGACTGGCACGGTACCGGCGTCGCGTGGGCATCGATGCCGAGCTGTACGCCGATGTTGCTGAGGTTCCGCCGCCCGAGGCTTCGGATCCACTTCCGGCGCATACCGACCCGACCCCGGAGCACTTCGTCGTTGATGACGATGGTGAAATCACACTCGTGAACTGGGAGTGGGCCACGCTCGCCCCGCCGGAGTGGGATCTCTCGAAAGCCATCTGGTTACTGGATATACAATCGGGTCCGGTTGCCGCCGAAGCTCTCCAGCAGGGCTATCGCCGGATGCTCGGCGAGATCCAGTTGAATCGTTGGATCGTCTATCACGCGGCCATGCATCTCGTGTACGAGGCGGAGCAGCGCATGTCCGACCATGGAGTAGACGCGTACGCCGCACCGGTGGCAGAACTGAGGAAGGCCGCAGCACTCGGGAACCCGTAGTCGCCGCACCCCCAACCGCTGTTGCGCAGCTACGTGAAGCCGGTTGCCGCTATCTACGCAAGAACGGATCTGCCCGCCCGCAGAGCGGCGGCCGAGAGAAATACCGGGAGATTTCGCGCTCTGGTCATAACATCGAGTCGTCGTAGGAGCCAGGAGACTCGGATGTTTGAGATTGCGATCGCGTCGGTGTTCATCGCTGTTGCTTTCGTCGCCGTCGGGACATCGTCCCGCTCGACAACGGCGACGCCGGTGGTGGAGCTGCAGCCCCCCTCTAGCAAGGAGGAACCGCTCGCGGACCTCCCCTGCCCGTGGTGTCTGGCGCAGACCCACGAGAACGACTCGGGCTGCCCATCGTGCGGACAGCCGTTCGGCTAGCTGGAGGGTTCACGAGCTGCCGATAGCCGGGGCGAACTCCCTGTTCCGGAAGTCTTCGGCAAGCCCGAGGGATTGGTAGAGCCCCACGGCGGAGTGATTGGCTGCGTCCACCCAGGCTTGTGCCGTCACGACGCCTCGGTCCGCCAACGCCGAAAGGCCATGCTGCACGAGCGCCCTTCCTATCCCCGATCCAACGTGCTCCGGGTCGACCGCGAGGAGGTGCACCTCACCGACCGCAGGTTCCTCTTGTTTGGTCACACAGAACCCGACGACCCGCTCCCGCGATCGCGCCAGGTGCACCCCTGCGGAATCGAACCAAGCGAGGTCCATCAACGAACGGAGGCCGTCCACGGTCATCGAACCCTGCTCCCGGTGACCGGCAAACGCCCTGTTGTTGACGCCGACGATGGCGTCGACGTCGCTCCCGGCCATCGGTCCGATCGATACCCCGGGCACCGACCCCACCCAAGCGGTCGGCATCGGTCCCGACATCCTGAGAACGGCCCGGACCTCGTCGTATCCGAGGCGGCCAACAGCATCAATCTGCCCCGGCCGAAACGCCCAGAAGCTGTGGGCCCGGCCAGTGGAGATCAATCCGGTGGCTCGCTCGATGGCCTCCTCCTCGTCGATTGCTTCCCGCCTTCTCGGCGCAAGGGCGGCCTCGATCGCCCAGTGCCCCTGACCAGCATGGAGCGCGGCGACCGCGACCATGCAGACACCCTCAGCATCGCTCCACACGCCGACCCGGCTCATCTCCCGGCCCAGGGTCGTGACCTTGTGCTCGGAGAGCGGCGGATGCCCGTCGGCGTCGGCCACCCCGGCGAGGAATTCGCGGACACCGGCAACTTCGTGGGGCGCTGATCGCATGCCTCCACGATACGGTCGGATGAAGTCCCGGGCGAACGTCGTATCCTCCGTTCATGAGTTCGGTAGGCCTCGTACTCGGTGGTGGCGGAATCACTGGTGCCTCGTATCACTTCGGGACGCTGTTCGCGCTCCAAATGGCCACCGGTTGGAATCCAACGAGTGCTGATGTGGTGATCGGCACGTCGTCGGGTTCGTTCATCGCTGCGCTCGTGCGCGGCGGAGCACTCAACCTCGACACCATGGTCGGGGAATCCCGTCACGACGACGAGGTCGTGGAATGGCTCTCGGGCAACGTGTACCAGCGCATCAGGCCCCGGGGCCTGATGCGCTGGGTCCGGCAGGGCCTTGTTCCGAGCATCACCCGTCCGGGACTCGGTGTGGTGCTTGGCAGCCCCGGCATCTATTCGACCGATGCTCTCGTCGGCTGGGTCGAGAACAGCCTCGGAGACCTTGCGGACGGCTGGCCCGAACTCCCGACCGTGATCGTCGCCTACGACCTCGACAGCCGATCTCGCGTCCCGTTCGGGACCGAGGCAGCCCCGGTGGTATCTCTCAAACAAGCCGTCGCCGCCTCTAGCGCCGTGCCGTTCGTCTACGAACCGGTCACGATCGACGGCCACACCTACGCCGACGGTGGAGTGACCTCCGGAACCAGCGTCGATCTCCTTCTCGCCAACCCGGAACCGCTCGATCTTGTCATCATCGTGGCTCCGATGGCGGCGACGAGCACCCGCCACGGCGGGAGGTTCTACGAGGATCTCCTGGACCGCGCGGGACGAACGGCCCTCGCCTCCGAGATTGACCTGTTGAAGGCCGAGTGGCCCGATACCGACGTTCTCGTGCTGCGTCCCGACGAGCGAGTGCTCGAGATCTCTCGGCCCAACCCCATGTCGGTCGAAGCAGCCGTTCCATCGTTCCTCGCAACGCTGCGATCGATGCGTGACGAACTCGCCCATCCGTCAACGTGGACGGTTCTCGAGCGACACATCGTGGACCACGTTCACGCCTAGGTGTTCGGATCTCCACCGGCCTACGATCCCGGCCATGACTGAACCTCAGACCGCAGATGCCGCCATCGAAACCGAGGCGACGTTCAGAACGAGACTTGAGTCGATCGCCTCGATCGTTCTCGCCATCGCTGTTGTCCTGACCGCATGGGCGGCATTCGAAGCCGCCAAATGGGGCGGGGAGCAGTCGATCCAGTTCTCCGTCGCCGGTGCATCGAGAACGGAGTCGACGCGATTCGACACGCGGGGCGGGCAGCTTGCCCAGATCGACGTGTCGATGTTCACGGACTTCGTATCCGCCTACCGCAACGACTTCAACGCCGGCGAGATCGAGCCGTTCGACGGCACCGCGTTCGTCCCGACACCCGGCACGATCTCAGGGTTCTTGTACCTCCGGTTCCGTGACGAATTCCGCCCGGCGATGGATTCGTGGCTTGCGACCGATCCAGGAAACAATCCCGACGCTCCGCCGACGCCGTTCGCCATGCCCGAGTACCAGGTCGCAGAGTTCGAGGAGGCCGGCAGGTTGGCGGCCCTTGCCGATGAAGCCGCGGTTGCCGCTCGTGAAGCCAACCAGAACGGCGACAACTACGTGCTCACAGCCGTGCTGTTTGCGGCCGTGTTGTTCTTCTCGGGTATCGCCTCGAAACTCGAGAACCGATGGAATCGCCTCGCCGTCAACCTGATCGGGATCATCGGCGTTGTGGTCGGCGCAATAATCCTGATCAGCCTGCCAATCCTGATCTGACCGGACGACGGCTGCCGTTTGCTGGAATCCGTAGTCCGTAGCTGTTGCTGGCTACTAGCTACAAACTACTTGCTACTGATCTCTGCAAACCTCGCCTGGAAGAACCGCAGCGACTCGGGTTCATACGTGAACGCCAGGCCCTTGATGTCGTGCCGGTGCTCGTAGACGTCGATCACCGACTCCGCCGTCACGTCCATGTGGGATTGGGTGTAGACCCGGCGCGGGATCGTCAGGCGCACCAGCTCCAAGTTGGGCCGGCGGTTCTCCCCGGTCTCCGGGTCGCGTCCCGCCGACACAATCCCGCGCTCCATTCCGCGAACGCCCGAATCCCGGTAGATGGCGGCGGTCAGGGCCTGAGCCGGGAAGTGGTCCTGCGGCATGTGGTCAAGGATCTCGATGGCATTGAGGAACACTCCGTGGCCACCGATTGGGCGAACGACGGGGATGCCGGCATCGATGAGCTTCTGTCCCAGGTACTGAACCTGGCCAACACGGGCCCACACGTGATCGTCGGTCTCCACCATCTCCCGGATACCCTGGGCCAGCGCTTCCATGTCGCGGCCCGACATGCCGCCGTAGGTGTGCAAGCCCTCGAACGCCACCAGCAGCCCACGCGCCTGGCGGGCCAGCTCCGGATCTCGGAGCGCCAGGAACCCGCCGATGTTCACGAGATTGTCCTTCTTCGACGACACCGTTGCGCCATCCGAGTAGGAGGCGATCTCGCGAACGATCTCCGCAACCGAACGGTCGGCATAACCCGCTTCGCGTTGCTGGATGAAGTAGGCGTTCTCGAGGGCGCGGGTTGCGTCAAGCATCACGAGGATGTCGTTCGCCCGGCAGTACTCGTAGACCTCGCGCAGGTTCGCCATCGAAGCCGGCTGCCCACCCGCCATGTTGACGTTCGTCTCGAATGAGACATAGGGGACTCGGTCGGCGCCGTATTCGTCGACCACCGCACGGAGCTTCCCGAGGTCGATGTTCCCTTTGAACGGGAACTCGCTCGCCGGGTTGTGTGCCTCGTCGATGATGACGTCGACAAACAGACCCCCTGCATATTCCTGGTGGAACCGGGTTGTGGTGAAGTACATGTTTCCCGGGACCACGTCTCCGGGTTCGATGAGGATTTGGCTGAGAAGATGCTCGGCGCCCCTCCCCTGGTGCGTCGGGATCAGCTCCTCGTACCCGTAGACATCGCGGACGGCGTCAACCAGTTTGTAGAAGCTGTCAGCGCCGGCGTAGGACTCGTCGCCGAGCATCAAGGCCGACCACTGGCGATCGGACATCGCGGAGGTGCCAGAGTCGGTGAGCAGGTCGATGTAGACATCGGCCGCCTTGAGGAGGAAGGTGTTGAATCCGGCCTCGCGGATCGCTCGCTCGCGATCCTCCCGTGTTGTCATCGAGATGGGTTCGACCATCTTGATCTTCCACGGCTCCGCCCAGCTCCGATGATCGGTCATGGTCTTCTCCTCAAATCGCGTCGAGCGCGTTCGCGATGTCATGGATCAAATCGTCGGGGTTCTCGACGCCGATCGAGAGCCGCACCAGCGAGCCGTTGACCCTCAGCTTCTTCTTCTCGTCGGGATCAACGCCGGTGTGGGTCATCGTCGCCGGGTGCTCAACCAAGGTTTCCGTGCTCCCGAGGCTGACGGCGAGGTGGATCAAACTGAGCGCATCGATGAAGCGGAACGCCTCCTCTTCGCCGCCGTCGATCCAGAATGAGATCATCGCTCCCGGGCCTTCAGCCTGTTCCCGATAGATCTCGTATCCGGGGTCGCCGTCGCGCAGCAAGCCGAGATAGTTCACCTCCGCGACCTTGGGATGTGCCACGAGGAACGCCGCAATGCGCTCCGCCGAGGCCGTCTCGCGTCGCATACGGAGATCGAGTGTCTCGAGACTTCTCATCATCAGCCACGAATTCATCGGGGTCGCCATGCTCCCCAGGACCGTTCGCATGCCCGCGACCTTGCCCATCAGGTCCCTGCTGCCGAGGACTGCTCCCGCGATGAGATCAGAGTGGCCTCCGATGTACTTCGTTGCGGAGTAGATGACGAGATCTGCGCCGTGTGCGAGCGGGTGTTGCCACAGCGGCCCGAGGAAGGTGTTGTCGACCGCCACAGGGACCCGTTGGCCGGGCTCCGCGCGCCGATCTGCGATTCGGCGGGCCATGGCGATGGAGAAAAGATCGTTGGTCGGATTGGCCGGCGTCTCCATCAAGACCGCGGCGAGGCGTCTACCGCTCATCGCCGCGTCGAGAAGGGCGTCGACATCACCCTCCGCCATCGTTGGTTCCCACTCGACCGATCTCACGCCGAATTCGGGCAGAACGTCGTGTACGAAATGGTCGGTGCCGCCGTACAGCGGAGCGGTGTGGAGCAGCACGTCTCCAGGGCGAACGAAGGCGAGGAGCGTTGTCGTGATGGCGGCCATACCGGAGGCGAAGACGAGGCCTCGTTCGGCGCCGTCCCACAAGGTGAGGCGGTTCTCGAGAATCTCCAGATCCGGGTTGTTGAGGCGGCTGTAGATCAAACCCAGCTTCTCCCCCGGCTCTGCGTCGGCCGAACCCTCCGCGAGCTCGAAGAACCGCTTCCCTTCTGCCGCAGATTCGAAGACGAACGTCGACGTCTGGAAGATCGGGCTCTTGATGGCGCCCTCGGACCACTCAGGTCGATATCCGTAGCTCATCGCAAGGCTCTCGGGAGCGAGCTTCTTCCCCGCGATGCTGTCGTCGTACTCGTCTCGCACCGTGTCTTCCTTCCGTGCGCTGTACGTCGATACGGGCCCGCACCCGCACAGACCACCTGCTGATGGCCCCATTGTGGGGTATTGTGCTCTCAGACGCCAGCCCCACCGCAGAGGATTCGCCGAATGGCCCGAATACCGACCCTCGACCGCACGGATCGCGCAATCATCGCCGTCCTCCAGCAGAATGCGCGGCTGTCCAACAAGGAACTCGCCGCCAGGGTCGGCGTGGCACCCTCAACATGCTCGGAGCGAATGCGGCGCCTTGAAAACGAAGGTGTGTTCACAGGATTTCACGCAACCGTCGACCCCAGCGCCGTCGGGATCGGCCTCCAGGCCATGATTGCGGTACGCCTCAGACGGCATGCCGCCGACGAAGTTGATGCGTTCCGGCGGCACGCCGCATCCATGCCCGAAGTGGCGAGCGTCTCCCATGTGACGGGACCGAACGACTTTCTCGTACACGTCGTCGTACGAGACGCCGATCATCTCCGCGACCTCGCCGTAAGCGGGTTCACAACGATGCGGGAGGTCGACCACATCGAGACGGCGCTGATCTTCGAACACATGGCAAAGGGGACATTGCCCGACCTGACCTGATTCTTGGCGGTCGAAACCTCTGGCTGCCAAAGGGGACATTGCCCGACCTGACCTGATTCTTAGCGGTCGAAGCCTCTCGCTGCGATGATCGCCATGAGTTTGGGGCCGTTGAGTATCGGCACGTACGGCAGCAGATTGTCGACCCATCGAGACACATACTCGGTCAGTTGCTCACGCACGATGTCCTGGAGTGCCTCATCGTCCCACGGCTTGGCGATGTAGTGATCGAGGTCGGCCTCGTTCACGGCCCTGATCGTGTCTTCGAGGCCGGCCTGGCCGGTGACGAGGACCTTGCGTGCCGGGCTCGTCTTCGGGTCTTCGTTGAGTTCAACGAGGAACTCCACTCCGTGCACGCCGGGGAGGAGGTGATCACACAGGACGAGGGCCACCGACTGGCCTGCGGCGTCGAGGCTCGCCAACGCCGCATGAGCATCATCGACATCCTCGGCGGCCTCGATCACGAACTGGCCTTCAAACGGGGCGACGTCGCGGATCAACGCGTCGCGTACCTCCGGTTCGTCCTCAACGATGAGGATGGCAAGGTCGTTCATGTCAGATCTCCTGAGTGCTCGGGTTGAGTAGTCGGAAGTGTCACGGTGAAGCACGTGCGCCCCGGCTCCGACTCGACATCGATGGTCCCGCTGTGCTGGGCAACGATGTCCTGGCAAATGCGGAGACCGAGCCCGAGGCCAAACTCGACCCGTCCCTGTCTCGTCGTGAACCGAAGATCGAAGACTCGTGCGAGATGCTCCGCGGGGATCCCCGGTCCCGAGTCGATGATCTCGACTCGCACGACTCCCGGTCCCGGGCTATCCGTACGAACCGTCAAGTCACCCCTGCCATCGAGCGCCTGGAGAGCGTTGACGATGAGGTTCGTCCACACCTGGTTCAACTTCCCGGGGTAACCCTCGACGGACGGCAGCGAGCCGTAGTCGCGTTCGATGTTCACCCCGTGAGAACGGTGGCCGACCAGCACCAGCGTGTCCTCGAGCCCTTCGTTCACATCGATGTCGGTCTGGAGTTCTTGCTCCGACCGGGCGTACGTTCGAAGGCTCCCGACGAGGCCCGCGATCCGGTTGGCAGAAGCTCCGATGTTGCGCAGTGCGAGTCCGAGGTCGTAGAACCGTTCGACCTCGTCAAGCTGCAGGCCCAGGGTGTCGGAGTCGAGAGCGCCGAACCGACGCTCGTATGCCTCCGCCGAGTCGACTCCGACCTTGACGAGACGGCGCGCAACGGCCGCATCGAGCCCGAGAGCCTCGAGCTCAGTCCGGCGCCGCCGCTGCTCACTCGTCGGTAGCGGGCGGCTTTCGAGTCCGGCGTGGAGGTACTCGGACGCCGAATCGTCGGAGTGCTGTTCAGCAAGCAGACTCTCGACATCCTCCTGAATGAAGTCCACGCCGCGAACGATCGCGGCGATTGGGTTGTTCAGCTCATGACCGATGCCGGCAGCGAGCTCTCCGAGTGTGGCGAGCTTCTCGGACTCGACCAGGTGCGTCTGCGTCACGGCGAGCTCGTCCAACGTCGCTCGGAGACGATCTCGTTCCGATGCCAGCGTCGAGTTCAGCTCGTCGATCTCGTTGTGTTGCTCGACGGCGCGAACGGCGCGTCGAGCGAACGATCGGAGCAACACCGTCGTGAAGTGACCGGCGAGCGGAGGGCTCGTGGTCAGGGCGCGATTCAGGTCCGCATACGCGACCGGGATCGTGGTGACATCCGTCTCGGCTTCCACATCGAAGAAGGCAGACGTCCCGAGCGTAAGAGCGATGAGTCCCAGGATCCGGCCGGCAGTTCGGATGTGGAAGGTTTTCCGCTCGCCGTCCTCGGTCCGAGACAACCGCACCCGGCCCTCAGTGAGGATCAGGATCTCGGTGAGTCTCCTGTCCGCGTGCACGATCAACTCACCGGTGGCGAACGTACGCCGCGGGGGGTTGTCCAGCACGCGGTCGATCTCTTCGATCAATGCCCGTTCGACCGCCTCGTCCGAGAGGGAACGGTCGGAGATGAAGGTTGCTGCAGCGTCTCCCGTCATGTAACCCCCAGGAGGCTCCAAATCGGCGGTGCTATCAGGAAGAACAGGACGAGTGACACCACCCCGACGGCCAGGCCGACCAGTGCCATGTCCTTCGTCGTTACCGCCCCCGTGCTGTACGCGATGGCGTTCGGCGGCGTGCTCACCGGGAGGGCCATGGCCGACGATGCCGCAATCGCGATGAAGAACGCCACGAGAACGGGGCTGAGGCCGAGCCCCCCGGAAATCGCGAGGCTGAGGCCGATCGGCATGAGGAGGTTGGTCGCTGCGCTGTTTGAAATGACGGTGCTGAGCGCGACGGCAATCAGAGCAAGAACGACGATGATCATGCCCGGATCGATTGACGTCCAGTTGATTCGGCTCACCAGCCAGTCATCCAGCCCGGATGTACCGACTCCGATGCCGAGAGCGATACCCCCGGCGACGAGCCACAAGACGTTCCACTGAATCGATTGCATGTCTCGCGTCGTGAATACTCGCGTCGAGAGCAGGATCACAACCGGGAGGAAACCCACGATGCTCGAACTGATGCCGTGGATCGGCTCGGTGAGCCACAGCACAACGGTGAGAGCGAACGTCACGTAGAAGACCATCGCCGGCATGCTCCGATCAAACGAGGCCTCGATGTTGATGTCGATGCGATCGGAGCTCGATCGGTAGAAACGGCCCAGTAGCCACCATGCACCGAACAGGAGCAGCAGCACGATCGGGACCGAGACGATCATCCACTGCAAGAAGCTCACCGAGTACCCGGAGTCGCCGAGCGAACCAACGGCGATGGCATTTGGCGGGGTACCGACCGGTGTCCCCATCCCTCCGATGTTCGCCGCGATTGGGATCGAAAGCGCCAGCCCTGTCTTGAGACGGTCGCCTGCGGGAAGGCCGGCTATCACCGGGATGATGACGGCCATCAGCGTCGCTGTGGTTGCGGTGTTCGACATGAACATCGAGAGCGCAGCCGTGATCACCATGAGCCCAAGCATGATGAGCCGCGTCGACGTCCCGAACGGCCGAAGCATCACCTTGGCGAGGTAGCGGTCGAACCCGAACTTCGCCGCGCCCTCTGCAATGAAGAACCCACCGAGGAAGAGCATGATCACGGGGTGGGCGAAAGCGGCGAAGAAGGTGGAGAACGGTGGCGGATCTGCGATCGATTCGACGCCGAAGGCCTTGTCGCTGACGAGCAGGATCTCGAGCAGCACGATCAGCGTGGCGGTGGCGTGAAGTGGGATTGCTTCGGTCACCCACAGCACGATGGCCATCAGGAAGATGCCGAACATCCGTGAGCCAACGTCGCTGAGTCCAGGAAAGTCGACGAACCAGGGAATCAGCAGTGCGACGAGAGCGACGGCGACGCCTACGGGTCTGATCGCGCGCGCGATCGAACGGGTATTCCGCGGTTTCAGAGTGGTCATGGGCAGGGGCTCCAGAGGGCGCGATGGAATGCTAGGTGTATTGCGATTCAGAGCGCGCTTTCACCCATGTTACGGTTCGCTGCCGGGTCCGCCACACGCGTAACGAGCCCCGTTCGGGGCTCGGTGGCTGCGTCTATTCGCCGAGCACTTCCGCGAGGAATTCGGAGACGACTTTCACCATCGATGGTGCGGAGCGGATCGCTACGTCGTTGTGGTCGGCGCCCTCCACTTCGTAGACCACGGCATCGAGCGCAGTTGCGATACGACGGCTTTGCTCGATCGGGACGGTTCCATCGGAGGTGCCGCCGACCACGAGGGCGGGAGTGCCGTCGAGCCCACCGGCCTCGACTCGCTCGAGCGACGGGTAACGGTCTCGCAGCAACACGGAGACGGGGAGCCACGGATAGTGGTAGCGGCCCACATCCGTCATCGACGTGAACGGGGAACCGAGGATGAGTGCGTCAGGTCGGGTCTGTTCTGCGCCTGCAATCGCAACGGCTGCGCCGAGCGACTCCCCGAAGTAGACAAGGCCGCCGTTCGACGGCAGTCGGCGGCGAATCGCTGCGACGGTCGAGAGCGCGTCGCTGATGATCCCGTCTTCGTTCGGCGAGCCCGAGTTTCCGCCGTAGCCGCGGTATTCCGCAAGCACCACGCTGTATCCCGCATCAGCGAGTGCATTCCCGAGCGGGATTCGCCCTGCGCGGTTGCCGGCGTTCCCGGGGAACACAACCACGACCGGCCGGCCGCCGGCTGCGTCGTCCACGCGAGCCCAGACCGTGAGGTCGACCCCGTCCGTCGAACTGACCTCCAACTCCTCCCACGGATCGGGCGGCGGCCCTGGGTCACCGGCGGGGAAATAGATCAAGCGTTCCTGCAACATCCACACTCCTCCGATGACGAGCACTCCCACAACGGCGCCAATACCAACAAAAGCCGAGAGCCTCATCCCTTCACGGTACCGAATGCGCGAGACTTGGGCCTATGAACTCGACTGATCTAGCGCTCGTGCTGGTGCTCCTTGCGCTCTTGGTCGCCGCATTCGTGCTTGGAGCTTCCGAAGCAGCGTTGCTCCGTGTCCAGCGAGTTCGGGTCGAGGTTGCGGCAACGCAGGGTGATCGGCGTTCAATCCAATTGTTGCATCTGCTCGACGATCTCCCTCAAGTCCTCAACACCGTGCTGCTCGTTGTCCTTCTCGTTCAGATCGGAGCAGCGACGGTGATGGGCATGCTGTCGGGCCGTCACTTCGGCAATCTCGGCGTCACGATCGCATCGGTGGCTCTCACCGTGGTGTTGTTCGTGTACGCGGAAGCGATTCCAAAGACGTATGCCGTTCGACATCCGTCTCAGGTAGCACGGGCAACACAGCCGATTCTCTCGGCGCTGACCTGGGTGCTGCGTCCAGTCGTCTCCGTTCTGGTGTGGTTCGCGGATCTCCAGGCGCCCGGATCAGGGATTGCAGCCACCACAACCGTCACGGAGGACGAGCTGCGACGACTGGCATCCCACGCCGCCGTTGAGGGGTCGATTGAGGAGAGCGATCGTCAATTGATGGAGCGGGCTTTTGAGATGGGAGACCGCACGGTCGATGAGATCCTCACACCACGAACCGATATGGTCGCCGTCGGCGCGGAGGCGACCATCGCTGAGGCGCTCGAGGTTGCGATCCACAGCGGGCATCGCAGGCTCCCAGTCTACGAGGGCGATCTCGACCACATCCGTGGCGTTGTGCGCCTCCAAGACCTCGCCGCTGCAATCACCGACTCCCCGGATGCCGCGGTATCGACGTTGACCACCAGGGAACTGGTCGTTCCCGAGACGAAACGCGTCATCGAACTGCTCTCCGAGATGCAGACGGCGGGTGTGCACCTGGCGCTCGCCATTGACGAGCATGGAGGGACTGCCGGGATCGTCACGATCGAAGACGTCGTCTCGGGACTCGTCGGGCGGGTCTCGGACGAGGGTGAAATCCTTAATCCCATGATTCGACCAATGGGTCACGGCCGGTGGCATGTTGACGCCGCAACCGATGTCGACGACCTCGAATCGGAGACGGGTGTCGCACTACCGGACGGTGATTGGCACACCGTGGGCGGCCTCGTGATCGGGGTCGCAGGTCGGATCCCCGGTGTCGGCGAGGTGTTCACATTTGACGGTCTCACGCTCACGATCCGTGATGCAGCTCCCCAGCGGGTGGCCTCCGTCGAGGCAGTCTTGGTGGATCAGCCGCCGTCGAGCTGAACGCGCAGGTCGTCCGGGGACTCGGCCGGAAGGTCGCAGACGAACCCGCGACAGACGTATGCCATCGCTCGTTCTCCCGGCCCCCTGCCGTCGAGGAGCGGAACGCCTGATGCGGATCCGGGACCGCACGCCACCACGGTGCCCGGCCGGAACTGTTCCCGCACAACATCAACAAGGGGTTGGCGGTGCTCCGGGCTTCCGACGATTGCTACCTCGCGCATGGGGGATGCGAGCCACACACCGAGCAGGGCTCCGTGGGCCCATGGGTGGGTCGACAGGCTTGGCCCGATGGACTGGATGGTCTGTTCGAGAAGCGCGAACAGGTCGGGGTCTCCGCTATACGCGGCGAGCGTCGCGAGTGCCTCGGCGGCGAGGGCGTTGTCGGAAGGTGTCGGATTGTCGTGTGTGTTCTTCGGTCGAGCGATGAGCTGCTCGGCGTCGGCAGCTGTGGCGAAGAACCCGCCATCCTCGTCGGCGAACAACTCCACCATCGTTCGGGTGAGCTGTTCCGCGCCGCGGTACCACTGCTCTTCACCGGTTGCCTGGTAGAGGGCGAAAAGACCAAGTGCTACCGCTGCGTAGTCGTCGCAGAACCCGTTCGGTCCGTTGTGGCCCAGGCGCCAAGAACGCAGGAGGCGACCGTCAAACATGGCCGTTTCCGTCAGGAATTCAGCAATCCCTCGTGCCACAGACAGGTAGTCCTCGTTGCGGAGCACGGCGCCGGCCTCTGCGAACGCGCTCAGCGCCAGTCCGTTCCACGCACTGACCACCTTGTCATCACGGTCCGGGCGTACTCTCATCGACCGGCGACGCCGAAGGTGGCCATCGATCCGAGACTTCGACCGGTGCAGCTCGTCCTCGGCCATACCGAGGGTGCGGGCGAGATCAGCGGCGTGTTCTGGCACGTTGAGGATGTTCGACCCCTCGAAGTTCCCCTCGGGTGTTGCGCCGTAGATCGCTGCCGCGAGATCGATGTCCTCCCCGAGGACGTCGACAAGTTCGTGCCACTCCCACACCGCGAACGCACCCTCGACCCCCTCGGCGTCCGCGTCCTCCGCGGAGTGGATTCCGCCCGAAGGGTCCTGCATGTCTCGTGCGAGGTAGTCGAGGGTTCCCCTGGCGGTTTCCACCATCCAGGGTTCTCCTGTGACCTGCCCCGCTCGGAGGAACAGGCGGGCTAGGAGGGCATTGTCGTAGAGCATCTTTTCGAAGTGCGGAACGAGCCAGCGTTCGTCCACCGAATAGCGGGCAAATCCGCCGTCAAGATGGTCGTAGATGCCGCCGCGCGAAAGATGGTCGAGTGTCGCCACAACCATGGCGCGCGCGTTTGTTGCCCTTTCGGTCTCGGGCCTGAGTACCGCGAAGCGAAGGAGGTATTCGAGCGTCGACGGCTGAGGAAACTTGGGTGCGCGGCCAAACCCCCCATAGGTCGGATCAAACGTCGCGGCGATCGCGTCGACCGCCATCTCCATGGCCCCCTCCGACGGCAGGATCGCGGAGGCGGTTGTCTGCGTTGCGAGGAGCCGGGTGATGTCCTCTGACCGGCCGACCAGGTCGCCGCGATTGTTGCGCCACGCGTCGTCGATCGCGTGCAGAAGCTCCATGAACGACGGCATCCCCTGGCGAGGCTCCTTCGGGAAGTAGGTGCCGGCGTAGAACGGCTTCGCATCGGACGTCAGGAACACGGTCATCGGCCATCCACCGTGTCCCGTCGTCGCGGTCACGGCATCCATGTATATCCGATCGACATCGGGGCGTTCCTCGCGGTCGACCTTGATGCTGACGAAGCGCCCATTCAAGAACGCTGCGGTCTCGTCGTCCTCGAACGATTCATGGGCCATCACGTGACACCAATGACACGCCGAGTACCCCACGGAGAGCAGCACGGGCACGTCCCGTTCCGCCGCATCCTCAAACGCGTCGCTCCCCCACTCCCACCAATCCACCGGGTTGTCCCGATGCTGGAGCAGATACGGCGAGGTTGCCTGTGCAAGTCGATTGGGCACGTGCCGACAGTACCCGCGCCGGTCGCATAGGGAGGCGGCTTCGTGTCACCTCACGCCTGCTCGCAAGCCTCCCCCCGAGCGGCCGGTACGCTCGGTGGCTCCATGAGTCAACTCCTCGCGCTCACCTCGGCAGCGTTCTACGGCCTGGGCGATTTCGTCGGCGGGTTCGCCACGCGGCGTATGGCCTTGTGGAGGGTGACGGCCTGGTCGATGTTCATCGGCGTCGCCGTGCTGATCGTCGGGCTGTTTGTGGTTCCGGCGCAAGAGGTGACTGGCGCGGACATCCTCTGGGGCTCCGCCGCGGGAGTCGCCGGCCTCGGCGGACTCGCGATCTTGTATTCGACGTTGGCCGCAGGAACGATGACGATCGTTGCCCCCATTTCCGGTGCAAGCGCCGCAGTGATCCCTGTGCTGTTCGACCTTGCACAAGGCACGACGCTCACTTCACGCCAGTGGTTTGGCATCGCGCTCGCAGTCGCCGCCGTGCTCCTCGTCGGTGCGGAACGTGGAGCACAAGCAGCTGACCCTCGGATTGTTGCGAGGGCGATGTTGGCAGGAGCGACGTTCGGGTTCTTCTTCATCGCCCTGAGCCAAACCTCGACCGAATCCGGCCTCTGGCCACTGGTGGGGGCACGCCTCGTGGCGGTACCGCTGGCGTTCCTCGTTGCGTTCGCCACGAAGTCGATCGCTCCCCCGCACGGTCGCGACCTTGGACTCTTGGCGCTGCTCGGGGGCCTCGACATGTCGGCCAACATCGCGATCGCCCTCGCCCTCCAGCAGGGCTCCCTCGCGATCAACTCGGTCTTGTCGTCGCTCTACCCCGTGTTCACCGCGCTGGCTGCCGTCACCATCCTCCACGAGCGCCCGACCGGCGTTCAAACCGTCGGCGTCGGCTTCGCCGTGGGAGCCATTGTGGCCCTCGCGTTCTGACGCGTCGACGTCGAGGCCGCAAATCGCCCCCGGCGTCCAATTGGCGCAATAGGAGACCTCAGCGGCCACTTCGGAAGCCGCTTCTCCTGATCTCGATTCATTCCCGCAGTCAACCGCGCGAACCTGAAGGCCGGCCAAGGGTTCGATGAACGTTGCGTGAGTGAATGTCGGAGCGTGATTCATCGTGCCGCTGCGGGAACCGTTGACCGGCCTACGATCGTCGTATCGGAGACACGCGAACGGAGGTAACCGTGAGACGAATTGCAGTCATCACGATCGCGGCGGCGTCGTTGCTAGTCGCAGCTTGCACGCCGGACGTGACCGTTGAGAACAGCGGGTCCGTCGGCGAAGCCGCGAACGGTATCGCCGTTTCCGGAACAGGTGAGGTCTACGGAACACCCGACACACTCCAGATGCGGTTCGGGGTATCGGTGCTGCGACCCACCGTTGAGCAGGCCGTCGGGGACGCTGCCGCCCTCGCCGACGAGTTGATCAGCTCCCTGGAAGCAACCGGCGTTGCAGCGGACGACATCCAGACAGCCAACTACTCCATCAACCCTGAGTACGACTACTCGGGTGACCAGCGGAAACTCGTCGGATACCGCGTGGACAACACGGTGGTCGCGAAGATCCGCGATCTCGACTCGGCGGGATCTGTCATCGACGCAACGGTCGCGAGCGTGGGCAACGAGATCCAGGTCTCCGGCGTTTCCTTCTCAATCGAGGACGACACGGAACTCATCGCGGCCGCCCGCACAGCGGCCTGGGACGATGCCCTTGCCAAGGCCGAGCAGCTCGCAACACTCGCGGGAGTCGAAATCGGCGAGGCCGTGATGATCAGCGAATCGTTCTCGAGCCCAACACCGCTCCCCGTCTATCGCGACTTCGCGGCCGCCGACGAGGCGGTGTTCGAAACTCCAATCGAGGCCGGACAACAGCAGGTCGCCGTCACCCTGCAGGTCCGATTCGCAACCGGCTGAGCACGCGCCCGAGTCGATCGTGTGCCGGGATGCACGGTACGCTGCGACTCGCGCCACACAAGCGAGATCATCGTGCAGCCACTGTTCAACGTCTGGTTCGAGATCGACGGCGAGGTCGCGGCATCGCGATGGCGCATGGAGCTGCTTGCGGCGGTTGGCCGTGAGGGGTCAATCACGGCTGGAGCCGAAGTTGTGGGTGTCCCCTATCGCGTCGCATGGCAGAAGATCCACGAGATGGAGGACCGCCTCGGGGAACAACTCCTCGATACGCAGACCGGGGGTTCTCACGGCGGCGGGGCCCGCCTGACAGCGGCCGGTAGGGCTCATGTCGAACGTATGCAGGCGTTCTGCGAACGCGCCGATGCCGCAATCGAGGAGATCTACGGCGACATGTTCGGCGAACCGACGGACGTCTAACCCCAGGCACCGGGTCTGGAAGGCGCGGCGTTATGATGATTTGTCATCACGCTGAAAGAGCTCCGATGCGACCGTTGATCCTGGTGCTTGTCGTTCTGGCCTCGCTCGCCGCCGCATGCTCAAACGATCCTTCCGAGCCGGAGATCTTGAGGCTCGCGACCACAACCAGCACGAACGACTCGGGTTTGCTCGATGCGATC
>Ga0316198_10000425_pt1 | contig 22066 bp, 21 predicted proteins | sample OudBieAanoxic_MG_FD_204935 | JGI IMG/M metagenome (GOLD analysis project Ga0316198, IMG submission 204935) | Coastal sediment microbial communities from Oude Bieten Haven, Netherlands - site A anoxic | ecosystem: Environmental > Aquatic > Marine > Coastal > Sediment | place: Netherlands...
AAAGGCTTCATCCTCAATGCCGTTGAGAAAAAGGCCAGCAGCACCTATGGCTATGGTTATTACAATTATGCTTATAAGAGTGATAAAGCTTAAATTTTGGTTACCTATTCGGGCCCTTTTGGAAAGTGTAGTAAAACCCAGTGTTTATAACGGTTTGTTAATTTCGAACTGTCTCAAAACGAATAAAATGTGTCTCAGTGGGTATTTTAATACTGAGTCTCATTTGTGAAATTATTAGAATATAGAGTTGATGAAAATATATTATGCTTCCTTTAAATACCTTTAAAACAGTTATCAAGTCATCCCCTCTTGTATCAATTGATCTTGTTGTTCGTAATAAACAAGGGAAAGTACTACTTGGAAAGAGAGTCAATCGTCCAGCAAAAAATTATTGGTTTGTTCCTGGTGGTCGAATACTAAAAGATGAAACTTTCGAGGTTGCTTTTAATCGATTAATTAAACAGGAATTAGGTTTACAAAAAACCAAGTCAACCTTTAGAGGAGTTTATCAACATTTTTATGATGATAATTTTTCAGAAGAAAAATTCACAACACATTACGTTGTCCTCGCATATGAAATTTTATTTGAAGGTGATATCACATCATTGCCTATAGACCAACATTCATCTTATCAGTGGTTATCTGAAAGCGAATTATTAGCTAATGATAATGTACACGAACATAGCAAATGGTATTTTAAATCTAATTCAGAAGCTGATCGGCTTTTTAAATAATTGATGATGCATTTCTTTTAATCTCCCCTAACTGGAAAATATTATTATGATCACTCCTATTATTATGGCTGGTGGAACTGGGTCTCGCCTCTGGCCTCTTTCTCGTGAGTTATATCCAAAACAGTTTTTAACTGTTTCTGGTGAGCAATCAATGCTTCAACAAACTGTTGCGCGCCTAACCGGAATTAAGCACACACCACCGGTTTTAATTTGTAATGAAGAGCATCGGTTTATTGCTGCAGAGCAAATGCGTTTAGGTGGATATAAACATGGTGGAATTATTTTAGAGCCAGTTGGGAGAAATACTGCACCCGCAATAGCATTAGCTGCTATACAGGCTATAAATAATGCTAATGAGGGGGAAGAGCCGATTTTATTAGTATTAGCTGCTGATCATATTATTGAAAATGAGCAAGCTTTTGTTGAATCTGTTAATAAAGCTCAACCTTTAGCAGAGCAAGGGAAATTAGTTACATTTGGTATCGTTCCGACAGCGCCTGAAACGGGTTATGGATATATCAAGTCAGGTATACAGGAAGGTGATGCTTTTACTGTTAGTGAGTTTGTTGAAAAACCTGATTACGAAACGGCTAAAAAATACTTAGCATCTGATGATTATTATTGGAACAGTGGAATGTTTCTATTTAAAGCAAGTCGTTATATTGAAGAATTAGCGATGTTTGCACCTGAAATTCTAGATGTATGCCAACGAGCGATCGCAGCACCTTCAAAAGATTTTGAGTTTGTTAGGGTTGATGAGGTTATTTTTTCTACTTGTCCGAATAATTCTATTGATTATGCTGTAATGGAAAAAAGTGCTGATGTAGTTGTTGTACCTATGGATGCAGGTTGGAGTGATGTTGGTTCTTTTTCTGCTCTCTGGGATATTGCACAAAAAGATGAAGACCAAAATGTAATCAAGGGGGATGTGCTTACAGTCGACTCTACAAATAACTATATTTATGCTGAAAATAAATTAGTTTCCACTGTAGGTGTAGATAACTTAGTAATTATTGAAACTAAGGATGCAATTTTAGTTGCAAATAAAGATAAAGTACAAGAAGTTAAAAAAATTGTTGAAAAGCTGAAAAAGTCAAACAGAACTGAACAAAAATTACATCGTGAAGTTTATCGTCCCTGGGGGAAGTATGATTCTATTGATGCAGGTAAAAGGGACCATGTTAAGAGAATTACTGTCAAACCGGGAGAAAAATTATCAATTCAAAAACATCATCATCGTTCTGAACATTGGATTGTAGTATCTGGGACTGCAAGTGTTTTGAATGGCGATAAAACCATTCTAATCACTGAAAATGAATCAACATATATCCCTCTTGGTACTATTCATGCTTTGGAGAATCCAGGTAAAATTCCATTAGAAATGATTGAAATTCAAACTGGTAGTTATCTAGGCGAAGATGACATTGTTCGATTTGAAGATCGTTATGGTAGGGTGTAAAGAATAATGATTAAAAATAATGTTAGATTAGTTAGTTCGGAAGTTATTGCCGAAAGTGGAGTTGCCTTTGGTACGAGCGGTGCTCGTGGGTTAGTCACTCAATTTACATCCGATGTATGTGGGGCATTTGCTGCCTCGTTTATCAAAGGTATTCAAAGTCATTTCAGCTTTACATCTGTAGCAATAGCTATAGATAATCGTCCTAGTAGTTATAAAATGGCGCAAGCTTGTGCAACTGCTTTAAGGGAATTAAACATTGAAGTCGTTTATTATGGTGTAGTACCTACTCCCGCCTTAGCCTTTGTTGCTCAAGAAGATAAAGTTCCTGCAATAATGGTAACTGGAAGCCACATACCATTTGATCGTAACGGCTTAAAATTCTATTCGCCAAATGGTGAGATCAGTAAAGCCGATGAAGCAATTATACTTAATGGTCAGGTTGAGTTTTCTAAAATTATTAAACTATCTGATTTGAAAATAAATGCTAGAGCCTCTGAAAATTATATTGAACGTTATACATCTTTATTTTCAGCCTCATTGCTTGAAGGTAAACGGATTGGGATTTATGAGCACTCTAGTGCTGGGCGAGATCTTTACTATCGTATTTTTGAACAATTAGGTGCAGAAGTTATTGCTTTGGAACGTAGTGATGAATTTGTACCAATTGATACGGAAGCTGTATCTGAAGAAGATACAGCGAAGGCAATTAATTGGTCTAAAGAATATAATTTGGATATGGTTTTTTCAACAGATGGTGATGGTGACCGTCCACTGGTTTCTGATGAGAATGGCCATTGGTTACGTGGAGATATCCTTGGTTTGTTGAGTGCTGAAGCTCTAAATATTGAGGCACTTGCCATACCAGTAAGTTGTAATACCGCAATAGAAAGTTGTCATAAATTTAAACAAGTAGTGAGAACGAAAATAGGCTCCCCTTACGTTATTGCAGAGTTTGATAAGCTTAAAAGTAAATTTAATTCATTTGCTGGTTTTGAAGCAAATGGAGGGTTTTTACTAGGAAGCGATATCAACTTCAATGGGCGCTTATTAAAGTCTTTGCCCACACGTGATGCTGTTCTTCCTGCTGTTATGTTAATGGCTGGTGGTAAAACTATATCGTCATTGCTTGAATCTCTTCCACAACGTTTCACACATAGCGACAGAATTCAAAATTTTGCTACTGAAAAAAGCAAAGAAATTTTATTGTTAGGCAAAAATGACCCTAAAAGCTTAATGTGTGAATTAGGTTTTGATTGTCAAGCGGTTCAAAGTGTTGATATTACAGATGGATTAAGAGTTACACTTTTAGATAATAAAGTCATACATTTACGCCCATCTGGAAATGCACCAGAATTACGCTGTTATGTTGAAGCTGATAATTATTTATTAGCAAAGCAGTGCGTAATACAGGTATTAAATAAAATAAAAAAATTATAAAATGTTTAAATGAATATGTAAATAAGTTCGATGTTGCTACCATACCGCAATATTTAATAAATTTTAAGAAAGGAGTTATAGAATGACAAAGAGTAAAGTAGCCTTAATAACAGGTGTAACTGGACAAGATGGATCTTATCTTGCTGAATTATTATTAGAAAAAGGCTATGAAGTACATGGTATTAAACGTAGAGCCTCTTCATTAAATACAGAGCGTGTTGACCATATTTATCAAGATAACCACGAAAAAAATCAAAATTTTTTCTTACACTATGGTGATTTAACAGATTCATCTAATTTAACTCGCATTATAAAAGATGTGCAACCAGATGAAGTTTATAACCTAGGTGCACAATCACATGTTGCTGTTTCTTTTGAATGTCCAGAGTACACTGCTGATGTTGATGCGATGGGGACTTTAAGATTATTGGAAGCTATTCGTTTCCTAGGGCTTGAGAAAAAGACTAAATTTTACCAAGCATCTACTTCTGAGCTCTATGGTGAAGTACAAGAAATTCCTCAAAAAGAAACAACTCCATTCCATCCTCGTTCTCCTTATGCAGTAGCAAAGATGTATGCATATTGGATCGTTGTTAATTATCGCGAATCTTATGGTATGTATGCATGTAATGGCATTTTGTTTAACCATGAATCACCTCGCCGCGGTGAAACATTTGTTACTCGTAAAATAACTCGTGCTATTTCAAATATATCTCAAGGTTTAGAGAAATGCTTATTCCTAGGTAATATGGATGCGCTTCGAGATTGGGGACATGCCAAAGATTATGTTCGTATGCAGTGGATGATGTTACAACAAGAAACAGCTGATGACTTCGTTATTGCCACAGGTAAACAAATTAGTGTTCGAGAGTTTGTTAAATTATCAGCTAAAGAAGTAGGTATTGAGTTGGAGTTCACTGGTGAAGGCATTGATGAAATTGCAACGGTCAAAGCTATCAGTGGTGATAATGCCCAGGCATTATCTATAGGTGATGTAATTGTTCGTGTTGATCCTCGCTATTTCCGTCCTGCAGAAGTTGAAACATTATTAGGTGATCCGTCAAAAGCTAAAGAAATACTAGGTTGGGTTCCACAAATAACAGTTGAAGAAATGTGTGCAGAAATGGTTCAAAATGATTTAAGCAAAGCTAAACAGCATGCATTATTAAAAGCACATGGCCATGACATAGCAATTTCAATTGAAAATCAAGGTTAATACAATGTCAATATTCGGTCCTAAAATATTTGTTGCTGGCCACCTCGGTATGGTAGGTTCGGCAATTGCTCGTCAACTTAAAGCAAATGGTCATACTAATATAATCACCCGTACTAGAAGTGAGTTAGACTTGACTAATCAACAAGCTGTTGTTGATTTTTTTCAATCTGAGAAAATTGAGCAAGTATATTTAGCTGCTGCTAAAGTTGGCGGTATCGTTGCAAATAGTACATATCCAGCCGACTTTATTTACGAAAACTTAATGGTTGAATGTAATGTTATTCATAGTGCTCATTTATCAGGAGTTCAGCAGCTTTTGTTTTTAGGATCTTCATGTATCTATCCAAAGTTAGCAGAGCAACCTATGAGTGAGTCCACTCTTTTAACTGGGGAGTTAGAAGAAACGAATGAGCCTTATGCAATTGCTAAAATAGCAGGAATTAAGTTGTGTGAAAGCTATAATCGACAATATGGACGTGACTATCGTAGTGTGATGCCTACTAATTTATATGGGGCTTTCGATAATTTTCATCCTGAAAATAGTCATGTTATACCCGCATTGTTACGTCGATTTCATGAAGCTAAACTAAATAATGATAAAGAAGTGATTGCATGGGGAAGTGGTAAGCCTATGCGTGAATTTTTATATGTTGATGATATGGCCGAAGCATCGATATATGTAATGAATTTAGATAAATCAGTATATGATTTGAATACAGAACCTATGTTAAGCCACATCAATGTTGGCACTGGGGTAGATTGTACAATTAAAGAATTGGTTGAAACCGTAGCGAAAGTAGTTGGATTTAATGGTGATATCAAATTCGATACAACGAAACCTGACGGTGCTCCTCGAAAATTAATGAACGTAAATCGCCTTAAGTCATTGGGTTGGAAATCTTCTATTTCATTAGAAGAAGGACTCGCTTTAGCTTACGAGTGGTTTGAAGCTAATCAGAGTGATATTAGAAGTTAAATAGAAGATATTTATCATTTATTAAATTTATTAAAAAAGGTTTTTTATGAGTTGCTACATTATTGCAGAAATCGGTGTGAACCATGCGGGATCTGTTGAAACAGCTAAAAAAATGATCGATGCAGCTAAAAGCTCAGGGGCTGATGCAGTTAAGTTTCAAACATTTACTGCTGAGAAGTTAGTTAGTGCTAATACACCTAAAGTTAAATATCAAGAAAGTACAACCGATAAAAGTGAAAGCCACTATCAAATGATTAAATCATTAGAATTTGCATATGAGGATCATTTACCGGTCTTTGATTATTGTAAAAAACTTGAAATTGATTTTATTTCTACTCCGTATGATATCGATAGTGCGAAGTTTTTAGTCTCTATTGGAGTCAAAATTTTCAAAACTGCATCAGCTGATATTGTAGACCTTTCTCTTCATCAGTTTATTTCTAAGAATGCTGAGTTAGCGATTGTGTCAACAGGAATGGCTACCTTGGGTGAAATTGAGCAAGTTGTAGATATATACCGTAAGAATAAATGTAAACTTAGTCTTTTACATTGTGTTTCTAACTATCCCTGTGCAGTTGAAAGTTTAAATTTAAATGTTATTAATACGTTAAAAAATACATTTTTTTGTGATGTTGGTTATTCAGATCATGCTGTAGGGCCGCTTCCTGCTGTTGCTTCGGTTGCACTTGGAGCAACAATAGTAGAAAAGCATTTTACATTAGACAAGAATATGACTGGCCCTGATCACAAAGCTTCTAGTGACCCTAAAGAGTTTAAAGAACTAGTAGATGCTATTCGAGAAACTGAAGTTGCTCTAGGTAGTCCAATAAAATCAATTCAGGATGAAGAAAAGCAAATGAGAAAAGTTTCACGTAAAAGCTTGTTTCTCGCTATTGATGTTAAAGAAGGATCTAAGTTGACTTCAGATATGTTTACTTTGAAAAGGCCTGGTACAGGAATTTATGAATCAGAGCTATCAGTAATTGTCGGAAGTATTAGTGCTAGAGATCTTCATTTAGGAGAGATGTTGAAGGTTGGAGACTATAAAGTTGATTAAGCATTGTATGGTTATTGGCTGCGGAGCACATGCATCTTCCGTAATATCTATTATTGAATCGTCTAATGATAATTATGAAATTATCGGTTTAATTGATACTGCTGACCATTATGATGAAAATGAAATAATAAATGATTATAAAGTAATATTAAGTTTAAAAGATTTACTAAATGTCCCTGAAAGATATACCAATGTTTCTTTCTTTTTGGCGATTGGTGATAATACTGTAAGGAAAGGTATTTTCGATATTTTATTAAATAAAAACTTTATATTGCCGAATATAGTATCTTCTTCAGCATTTGTAGACCGTACTGTAAGAATGGGAGTGGGTAATATCATATCCCATTCTGCTGTAATTAATGCAGGAGTGGTATTAGTGGATAATAATCTAATTAATACAGCTTCGATAATTGAACACCATTGCACTATTAACAGTCATAATCATATCGCTCCTCGTGCTCTTCTTTGTGGAGGAGTAAATATTTCTAATATGGTATTTGTTGGAGCTGGCTCTATTCTCCTACCAAATGTTTCTGTCGCAGATAGCTCCACAATTGGTGCAGGTTCCTTATTGTTAACTGATGTTAAACAAAAAGGATTAACGTATCTAGGTACTCCAGCTAAGGTTAAAATTAAATGATATATCTTTCTACTGGGGGGTTTTCTGATAAAACCTTTCTTGAAACTTCACAGCTTTTCGATAATAAAACTATTAAAGCATTCGAATTATCTGCTGGCAGGTATACAGAAACTTTAAATGCTGACTTAGATGTAGTATCTAAAAACTTTAGTATTGCTTTACATAATTACTTTCCTGTCCCTAAGGAACCTTTTGTGTTTAATCTCGCTAGTTTTGATGATGAAATACTTAAGAAAAGTTTAGAGCATGCTAAAAAGGCAATAAAATTAACTGCTCAATACGGTGGCGATTTTTATAGTTTTCATGCTGGATATTTACTTGATCCTGAAGTGCTTGAGCTCGGAAAAGTAATAGCTAAACAGAAATTAAACGATCGAAATGAAGGATTGCAACATTTTATTAATAATGTAAATGAGTTAGCTCTATTTGCTGCTGAATATAAAGTGCAATTACTTATAGAAAATAATGTCGTTTCAAATAAAAATTTTGAGTCATTTGGTTGTAATCCTTTGTTAATGACAGAGCCAGAAGAAACGAGGATTATTTTTGATAAAGTTTCTGACAATGTGAAATTATTAATAGATGTTGCACACTTGAAAGTATCAGCTCAAACATTGGACTTTGATCCTATTCAATACTTATATGATTTTAGAGATGAAACTGCTGCTTATCATATTAGTGATAATAATGGTTTAGAAGATAGTAATGAACCTTTTAAAATTGATTCTTGGTTTGTAAAACATATACGTAAAGATCTTAAATATTATTCTTTAGAGATCTATGTATCAAATATTGATGTATTAGAAGCGCAATATGAATTGCTTTCTGATGTTTTGGAGTAGTTATGACTATGTTAAAAGATTTATGTGTTGACCATAATGCTATTTTACGAGATGCATTAATTCAAATGGATAAAAATGCTCAAGGTTTATTATTTGTTGTGGACGGTAAAAAGTTACTTGGTGTAATAACTGACGGTGATGTCAGAAGAGCTATTTTATCCGGTAAAACAATCCAAGACTCGATTTCATTTATTTACAATAATAATTATAAGTATTTACCTCACACTGCAACTGTTGAAAAGATTCAAATGTGTTTAAGCAATAAAATCAAAGTGATTCCTCTAGTAGATGATGAACATAATATAGTTGATTTTTCTTCTGCTTATCGTCTACATAGAATACCTGTATTAGAACCTTTATTAGGTGGCAATGAGCTTGAGTATGTAACCGAATGTATCACAACAAATTGGATATCTTCACAAGGAAAATATGTTCAGCAATTTGAAGAAGAAGTGAAGTCATATACAGGAAGTAAATATGCTTTGGCAGTGAGTAACGGTACTGTTGCTTTACATTTAGCTTTAGTTAGTTTGGGGATTGGTCCAGGAGATGAAGTCATTGTTCCTGATATTACATTTGGTGCCACATTAAATGCTGTTGTATTAGCTGGTGCGACGCCTGTGATTATCGATGTAGAAGAAAAAACTTGGAATATGTCTGTTGAATTACTTAGAAACGTTATAACAGATAAAACAAAAGCCATAATGCCAGTTCATATTTATGGTGTTCCATGTAATATGCCTGCAATAATGGAACTCGCAAAAAGCCATAATTTATTGGTCGTTGAGGACTGCGCTGAAGCTCTTGGTTCATCTATTAATGGTAAGCATGTCGGTACTTTTGGTGATATTGGAACCTTTTCCTTTTTTGGAAATAAAGTGATTACATGTGGGGAAGGGGGGGCTATCATTTTCAATGATGAAGAAGCCTATGAAAAAGCCAAAGTACTAAGAGATCATGGAATGACCCCTGGTAAACGGTATTGGCATGATGTTGTTGGTTTTAATTATCGTTTAACCAATTTACAAGCTGCAGTAGGGTGTGCTCAATTCGAACAATTAGCTAATTTTCGAGAAAAACGTAAAAATATTTTTTCTTGGTATAATGAGTATTTATTATCGTCAGGATATTTTGAAGTTCAAGAGCTGACGGATGGCTATGAACCAAGTTATTGGTTATTTACAGCTAAATTAAAAAAGAACTCTCTTATTGAGAGAGACGATTTAATTGATAAGTTATCTAAAGTAGGTGTGGATACACGTCCCGTTTTTTATCCTATGTCCCAAATGCCTCCTTTCGTAAAATACGATAAACTCTTGATTGGGAGCTCAATTAATATTTCTGCAGAAGGTATAAGCTTGCCTACTTCTGTGTACTTGACTGAATCAGATATTAAACATATTTCTAGTGAAATTATTAAAAGCATTGATGGATATATTAATTTTAAAGGAATTTTAAATAATGCTTGAAGGTAAAAGAGTCATAGCCTTAATTCCGGCTAGGTCGGGCAGTAAGCGACTAAAAAATAAAAACTTGTTAGATTTAGCTGGGAAACCTTTGATAGCATGGACTATTGAAGCCGCTTTAAATACTATTGAAGTGGATGATGTCATTGTAAGTACTGATAGCCATGAAATTAAAAATGTTGCTCTTAAATTTGGGGCAAAAGTACCTTTTTTGAGGCCCGATTCTTTAGCTAATGATAATGCTTCTACGGATGATGTTTTAATGCATGCTATTGCCGAATTACAGCTATCACCTTCCGATATACTAGTTCTACTGCAGCCTACGTCCCCACTTCGTAATAGTTATGATATTAAACACGCTCTTCTCGAGTTAAATGATATTAATTGTGATGGAGTTGTATCCCTTTGTGAGTGCGAACATAGCCCTTTGTGGAGTAACACTTTACCTAAAAGTAAAACAATGGGCGCTTTTATTCGCGCTGAAATTGCTTCAAAAAGAAGTCAAGACTTACCACTCTACTATAGATTGAATGGTGCTATCTATGCTTATAAAGTTTCTTTTTTAAACGAACATAAAAGTCGTTTTTATTCTGACAAAGTAAAAGCTACTGTTATGCCTGTTAATAGATCGGTGGATATAGATAACTTGTTGGACTTTAAATTTGCTGGTTTTTTATTCAACAGTGAAGAAGTGAGCTGAGTACTTCTATGAAACTAACTATTTTGAATTAGAAGTGATTAATTAAATATTGAGACACCACCTGCTACCCCTGCGCTGGACTGGGTTTTTCGAGGCTACGGTATATGTGTTCCTTTAGCTAGTAAGTGAAGAGGAATACAAAACTTTTGTGTTCGGCATCAATATTGTATTGGTATTTTGGTTTAATTAGTGATAGTTTTAAAATTTGTAGAGTGTTTCAATCTGTTCATTTAGATAAATTATGATGTTAAATTATGATAGCAAATCGAAAACATAAGATGAACATTCCGAACCATCAAAATTTCAGATGTATTACGCCTTGAGCGCTTACCTTCATCCTTGAAGGTCTAATCAAATAAGCCTTCGTTTCAACTGACGGTAAATTAACTTCAATAGCATATGATTCAGGGCTGATAAAGCCTTTTTAGTTTTGTTATTTTTCAATGAGCATTAAATGTATAATATTTTTTATGTGGAATCGCCTTTACAGTTGTTATCAGCTATCAATGCAAAAATTATTTTTCAAGGGAAATCAATTTTAATTATAAATATCTCTAGCGAAGTTCGAGCAAATAATGCTGAACAGATAAATGCATTGCTGAATGAGGATGACTGGCTTAAAATTCACAGACAAAAGCAATATAAAAACAGATACTTATTAATGTTTTTTTCTTTTTTCCGAATGTTGGTGTTGTTTTTTAAATATAAAAATAAAGTTGATCGATTCTGTTTTGGAGAATTTAGGAATATTGATATGACTATTTTGGGAAGTCTCATTAACGCTAACGAACAAATTTTACTTGATGATGGTACCTTTACAATAACTGCTCAAAGGCACTATATAAAAAAAAATAAATTACCCTTTGAAATTGGTGCAAGCGGAATAAAATTAAAACTGCTATTTTATCGACTTTTTTTTGGCTGGAAGCTAGATGGAATTAAATCACCTAATTTATGTTCGTTTTTTGACTTGGGCAAATATATGCTTGATGATCAAATTAATTACTTTAAAACCATCCCTCCCCAAAAAATACCCTTGGATGAAAATACCATTTACTATTTTGGCTCTAAGTTTTCTGAAGCGGGTTATTTAGATCAATCTTGTGAATTAGATATACTAAAGTTTATTTTTAAAGAATATTGTGGTGAAAATATATATTATATACCGCATAGAGATGAGAGTTCTTCAAAGTTGGAATTGGTTCAAAAAATTGGGTATAAGATTAAAAATTTGGGGTGCCCTGCAGAAGTTTTTTTTAATGAAACAAAAGTGATGCCTTTGTCGGTTATTTCTAGTTATTCAACCACATTGTATAGCTGTTTTATGAAATTCAGTAATGTTAATGTTGTTGCCATAGATATTAGGGAATATATTAAACATGATGCTGCAAAAATCAATGCCGATAATATTTACCCGTATTATCAAGACATAGGTATAAAAGTTAAAAAAATAGATTTATATCCAAAAACTGATATGGAATATAACTTTGAACCTGAATAATAGTTTTGTTTTGGGGTAAAGTGTATTGTTAATTCGAGTGGTTTTACAAGGCTAATTAAATGATAAGAATTTTTTTTTCTGCATATAGAAAATTTTGGCGTCTTTATTGGTCAAAAAAAGCAATGAGGGATGTGAAGAAGTTTAAAAGTACTCCTAGGGTTAATTTCAAAACATTTTTATCAAAAAATACAACTCTGGGGAGTAATACACACTTTAACGGTCTTATTGTTGCTGGATATGGTGAAGTTGTGATTGGTGATAATTTTCATTCTGGCTCTGAGTGTATGTTGATTACCGATGTTCATAATTATCATGGTCAAAAAATTCCTTATGATGATACTTATATAATAAAAAATATAACTATAGGAGATAATGTCTGGATTGGGTCTCGTGTTATTGTTTTAGGGGGAGTCGATATAGGTGAAGGGGCGATAATACAGGCTGGTAGCGTAGTTACGAAAAATATTCCTCCATTAGCAATAGCAGGAGGACATCCTGCTACAGTGTTTTCTTCGAGAAATTCAGAACATTATTATTCATTGAAAAAACAAAAATTATTTAATTGATTTGCAAATATATGGATGGTTAACTTTAAGCACGTGGAGACAAGGTGCTTTATAATGCCGGTGTAGTATTAGTTTCATAATGCTTGAAATGCCGATATTCAGGGGGAAAGGGTATCATTTTGGAAGATTAATGAGTAATTTTTTTAAAAACAGTTCTATTTATTTGTTCGCTACAATTTTAAGCTCTATTATTCCTTTTTTGTTAATGCCTGTAATGACTCGCTATTTAACTCAAGAGGAATATGGGCAAGTTGCAATGTTTCAAACGGTAATTGCTGCTTTATCAGCGGTTGTGGGACTTAGTGTTCATGGTGCAGCAAATCGGAAGTTTTTTGATTCTGATTTATCTGAAATTACGCTGCGGAAGTTTAATGGATCTTGCTTACAGATTCTTTTACTTAGTACACTTGTGATTACTATTGTTATTATTGAATTAAAAGAAGAATTAGGGAAGGCTTTAGGCACTCCTGTTGACTGGATCTTACTAGCACTAATTATTTCTTTTTCATCTTTCATTGCGCAAATTCGTTTAGGGCAATGGCAAATAAGAAAAAAAGCGAAATACTTCGGGCTCTTTCAGGTAAGTCAAAGTATGTTAAACATGTTATGTTCTCTTTTTTTTGTTGTCGTTTTTCTGACTGGTGGCGAAGGTCGAGTGAATGCTCAAGTAGTTGTAGCTATAGTTTTTTCTTTTTTATCGCTCTATCTTTTATATAAAGATAAATTAGTGATTTTTTTCCAGTGGAACCCTGTTTTAATCAAAGAAGCACTAAGTTTTGGTGTTCCATTGGTGCCCCATGTTGTAGGTGGCTTTTTATTACTCTCGTTAGATCGTTTTGTAGTGAACAAAGAGCTTGGGCTTGTAAATGTGGGGATATATATGGTAGCTGTGCAGTTAAGTTCTATTTTAAAAGTTATCTTCCAGTCAATAAACAAAGCATATTCACCTTGGTTATTTGAAAAATTAAAAAATAATAATTTTCAAGAGAAACAGAAGATAGTAAAAATGACTTATCTTTATTTTGTCGTTATGTTTATTGTTGCATTGATGGCGTTTTTGCTTGGCCCCTTTTTTGTGGTTTTAATCGCTGGAGAAAAGTACCGAGAGGCTGGTTCGATTATAGGGTTGTTGTGCTTAGGTAATATTTTTAATGGTATGTATTTAATGGTCACCAACTACATATTCTACTCTAAAAAAACAGCTAAGTTATCCATAGTTACGATATTATCTGGTGGTGTTAACGTTGCACTGTTATTCTTGCTGGTTAAACCATACGGGTTGGTCGGTGCAGCTGTTGCTTTTGCCATTTCTGGTTTTGTTATGTTTTTGTTTACATGGTTTTTATCGATGTATTGCTATAGAATGCCTTGGTTTTTTGGTGTAAATGAAAGTGGCAAAGATAAAGTTTAATCTGCTGGGGGGATTCTGTTATTTTGATAAAGTTATAATTCCACAACTTTAAATGAAAAGGTTCATAATATTTTTTATAAAAATATGAAGTACTCATTTCTGCTAAAAAATGATGATAATAAGATGGTAAAGTAAGCGTTTAAACAGCTTTTCATTAGTTTTTAATATAGTTTTAATAAGGTAAATCATGAGTACATTGTTCTTTATCAATGAAGAAATCAAACAATCTTCGGGTATTTCTAAAAAAATATTATCTCAGGTAAAAGCACTAAAAGGTCATTCTCAGAGCTGCTACTTTTGTCGACTAGTTAAGCTTGATAATAAACTAATACGGAAAGTTGATGACACTGTGATTGATACATATTCTAAAGATAATTTAGGTAAGTTACAGTCATTTATTTGCTTTGATGCATTATATGTTTTTATTATTTCAAATAATGTTGATGTTATGTACGTTAGATACACACATTATGCTAACCCTATGTTTATACGTTTTCTAAAAAAGTTGAAAGAGGTTGGTGTAAAGGTTTTGGTAGAGATCCCTACTTATCCTTATGATCATGAATATGCTAAGGCAGGTTCTTTTTCTAAGTTCAAGTTGCTGATTGATAAAAATTTCAGAAAAAAAATGGGAAAATACATATATAAGTTTGTTACTTTTTCTAACGATGATTATATTTGGAATAAAGAAACAGTTAAGATTTCAAATGCTGTCGACCCTGATTTGGTGCCATTGTCAAAAAGCAAGTTTGATGGTGAGTCGTTGATATTTATTGGTGTTGCTAACTTAGCTACCTGGCATGGTTATGATAGACTGATAAGAAGTGTTGCTAGTTATTATCAACTCGGTTCAGAGAAAAAATTAAATATTTATTTTTATGTCGTAGGAAATGGGCTGATTTATGATGACTTGAAAGCTTTAGCTTTAGATTTAAATGTGAATCAGTATGTAACCTTTTTTGGGGCTTTAGATGGTGAAGCATTAAATCATGCATTCGATAACGCTAATATAGGTGTGGATTCGTTGGGGCGTCATCGTAGTGGAAGCTTTCATAACAACTCCTTAAAATCAAAGGAGTACCTGTTGCGAGGGCTCCCTATTATAATGTCTCATGAAGACATTACATTATCCGATAAAGATTTATTCTTTAAATTACCAGCAAATGAAGGTGGATTCGATCTCCTTCACTTAGTAGACTGGTATATAAATTCTAAATTTGAAAAAAATAAAATTAGAAATTATGCCATGAAACATTTTACATGGGATATACAAGTTGAAAAAATATTAAGAAGTTAGCATGAAGTACACTAAATTGCACACTAACAAATTAGTCAGATTTTCTCTATTTATTTTTCTATATCTCTATTTGTTTGGTCCAAATTTAAAAGTTATTGATTTTATGTATGTCGCTGTTTTCCTGTCATTTCTTTCTTATTTTGTTCTTAGAATAAAGCTTTATAGCCTCGACAGTAAACTTATATACGTAACCATATCTACCTTCCCGATATTATTTTATTCATTATTTTTGTTGATTATAGGAGATGAGAGTCAATTTGTTATTGAAATCTCAAAATTCATAATTTTTATTATATCCACTTTTGGAGTGGTCAATTTATATGTTTTTTTCTGCAAAGATGACTGGAAAACCGAGCTTATACAAGATATTGTTATTGCGTCATTAGTTGTTGCTTTTACAACAATAATTATTTTTATGATTCCTTCTGTGAAAGAAATTGTTCTTGATATCGTTAATTTCAAAATGGCTGATAATATTCAAGTTATAAAAGGAATTCGGGGGATCGATATAAGTGTCGGTGGTGGTACCGCGCTATCTATAGTCTTTTTCTTGGGAGTTGTATTATCTAAAACTCTTTATTTTTGGAATTATAGAAATAGTTATTTGAATTCTATCTCTTTTTACATTTTTGCTATTGCCGCACTGATTACAGCAAGAACTGGCTTTCTTCTCATTATTTTCATATTGTTAATTTCCTGGTGTATAACTTTGTTTGGTAAGACGTTTAATATTAAAGTTTCAACTAAGGTATTACGTAAGCATTTTTATTTAAACTCAGTTATTTTTCTGTTATTTTCTATCTTTGTTGTACTTCACTTTAATGAGCTGCTCTTTGACATTTTATTACCTTGGGCATTGGAAATGTTTATAAATGCATCGGATAATGGTTTTTCATCTGAGAGCACGAATGATCTTATATCTAATCACTATAATGTTGCTATATCAGAAATGACCTATTTATTTGGCGGAGGAAGTTTTTTTATTCAAAGCGATGTTGGCTTAATTAAAGTCTTGTCTTCAGTTGGGATTTTAGGTGCATTATTATTAGGCCTTCCATTGACACTGCTGCCTTTTTATGTCTTATCTTCTCGGGTTCTGTACCAGAAGTTAAGTTTTGAGTATATGCTGTGTTTTTCAGTTTTTTTTGTTTGGTTTATTATTTTTTTAGTTAATTTCAAAGAGTTATTTTTTTCTAATAGTAGAGGTGCATTTTTACTGTTTCTACTTATCTCGGTCGTTTCATTTACGCCGTTAAGGAGGAAGTGTTCTGTTCACAATTTTATATAATTTATTTGGTGTATTAGATGGTTAATAGTGTTTGTATGGCAACTTATAATGGTTCCTCTTATATAGCGGAACAAATACAAAGTATTCTAGAACAACTAGGCGAATCTGATGAATTGATCATATCCGATGATGGCTCAAATGATGGAACGATAAATATTGTCAAGTCGAATGATGATCCTCGAATTATTTTAGTTCATGGCAAAGGACAAGGTCTTATTCGAAATTTTGAGAATGCTTTGTCTTATGCAAAAGGAGATATTATTTTTTTAACTGATCAAGATGATATCTGGCTAAAAGGTAAAGTTAATCAGTGTAATAAACAGCTTGAGAATGAAAAAGTGTCTTTAGTAGTTACAGATTGTAAAGTTGTAGATTCAACCCTTAATACCTTATCGCCTTCGTTTTTTCAATTGCGTCATTCTGGTGGGGGGCTCTTATCAAATTTGACCAAAAATTCATACCTTGGTTGTTGTATGGCCTTTAAAAGGGAGGTGTTAGAACGCAGTTTACCTTTCCCTGAACGAATACCTATGCATGATTGGTGGCTTGGTTTGAACTCTGCCTTAATCGGTAATGTAGTTTTTCTTAAAACACCTCTGTTGTTGTATCGTAGGCATGGAGCGAATGCTTCTTCCACTGCAGAAGTCAGCAAATATAATTTTTTTGAAAAACTTACCCATCGTCTTTTTCTGTCTTTTTATCTTTTAAAGATAGTTTTTAAGAATAACATTAAAAAACTGAATTCAATTAACAAAATACCATAAGGGTTAATAGCTTAACCTTCATATATTGGAAGTAAAATGAAAGTATCGATTATTACTGCGACTTATAATAGCGCTGAAACTATTGCAGATACCTTGCGTTCTTTAAATCAACAAAGCTATCATAATATTGAATATATTATTATTGATGGTGCATCTAAAGATAATACTTTAGCGGTTATTAAGCAATTGTGTCCTAATGTAACAAAAATGATCAGTGAGCCTGACAAGGGTATTTATGATGCCCTTAATAAAGGCATTAATGCTGCTACCGGTGATATTGTTGGTTTTTTGCATTCTGATGACCTGTTTGCTTATCCTGATGCTATCAAGGATATTGTTGCTACTTTCAATTATTTTGATTGTGATGCAACCTATGCCGATCTGGAATATGTATCCAAAGACAATACTGATAATATTATTCGCTTATGGAAATCAGGAGTATATTCACAGGGTAAATTGAAAAATGGCTGGATGCCTCCTCATCCAACGTTTTATATGAAGCGAGATTTATATCAAAAGTTTGGTTTGTTTGATTTAAACTTTAAGATCTCTGCAGATTATGACTCTTTACTTCGTTATCTTTGGTCCAAGAAAGTGAAAATGAGTTACCTACCAAGAGTGGTGATGAAAATGCGTGTCGGTGGGGCGAGTAATCGAAGTTTAAAAAATATTATTCAGAAAACTAAAGAAGACATTCGAGCATTAAAAAAGAATAATATTTTTTGGCCATGTGCTTTATTTATTAAAAATTTTTCTAAAATCCCTCAATTTATATTTAAATAATAACTTTGGATATTACAAGTGGAAATTCCGCAGTAAATTAATGCATATGATGCATATAGATATAAAAGATTTGCTATTTTAATAAATTCAAAATTATAAAAATATAAAAACTAATGTAGGAAGCTTTAACAAGAGAATTCCCTTCATTACTTTTACGAATCTGGCAAACTACTTTTATACAACATTTAATTTAATAAAAGGCTAATTATGATTTTAATCACCGGTGGAGCTGGTTTCATTGGCAGTGCTGTTGTTCGCCACATCATCAAAAATACAACTGAAAAAGTTGTTAATATTGATAATCTAACTTATGCGGGCAATCTTGAATCGGTTGCAATTGTTTCTGACAATGAACGTTATTATTTTGTACAAGCTGATATTTGCGATGCTAATGCCATGGACAAGATATTTGAGCAATATCAACCTACTGCAGTTATGCATTTAGCAGCAGAATCTCATGTTGATCGCTCAATAGATGGCCCTGCTGATTTTATGCAAACCAATATTTTCGGAACATTTACGTTATTAGAAGCAGCACGTTTATATTGGTCGAAATTGTCTGAAGATAAGAAACAATCGTTTCGCTTCCATCATATTAGTACAGATGAAGTCTATGGTGACCTGGAAGGTACTGATGATCTATTCACTGAAGAAACATCTTATGAACCTAGCTCGCCTTATTCAGCATCCAAAGCATCAAGTGATCACTTAGTTCGTGCTTGGAACCGTACCTACGGTCTGCCAGTCATCGTCACAAACTGTTCTAATAACTACGGGCCTTATCATTTCCCTGAAAAGCTGATACCACATGTCATTTTAAATGCATTGGATGCTAAGCCTTTACCTATTTACGGTGATGGTAGTCAAATTCGAGATTGGTTATATGTTGAAGATCATGCTAGAGCTTTATATAAAGTTGTTACAGAAGGAGAGGTGGGAGAAACTTATAATATTGGTGGTCACAACGAAAAGAAAAATATTGAGGTAGTAGAGACCCTTTGTAAAATTCTTGATGAACTTAAGCCTATCTCAGAAAATCCTGCTTTTGCATCTTCAGATTTTGCTTCTTATCGAGATCTCATTACTTTTGTAAAAGACCGTCCTGGGCATGATGTGCGTTATGCAATCGACGCCTCTAAAATAGAGAAAGACTTAGGTTGGGTACCAGAGGAGAGTTTTGATACGGGTATTAAAAAAACTGTAGAGTGGTATTTGAGCAATGAAAACTGGTGGAAGCGTGTACTAAGTGGCGCATATCAATTAGAACGCATCGGAGATAAGTCTTAATGGTTAACTCTTCACCTTCAAAGTACAAAGGTATTATCTTAGCTGGCGGCTCAGGTAGCCGTTTACATCCAATTACATTAGGTACTTCTAAGCAACTATTACCTATTTACGATAAACCAATGATATTTTACCCTATTTCAGTGCTTATGTTGGCTGGTATAAAGGATATTCTAATCATTTCAACCCCAGAAGATCTCCCGAATTTCGAACGAATGTTAGGTGATGGGAAACAATTTGGCATTAATATATCTTATGAAGAGCAACCTAGTCCGGATGGACTAGCTCAAGCGTTTATTATCGGAGAGAGCTTTATTGGAAAAGATAATGTTGCCTTAGTGCTCGGTGATAACGTGTTTTATGGACAGCACTTTTCTGACAAGCTATTAGCTGCTACTAAAGTTCAAAAGGGAGCGTCTGTATTCGGCTATCATGTTACAGATCCTAATCGCTTTGGTGTAGTTGAGTTTGACAAAAATGGTAAAGCATTAAGTATTGAAGAAAAGCCAGAAAATCCCAAGTCCAATTATGCGGTTACCGGTTTGTATTTTTACGATAATGATGTTGTTGAAATAGCAAAGAATATAAAGCCTTCACATCGCGGCGAATTGGAAATTACCGATGTAAACATTGCTTATTTAGAGCGTGGTGATTTAAACGTTGAGCTTTTAGGCCGTGGTTTTGCTTGGTTAGATACTGGTACTCATGATTCGTTATTAGAGGCGGGGCAATTTGTTCAAACGGTAGAGCATCGACAAGGCTTTAAAGTAGCGTGCTTAGAAGAAATTGCTTATGTGCGAGGATGGTTAAGTAAAGAGCAATTACTTGATCAAGCAGAAAAGCTTAAAAAAACGGGGTATGGTGAATACTTGTTCAATGTCGCTAATGGAATGATTTAATGAAATTTATTGATACTGATATTGATGATGTAAAAATTGTCGAAGTAAATGTATTCGGAGACGAGCGAGGTTTTTTTATGGAAACCTTTCGTGCGGATGAGTTTATGAAACAAACAGGAGCAAAACCTTTTGTTCAGGATAACCACAGTAAATCTACCAAAGGTATTCTACGCGGTTTACATTATCAACAAAAGCATACACAAGGTAAATTAGTACGAGTTACTTCTGGTGCTGTATATGATGTCGCTGTAGACATGCGTCAATCTTCTCCTACTTTTGGTAAAGCTGTTGGTGTTGTACTTTCTGCTGAAAATAAACGTCAGCTATGGGTACCTGAAGGTTTTGCTCATGGTTTTTATGTTATGACTGATTCTGCTGAGTTTGTTTATAAGTGTACTGATTATTATCATCCTGAATCTGAAGCTTCTGTCCGTTGGGATGATACTGAATTAGGGATTGAATGGCCGTTAGTTGATGGTGAACTACCCCAATTATCAGCTAAAGATGCTGATGGTTTTTCTTTTCAAGATGCTCCAAAATTCGATTAATAGGTGAAGTCAGTATGAAAGTAATTATTACCGGAAAAGGTGGGCAACTTGCTTGGGAATTAGAGCAATTAGCACCTGGTGACCATGAAGTATTGAGTGTTGGTATTAATGAATTAGACATTACTAATGAAAGTTTAGTTTCTGAGTTCATTTCGACAGAAAAGCCAGATTTAGTGATTAATGCTGCGGCTTATACTGCTGTGGATAAAGCAGAAGAAGATACTGAAACTGCTTATGCTGTAAACGAGCTAGGTAGTAGATATCTAGCGAATGCTTGTAAGAAAATTAATGCTCGCATTTTACATGTCTCGACTGATTTTGTTTTCGATGGTACTAATACAACACCTTATCAGACAGATGCAAAACCTAATCCTATTAATATATACGGTGCTTCTAAATTAGCTGGTGATCTAGCATTACAAGAAATATTACCTGAAACAAGTGTCATTGTTAGAACCGCTTGGGTTTATTCGTTAAATGGTAATAATTTTGTAAAAAGCATGTTGCGCCTAATGCAAGAGAAACCACAATTAGGTATTATTTACGATCAAGTTGGCACTCCTACTTGGGCTAAGGGGTTAGCACAATGGTTATGGGCAATCGCTGCAAAACCTGAAGTAACTGGTATTTACCATTGGACTGATGCTGGTATTGCTTCTTGGTATGATTTTGCCATTGCGATTCAAGAATTAGGAATCGAAAAAGGATTACTTAACGAAGCGATTCCTGTATTGCCTATTCCTACTTCGGCCTACCCTACACCTGCAAAACGTCCTGCTTTTTCTGTCATAGATAAATCAAGTGCTGAAGCTGTTTCTGGATTGAATACCATTCATTGGCGTAAACAACTATCTGCTATGATGGATGGTTTAATCAAAGAATAAATTGATAAGTACTACTCCCACACTTAAAAAAGTCCTCGAATAGTCCCTCTTATTCGGGGACTTTTTTTATCTCTTTAAAAAGAATGCGTTAAAAAAAGGGTAAGACGAACTAGGTGACCTCGTGAGACACTTTTTCTTCTAAAAAGTACTGGTCGGTTGTTAAAAGTTAACCGTACTTTTTATGATTTCTTAATTTATTCTAGTCTAATTATCCAAATACTCGATAACTAAACCCTTTTTAATACCCTTTATCTCGGTCGACTATTTCAGGCATACAACCTGACTCGATGAATGACAAAATATGTTTTGCGGCA
>Ga0316198_10000426_pt1 | contig 22061 bp, 17 predicted proteins | sample OudBieAanoxic_MG_FD_204935 | JGI IMG/M metagenome (GOLD analysis project Ga0316198, IMG submission 204935) | Coastal sediment microbial communities from Oude Bieten Haven, Netherlands - site A anoxic | ecosystem: Environmental > Aquatic > Marine > Coastal > Sediment | place: Netherlands...
CGTCCCGCACAGTGTCATACCGGGCAACCCTCGCGGCAAAGCGTTCCGGTCCATCTCTTCCGGCCGCGAAACAGGCCGCCGGCGTACCATCGGCGTGGTCGCAGCCCTCCAATCAACCCACGCGCGACCACGCCGATGGTGCGACGCTGGGCCGCTGGGCCGCTGGGACGCCAATGCGTCACAGCGGCCCAGAAGGCCGGGGATGCAGGTCGGGTCGCCGGTACGATGAAGACCGTTACCGACAAAGAAACGCACCCTGCGGGCGAGACGCCCGCACCACAATGGCCGCTACCATGGACGCTCTACCGCATCACTCCATGAGCAGGCTGGAAGCCTGCTCCACAACGGTCCCACCAAGAACCTTCTCCGCGGTGGTTGTGGGGCGGGCTTCCAGCCTGCCCTTCAGGCACCTACCGGCATAGAGAGACTGCCGCCACGAAGTCTGAAAACCTTCAAGTCACACCCCGCCCACTCTCCATTGCGATGGCCTTGCGTGTCTTTGCGATGGATGACCTTTGCGCTCTTTGCGATGCAACCCTGCGATGGAATCTGTGCTCATCTGTGTGATCTGTGGGCTCCTGCGATGATGCGATGGCTCTGCGCCTCTGCGTTGAATTGCGATGGCTGCGACGCCCGGTGCGGCGAATCAGACAATGACCTCCATCGAAAGATCCACGCTCTTGGCGCTGTGGGTCAGCGCGCCCACAGCCATGAGATCGACCCCGGTGGCGGCGACCTCGGCGGCATTGGCGAGGGTGATCCCACCCGAAGCCTCGACCACCGTCCGGCCTGCGACCAACTCAACGGCGTGTTTGAGCTGCGCGGTCGTCATGTTGTCGAGCATCACGACATCGACGCCGATCTCGAGCCCCTCCTCGAGCTGTCCGAGGGTATCGACCTCGAGCTCGACCTTGACCGTGTGACCGATGGCGGCGCGCACCCGCTCTACTGCGGGCCGCACCCCACCGGCGAGGGCGATGTGGTTGTCCTTGATGATCACCGAGTCGTCGAGACCGAATCGGTGGTTCGAACCCCCACCGCAGCGAACGGCGTACTTCTCCAACGACCGCAGGCCCGGTGTCGTTTTTCGGGTGCAGATGATCCTCGCCTTCGAGCCGCTGACCTCGCGGACAAAGGTCCGGGTCAGGGTGGCGATGCCGCACAGGCGCGCTAGCAGGTTGATCGCCGTCCTCTCGGCGCTGAGCAGCGACCGCGCACGGCCGTGCACCTCGAGTAGGACATCGCCGGCCTCGGCGTCGTCGCAGTCGGATACCGCGTGCGTGACCTCGGCCCTGGGATCGAGCAACCGGAAGGCCATGGCCGCCACCGGTCCGCCCGAGATCCGACACGGTTCTCTGGCGATGATCCGGGCGCTGGCCTTGAGGTCGTGTTCGACCACCGCATCCGAAGTCACATCGCCGGCCCGTCCGAGATCCTCGAGCAAGGCGTGGCGCAGCAAGTCCTCAAACAGCAGTTGGTGGAGTTCCGGCAGAATCGGCTTGGCCATGTGTCAGTCCTTCCATCCGTCGGACTCGAGCGAGCCCGTGGTTGCATTCTGGTCTCGTTGATTTTCGTCGGCCGGCGGCCGCGGACTGTGAGGCCGCATCCCTTCGAAGAAGAGGTCCTGGTTCCAGTGTCGGCTGAGGCGGGGAAAATCGCGCCGAAAATGAGCGCCGCGGCTCTCGGTCCTCAACGTCGCTGCGGTGGTCACGAGTCGAGCCACGGTCAGGAGATTGGCGATCTCTCCGACCCTGCGACCCATCCCCCGACCGAGTCGATCGATGTCGAGCTGCGCCCGGCGGAGGCCGGTCATGGAACGGACGAGACCCACGTCCCGCCACATCACCATCCTCAGTTCGGAGACCACCGGATCGGTCGGCCTCGCCCAAGGATGGGGGGGTGGCTCGATTTCGCTCCGCGACCAGGCTCGGGCGACCCGGTCGGCCGAGGCGTGGTCGCGCGAGGCTTCCGTCACCGAACGACCCGTTCTGCGGCCGAAAACGAGCGCTTCGAGAAGCGAATTGCTGGCGAGACGATTGCCACCGTGGAGTCCGGTCCAGCTGACTTCGCCGCACGCCCACAGCCGGGGCAGCGATGTACTCCCATCGAGCCCGACGACGACCCCACCCATGTGATAGTGCGCCGCCGGCGTCACCGGCATCGGACGTTCTCTGGGATCGAGACCGTGATCGAGACAGAGACCCAGCACCGATGGAAAGCGTTCGGCGAACTCACCGGCCAGGGCGGTGCCATCGAGAAAGACCCGACCACCGACCTGGAGTTCGTTCCAGATTGTCCGCGCCACTACATCGCGCGGTGCGAGCTCGAGCCGCGGGTGGGCGCCATCCATGATGCGGCGGCCACCGGCATCCACCAGCAGCGCCCCTTCGCCCCGCAGGGCCTCGGTGAGAAGCGGCGTGGTGTCCGCGTTGACGTCGAGGGCGGTCGGGTGAAACTGGACAAACTCGAGCCCTGCCAGCGAAGCGCCGGCCCTGGCAGCCATGGCCAACCCGTCGCCGGTCGACTCCCGAGGGTTGGTGGTCGCCGAATAGACCCGCCCGATGCCGCCGGTGGCGAGCACCACCGCATTTGCCGCCACCAGAAACGGCCGGCCGTCGGCATCGGCGCTGAGCACCCCCACCACCCGGCCGCGATCGACCATGAGCTCGAGGGCCAGGGTGTGGTCGCGAATCTCGATCCGGTCCTCGGACTCGACCGCAGCTCTGAGTGCCCGCACGATCTCGGCTCCGGTGGCGTCGCCCTCGGCGTGGACCACCCGCGCGTGGTCGTGCGCGCCCTCCTGACCGAGATCGAGCGCGCCGGTGGCTGACCGGTCGAACGCCGTCCCGAGGGCGAGCAACTCCTCGATCCGCTCCGGACCCTCCCGGGTCACCGCACGTACGACCTCTTCCCGGCAGAGACCGGCGCCGGCCTCCATGGTGTCGCGCGCGTGAGAAACGGGCGAGTCCGTGAGCCCCACAGCCGCTGCGACGCCGCCCTGAGCCAGGGGGCTCGAACCACCCTCTGCGAAGGAGGACTTACTGAGAACCAGGACCTCCCGGTGGCTGGCGTGGAGGGCGGCCATCAGACCGGCAACGCCGCTCCCGATGACGACGACATCGGCGATTCGGATGTTCTCTGCCGACCCGATCTTCACCAAGTTCACCCGCGTTCACCCCGGCCGACCTCGATCATCCGATCAACGGCACGTAGCGCTCGAGAAGCGATTTCGGGCTCGATCACGATTTCAAATTGTCGTTTCTTCAGCGACTCGAGAACGCGACCGAGGGTGATCTTCTTCATATGCGGGCAGATGGTGCACGACCGAACAAAATCGATCTCGGGATACTCGACCGAGACGTTGTCGCTCATGGAGCACTCGGTGATCATGACCACCTTTGCCGGCCGCTCTTCACCCAGGTACTTGATCATGCCCGCTGTCGAACCCACCATGTCGGCGGCCTCGAGCACCTCGGGGCTGCATTCCGGATGTGCGATCACCCGGACACCGGGGAACTGGTCACGGTAAGCCTGGATCTCCTCGGCTGTGAACTTCTCGTGGACTTCGCACCGACCATCCCAGAGGATCACCTCGACATCGGTGTTGGCCCTGACCCAGCGGCCGAGATACTCATCGGGAAGGAAGATCACCCGATCGGCGCCGAGACTCTCCACAACCTCGATGGCGTTGGCCGACGTGCAGCAGACATCGGTCTCCGCCTTGACCTCCGCCGAGGTGTTGACATAGGTGACCACGGGAACCCCGGGGTACCGGCGTTTGAGCTCACGCACATCGGCCGCGGTGATGGACTCGGCGAGCGAGCAGCCCGCCTCGAGATCGGGGAGCAGTACGGTCTTGTCGGGGTTGACGATCTTGGCCGTCTCGGCCATGAAGTGAACCCCACACATGATGATGATCTCGGCATCGACTTCGGCGGCACGCTTGGCCAGGGCGAGGGAGTCGCCGGTGATGTCGGCGACCCCATGAAAGACCTCGGGCAGCTGATAGTTGTGCGCCAGGATCACCGCCCCCATCTCGGTCTTGAGTCGGTTGATCTCGGCGATCAGGGGTTCGTGGACCGCCCACTCGATCTCGGGGATGAGGTGGCGGATCTTCTCGTAGATCGCTGCGGTGTCACGCATGGAGCCTCCTGCGGTCCGAGCGCCCACGGCGTCTCGGCCGCTTGTGGGCAGTTTACTTCCGGCGCGAATGGTTGTCCAAAATCCCTCTCCCTCTCCCGATGAGATGTTAGGCGGCAGCGGCAGCGGCAGCGGCAGCGGCCGAAACCGTGACAGGACACGAAAATCAACGCTCACCGGGGCGTGCCGGGTTTGACAATGTGCCCCAGAAGCCTGCCGGCTCTGCGCCTTCTCCCGCACATTGTCATACCGGGCAACCCTCGCGGCAAAGCGCTCCGGTGCATCTCTCCCGGCCCGCCATGAGGCCGCCGGCGTACGGGCAGCGCGGTCGCAATCCTCCCCGTCATCCCCCATCGACCGCGCTGACCGTGCGACGCTGGGACGCCTCGGCGGACCAGAAGGCCGGAGCTGAAGGAAGCGCTTTCCCGGCTGACAGGAACGGAAACGGAAACGGACGCGGACGCGGACGCGGACGCGGACGCGGACGCGGGAGGATACAATCAACCCATGACGAATCAACGACCCGACTCCACCACCGACATCGACGGCGTCACCCTTCACCTGGCACGACCCGTGACCGAGATTCCCCCGTGGATCGGCCAACGAGAGGTGCTGCTCCAGCTCCTCGCCGCGTGGACCTGTTTCTCCGACAGCGACATCCCGCTCAATCCCCGGCTGCTCGGCAGACCCGGAGTCGGCAAAACGACTCTCGCCTGCGCCGCCGCCCACGAACTCGGTCTGGAGATCTATATTGTCCAGGCGACTACGGACACCCGTCCAGAGGACCTGCTGGTGACACCGGTGCTTGCGCCCGACGGGGGTGTCCGCTACATGGCTTCGCCTCTCGTCACCGCCATGATCCGTGGTGGGGTCTGCATCCTCGACGAAGGCAACAGGATGAGCGAGAAGAGCTGGGCGTCGCTGGCCCCGCTGCTCGACCACCGGCGATCCGTCGACAGCGTGGTGGCGGGAGTGACCATTCCGGCGCCGGCCGGCTTCCGTTTTGTCACGACCATGAACGACGACGCCTCGACCTACGAGCTTCCCGAGTACATCCACTCGCGGCTCATGCCGCAGATCCTCATCGACTTCCCCGACGAAGATGAAGAGCGCGCGATTCTCCGCGCCCAGATCGAGGGCGTCGATGACGATGTCCTCGAATACGTCCTCGGGTTCCTTCGGGCCGCCCACCTGGCGGATCTGCGGTACTCGGTCCGCGACGGCCTCAACATCGCCCGTTATGCCATGAAGCGCCTCCATCGCAACGAGGCGGCCGATGCGGCGGAAGCGGTGGACACTGCCCTGACGCTCGCCATTGGCGACGACGCAGAGTTGTTCCTCGTCGGACCACAATCATGAGTCCTCAATTCAAAATTCAAAATTCATAATTCATAATTCATAATTCTAATGAACTTAGACCGCATCGCCCCCGAAGCCGTCCCCGGCATCCGAATCCTGCCGGTGCTCCACGACCGGGTCGATTTCGGGTCGTTGGTGGCGCGGGTCCTGATCGAACTCGATCCTTCGGTTGTGGCCGCAGAGCTGCCGACCACCCTCGCCGAAGCGGTGAAGAAGGCGGTGGCACGCCTGCCGCAGATGTCGGCGGTCATCTCCGAAGAACCCGGGGAGGACGCGGTGGTGTGGGTCGCGGCCGCGGGCGATCCCATGGTCGAGGCGCTTCGCTGGGCCGCCGAGCACGACCGCACCACGGTCTTTATCGACCCCGACGTGCGCTACCCCGGCCGTCATTTCGACCCCTTCCCCGATCCCCACGTGATCCACGATCTCGGGCCCGAGGCCTATCTCGAAATCGTCCGCCGAATGGCGACCGATCAGCCGCGGGATGACGGCGACGAACTTCGCGAACGCGGCATGGCCCACCACCTGCAACAAGCGGCCGCGACGACCGAAGGAGAAATTCTTGCGCTCGTGGGCGCCGCCCATGCCACGCGGGTGGCGGCGCTCCTGAGCGGGCCCACCGCGCCGCCGCTGGCTCGCCAACACCGGACATCGGTGCTGATCCGAAATCTCCACCCCGACGATCTCAGCGCGGTACTGCGCGACCCGCCGTTGGCTCACGCGGTTCACGAGCAGCTTCGGCGGGGCGACCTGCCCCCCGAACCCGAGTTCAACCGCACGGCATCCCGCAGGATCGAGCTCCGGCGCGACGGACTCAGAATCGTCAGCGGCGAACCCGTTGTCGAGGAGGCCGAACGGGCCGAGGCCGTAGCCGCATGGGCCGCCCACAACGCCCATCGCACCACCCACGACGGCAAGCAAGTGGTCGATCGGGCCGCCCTCGGGAGGGTCGTCTGGCGGGTGGCCTCGCTATCGTGGGAGGAACAGACAAAAAACGCCATCTCACCGTGGCAGCGCTCCGTGTTCTTCGATTTTGCCCGCCGCCACGCCCGGATCCAGGGGCTGTTGGTTCCAGGACTCTACGAGTGGGTGGTGGCCGCCCGCGGGGTCGGAGACGACAACCTTGCCTGGGAGACCTTCGCCGCGGCGCGGTGCTATCCCTGGCAACGGACGGCGGCCGAGATCGAAACCGCCCGCGTCGATGGCGAGATGCTCGATCTCGGAACCCGAAGCGTGCAGTTCCGACGACGGTTCTTCAAGGTCAAGCGGCGGCTGGTGCCGGTGCGGACGCGACCGACCACCGACGATCCGGCCGAGTGGCTCGGAGCCTTCGACGCCACGGGAATCTGTTCCTATCCCCCCGAGGATCTCGTGGTGGAGGACTACGGCCGATATCTCAAGCACAAGGCAGTCGGCATCTTGTCGGCAGAGAACCGAAGGTCGGAGCCGTTTTCCACCAGCATGCTCGACGGCCTCGATCTTCGGGAGACGCTGCTGCGGTGGCACGAAGGACGAGTATGGGTCCAGGAACTCGGCCGGGCTCCGGGCGACGCCGGTTCGGTGGTGGCAATCTTCGATGAGGACTCGGGCGGCGCCGATTACCCCTATTTGTTGAGTTGGCTCGGCGAGCACGAACAGGAGTCGGACATGGCGCTCTACGCCACCGATCCGACCCAGCAGATCGTCGGGCCGGGAATCATGCGGGCGACCTACGGGGGATTCATGTTGAGCTACCCTCCGGGCCGTCTCTACGATGTCTGGCGTGATCCAGACTACCGGGGGGCCCGGTCCAAATCCGACGTTTTGATCATGGCAGCCGTGGACTACAGCCTGGAGAAGCTCGTCGTCCACCTGGCGCCGGCGCCGCCCTCGGGCTCGATCAAGGCCTACGCTTCAAACCAAGGCAAGCGCATCGTCCACATCCCCATGGGCAGCGTCTCGCCCATCACGGTCCGCAAAATTCGCGTCGTACACGTGCTCGCCGGACACGACAAGAGGGAGATCGCGAAGGGGTATGTGTGGTGAGGACTGGCGAGTTACCTCCCCAGGTCCTGAGGGCGTGAGGGTGTGACCGGCGCCTACGGCGCCTGGGCGTGAGGGCCTGCTCGGCACCCCCAATTCCCCAAACCCTCAAGCCCTCAAACCCTCATGTCCTCAAGTCCTCATGTCCTCAAGTCCTCACCCCCTCAAACCCCCGTGTTTCAGCAATACCGAAACCGGGGGATCGAAATCGCGTATCATTCCCAAGGGGGATCTTCGCATCGCTGCAACCCGCGAGCGGCACGCGGCAAAGATCGAGACGGGCCGCGCGCGCTTGGCCCATCCGGAGGCTCGAATGAAGAGATGGTCGGTGTACATCCTGACGGCCGCAACTGCGGCCCTAGTCGCCTGTGGTCCCATGGGCGACGATTTCTGGTTCCGTGGCGATCTCGAGGACGCGGTTGAAGCCGCGGCCGAGAAGAACACCCTCGTCTTTGTCGAGTTCAACACCGACTGGTGTTCGTGGTGTCGACGGCTGGAGACAGAAACCCTCTCGAATCGCGATGTCCGCAACGAACTCGGCAAGCTCGTTTCAATCCAGCTCAATGCCGAAACCAACGGCGCGGCCGCAGCCCGAGAATTTGGTGTCGAGTCCTACCCCACCATGATCTTCCTCGATCCTTCGGGTGAAGAAGTCGAGCGCATCGTCGGCTATCTGCCGCCCGAGAAATTCCTCGAGGAGGTCCGTCGTATCCGGACCGGAGACACCCTCTACGCCTGTCTCCAGCAACTCGATGAAGACCCGACCAACATCGACGCGATTCGACGGGCAGTTGAAGGACTCCTCGAACGGTCGGACCCCGAGGGCGCCATCACCAAGATCAAGCATTATCACGCCGAGGCCGAGCACGAGCACGAGGTGTGCGAGAAGCTCATGTTCGAAGCCGGACGCGACCTCCACTACCGCGTGTACCTCAGGGCCGGCAAACTCTACCGAGACGGGTGGAAGACATCGATCGAAGTCCCGCCGGTTCCAGGGAGCAAACGACTCAGCTCGTTGCTCGATGAGGGGCTCCCCGAGTTCGACCCGAGTGAGCAGGCCCGTCTCATGCGGGAGGCAAGGTTCGAGGACGCTGCGGAACTCTTGGACCTCGGCAGTGGCGAGGACGCCGAAGGCGACGATCTCTTCGGACTGGCGACCTTTGCCTTTCGCGGCGGTCACTATGAACTTGCCGCCGGTTTCTACGAGCGCTGGTTCGATGATCCGGAGGTGCCTCACGACGCCGACGAGCTCAATCGAGCGGCGTGGCAGCTCTATCTCGCCCGGGAATCCCTCGAGACCGCGGTGGCCATGGCCCGCAAAGCGTACGAGCTCGATCCCTCACCCGATATTGCCGACACCCTGGCTCGACTGCTCTATATCAGCGGCGAGCCCGTCGAAGCTGTTGAGCTCGAGCGATCGGCGGCCGCGGCCGCCCAGGGCGGGCGTGCTGATCAGTACCTCGAGGTCGCCGAAATGATGCAGAAGCTCCTCGATCTCGACGACAAGCCCGCGTTCGAGAACTATCCCGGTCCCCGCGAGATCAGTTTGTAGCGACTTCAGCGATCCCGTTTCTTAACGCAGAGACGCAAAGACGCAAAGGCGCAGAGACATCGCAATGGGACACGGATGATCACGGATTCGGAGGATCAACACGGATCGGGCTCATTGCAGACGTCGGCAATCTTGTACTCATGAACGTCAACCGGCCGGACGGGTGCCCTCGTCCAAGGGTCGAGGGCCCAAGACCCGCGAGATCTGATTCCGAAACGCGGCGCTTCTGAATCAGATCTCACGAGTCTCGGATCGTGCTTCCAGCACGACCGTCCGACCTCCCTACCTTGGTTGGTTTCGGGTCCGCTTCGAATCGATAGTCCCCACTTCTCCAAATGTGTAGATTCAGCCTTTTGCATGAACCGAGATGGGAGGCAGAACCGACGCCGCCCCAAGATCTGTCACCCTGAGCGAGGGAGTCCGACGAGTGAGCCGAAGAGTCCCCCGAGGGTCGGCACAGCCTCGTCGAGTTCATCGTCGCTCTGAAATTCGGGGGATTCTTCGACTCGCTTCGCTCGCTCTGAATGACAGGTATAGGCGGAGTCGGCGCGCCGTAGGCGTGACGGCCTGTTGCTCGGGTCGACGGGACGAACACTGGTGTTCGGAGCGTCGACCCGAGCAACAGGTGGTGGCGGTCCGACCGACACCGACTCCGCCGCCCTCCCCGGGTGCGATGCTTCGTGACGTCTTGGTGTCTTGGTGTCTTCGTGGTTGCGACGTTGTGATGTCTTTGCGTCCCTTGCGTCCTCGCGGTTCATTTACTCCGCTCGAAGCGCCTCGATGGGGTCGAGATCGGCGGCCCGCCGCGCGGGCGCGACCCCGCTGACGATCCCCACCACCAGGCTCATGACCAACGCGGCGACCACAGCCTCGATGGGCGTACTCATGGGCAGCCCGGGCACCGCAGCCCGCACCACCGCCATGATCCCGAACCCGCTTACCAGCCCGAGAACTCCCCCCGCCATGGACAGCACCACCGCTTCGAGAAGGAAGAGAATCTGCACCATGGAGCGTGGCACCCCGATGGCTCGAAGCAGCCCGATCTCGCCGGTACGCTCGTGGACCGAAATCCACATGATGGTGAGAATCCCCATGGCGCCGACAAAGAGTGAGATCCCCGCGATCCCCGAAACCGCCACAGTGACCATGGAGATCACCCGGCCGAAGGTCTCGAGCATCTCGGTCTGGGTCGTGATGGTGAAATCTTCTTCGCCTCGGTGGCGCTCCATGAGCAGACGACGGATCCCCTCGGTAACGGGACCGATGGCCTCGGTCGAAGCCGCCACGACGTCGATCTCGAGCAGTTCGTCGACGTTGAACATGTCCATGGCGGTGGCAACCGGGATAAAGGCCGTATCATCGAGATCGAGGCCCAGGATCTGGCCCTTGGGCTCCATCACGCCGATGACGAGAAACGAGAATCCGCCGATCCGCACCCGTTGACCGAGAGGGGACTTCTCGTCATAGAGCTCGCGGGCGAGCTTGGCCCCCAAAACGGCGTAGGACCCCCGCCGGCTCGGATCCATGCGGGGCAGGAAGGAACCCTGCGCCACCTGGAATCGCCAGGCCGAAGCGGCCTCCCAGCCCACCCCATAGACGAAGACGCTGCGGCCGCGGCCGCCCCCCTCGACCTCCGCCGGTCCAAAGGAGACCGGGACGACCTCCTCGACCCCCGGGATCTTCCGTAGGGCCTCGGCGTCATCGATGCTGAGCTTGTGTGTGGTGCCGCCGAGCACCCCGGGCATCCCGAGTGTCTTGACCTTGCCTGGGTTGATCCCGATGAGAGTGGTGCCGAACTGGGTGAACTGGCCGACGATGTAGTTGCGGGTTCCCTCCCCCAGCGAGGTCAGGAGGATCACCGCGGTCACACCGATCCCGACCCCCAGCGCCGACAGAAACGACCGAAGACGCTGCCCGGTCAATGCGCCAACCACAAAGCGGATGATCTCGAGGCCATCCATCAGGACGGCCTCGAGATCGAATGATGAATGCGGAATGATGAATGATGAATTGACCATCGCAGGGATCTCACTGCCGCGGTGGGAACGACCGGAGGCATCAGACCCTCGCCCAACGTTTTGGGACCGCTCGGTGACCACACGGGCTTGTGATGGAATTCATCATTCATCATTCATCATTCATCATTCCGTGTTCATCGTCCCACCAAAGCCTCCACCGGATCGAGTTTTGCGGCTCGTCTCGCCGGCACGACTCCGAAGACGATCCCGACACCGAGCGACACCGCCAGCGACGCGGCGACGGCCCACGTCGGCGGCGCCGCCGGAAAGGTGGGATAGATCTGGACAAAGACCCGGATCGACAACCAGCCGGCCGCCAGCCCCACCGCCCCACCGAGACTCGAGAGCACCGATGCTTCGGCGATGAAGACCGCCAGCACCTGGCCCGTGGTGGCACCCAAGGCCTTGAGCAGGCCGATCTCCCGCTTGCGTTCGGCCACGGCCACCAGCATCACATTCATGATCCCGACCCCGGCCACGGTGAGTGAAACCGAAGCGATGCCCACCAGCGCCAGGGTCAGCACGTTGAAGACCGAGTTGAAGGTCGAGACCACCGCATCCTGGGTGATGACGGTGACGTCCTCGGCCCGGTGCCGTTCCGCGAGAAGTTCGATCACGGCCTTCTTCGCCGGAGCGAGATTGGACTCCGAGCCGACCTCCACCAGGATCCGGAAGAGCGACGATCGGTTGAACATCCGCATGGAGGTCCGCACCGGGATAAAGACGATGTCGTCGAAATCGAAACCGAGTGATCGCCCTCGCGGGGCCAGCACCCCGACGACCCGGAAACGCCACTCGCCGATCCGAACGATCTTGCCGAGCGGCGAGACCGCCCCGAAGAGCTCCTGCGCAACCTTGAGGCCGAGCACCACCTCGCTGCCCCCTCGATCCGGATCACCCGGCGTGAGAAAGCGGCCTGATCCGACCACGAGCCGTCGGACGCTGGCGAGTTCCGCGGTGGTTCCAAAGATGCCGACCGAACGCGCCCGAGCGCCGGCCCGCACCACTTCCGTGCCGGTGGCGAGCGGCGCCGCCTCGACCACGAACGGGATTCTGTCGGCCACTGCGCGGTAGTCGTCGAGGGTGAGATCGTTGGTGGTCCCGCCGAAGGGCATCATCCCCGTGGTCTCCACCTTGCCGGGGATCACGATGAGGAGATTCGTCCCCAGCGAGCTGAACTCCTGCACGACATACTGCCGGGCGCCCTCGCCGAGAGCGGTCAACGCCACCACCGCCGCAATCCCCACCGCCACCCCTGCCACCGACAGCACGGTCCGCAACCGATGCCCTCGAAGGGCGCCAATCGCGAAGGCGATGAGCTCAGTCAGCGGCATCGCCCACGCTCCAATAAATTCTTAATTCTTAATTTTGAATTCTTAATTGCATCGCAACAGCCCGAGGAACTCCTGCGATGGAATCTGTGCCCATCTGTGTGATCCGTGGAAACGGCGTGCGATGCCTGCGATGACTGCTTTGGCCTCGGGGAATCCTGCAAGGAGATCTGCGTTATCTGCGGGCAGCGCTGCGATGGAAAATCTGTGTCTATCTGTGTGATCTGTGGGAGCAATGTGCAACGGCTGCGACGGCTGCGACGGCTGCGATGGCTGCGATGGATAATTAAGAATTGAGAATTAAAAATTGAGAATTCCTGCCTCATCAGCTTCGCTCCACGATGTCGCCGTCATCCATCCTCACCCGGTTCTTCGCCCTCGCCGCCACCTCGGGGTCGTGAGTCACCAGCACCACGGTCTGTCCATCGCGGTTCATGGCCTCGAGCAGATCCATGACCTCGAAGGCCGATGCCTTGTCGAGGTTGCCCGTGGGTTCATCGGCGAGCACCAGCCCCGGACCCATGACCACGGCGCGGGCGATGGCGACCCGTTGGCGCTGGCCTCCCGAAAGTTGGTCGGGCCGGTGGTGGGCGCGATCCTCCAGACCGACCGACGCCAACACCTCCGCCGCCCTTGACCGCCGCTCGGCGCGGGAGACCCCGGCGAAGAGCATGGGCAGCTCGACATTGCCCTGAGCGGTGAGCCGGGCGAGCAGGTGAAAGAACTGGAATACAAAACCGATCTGGTCCTGCCGCAGTTTGGTGCGTTCGACATCGGAGAGTTGACCGACATCGCGACCGTCAAAGAAATAGCTGCCCGTGGTCGGCCGATCGAGGCAGCCGAGAATGTTGAGCAGGGTCGACTTGCCCGAACCGGACGGCCCGATCACGGCGAGGTAATCGCCGCGGCCGATGGTCAGATCCACCCCGTGCAGCGCGTGGACCTGGGAGTCCCCAACCTGATACGTCCGCCAGAGATCCTTGAGCTCGATCATGCGCGCACCGGCAGAGACAACGCAGAGGCGCAACGAGGAATCAACGCAGAGGCGCAGAGACGCAGAGACGCAGAACCAGCGCAGGTCAGGGCCATCGCGGCACTCACACTGATTGAACGTTGTCTGACTATCGTTGCGGCAGTTTCGTCCCCGGTTGGTGGTTGAACGCAAAGGCGCAAAGGCGCAAAGGCGCAACATCGCAACAATGGGTCATCGCAGAAATAGTGTTGATTCTTGCGAATCTCGCGGGTGCCGGGCATCGCCCGGAAGTTGGATCTTCGCCCTTGAATGGACGTACAACACCCAAGAACACACGGGCGTTCTGGCGCTTCTGAGTCAATCATTGCGATGGCTTTGCGTCTTTGCGCCTTTGCGCCTTTGCGTTGATTTAACCTACCGGCGATGAAAACCCCCGCACGAAGTCCACATCCGTTCAATCTCCGCGGGCGGCCCTCATCAGAAATCTCTGCGTCTCTGCGCCTCTGCGCCTCTGCGTTAAGAACGCGATTGTTCCGTTGCGCGATCATCGCGCCTCCGCAAGAGCTCCGGCTTCGATCTCGCTGGAGTCCCGCGCAGCGACGATGGCGTCACCTTCGGCGACTCCGCTGAGCACCTCGGTGAACTGCCAGTTCTTGAGCCCGGCCTCGATCCGGCCCTCCTCGAGAACGCCGTCGACCAGAACCAGGACCTTGCCATCCTCCGCCACCGCCGACGACGGCACCCGTAGCACTTCAGTCCGCTGATCGAGGATCACCTCGACATCGGCCGAAGTGCCGGGCAGAACTCCCGAGACGACGCCCTGTTCGTCAAAACTGACCTCGATCTCGACTGTCCGGTTCTGCTCGAGGACATCGAGCACATAGGGTGCGACTCGTTTGACCCGACCGAAGAAGCGCACGTCGGGACGCGAATCAACGGTCATCCGGACCGCCTGCCCGACCTTGACCCGCTCGGCGTCGACCTCGTCGATGGGCGCGCTGACATAGATCGAAGCCGGATCGAGCAGATCGATGATCGGTGGAATCGGCACTCCCGGCGGTGACGGCGTGATCCACTCGCCGACCTCGGTGGAGACTTCCGCCACGGTTCCACCAAAGGGCGCGCGCAACTCGGTGAACGCCAGTTGAACCTCGACCACCGCCACCCGTGACCTTGCCTGTCCCACCGCAGCGGCGCCGGCCGCGCAGGCCGCACGGCTCCGATCTCGCTCGGAACTCAGGGCGTCCAGGCTCTGGTCCGAGGCGATGCCGCTGCCGTGCAGCGAGGTGGTTCGCTCGAGCTCGGTCTGGGCGAGATCGGCCGCAAAACAGGCCTCGTTGGCCTGGGCTTCAGCCGCGACGACGCTCTTATTCGCCAGATCCAGCTCCGCCTGCTGGACGCGATCGTCAAGCTTGAGCAACAAATCGCCGGCGGAGACCAGCGACCCTTCCATGTGCGGTGTCGCCACCACCAGCCCCCCCATCTGAGGTGAGAGCTTGGCGCGTCGGTAAACCTTGACCGTTCCCGCCCGCGTATTGGACACGGTCTCCTCGACCACGCCGCGTTCCACCATCGCGATCCGGACTCGGATCACCTCAGGTTGGAAGACCGTGAGCTTGAGCGCGACAACCACGATCGCCAGAAGGACGACAACGATGAGCCAGCGTTTGATGTTCATTTCAATAGGATTCTACGTCGTCGGCGCGGCTGGTGTTCAACAAATCAAACTCCGGCACCGTGCTAGAGTTGCGCGTCCGTCGCACGATGCAATGGAGGACTCATGGACGAAGGCAAAACCACCTGGCGCTTTCCCCGCGCATTCTGGACAGGAAACGTGGCCGAACTCTGTGAGAGGGCCGCCTACTACGGCACATTCATTGCGCTTCGGACCTATCTCATCCGCGTCGTCGGCCTCGACGATATTCAATCAGGAGTCGTTGCAGGACTCTTTGGCGCCCTGATTTATCTCTTCCCCTTCTTTACCGGGGCACTGGCGGATCGGATGGGTTTCCGCAACGGCCTGATGCTGGCCTTCGCTCTTCTCACCATCGGCTACGGTTCCCTCGGTGTCTTCAGCACCCTCGGCCCGGTTTTGGTTGGACTCTTCATCATCGTGGTCGGCGGCGCCTTCGTAAAGCCCATCATCACCGGGACGGTTTCCAAATCGTCCGATGCCGCCAACCGCGCCCGCGCCTTCTCGATCTTCTACATGGTGGTCAACATCGGCAGCTTCACCGGCAAGACCATCGTCGCCCCGATGCGGATTCAGATGGGCGTCGAGACTGTCCCGTTCTTTTCTTCCGGAGCATCGTTACTGGCTCTGATTCTGGTCTTTTTCATTTTCCGACCGCCTACTGACGGCGAGGATCAGCCCCGGAACATCCACGAAGTCCTCCAGGGGATGTGGATGGCCATGTCCAATCTGCGGTTTTTCGCCCTCATCCTCATCACCGCCGGGTTCTGGGCGATCCAGGGTCAGCTCTACGCGGCGATGCCTGACTATGTGCTTCGGATGGCCGGCGAGACCTACAAACCCGAGTGGTACGCCAACGTCAACCCGCTCGTGGTCGTTCTCTTCGTCGTCGCCATCACCCAGATGGTCCGCAAATGGAAGCCGCAGAACTCCATACTGGTCGCCATGGCCTTGATTCCAATGTCATCGCTCGCGATGGCCTCGTCGGCCTTCTTTCACGGCAATTTTGAGATCCTCGGGATGTCGATCCACCCCATCACGTTGATGATGATCGTCGGGATCTCCATCCAGGGTCTGGCCGAGTGCTTCCTCAGTCCCAAATACCTCGAGTTCGCCTCCAAGCAGGCGCCCAAGGGCAAAGAGGGAGTGTTTCTCGGTTTCGCCCACATGAACACTTTCTTCGCGTGGCTCTTCGGCTTCATCCTGTCCGGCTTCCTGTTGTCCAAGTACTGCCCGGAGCCGACGACGCTGTCACAAGCCGTCCAGGACCAGCACACCCTCGCCCTCGCCGGGCAGGCCCCCATGCCCGAGGTCTACGCCCACGCACACTATCTGTGGTACGCCTACACGATGGTCGGTCTGATTTCGTTGGTCGCGCTCCTGATCTTCATCGGCGTCACCAACCACATGGACGCGAAGAGGGAAGCTGCGGCGGCCTGAGGATTCGTTCCCGCGAGCTGGAACACATGACGCACCGATTGCGTATGTACCTTCAGAAGCGTATGGAAAGGAGCCCTCAGTGGCAACATCGAATCCCTTGCACCGATCCAGATCCAACCGCATGATCGCCGGCGTCTGCGCCGGTTTCGCCGATTGGCTCGGCTGGAGCCCGACATCCTTCCGCATCCTCTTCGTGGTGGTCTCCATCCTCTCGGTGGCCTTCCCAGGAATCCTGGCCTACTTGATTCTCTGGCTCGTCATGCCCTTGGGTGATTGAGTCTCTCAGCGCAGCCTCTTGCAAAACGCCACGTTCTTTGATGGTTCGTGATCTCTGTGCCGGCGAGACGCCAGCACTACAAAGGGCTGAGATCCACTGTAGGGCTGGCGTCTCGCCGGCCTGATGGTGGAGAGGGTCGGAAAACCGTAGTGTCCGATACATTGAATTTTGCATGGGGCTGAGCCGTCAGCTTTCAACACCATCGCAGCCATCCGTTCAGGAGACTACATGGTTCGACGGGGCTGCTCTGGTGGCCGAAACGGTCGAGTTTTGAAACACCAAGAACACGAAGGGCCACGAAGGTGCCACGAAGCGTCGCAGTATTGACCCGGGCTCCTTCCGAACTTGAAGGTTCAGCCAATCTTGCGATGAGTCAACAATCGCTTTGTGGTTCCTTAGTGGATCTTTGTGCCCTTTGTGTTTCAAGACTCGAACGCTCAGGCCTGCAAAGGAGTCAGACGCATTTGGACGCGAGCGTCGGGTCTTCTGCGAACCTTTTCCTCCTCGCTCCGTTGTCAGTGCTAGGAACGGCCGTTAACTATTTCGCCCGACGGTCGTCTTCCAGTCAGAACGACACGGAGGTATGACATGGACCGCAAGATCACAGCCCTCGCAGCCGCCTTCATCCTGATCGCCGGATTTGCCCTCGCCAGCGAGGAGACCCGATGGGTCAACGTGAACGTGACCGAGCCTGGGGATGGGACCAACGTCGAGGTCCACCTGCCCCTCAACCTCGTGCTGTCGGTGCTCAAGAGCGTCGATGTCGACAATTTCCACAAAGGCCACATCGATCTCGACATCGATGACGCCGATGTCGACTGGGCCGAGATCTTCGCCGCCGTCAAGGACGCGCCCGACGGCCAATTCGTCACCGTAAACTCGCCCGACGCCAACGTCAGTGTCAGCAAACAGGGCGGAACCCTGCTCATCGATGTCAACGAAATGGATGGCGACAACGCCAAGGTCAAGGTGACCGTCCCGGTGGAGTTCATGGACGCACTCTCCATCAACGAGGAAAGCCAGATCGATGTCGCCGCGCTCCTCGAGAGCTTTGATCGTCTTCCCAACGGCGACCTGGTGACCGTGGAATCCGACGACGCGAACGTCCGCGTGTGGATCGAATAAGAGAGATCGAGGCGGGAGGTCATCATGCGCATGCGTGAAAGAGGCATTTCAACCATCGGCGGCATCCTGCTCGCGGGGCTGGCAGGCATGATCACCGCCGTCGCCATCACCGACTGGATGGTGGTCGATGTCCGGATCGCGGACCCCGATCCCATGCACATCAAGGTGCCGTTCCCCCTCTTCATCGCCGATGTCGCCAGTTCGTTCATTCCTGCCGACGCGTTCGAAGTCGAGGAGTTTCCACCCGAAATTGCGGCCAACAAGGAACTGATCATGGCCGCCGTGACCAGCCTTCTCGAAGCGCCGGACTCAGCGCTGGTCAAAGTCTCGGCGCCCGATGCGCTGGTCGAAATCAGCAAGATCGGCGACAACATCACCGTGGCGGTGGATGCTGATGACGCAACCGTCCGCTGCACCATCCCCCTCGACGGAGTGCTCTACGCGCTCGAAAAGTGGGACTGGAAGACTTTCGACCCCGATCTGATCTTCGACACCCTCGGCAAAGCCGACAACGGACCGCTCGTGACCGTCGAAGTCGATGACGGCACCAAAGTCGCGGTCAATCTCTGGTAACCAATAAACGGGTCCCACAACCCTCCTGAAGCGGGCTCCCACGAGCCCGCGATTTTTTGTGCCTACCGCCGCACCGTGGGTTCCATGAATTGACTGCCTGGTCTTCCTCGCACGAATTTGAAACACGAAGTTCACAAAGAACCACAAAGAAACCACAAAGTCTTTCTGGGCTCATCGCAGGGTTGGCCGGTCCTTCAAAATCGGAAGGCGCCCGAGTCAATAATGTGATGCTTCGTGGCCGCTTCGTGGTTCTTGGTGATCTTGGTGTTTCAAAAATCGATCGCTTCGGCCGTCAACGACCCTTCATCGGGGCCCAATTCATTCGGAAACGAATTGTTGCGATCGAATCCGTGCCGGTCCATGGACCTCTGGGCTATCCTCCTCGGATGGACATCGAATACCGCGAGATCGACCGTGAAGTGACCCCGCTCGGAGAGCTGGTGCTTCGGCACTACCGAGCGGCGACGGGTGAGGAGGGGTACGAGATCCTCATCGACGGTGCCTTCCTCATGGCGAGCCACGGCAGCCACGCCGAGCGCGCCATGGCCGGGCTTGCGCACGCGCGACTCGCCTCGGACCCACAGAGCCTCTCCGTGTTGGTCGGCGGCCTCGGCGCCGGCCACACTCTCCGGGCGACCCTCGATCTCGCCGGGGTCAACCGGGTCGTGGTCGCCGAGATCGGCGCCAAGGTCGTCGAGTGGAATCAACGGTACTTCGCCGAGGCCAACGGTCACGCGGTGGGTGATCCTCGTGTGGAGATCCGGATCGCGGATCTCGCCGATGTGCTCGACGCCAACCCCGAGACGTATGACCTCATACTCCTCGATGTCGACAACGGTCCCGGCTGGCTCGCCGCGCCGGACAACGCAGGGCTCTACACCAGCAATGGCGTGAGCCGATGCCGGCGGGCGCTGAGACCAGGTGGAGTCCTCGCCATCTGGAGCCCACAGCCCAACTCCGAGTTCGAAACCACCCTCCGAGACGTCTTCCCCACCTTTGACGTTGAAACCACCAGCGCCCCCGACGAGCCCGCCAGCACCATCTACCTCGCCCAGCGGTAGTCGACGCCATCGGCGCTGCATTCAACGCAGAGGCGCAGAGACACAGAGAATTCTGATGAGGGTTTATCGCGGTACTTGACCGGTTTTCGACTTCGTGGGGAGGAGGACCGCCCCGGCAGATCGAATCAACGCAAAGGCGCAAAGGCGCCAAGACGCAAAGCCATCGCAATGATTGACTCAGAAGCACCGGGACGCCCGATTGTTCAAGGGTGTTGTACGTCCGTTCAACGACGAAGATCAAAATTCCGGGCGATGTCCGGTACCCAGGAGATTCGCAAGAATCGACAATACTGCTGCGATGACCCATTGTGGCGATGTTGCGCCTTTGCGCCTTTGCGCCTTTGCGTTCAACTACCAACCGGGCACGAGGCTGCTTCAACGGTAGTCAAACAACGTCGATGCGATGTGCGCGTTGCGATGGCCCTCAAGGGCGATGGCTCTGCGCCTCTGCGTCTCTGCGTTGATTCCTCATTGCGCCTTTGCGGTTCAACTCTCTCCCGGCACCTCATACGGCTCTGGTGAATCCCAGCCGCCGAGTTCGGCGACGCGCTCGGCGAGGCGTTGGGCGGTGACGGCTTCGGGGGGGATGGGGTCGCCGATCTTGACGGTGACCCTCGACCAGAAGCGCCGGAAGGGCTTGGTCATGGCGCGTCCGCCCCAGCGGCTGAAGAAACTGCCCCACAGCCCGACGACCGCCATGGGCACCACCGGGACGGGTGTCCGTTCGATGATCCTCTCGATCCCGAGCCGAAAGGGTTTGAGATCGCCGTCGTCGGTGATACCGCCTTCGGGGAAGATGAAGACGAGTTCGCCTTCATCGAGTTCCTCGGCGATGCGATCGTAGGCGCGCGCCTTGAGATCGGCATCCTCCCGACCCGGAGCGATGGGAATCACCTTGGCCCCCCGGAAGAGAAAACGCACGAGCGGAAGCTCGAAGTATTCGTGGGTCATGACAAAGCGAACCGGCCGCGCCGAGACTGAGGCGAAGACGAGCCAATCGACAAAACTGATGTGGTTGGCCACCAGCACCGCCGACCCTTCGGCAGGGATCTTCTCCTCGCCCTCGATCCGAAGGCGGTAGACGATGTTCGTAGCGCACCACGCGACAAACCGAAGCAGAAACTCCGGGATCACCGTGTAGATGTAGACGGCCACCACCGCATTGAGCACGCCGAGCATGAAGAAGAGCCAGGGAATCGTTCTCCCCGCGGCCAGGAGGACGACCAACGCCACCGACGAGAGCACCATCAGGGCCGAGTTGATGATGTTGTTGCCGGCGATGACGCGGGATCTCTGAGCCGCCTTGGTCCTCAACTGGATGAAGCTCATCAGCGGCACGGTGTAAAAGCCGGCCGAAACGGCGATCATGAATAGATCAAAGAGCACACGGATCGCGCCGGGGTGACGAAGATACTCGACGATACCCATGAGGTGGCCGTCGAGGGGTCCGAGAAACCGACCGCCGGCAATGGCGAGATCGATGGCGAAGACGCTCATGCCGATGGAACCCAGGGGCACGAGCCCGAGTTCGAGCCGGCGCCGGGAGAAGGTCTCGCAGAGCATGGACCCGATGCCGATCCCGACACAGAAGACCGAGAGATAAAGAGTCACCACCGTCTCGCTGCCGAACATCACGTCCTTTGAAAAATTGGGCAGCAGCGACAAAAAGGAAGCGCCGAGAAACCAGAACCACGAGATCGCCAGGACCGAGAGAAAAACTGTCTTGACGCTCCGCGTGACCCGGAGGATGTCGATGGTCGGCGTCACCGGGTTGAGCTTGACCTCGAGATCGGGGTTGGCGGGCGGCGTCTTCTGGACGAATCGGCTGGTGAAGTACCCGGCAACGGCAACCAAGACCACCATGAGTCCGAGACGCGAGACCCAGACATCGCCACCGGCGATAACGAGCCCGCCGGTGATGGTGCCGAGAAGGATCGCCAGAAAGGTCGCTCCGGCGACCAGGGCGTTGCCACCGACCAGATCCTTTTCACCTATCAGTTCGGGCAGAATGCTGTACTTTGCCGGGCCGAAGAAGGTCGACTGCATCCCCATCAGAAAGAGAACCGCGAGCAGCAGCGGCAGACTGTCGAACGCGAAGCCGATCCCCGCCAGGATCATGACCCCGATCTCCCAGAGTTTGACCAGCCGGATGAGGCGCCATTTGGCGAACCGGTCGGCGAGCTGGCCGGCGGTGGCCGAGAAGAGGAAGAAGGGCAGGATGAAGATCCCGGCGCAGGCGACCACGATCTCCTGCGACGAAATCCCCATCAGGCTCATGGATCGATAAGCGACGAGGATCACCAGGGCGTTCTTGAAGAGGTTGTCGTTGAACGCCCCGAGAAACTGGGTCCAGAACAGCGGCCAGAACCGCCGCTCACCGAGGAGTTTGAGTTGGCTCATGCGGTGTCCAGTCTAGAACAGCAAATGAACCGCAAGGGCGCAAGGATCGCAAGGCATCGCAAGGCATCGCAAGGCATCGCAAAAAATAACGCAGAGG
>Ga0316198_10000427_pt1 | contig 22060 bp, 19 predicted proteins | sample OudBieAanoxic_MG_FD_204935 | JGI IMG/M metagenome (GOLD analysis project Ga0316198, IMG submission 204935) | Coastal sediment microbial communities from Oude Bieten Haven, Netherlands - site A anoxic | ecosystem: Environmental > Aquatic > Marine > Coastal > Sediment | place: Netherlands...
AATGAGAATCTACGCCCCCGAAGGGGCTGTTGTCATGAGTAGCTCCTTTGCGTTCTGTTCGATTGGGTTGGTGGGCTATTTGCGCGAAGATCAATACCCCATTGACTTCGTTTTTTCATAGCTCCTATATGACACAAATTAACATAGATTACAATACTTTAAATTATTTCTAAACGACTTTTTTAATGTGACAAAGTAGAATTAATTTATTAATTTTTTTTCATCAGATTTATCTGTTACATCTTTTATGCGGTGCTTAAGACCATAAGCGTATACTGCTATAGCAAAGATACCAAAAACTAAGCCTATGCAAAGAGCAAAAATTTTCATGATCATATCCTTTCTTGTTTTTCCATTATACGCAAAGGCTAATCCGTGATCAATTCAAAGGTTGTGATATGTTCAGAAATGTTATCTGAAAACCAAATATAAAAGGCAATGTAATTCATAATTAACCTCCGGAAATATGTCATACCAGTATTTGTATGTGGCCTACAATTCTGGCGCGTTGGGATTAATTAAGATTCGATGGCATAAACTGAAAACCTCGATACGACTGACTTCTAGCCACAAGCCAAACTATCTGAATTTACAACATTTATACAAATAAACTTTGGTAACCCCACACAGTTGGCGCATTGATTAGCTTGAGGTCACATGAGTATCAGAGTATTCATTTTAAAAATAATTTTCTAATCGATATAAACAGCCCCTTTAGTAAGTCCTTTACCGTAACTAATCTGGGGAGTCTCTTTTAGCAATGGCCTATCGGCCTTAACACAAAGCCCGACGACATTTGGGTTGCACAAAAGCATGTATTCAAAAGCGGTAAGCACCGATTTTTTTTTCCCGGCATAATTGGCTGATAGGAATCCATCAAACATACATTTCACAAAAGGCCAGACCTCATATTTCCATTTTTTTGTCTTGCGCTTACTATAGAATGCGATGCCGACCTCATCTGTCTCGCTCACAATGACAGTGTTATCGACGTTTGTTGCAATTTCCGTAAACTGTCCTGAATAGCACTGATTCAATATTACAATGACTTGTTTAGCTTTGATCCTGCCCAGGATTTCTTGAAATTGTATATAACTCATAGATCCATCTGGGAATTTCATTACGGCGGCAGTCCCAATAATTTTCTTGATCACCTTTTCTGTCGCTTTTTCATCAATCGTTAATATACCGTCTGTATCAAAAACCAACTCAATTATTCCATGCCCCGAACGAAATATTAGCAAAGAATCGTTCTCATCCAATATTTTTTCATAACGCCTGAGTTCAGCAATCACATTTCTTTTGGTTGCATTAGCTTCAACTAAAGGATAGCCCGAAGAGCTTCCTCCGTAGAACAGGATTTTTATGTATCTATCATCGTACCCCAATTGTTTTAGGGAACTTGCAACGTATTCAATGTTTTTATAGAAATAATTAGAATTATCAAACTCTGCAGTTCCACCGCCGATCAGCAATGCGTGCATAGTGAGTTCATTTGGTTTATTCTCTGAAGTAATGGGATTTACAAAATAAAATACAACCAGAATAAACCCAATGGAAAAAATCAAAAACCTCTTTTTTACAATCCATTCCATCATTTTCGATTAAAAAAGAAATAAAACCGCAAAGGATTAAAAGGTTGTTGATTGAGCGCTAAATGAGAGGACAATTGAATCGTGAACTGGCAACTCTGGCTCAGCTGTCCGTGTTCGATAGGAATTTTTCTCAGATCAAAAGAAGGGAGATTGGAATCGAGAACATAGTGATTGCACACATGAATTGAGCAACAATTTGAGAGGCATCCTTGACATGACAGGTTTATGATACGAATTCAGTCAATTGAATATCGAATCAGCATCAGGGGATAAGTAACTATACACTCTTTCATTTTCATTTTATTAATTATTTGGATCAGTTGCAATGAGGAGATATCTTCATTTTGATAGGAATAATTCCCTGGCAGTAGGCGTATCACCTTATTCGACACTTCGTTACTCAAATCTAAACAAATTTTAATGAGAGAGAAAATATCGAAATTGGCAATTTGATGGCATCAAAGGTTAGTCGGAAAATTACAGCTTGCCATAATCGTAACTATCAGAATAAACAACGAAATGCTAGATAAAATGCGGCTATTTTTTTCTTGAACTGTAATTTTTAGTCAGATCAAGTGATTTTTGGTTTCCTGAAATTAAACCAAAAATTGGTTTTGGACGATAAACATTAATGGGATGTACTCATGTTTGAATCTATAAACCATATTGGAAATATCGCAAGCCCCGGTAGCTACAAAACGCATACGAGCATGCCTGTCGAGCGTTCTGGATTCGACCGTGGAAGGGATATTTCTAAATCCTCATCGTAAATACATCCTTGAAAAGAATAAGATTGTATTTGAACGATATGACCGCAACGGCAAATTGGTTTCAAGGGTTCCATGGACCGCTAATAGGGTAAGTGCAAAAGCATAACCCCCTTCATCCAATCGCTGACCGATTCTCCTTGCGCAACTGTTGGTTCAACTCTCGTCTCTTACTCCAGAGCGATGACCACTTTCTCGTTCTTTTTATGTTCTTCGATTTCAACCAGAGTTCCTTGAGCGTCAGGATTCTCCGAGAGTCTTATGATTTCAGCAATATCAATTCCCTTGTCCTGAAGGATTTCTGTCAATCTATGAGGGATTAGCTTGGATGCAATTTTGAGAATATTATCGGGAATAGTGATATTTGTTTCCGGCTCCGTTTCTCCTCTTTTGAATACTCGAATCTTTAAGTTGGCCATGTCTCTTGCCCCTTAATAATTAATTCCCGTTGCCCTGCAGTTTATTGAGATTGCCCCCAGACCTCTGCATCCAATAATTCCATTTCGCTACGATGCTTGGTTAATTAAATCCAGTTTATACAATCTCAACCATCCACCCGTTCCTTGAGCTCCTTGCCCACTTTGAAAAATGGCAATTTTTTCGGTTTGATCTTAACCTTCTCTCCGGTTTTGGGGTTCCGCCCGGTGTAGGATCTGTATTTTTTTATGAAAAAGGAACAGGGACCGAGGATTTCAACTCGATCCCCTTGTGCCAGTGCGTCGGCCATTTGATCGAAAACCAGGTTTACGACCGCCTCAGCTTCAGATTTGGACAAATGGTTTGAGTCTTTCAGCGCCTGGATGAGTTCGATTTTGTTCATTCGTATGAAACTCCTGCGGATTGGTCTTTTTGGGAAATGAATGGATGGAGATTTTTGTGAAGGATAAACCTTTGAGGAAAATTATGATAAGAAATTAATTGGTTATGCCTGGAGAAGGTTCAATAGTGTGGTTGAGTTGGGGAGGATGCAGAGAAAAAACCGGAAATTGATGCTGAAATCGAATAGGATGTTATTAAAAAAAAATCGGTGTCGTTGGATGCAGACGGAGGTGTTAAGGCGTTAAGCAAAAAAACGGGGTCTGATGAACATTTTTAAAATTACAGCGTGGGTCCTGAATCGATTCCAACCCGGCCATTTTTTCTTTTCGCTAAAACTGCAAATCCGTTTTCAGCCCATGAGCCGTTTCCAATTTAGATTTTTAACCGCAGATTACCGGTTTCCTAAATTTCGTGTCTGAAAAAAAGATGGTTATGGACATGAGGTGCAAGCGAAAGAGAACGAGCGGCAGAGAAGGTATGGGAAGGTTTCAGATACGGTTTTGAACAATCTTGAGGGCGTTGAATTCAAGGGAAACTTATGAATTGATGGGGTTGATATACGCTTTGGCAATCAAAGGCGATTTTTAGAAAGTTGAAGTTGCTTTAGATACAACCGGAATATAATTTGAGTGACCGGGTATGGCGGTTCCCTGTGCGGTTTGGACCCAATCCTAAAGACTGGACGATGATTCATGTAACCCATTATGAGAATACCTATTACTGTTACTGGACTGAGTGGGACCTTTCTCTGGAATTAAGCATGACGGGAAATATCAAAAAGCCTGCTTTTTGGGATTTAAGCGATGGAGATTCAAAAAAATTCTCATATATGTTGACGAGGTTCACAACAGTGGTCAAGCGAATCACCAAGGACTGGCTGCGTGTTTACAGGGAAACACTGAAAAATTTGCCCCTCGATATGCGATATGGGATTCTTCCGAAAGGTGTTATCTGGAAATACTATCCGGATTGGTACCGCGTGGATATTGCTTTGGGCAAGATGAAAACTGCCCGATTTGCCGAATATGTACGAGGCGGTAAGTTCCGGAGCGACTATGCCGGCCATCATCGCGAAATGAGCCTGGCGCTTTTTATGAAGTATTGTAAGGTTGCATATACAGCCAACCTTCGGCGCTTCAAAGGAGACATTGGAAAAGATATGTCCGGCATAGAAATGTATAAGCGGCTTGCGGATGGGCGCCATGAAGGATTAGTTGAATTGCCGCCAGAATCTGCAGATGCGTTTAAACAATGGTATCATTCCGGCCGGGGCGGAGGCCATCCCTGGGAGGTGTATCGTGGAGGCAATACCACTCACATCGATTTGGGAATCACTGAAAAGGCTGGCGGCTGGTCCGTATTTTTAAGGGGGTCGAGCACCTCCCGGATGGCGGAAACAATCAGAATTGCCCTGGCGCTGGAGAAGGAGGGATTACCGGTTGAGATTCATGATGCGGAAGAATTGAGATCAAGATTATTAGGCATGGATAATATGGGGATTATTCCCATATTTATTATAAATCATCGGGCTTCTCAGAACTTTGAAAAAGGGGATCGGGTGTGTGACTGTGCCCACATCCATGACTTTAGTAGGAATAATAGGATTTTACCGTTTATCAGTTGGAAGAGCATCGACCCTATCCGCCCGAGAATAGCATGATATCGTAACGATCTGAACTGGTTAACCGTTTTAGATTGCTATGATTCACAAGAATCGTTTATTCGCAAAGGCTTTTCCGGAGTGAGATTTCAAGTATTTTTCAAATGATACTGCCCTGTCCTTATCGTTGAATGCCAAATAGGTGATTAAATTCCAGGGCTTATATTTAGAGGTGTGGGGCGATTGACCATAGTTATGTGCAGTCAAGCGGGCTTTGAGATCTTCCGTAAAACCGATGTAGGTTTGATCGGGATTCGGTATGCTGCGAAGAAGGTAAACGTAAAACATATTGCAGCGGCCTCTTAGCCCTCACAGCAATGCGGGATAAGCTGCCACGCGTAGCCTGCAGGGCGAAATAAGCCCCGCTTCGTTCTGCGAACTACGCAGGGCACGCTTCGTGTCCTGAGTGATTTCGTAGAATTTTAGACGATACAAATTTTTTCGTGGCCTGCCACGCGTAGCCTGCAGGGCGAAGCGTGGTGGAGGCGGCGGGAGTCGAACCCGCGTCCGAAAACATTCCACTCAGACATCTACATACTTGTCCCGAATTTTAAATCTCGCTTTCTGGAGCTCCTTCAGGCCGGGATATCCATGAAAGCCAGCCTGTGAAAATTTCGCCTCACCTGGTACAGGCATCCAGGATCGGCTATCCCGCTAGTCGACGCCCTTACCGGACCCGCAGGAGTAGCCCGGCAGAACGGTAGCTTAAGCAGCTACGGCATAGGCATAATCGTCTGCGATTATGTTTATTGCCCCACCGGATTTACGAGCTGGCAGGATGCTCGGTATGCAGCCTGAGCTTCTTTGTCCCCGTCGAAGCCGTTTCGCCCCCATATTGAGAATTCAAAGCCTGAAGCTGAAGGCTCAAAGCAGTAAGGGAATCGAGTGTTGAGGCAAAAAAACCTGTTTGGCTTTTTCAAAGATCATTTTTACTAGAAGGTATAGAATCTCAGGCGGTTTGTCAAGTAAAGCGGATTTACCACAGCCAAACGGTGACACATCCAGATGATCTGTTCAGCCAACACGGCAGGTCAAAGCGGAGCTTCATTCGTGCAACCGGGCTATCTACCATATACGGTATAATTCGAAATTGGCTCTACCGCATACGGTATGAACTCGCAGCGTCGGCCGGCAATAGTAGAAAGCGCCGCCCTTATCGACGGTGTTGCATCGAACGCCACGGGTAGAATCGCTTTTCCGCTGACCCCGAGGCGCGGTTAATACATATGCGCTTCATTTGTGAACCGGCCATAAGCAGAGTCGGGATGCAACCGCCCTCTTCGACGAAACTTTCAAATGCCATAATGGATGGCATCCCTTCCTGTGATCTCGGCCAAGTCTGGATGAGATCAAGTCATTTTGGCCGGCGCCGGACAGCCGCCGCAGCTTGCTTCGGGTTGGCCCGGTAAATAATCTACCACATGGGGAAGAGGTAAATTCTAGTGCTACCATATGTTGTATTATCCGGGTCAGCCACCGACCCGGTTCAACAGCAGATGGAATTTACATCTCCAGGACCGCAGCGGCACGTCTCAACGGACTCACCACCGGTCGTTTCCTGCGCAGCAGGAATGTTTTCCGATTGCAGCGAGCATTTGACCGGTGATTTAGCGGAGCTAAGGTGCGTGTCCAGAAGGCTGTCGGCCTTCTCCTTCATTTGGGTGGCCGGCTGATCTTTTATAAACTGGCCGATGATGGCGGCCGCTTTAAGCTTCTTGCTGTCGATCTGCTCCTGGCTGGCCAGATTTACGATGTTCTCCAGACAGGGAACACAGCCGGCTGCCACCGCCGAACCGACCGCGACCAGAAGCTGAGTCTCGATATCAAGCGCTTCGGTAAACAGTTTCATGACGGACCTCCTTTTTTAACCGGTTTTATCGCTTCAATACGGGCAGATGCCACGTAGTTTTCCACTCCCGCGCCGGGAACCCAATGGTCGATCAGCCGCCGACTTTCATCCATCGGTAAGATTCTGACTTCTTCAAATCCGACCGTTTCCAATATCTGCTTCAGGGATTCAATTGGTTCTGCTCCGGCGATGCAGCCGGTCAGAAGCTCTAGGTCCTTGCGCAGAAGCTCCGGCAGGGTGGCGGTGGCCACCACGTCGGAGACGGCCAGCCGGCCACCAGGTTTTAACACCCGGTAGGCCTCGCGGAACACGGACGTTTTGTCCGGGGACAGGTTGATGACGCAGTTGGAAATGATCACATCGATGCTGTCGCTCTCCACCGGCAGCTGCTCGATCTGACCCAGCCTGAATTCCAGGTTGTGCGATTCCATGGCCTTGGCGTTCTTGTTGGCTCGCTTGACCATCTGCGGGGTCATGTCCACTCCGATGACTCGCCCGGAGTCCCCCACGGCTTTGGCGGCGATAAAACAGTCGAAGCCGGCGCCGCTGCCGAGATCCAGCACCACGTCGCCCTCATTTATGCGGCTGAACGCGTGAGGATTGCCGCAGCCGAGACCCATGTTCGCCCCGGCGGCCACACTCCTGAGCTCATCGGGCGAATACCCCACCAATCGGCCGATTTCCTCGAGATTTGTTGAACCGCCGCAGCAGGATTGATTTCCTCGATTCGTGTCGTTCCGGCAGCCTTTTTGGGCCAACTTACTGTAATGGCGGCGGACTGTTTCCAACACTTTTTCGGGATCGATTGATGCCATGTGATATACCTCCTTATTGTTTAAATGTTCGAAGACAATCGAAATATAAGACCAAAAATTTTTCTCAGAAGGAAAAGAATTTTTTTAAGTCATCGACCATCTTCGGGTCCACCCAACAAGCGATTTTCTGTCCCTTCCGTTCGGTACGTATGATCCCTACGCGCTTGAGCTCCTTGATGTGATGGGAGACGGTGGATTTGACCACGCCGAGCTCATCACCGAGCTCGCCCACGAACGCGGTTGAATTTTCATCGATGTAACCCACGGTCCCCGGTCTGCAGCACGTAGCCAGCCGTAGAAAAATTTTCAGCCGGTGCGGATTAGACAGGGCTTTAAAGATCTCGGCTAATTCATCTATTTTTTGAGTTCTATTGTTCGACATATATCGAACTATAAACCAGGTAGGTGATATCGTCAAGAAAAAAATCCATAACCAGGTACAAAAAGAGCCAGTCGCTGGCTCCATCAAACGGCCTCACCCCAAGTGGGTCCTATTGCCATTCCGTCGGCGTGTCGCACGAGTTATCGGCAGGCACGATGTTTTTTTATAAAAAAACATACACGTTGGTACACAATATGGTATTCGATCCGTCATGCTGCTACCATATGGGTGAATCATTCGATTTGTCGAAATAAAGACTGACTTGTTTTCGGAGCTTGCACGGTGCCACTATAAGCGCCTCGGCAAGAAATAATTGCACATCTTGCTCTTCTTTGAGGCAAACTTGAAAATCGATTAAATCAGGTTCTCGAATCCGAATTGTCGATCGATGCCGTAACGTGAAGGCTATACCCGCTGTGGTATAAGTAAATTTTGCCAATACCACATATTGTATTGAAAACCGCGAAACGGATTCTTCGGTTATGGTCTGTGTTGAGATGTTACCTATTGTCCATCCATAAATGGACTTTTTTCCATTGGACTGCGTTCTCCGTGGGTTTCCGGCAGCGGCGTACGGACAGTACGCCTCGCCGGAAACCCTTGTGCGGCCTTGCCCAGTGAAAAAAATTCACATTTATGAATTGGACACTCAACAGTGCCATTAAATATTCGTGGATGGGCACTACCTAACTCTCTGCAAGGGCGGCAAACACGAAACAGGAGGGGGGGGTGGCATAAAGCGGCGGTTTGTCCGGTGTTCTCCGGTATACGAGCCTTGCCTTAGTATCGGCTGGTGTATTGCTTGCGGACCCGATCCATTTCGCGCTGTCCTTCGCGGCGGCGGATGGATTCGCGTTTGTCGTATTTTCTCTTGCCCCTTGCCAATGCCAGGGCCATTTTGACCTTGCCGTCCTTGAAATAAAGCTGCAGGGGCACCAGGGTCGACCCCTGCTCGTTCACCTTACCGTAGAGGCGTTTGATCTCGCGTTTATGCAGCAACAGTTTGCGGGGACGCAAAGGGTCGTGATTGTCGTAGTAGGCAAATTTGTAAGGGCTGATGTGCAACTGATAGACGTAGACTTCCCCGTTCTTGATCCTGGCATAAGAATCTTTTAAGTTAACCCGCCCCTGGCGCAGTGACTTTACCTCGGTTCCCTTGAGGACCAAGCCGGCTTCGAAAACCTCTTCGATGTGATAATCGTGCCGGGCCTTGCGGTTCTCGGCAATGTTTTTCTTTGGCCCCTTTTCCACGTGAGAATCCATATCGATAATTTTGGGGGTATTTACACCATCTGGTTAAAAAGCGAGAGAAGCGCCGCTTCAGCGCTCTACGCTTTCCGCTTGGCGCCTTTTCGCCTGGTCTTTTTTTTGACCCCTGTGCGGGCACCGGTGTCGGTCCGATTGAATTCCGACAATACGTCGCCATAAGTGTCGCGCAATAATGCAAATATCTTGTCTGCAGACTTCAGCTTAAGCGCTTCTTCCACCAGGGGTTTGGTATCGCTGATGTTAATCGAGCGGATCATCTGCTTTATAGTCGGAATTGCCTGGGGGTTCATGCTCAATTCGTTTATGCCGAGTCCCAGCAGAATCGGCGTGTGGATTGGATCGCTCGCCATTTCTCCGCAGATGAATACCTTGACGTTTTTTTGACCGGCAACATCCGTGATGTGTTTCAGCATCCGTAGAATGGCCGGATCGAGAGCCCGGAACAGGTGGGCCACATTCTTGTTGTTGCGATCGATCGCCAGGGTATATTGAATCAGATCGTTGGTGCCGATGCTGAAAAAATCGGCTTCTTCGGCTATGGCGTCCGCCATGATGACCGCCGAGGGAACTTCTATCAAAACGCCGATCTCGAGATTGTCGTTGAAAGGGACGCCTTCTTTTGCCAGTGACGCGGCCGCTTCTTCAAGGGCTTTTTTAGCCTGAACGACTTCACGCTGGATGGCGACCATCGGAAACATGATTTGAACTTTACCAAACACGGCGGCCCGCAATATGGCGCGCAGCTGGGTGCGGAAAACCTCCGGCCGCTGCAGGCAGTAGCGAATACCCCGCAGCCCGAGGGCCGGATTGACTTCATTGAAACCGTTCTCGGCTGAAATCGCCTTGTCCCCGTTGATGTCGAGCGTCCGGATCGTCACCGGCTTGGGGGCCATCACCTGAACCACATCGGAGTACTTGTCGTAGAGTTCGTCCTCGTCGGGAAAACGGGGTCGGCTCATGTACTGAAATTCGGTCCGGTAAAGGCCGATGCCGTCTCCGCCGTAATTGACTACCGCCACCACCTCTTCCGGGAGTTCGATGTTTCCCAACACCTTGACGCTCTGTCCGTCGAGCGTTTTAGCCGGCAGACGGCTGCGGCGGTTGATGGCTGCTTTTTGACGTTCGTACCGCACCCGTCTTTGTTCGTATTTAACCAGCGTACTTTCGCTCGGATGGTTGATGACGGTGCCGGTAATACCGTCCAGTATGATGAGATCGTCGTTCTTAATTGTTGCCGTGGCATCTCCTGCCGCGACAACGGCCGGAATTTCAAGTGTGCGGGCGATGATTCCGGTATGCGAGGTCTTGCCGCCCTTGTCGGTGATAAATCCTTTGATCTTTTCCAGACGGATCTGGCTGGTTTCGGCTGGTGACAAATCCCGGGCCACCAGTATGACCCGCTTGTCGATCTTATCGATATTGAGCTGCTTGGCGCCGACCAGGTTGCGCATGATTCGATCCGCCAAATTAACGACATCCGACGCCCGTTCTCTTAAATAGGGGTCTGCCATTTCCTGAAAAATCGACTTCAAATGGGACACCACTTTTTTCAAGGCCCATTCCGCATTGACGCATTCCTGCTCAATGACGGCGATGGTTTTACCGTAGAGCAATTTGTCCTTGATGAGAACTTCCTGCGTTTCGAGAATGCTGGTCTGCTGCCGGAAGTCATCCGGCGTGTTCTCGATGATGGCCCTTAGCTCGTCGCGTGCTTTTTTGACAGCGGCTTTGAACCGTTTGAGTTCGTTGGTCACCTGCGCCTTCGGAATGGGATACCGGGAAATGATATCGACACCCTCCTTGTCGACAAGGTAGGCTTTACCGATGCAGATGCCGGGCGAGGCGTTGATTCCTTCGAGCACGATTTCTTTAGTGGTTTTGTCCGACATGAACGCTTATTCTCCGAAGCCGTTTTCGATCAATTCCGATATCGCGTTCAAAACGTCCCGATCGTTCGGGTTATCGATGATGATCGCGATTTTGGTTCCCCGAGGGCACTCGAGTGCGATCAGATCCATGATGCTCGATGCGGCTGCCCGCTCTTCACCCTTGGCCAGCCAGACCCCGTGACGGGCGCGGGTCGCCAGGCTGGCAATCTGGGCCGCCGATCGCGCGTGCAGCCCCAATTCGTTTGAGATCACCGCTTCTTTCGATATCATCTTTGACGGTCTTGTAAAAAGTCGGAAATCGCCTTTTTACTCGGTTTTAAGTTTTAGGTGTCAGGTTTTATGCAATATTTTGGACATCGATGCATCGCTTCCGGATGTGTTGCCAAAACTCGGCATAACCAGGTAATCCGGTGTTTTCGCGACTTGTTGGCCTGGCGCTTCAACGCCCAAAATTGCGGACTTATTTTTTCGTGAACCTTAGGGCTCGCTTAAAAATAACTGACCATTTTGGACGCTGATGCATCCCGTCCGGCTGCGTTGCAAAATCTCGGAATATCCACATATTCATGCGATTTTACGCCTTGTCGGCCAGGTCTCAACGCCCAAAATTACGAACTTCTTTTTTCGCGAGCCCTTAGGCGAAGGGCAGGGGGCGCAACTCGATTTGCCGAGTTGGTTTCCGTCCACATATTGACATCTTCCGCAATTTCTTTGAACTTGCGAAAAACGGCTCATTTCTGGATCGAAAACCGACTTGTGACGTCCGGTAACTCGCGGATGGATACGAGTTATAACCTAATATAATTATCAGCGCGATACGGCGTTGTCAATTCCAAATCATTGACACCAATAGAGAATATTGTTACGTCATCCGTATAGAAGATTTAATTGTGAGTGGCAGCAGCGACTTTTTCGATGCGTCATACGTTATGAGGTGCTTTGGGTTCAGGAGGAAAAAGATGACAGACAAGATATTGATTTTTGGTAAAAACACATGACCTTTCACCACGGCAGCTCGGGAAGCTCACGAAAAAGAGAACAGGGAGTTTGAGTACATAGACGTCCTTTCGGCTCCGAAAAAACTGGAAACGATGCTCAACTATACGAAAGGTAAACGCAAAGTACCGGTGATCGTGGCGGAAGGAAGAGTTACGGTCGGTTGGCAGGGCAAAACCTGAGGGGTATGATGACGGCGGCAGGCTGCCGCCGAGAACTGACCAGGGCCGACCTTGGCCGGGTGTGTGATGATGGCATGGTTCTATCATCACGTGGACAGGTTTGTTTCAAACCGGCGTTGCACTCCTTCCGTCCGGCGTGGGTAAGGCCAATATGAAATTGTCATTATTTCCCCTCGGAGTGGATCGGGTGCCAAAAAATCCGCAGAATGAAACTGGCTGCTGCCAGTTTGAAAAAAGATCCCGCGAAATGGGGGAAGCGGCCACCAGTTTGAAGGAGAGCAACTCAGACTTGCGGCGACGCATCGAGTACCTGACGGCGTTGCATGAAACCGCCATCGGCTTGCTCGACCTGCTCGACAAAGAAGAGTTGCTGGAGACCATACTTTACCGGGCTGCACTTCTGAGCGGCACGAGACACGGTTACATCTACCTGCTCGATCCGGACGGGGCCTGTTTGCAGATGCTGGTTGGGATGGGCTTTTTCAAGAGCCAGCTCGGTCGACGGGTCAGGCTCGGCGAGGGTATGGGCGGTAAAGTCTGGCAAGTCGAAAAGCCGATTGTCGTCGACGACTACCAGCTTTGGCATAGCCGTCTGCCGGACAGCAGCCTCGATCCCTTGGGACCGGTGGTGGGGATTCCGCTGAAATCGGAGAAAGGTGTGCTGGGCGTCATCGGTTTGGCGCGGGTGGAAAAAGGCAAACGATTCGGGGAGGAAGATGTCACGATTCTGGGCCGGTTCGCCGAGCTGGCCCTACTGGCGCTCGAAAAGGCGCAGTTGATTACCGATGCCCGCCACGAGTTGAAAGAGAGAGTTAAAACTGAGGCCATTCTGCGACACAGCGAGCAGTTGTACCGCTCCTTACTGGAGTCTTCTCCCGATCCGGTGGTGGTCTACGACATTGAAGGCCGGGCCACCCATGTCAACCCTGCTTTCGAGCGCACCTTCGGATTTGCGCGCGACGAGCTCCTTGGAAGGCAGATCGAATTCGTGCCAGAGGAGAATTTACCGGAAACGAGGGCTGCTATAGAGAGCATGCTGAGCGGCAACACCATCCAGCTGTTCGAAACAAAGCGGTTGACCAAGACCGGTCGTGTACTGGATGTCCAGATAAGCTCGCGTCTCTATAACGACCGCGACGGCAGACCGGCCGGAAACATCGTGATCCTCCGGGATATCAGTGCCGCCAAGAAGGTCGAGGAGGAATTGCGGCAGTACCACGACCAGTTGGAGGAGCTGGTTGCCGGACGAACTGCCGAACTGGCCAAAACAAACGAACGGCTGGCCCAGGAAGTCGAAGATCGCAAACGGGTCGAGAAAAAACTGCGTAAGCGCGAAGTGGAGCTAAAAGCCCAGTCCCATCATTTGGCAGAGGTCAACACCGCACTCAAGGTCTTGTTGAAACAGCGTGAATACGACAAAAAAGAATTGGCTGACAATGTTCTGTCCAATGTGAAAGCACTGATCGGCCCCTACCTCGAACGACTGCAAAAGAGTCGCCTGAGCACCGATCAGTTGACGCTCATCAACATCCTCGAGTCGAATCTGAACAACATTATCTCCCCTTTTATCAGTCGGTTCTCAGCGCGGAACATCAATCTGACCCCCACCGAAATTCGGGTGGCCAACCTGGTTAAAGAAGGTAAAACCAATAAAGAAATTGCCGCCCTCCTGTGTCTTTCAAAAAACACCATCCTGTTTCACCGCTACAACATCCGCAAGAAACTCGGCATCAAGAACAAGAAAATCAACCTGCAGGCGCATCTGATATCTTTCGAATAATAGTGGTTTTAACCAACTATTATGCCGCTATATTATAAACTTGACAGTTCCGGAATATTCTGTATTTATAAGGGAAAATAACGTAGCTATTTTGTAGCTTCGATGGGCCGCCACTGACAGCCCAATTTACGGATCCGGTTTTCTGATCACCCCGGACGCCTTTTCGAGGAAGGCGACCATTTCCGGTGTAATGTCGGTTCTTTTGAATATTTTTTTACGCTTGACCAAACAATAGACATAATATAGAACGCTCTCTACGGAATGAATGTTATTCATGAATATGAGGTCAGCCGGTTCAGAATTCAGCGGGGCTTGAATCAGGTATCACAAACGGAATTCGAAACGCCTTTACTGGGCTATATCATTGAGCGCGATCAACTTCAGCCTGAAACCGACCGGCACGAGTTCATTGGTGCCGCTCATTTGGATTAGAAAAAAAGGTCTGGAGAAAAGGCCTTTTTTTGTTTTGATTGAGGCCATTGCGCCTAATCGATATGGCCCTGGGCCAAACGGAATCCCATGGATACTTTGAAGATAGCGAATGTCACACTCTCCTTCGGTGGTTTGAACGCTCTGACCGATGTGAACTTGAACATCGAACCGGGGCTGATCACCTCGATCATCGGTCCCAACGGGGCCGGCAAAACCAGCCTGCTGAACTGCATTTCCGGTTTTTACCATCCCAATGCGGGAGATATATTCTACGGTGAACACCGCCTGACCCGCTCGTCTCCGCACCAGGTTTCCAACCTCGGAGTTGCGCGGGCGTTTCAAAATATCGAACTGTTTCGTGGGATGACCGTACTTGACAACTTGATGCTCGCTCGGCATCAGAATCTCAAATACAATTTTTTTCAAGCCGTCGTGTTCTTCGGCAAAGCGTCTCGACAAGAAGCCGAAAACCGGCGTTTTGTGGAAGATGTGATCGATTTTATGGAACTTGAGCCCTACCGCAAAAGGACGGTCGGCAGTCTTGCCTACGGTATCCAAAAAAGGGTGGAGGTCGCGCGGGCGCTGACCCTCGGGCCGAAATTGCTGCTGCTGGATGAACCCATGGCGGGTATGAACGTTGAAGAAAAAGAAGACATAGTCCGCTTCATAATGGATATTCAAAAAGAGCGCCAGGCGACGATTGTGCTGGTTGAACATGATCTCGGGGTCGTGATGGACATTTCAGACTATGTCTATGTTCTTGATTTCGGCGAGTTGATCGGAGCAGGAAAGCCGGAAGAGGTCGCCAAAGATCCAAAGGTCATCGAAGCCTATATCGGGGAAGATTAACAAGGAATGGAAGAGCACAAAGATATTCTTGACTACACGATTCCTCAGTTGCTGCGCTGGCGGGTCCAGCACTCGGGCGACAAAGTCGCCCTGCGGGAGAAGGACTTCGGCCGCTGGATCAGCTACACGTGGAAAGAATATTACGAATATGTCCGCAAAACAGCTGTCGGGCTCGAGAAAATCGGGTTGAAAAAGGATGATAAGCTGGCCCTTATCTCCGACAACATACCCGAGGTGCTCGTGGTGGCCATCGCGGCGCAGGCCGTCGGCGGCATTTCTGCCGGGATCTACCAGTCGAGCCTGCCGGATGAAATCGCCGACATCCTCAATTACATGGACGTTTATATGGTCTTCTGCGGTGACCAGGAACAGGTGGATAAACTCGTCGAGGTGCGCGACCGGATCCCGAAGGTCAAGAAGGTGATTTACGAAGATCCGCGCGGTATGCGAGGATACCGCGCGGATGATTGGTTCATGCAGATCGACGACCTGTATGTGTTGGGTGAAGAAGTTCTCAAGGAAAACCCGGATCGCCTCGAGGAAATGATCGAGCGAGGGCGACCGGACGACGTATGTCATCTGTGTCAGACTTCAGGGACTACCGGGCTTCCCAAGGGCGCCATGATGACGCACCGCAATTACATCAATATGGGGGTGCAGATCACCAAAGTCGATAAACTAGATGAAGGCAACGAGTATGTATCGTTTCTGCCGTTTGCATGGATCGGCGAGCAGATGAATTCTTTCGGTGTGGCCATGGCCACCGGCATAACGGTCAATTTCCCCGAGTCGGTCGAAACAGCCATGGAAGATTTAAAGGAAATCGGTCCGCAGTTCATATTCGGTGCCCCCCGGTTCTATGAGATGCTGCGGTCTCAGATATGGCTGAAGATCGACGATTCTTACTGGTTGAATCGGCGATTTTACGAATATTTCATGAAAGTCGGCGAACGTGCAGCGGTCTATCGGATGTCCGGTAAGAAGATGCCTTTGGCGCTCCGGGTCAAGTCCTGGTTGGGCAACATCATGGTTTTTCTGCCGCTGACCAACCAGATCGGTTTGCTGCGGCTGCGCAGGGCGTATACCGGCGGCGCGGCCCTCGGCCCGGATCTGTTCACATTTTACCAAGCCATTGGGGTCAATCTGAAGCAGATATATGGTCAGACGGAAATTACCGGCATTGCCTATATGCATCGCGACGGCGATGTGCGTCCGGATACGGTAGGGATTCCCCTGCCGGCTACCGAATGCAAAATATCCGACGAGGGTGAAATTCTTTCCCGATCCCCGTCTGTAACAGCCGGCTATTACAAGTTGGATGACAAGACCGAAGAGCTGCTTGCGGGTGGATGGCTGCATTCCGGAGACGCTGGTTTCATCGACAAGGACGGTCATCTGGTGGTGATCGACCGGCTGTCGGATGTCATGCACAACAAAGCCGGTGAAATGTTCAGCCCGATGTTTCTGGAAAACAAGCTTAAATTCAGCCCTTACATCAAAGAGGCGGTCATCTTCGGCGATCAAAGGGAGTATATTGCCGCCCTGATCAATATCGATCCGATCGTGGTCGGCAAATGGGCCGAGGATCGCGGGATATCCTTCACCACTTTCATGGATCTTTCCGCCGGACCGGAAGTGGCCGAGCTGATGATAAAACAGGTGATCGAATTCAATCAGACGATAGAAAAAGAACATTTCAGAATTCACCGCTTTGCTATTCTTTATAAGCTGCTGGACGTCGATGACAGCGAGTTGACCAAGACCGGCAAGATCCGCCGTAAGTTCATCCGGGAAAAATACGATGATCTTTACACGGCCCTCTACGATCCCAGTATCAGCGAGAAGAAGGTGGAAGCCTTTTTCCAGTATCAGGACGGCCAGACAACAACGGTTCAAACAACGCTTAAGTTCTATACCATGGAATGAGGTGACATGAGCTATTTCCTGCAATTGGTTGTCAGCGGCATCGTCGTCGGTTCGATCTACGCGCTGTCTGCATTGGGATTCGTGCTGATTTACAAGTCGAGCCGTGTCTTGAACATTGCCCACGGGCAACTCATCGCCACGGGAGCATTTATAACTTACGCGCTCGCCGTGTGGGCCGGAATCCACATTGCACTGGCCTTCTTCCTGAGTTTGATCATCACGTTTTTCATTGCCATGAGCGTGGAGCGCGTGTTCCTGCGCCGCCTGATCGGTGAGCCGATCATCTCGGTCATCATGGTGACCATTGGGCTGATGTCCATCCTGGATGGCCTGATCTACCTGACGCCATTTGGAACACTCAACTTCTCGTTCCCCGAATTTCTACCGACCACCCCCATCAGGCTGGGCGGTGTGTCCATCAGCTGGACCCAACTGGTAGGGGTGATTATAACGACTATTCTTATCGGTGGTTTCTCCTGGTTTTTCAGAAAGTCAACGCTGGGAATTTCCATGCGGGCGGTATCAGATGACCAGCTGGCGTCCATGTCCATCGGGATCTCCATCCCACGGGTATTCGGCCTCGCCTGGGCGGCGGCCGGTTTCAGCGCGGCGGCGGCTGGGACCATTATCGGAAACATTACCGGGCTGAACTTTGAAACCCTGCAAGCTTTCGGCATCACCGTGTTTCCGGTCGTCATTCTCGGTGGACTCGATTCGATTATCGGCGCCGTGGTGGCGGGGATCATCATGGGTCTCATTCAACAGTTTGCCGCCGGCTACCTTGACGGTCACTGGGGGCTGCACGGCACGGCAAGCCTGCTGCCGTATATCATTCTGCTGGTCATCTTACTATTCAAACCGCACGGATTGTTCGGAATCCACGAAATTGAACGGGTGTGATCATGGCTGTAAACCGTTGGCTGGCAACCGGCAACTACTTTACGACGTACAAGCAAGAGCAGCGCATCTTCCAGACCAACCTCGACCGGACGGTATTCATTGCCTTCCTGATGGTTGTTTTTACCTGGCCTTTGTTCTTCGACGTCAGCAGCAAGTATATGCTGGTCGTCGACAATATTCTTATCGCCATCATTGCGGTGATCGGTTTGAACCTGCTGACCGGATTCGCCGGCCTGATTTCCATCGGGCATGCTGCCTTCGTCGGCGTCGGCGCCTATACCTTGGCGTCTTTCTCCCGTGTGCTCGGTGACTCGCATGTGCTCATCACGCACGCATGGCCGCTGATGCTTCTCATTTCCGGAGGCGTCGGGGCGGTAATCGGGGCTTTTGTCGGGTTGCCGGCCCTGAGGCTCAAGCACCTCTACCTGGCGATCGCCACGCTCTCTTTCCAGATGATTTTCCTGTGGATCATCAACTTCTCGACTTTCTTCAACCAAGGGCAAACGATTTTCATCGGGCGGGCCTATTGGCTTACCGGGCAGGTGGCACGAGACGACCACTACCTGTTCTGGTACTACGTCATGCTGGTAATTGTTGTCATGTGCGGCTTTGGTGTCCGCAACCTTATCCGCACCCGCTACGGCCGCTGTCTGGTCGCTGTGCGAGACAACGACCGGGCGGCCGATGCAATGGGGATGCATCCCGGACTGACCAAGGTGTATGCCTTTGCCCTGGCCGGTTTTTTTGCCGGTGTAGCCGGTGCGCTGCATGCCTATCTTTTCCGCGGTGTCGGCTTCGAGTCTTTCACTTTGGGACACTCCATTACGTATCTGGCCATGGCCATCGTCGGCGGCCTCGGAACCCTGGTCGGGTCGTTTTTCGGCCCGACGGCCATCTACATGCTCGACCTGAAGGTCGAAAATGTGGCCGAGTACGCGGGCACCATATTCTCAGAAACGATGAACCTCGCAACGGGTTTACGCCCGCTGACTTTCGGTTTGATTATCGTTTTGTTTCTGATGTTCGAGCCGCGCGGAATCGCCAACTGGTGGCGAATCTCGCGTTCGTATTTCAAGCTGTGGCCGTTCCGATTTTAAGATGGCCACACCACCGTCAGCCGGCCATTATCGACGGCGGTAGATTGGTGCGTTGAAGGACGATTGTAAATACCAATTAACCACAACCAAAATGAATGGGAGGGAAAAATGAGCAACAAAAAATGGACCTGCTTCTCTGTCGTATTGGCATCTTTGTTTCTTATGGTCTGCGCCATCAGCGTTCAGGCCGCAGATACGCACAAGATCGCTTCGTCCCTTGCGATCACCGGCCCGACCTCCGATGCCGGAAACCCGTATTCAAAAGGCGAGGAAGACTACATCCGCTACGTCAACGACGAAAAACTGTTGGGGGACGACAAGGTCGAGATCTCCATACGGGACGATCAGTATAAGACCGATGTCACCAAACGTAATTTCGAAGAATTTCTGGATGAAGGCATCGTGCTCTACCTGAATTATTCCACCGGCAGCACGCTGGGTTTGAAGCGGGATTTCGAAGAAGAGAAGATTGCAGTGATCCCGGCCTCTTTTCATCGCGGCAACCTGGAGGATTCCAATTACATCTTCCTGCCCATCGCGTCTTACTCCGCCCAGGTCATCGGATTGGCCGAGTATGTGGCCAACAATCACAAGGGCGGTAAAGCCAAAGTGGCCCTGTATATCCACCCGTCGGCCTTTGGGCGCGGCCCTGTGGAAGATCTTAAAAAGGCCGTTGCGGCCGGTTTGAACGTCGAGATCGTCGAGGTGGTCGAGCACGGCAAGGATCTGGACAACACCGCCACCCTGCAGCGCCTGAAAGACAAGGGCGTCCAGTTTGTCATTTGCCACACCGTCCAATCTCCTGTAGCGACGCTGCTCAACGACGCCCAGCGTCTGGGTGTGGCTGCCAAAACCTTCGGTGAACCGGGGAAACTGACCTTCCTGGGCGCACACTACACCGGTGGCAACGACCTGATCGATCTGGCCGGATCGGCGGCGGAAGGCTTTTACTGGACGACATCCTACAAACTGACCTCCGAACCGGGCCCCTGGACGGATCAGCAGCTGGCCCTGGCAAAACGCTACGGCCGCGACGAAAAGACGGCCAATTCTCACAATTACACCAACGGCGTCATGGTGACCCAGATTACCGTTGAAGCCATGAGACGCGCCAAGGAAAAAGGCAAGAAAATCGACCGTGCAGCGCTCTACGAGGAACTTTTGGCTATGAACGGAAAGAATGCCTACACGCCGTTTACCACCGTGGGCCCGGTTACCTATTCCAAAACCGACAAGGAAGGCGTCGACACGCTGCAGCTCTACGCGGTTAAAGATGGCGTATTTCGGGCGGTCGGCAAACCGTATGCCCCCGAGTATTACAAAAAGCTTAAATAACCCCGGATGCGGTAAACGACCGACAGGCGGATCTTTACTGCCTGGTCGCAAAATGGAGGCTGGTGGTTTCAAAAAAACGCCGGCCTCCATCGTCAACCGCTCGATAACGTGAAGGTCCGGATGGCGGGCGGATCCGGTCGGAAGGTACGGTCGCATGAGATCGGTGGAGAAAAACGGCAATCTTCTCGAAGTAAACAACATCGAGGTGGTGTATCACGATATCATACAGGTCTTGCGGGGCGTCAGTCTCAGCGTGCCGGAAGGCGGCATCGTTGCGCTGCTCGGCACAAATGGTGCCGGCAAGACTACCACCTTGAGGGCGATCAGTGGGTTGCTCAAGCCAGAGAACGGATTTATCAAAGAAGGCCACATTCACTTCCGGGGTGTTGACATCACCAACCGTCTCGGCACTGAAGTGGTCCGTCAGGGGGCGGTCATGGTGCCGGAGGGGCGCCGGGTTTTCAAGCATCTGACGGTGGAGGAAAACATTCGGGCCGGATCGATCACCCGCAAAGATGGTGCGGCATCGGTTCGAGCCGATCTGAAGCTGATGCATGAGCATTTTCCGCGCCTGGCGCGGGTCACCAACCGTCTTGCCGGTTACTGCTCGGGCGGCGAGCAGCAAATGATTGCGATTGCACGGGCCCTTATGGCACGTCCCCGAATGCTGATGCTCGACGAACCGTCGTTGGGTCTCGCCCCGCTGCTGGTCAAGGAGATTTTCGAAAATATCACGCGCATCAACCAGGAGATGGAAACGACGATATTGGTTGTCGAACAGAACGCCAAGATTGCCTTGGAAGTATCTACCTATGCCTACATCATGGAATCCGGTAAAATTGTGCTGGAGGGATCCTCCGAGGAGCTGAAAAACAATCCGGATGTCAAGGAATTTTACATGGGTGTTACCCAGGGTGGGCGGCGAAAGTCTTTCAAGGAAGTGAAATCGTACAAAAGACGAAAACGGTGGATGTAATTTTCTCCGGGCGATAAATGAAATCGGTTCGGCAAGAGATGCGAAAAAGGAGTACCGTATGAAATTTCTGGTCGGTTATACCGCTTCCAAGGAATCCAAAGCCGCACTGGCCCTTGCCAGGGATTTTGCAAAGATTCACGGTGCCAAGGTCGTCGTGATGACATCGATGGAAGGCGGCAAGGGAGAGTCGCTCGACGAGATCGGCAAAGTCGAGTATGAACTGAAAGCGGCCTGCAAGTTCATCGAAGAGGCCGGGATCGCGTGCGAAACCCAGCACTTCGCAAGGGGGTTGACACCGGGGGAAGATATCGTCAGATTCGCCGAAAATAATGATATCGACCATCTTTTCGTCGGCATCGAGAAGATATCCAAAACCCGGAAGATGCTCCTGGGATCAACTGCTCAATACATTATTCTCAAAGCACCGTGTCCGGTGACGACAACAAAATAATCGTCAACCATATTTCTAATTTCAAGGTGACCAAATTGGGTCTTTACGATTTTACTTTTTATGATCTGATCAACCGTAATGCGCAGATCTT
>Ga0316198_10000428_pt1 | contig 22023 bp, 27 predicted proteins | sample OudBieAanoxic_MG_FD_204935 | JGI IMG/M metagenome (GOLD analysis project Ga0316198, IMG submission 204935) | Coastal sediment microbial communities from Oude Bieten Haven, Netherlands - site A anoxic | ecosystem: Environmental > Aquatic > Marine > Coastal > Sediment | place: Netherlands...
CCATCGCGCTCTGCATGAAGGCACCGACCAGATCGCCAAAATTAGCCATGTGATGTCCTCTTTATTGGGTGATAACGGCGTCGCTGGGACACCAAGAATATCCTCGCAGTCGATGCCGGGTGTGCCCATTTCTGCGCCAACTGTGCTGATTCTCGTCACCGCATCGACCTGGTAGGATCACTCATAGTGTAGCGACTCCGCCGACGAGATGCGATTTGCATCCAGGGCCGGAAAGCGTGTGGCTGCGCTGCCCCAGGGACGAGGAAGTATCCAGCTCGGGGATATGGCGTTATCGCAAAGTGAAGCTGATCGGAACCGTTACAGTCAGTTCCGCGCGAGCGATTGCCTTAGGTATGGCGGGCATGGGACTCGCTCGGCGCAGCATCTCTCGAACCTCCTGGTCCAATAGGTCATGGCCAGAACTCGCCAGGATACGAAACGACAGCAGGCGGCCGTCGCGGTTGATGGTGAAGCGTACTTTGGTCGTGCCCTGCTGCCCGAGCTTCCGGGCACGCCGTGGGTATCGCTTATGCTTGTTGAGCCAGGCAGCGAGCGTACCTGCATAATTCCTACTCGCTGCCTTTCCGCCACCGCCGCGGTTACCGCCGGCTCCTCCTTTCCCCTGACTTCCTTTTCCACCTCGACCGCTTGTCTTTGTGCGGACCGATTCGGAGCCGCTAGCCTTGTTTGCCTGCGACTTCCGGCCTGTCTTGCGCTTGGTGGTGCGCTTCTTCTCGATGCGCTTGGCTGGCTTCGACTTGGGTTTGGTGGCAACGCGCGCGGCGACCGTGGGCTTAGGCGGCGTTGTGGTGCGTACCTCGGACAGGGTAGGTGCGGGGATGAGGGTCGTCTCGGGCTCCAGCGCCGCCACTATCTCTTCGACCGGCTGCGCCTTCACCGATTCGGATTCCACTGCTTCCTGTTCCAGTTCCGCGGCATCCAGCGCCTCGACCGCTTTCGTGTCCATAAGATCGACGGTCGAGCCCGCGATCTCATCTAGGTCCGCCGCACCCACCGGGCGCAGCTCGGTTGCGTCGCTATTGCCACCGCTCGGGGCGCCAAGGTGGATTTCGATACCGCGACCGGCGAGTTCGGGCTCGCCGGGACGTTCGAAGTTTAGGGCGAAGGCCAGATGAATGGTCGTCGCGAGCAGCACTGCAACGAACCAGTGCCGTGAGCGGATCTCTATCATGGGCGCCGGGTTGTAAGTAGAGTGATCTTTTGTACGCTGGCGCGACGCAGGGAGTTCAGGACAGATTGCAATTGGTCGGCGCGCACCCCTGTGTCCGCCTTAAGTGATATTTGGAGCCCTTGGTGGTTGGCGTCGCCGCTCACTTGGGAGGTCAGCTTTCGAGCGAGCCATTCGTCGAGGTGCTGCGATTCCATGATCTCGTCCCCGGCGGCGATACGCCCATCCGCCGCGAGCACCAGGATCAGCTGAGGCGGGGATGGTCGAGTCGGGCTGGTGGAGACCGGCGGATCGACCAGAATCGGGTCGGGTGCCTCCATGCGGCCGGCGATCATGAAGAAGATCAAGATCAGGAAAACAATGTTGATCAACGGGATCAGGCTCTCGTCCGACCGATCCCGCCGGCTGGGCGCGAACGGTTTGATCGAACGTCGCTCCGTCCGCTGTAGTTTCATCGCAGGTTCATCTCGCTGATGCCGGCTGCATGCAGCTGGTCGAAGACCTCCACCAGGGTTTGTAGGGGCACGCCGCCGTCGGATTCGATCTGAACGGCGAGTGCCGGGTTGCGCTGCAGGTTATAGGCAAGCTTAGTGCTAAGTGCCCCGATACTGGTCGGTCCGCCGCTGAGATCGATGGACCCGTCGTTATGCACTCGCACCAGGACTGCTGGGGTCGCAGCGCCCGTTGCGCCCTGGCCTGTGGCGCTGACCGTCAGTGCCCGCCATTGATGGAAGTGGGAGGCAAGCATGAAGAAAAGCAACAGGATAAAGACCACGTCGATCAACGGAGTCAGGCCGATCCCGCTTCGGTGCGGACGCGATGCAAGCTCAAGCCGCATGGTCGAGTGTGGGCGAGAAATCGCTCTCTGCCGCTTGTGCTAGCCCGCGGGTGAAGACGCGTGTCACAGCGTCTTCCATCGCATGGCCGCAGCGCTCTACCTTGCGCTCAAGCCAGGTGTGGGCAAGCACCACGGGGATGGCGACGCTTAGGCCCAAGGCCGTCGTTAGAAGGGCTTGCCAGATGCCGCCGGAGAGGATGGACGGGTCGACTTGGCTACCAGCTATTGCCAGTTGCTGGAATGCCTGGATCATGCCTAGCACGGTTCCCAGCAGTCCGAGCAGGGGACTTAGAGTAGCGATGACATCCAAGGCGCGTAGGTAGCTGCGTAGCTTTTCCAATTGCTCACTGCCGACCCGTATCAATTCCTCGCGCAGGGTCGACTGGTTGATTGTCCGATGGCTTAGCCCGGTCATTGCGAGACGTACCAGTTGTGCCACCGGCTGGCGACGCCCAGCGAGGATGGCGATGGCTGCCTCGGGCTGCTGCTCGCACCAAAGCGCGAGGGCCTTCTCCGTGGGCCTGCTGCGACCTATGCCCAGGCGGAAAAACTGCCAGAGCTTGAGGAGTACGATGGCGAGGGCGAAGATCGACAGCAAGGCCAGTACCGAGACGACCGGTCCGCCAAGCTCGATCAGCTCGACAAGCTGTCCGGCAAGGTTACCGAGGAGGGTCGTTGGGTCAAGCCCCTCTGTTGCTGAGGCGATGGGCGTTGTGCCATCGGTCACAGGAGCGGTTGCGCCAACAGAATCGGCCATGGCCGACATGTTCGATGGGTCTGCTGAAGCTGCAGAACCTCGAACGACTGAGACAATGCTACTCGATGGGTCTGCGCTGTGCTGTGCTGCGGATAGGGTGAGGGGGTCTGTCATGACGGGAGGTTTACAACGAAAAGGGGGAGGACGCTCGCCTATGGCGTTGCGGTGTGCGCGGGCCTACTTGATCAGCTCGACGCTGCCGCGGAAGGAGACCGACATGCGCTCCAGGCAATTTTCCACGGGGCCCTCCTGTCCCTGACATTTGTGGACGTCGTTGATCAACACGCGCCCGATGGAGTCGCATTGGGTGTTTGGGATCTGGAATAACTTGACCATGGTCTTGGTCGCAGCGAGCGGCGCAGCATCGAGTGTCAAGCGCCGTTGTATGAGGCCCGCCTTATCGAAGAAGACCAGTTCCAGCTTGAGCGACTCGAAGCGGATAGGGAGTTGGTTGCCAAAGACCAGATAGGTCTCACATGCATCACCCTGTTGCGCCAATTTGTTTAGCTCGATGCTCAACTTCGGGTTCTCGCCGGCGGGCAAGACGCGAATGAGGAGAACGAGAGCGAGCCCGAGAAGAGTTCGAGCGAGTATGGGAGTGCGGTAGATTGGGTCTTGAGCGAACAACAAGCCGAGGTATTCCTTGAAACTGCTTTAAACGTGGCAAAATAGCATTCAAATCGGTGGGCGGCAAGGTGTGGCTGTCAGCTGCCAAGGCAAATCCGTTCTAACTGGGCTGCGCGCTGTTAGTATGAGGTCTGGGGACGGAATTGCCGGTCATGCGCAGATAGTCGAAGACGCGACGGACGTTGCGGGCGAGCTTGGCGATGGTGGCGGCGACGCTGTCGCGGCTCTTGGACTTGATCAAGCCGGTGGCGAAGCGACGCAGGCGCGTGATGTTTTCCGGGCCATGGCCGGTGCGCACGGTGCAGCGGTCCTCGTCCCAGTTCCAATCGAGGATGTAGCGATGGGCTTCAACGCCCCAGTGGGCGTGGTTGAATGCCAGTAGACGAGCGGCATCGGCACTCTGGGGATGGTGGTCGGTCAGACCATAGACGGTTTCGGTGGAGACCTTGCCGGTCTTTTTCTCGATCACATAGCGCTCGATGGCGAAGGCTTGGCCGACGTTGGGGAAGTACAGATAGTCGTTGAGGCGGGTGGTGGTCCAGATTGCGCGCGATTCCAAGCGCCCGTGCTCCAGGTGAGTGGCTCGCGGAAACCCATTCGCCAAGGCCCTCAAACAATAGGCGGATGTCGGCCAGCAGGGTGGGCTGGTTTTCTTTGACGGTGAACAGAGCGTGGGCGGCGCGTTCTCCGACCAAGTAGCGGGCGAGCGTGCGTTGGGTAAGCAAGGCGTCGGCAGTGATGGTCTTGCCGGCGCTGTCCATACCCTCGAGCAGGGGGAACGAACATCCCGATCTCGTTGGTCTGTTTGACCGCATCGGTGCCGTCTACGGGCAGAGCAGCGACTTTTTTTGGGTGTAGCAGCGCTGGGTTTGGTGACCGACAGCGCTGAGGATATGGGTCTGGCGGCCGTCATCGTCGATGGCATTGCACATCGTCTTGCCGTCGATGGCTAGGCCCTCGTCAGTGGCTGCATACTGCGCGTTCCAGCCTTGCAGGGCGTGGTCGAGCGACGCCGGGTCCACACGGGTGAGCACATCGCGGATGAGCGTGCGGCTGGGGACCTCATAGCGGCCTTGGCGGTAGCGGCAGCGAAAGCGCCCGCGGGCCTTCTGCCCCAGGTCCTGTGCCCATTCGCTGATGGCCTTGTAGCCGCGCGCCCCGCACAGCACGGCGGCAGTGGCGATGGCCAATACGACCGGCAAAGGATGGCGCCGTCCCTGTGCGCGGCGCGGATCGGGGATATCGGCGAAGAACGCCGGCAGCGAACGCATGTGCTCGGCACTCAACATCAGCTTTGGGGCTCCGTGGTGGTAGACAGGATCGAGCACGAACTGGGACAAGCGAGCCCGTGCGTGGGCAATCAAGGGGCGCACGAAGACCCGCTTGGGCGCCTGCGCGGTAGCGCTGTAGCCGGCGCGGGTGCGGCGAAAGCCGCGCGTATCGCCGACATACTCCCAGTTGGCGGCACGGTAAATCGTGCCGTGGAAATAGCGCGGATCGACGAAGGTCTCGAGCAGCCACAGCGGGTGGCCGAAGCGCGCGGGCCAATCCTGCGCCAAGCGGCGTTCGCACAGCGAGAGGATGCGCGAGGCCAAATTGGGGTAATGGTGCCCGGGCAGGATCAGGAAGCGCGCGTTGTTGGCGGCCAGATGCAGGCGGTCGTACTGCAGGCGGAAATCCCAGCCGATCCAGCGGTCACGGGCCGCGCATTTCCAGGCCGGGGCGCAAAAGCTCAGCAGCGCAAGCCACTGGTCGCGCCAGGTCGCCACATACCAGAGGGTGTGGCCGATCTTGGGCAGTGATCCCAGGTAATTGAGCATCCAGAAGCGCCTGGAAGCATGCCTCCTCGGCCGCCACCACGGGTCGCAGGATGATCTCGCGAAGGTTCAAGCACATGGCCTCGGGCCGCTGGGTGTTGGTGTGCTTTTTAACCTCGCGTGCGAGGAGTGTCCAGAACGCGCGGTAACTTGTTATTCAACTGCTGTATCTACGCGAGAACCGATTCGCCCTAAGAAAGAATATATGACAACTATAGCAGTAGTTGGGTAATGCTAACTTAGACGCCCGCCTTCACATGAAAGCAGAGACGATCAAGAGAACGTGGTGCTCTCCGGCGCGGCGGAGCCGCGTCGGGAGCAGCACATGGTTATATGCAGCCATGGCTCCGCTGACGCATCCCACACAATTAAGACAGTTGCTGCGCATCACCCGGCAGAATGAAGCCCTTGTACATGACGCTCCAGTTGAGAACGCTCAACCCACCCAGTAAGGTCGGTCGAGGTGCGGATTAAGAAGACTTCACAGGGCCCGATATGCCTTTTGCCGCATTCCGGCGCGTCAAGATCGACTGCCAATATTGACAACTCACTGCCCGGCGATACGTAGATTAGTGAAATGCGGCGGTTGTGCATCGAAAGTTTATGTCCTTATCCGGGGAGATCTGTCCCGCTTGCGGTCCGTGTTTCTATCCGAGTCGAACTGAGGGCCAGCGCGAAAGGGCTGGAAACACCACCGGACCCTACCGTGACTAGGGCAGCGCGCCGTGCGGTAACGCCTGGCGTGATGGGACAGAAGTCAGCAGAGGCCATAGTAGCCGGTGCACACGGTAGGGGTGCACTGGTGAAGGGCCGAACATGAGAAGCCAAGGCGGAGCCGTGGACCGCTTGCAGCCGTCGGCGAACCCGACAGGGGGAGACGCGCTGCGGCGTGGTACCACTCAGCCAGCCTTGCATGAGGATTCGACGACAGGCGCCATCCCTCCTATACCGACCATCCGCTGCGCGCGCTTTCCGCCCAATGTATCTTCCAAGTCGCCAGCGGCTACGAGGACGGCAATGACGCCAATACCCTCAGAGGCGATCCGTTGTTCAAGCTCGGGTTGGAACGCGAGCCGCTGGATGCCGACACCGACCTGGCCAGCGCATCCACCTTTTCGCGCCTGGAGAATGCCGCCACGACCAAAGATATCTACCTTCACGCCCTGCGCACCGAGGTGTTGGTCCATACCGAGTTGGCCAACGCCCAGCCAGCGAGCGTGATCCTCAAACTGTTCAAGCTCGCCGTGCGCGTGGTGCAGTACAAGGATCGCATTCGCCTGCATCTACCCACCTCCTGCCCGGTCAAAGGCCTCCTCCACCGGGTAACCGAGATTCTGTATCTCGCGCGTCCGCCAGACCCGCTGCCTAACTAACCCTTTCGATCGACACCGCCACATTCAACTCCATGCCCGCGCGGGCAAGATTTTCCGTGCGCACGCATCCGTCTCAAGCGAAAAAAACCGCGCCAGCCTCGCTCGCCGACACTGGTAAACAATCCGTAAGCATGCGCAGTGGACTGTGTCGGCAGGTTCCTAGGTCGTTATCCCCCCCCCTATGTCCGAGTTCTATGCTTGGATACTGGCACTACCGGTCGGTTTATGAAACATTCGGGCTAGATGGCACAATACGGCCATCGCCTGTCGCGCGCGTCATTGAGTTTGAACCGATAGCATAAGAACATGGATAAATGAACGACTATTCCTGGCAAGACCTAAAGGCCCGCATCCGCACCCTTTCATCGCCCCTGGTCCCTCGTCCGACGGCGCAAACCCCGCTCGTCGATCCCTTGCCCGGCATCCGCGCTGTGCTCTTCGACATTTACGGCACACTGGTCATCTCCGCCTCCGGAGACATCGGACTGGCCGGCGAGCAAGACCAGGCCGGTGCCTTCCGTTCGGCCCTGGAGACGGCCGGGATCGAGGTCCCATTAGGGATAGATGCCGACGCCCTCAAGGACGCAATCCGACGCTTTCACGCCAAACGCCAGGCCGCCGGTGTCGCCTTCCCCGAGGTGGACATACTGGCTATGTGGCGCGAGGTCCTCGGTGGGGAGGAAAACCCCGTGTCCGCTTCCCATCTCCCGGGGGAGGCGGGGGACAAGAAGCGTTCGTGGCGCGACGATTTGATCGAACGGCTCGCCATCGAATACGAATGCCGCGTCAATCCAGTCTGGCCCATGCCTGGGCTCAAGCAGGTCCTCGCCGACCTAGCCCAGCGTGGTCTGGTGCTTGGCATCGTCTCCAACGCCCAATTTTACACCCCTCTGATGCTCGAGGCATTTCTCGGGAAAACCCTGGCGACAATCGGCTTCGACGCGGCCTGCTGTGCCTATAGTTACCGCTTGCTGGAGGCCAAGCCATCGACACGCATCTACGATCAGGCCCTGTCCGGTCTGGCCACGGTTCACGGCATCGCCCCGGGCGAGGTACTCTATGTCGGCAACGACATGCGTAACGACATCTGGCCGGCCGCAGAGCTCGGCTGTCGCACTGCCCTATTTGCCGGAGAGCAACGCTCCCTGCGTCTGCGCGAGGACGATCCCTGTTGCGCCAGCGTCACACCGGACCGGGTGGTCACGGACCTGCGCCAGATCACCGATTCGATCCTCCAGCCATGACCGTCCCAGGCATTAGCCGATGAACGAGCCCATACAAAGCAGGCCCAGCCAGGCAAACCTAGTACCCGATACATGGATGGTCCCCAACTACACAGGCGGCAGCATCGTCAACCTCATGGCCTCCATCATCGCTGCCCGCGGCGGAAGCCCAGACTACCCACCGCTACGCCTGCTTGCGCCACGCGATGTCGAACAAGCCACAAACATCCTGCTGCTCGTCATCGATGGACTCGGAGCCGATTGGTTGCAGCGACGCTCGCCCGCGGGCATCCTCGACAAACACCTGCGCGGGACCATGACCTCCGTGTTCCCGCCCACCACCGCTGCGGCCATCACCACTTACCTCACCGGCGATGCCCCTCAGCAGCACGGCCTGACCGGCTGGTACACCTACCTGCGTGAGCTCGGTTGCGTGATGACCGTGCTACCGGGACACCCGCGCTACGGCGGCGCCGGCTATAACCAGGCCGGCATCGATGTGCGGAAGCTCTTTGGCCACGTACCCGTGGCGGCGCGCATCAAGACCCGCGCCGTCACCATCTCTCCCGCCAACATCGCCTACTCCGACTTCAACCTCGCTCATCTCGGACCGTCGCAACTGCGCCCCTTCGATACCCTCCTCGACATGTTCCGCCAGGCCGCCCGTGCCCTGCGTGCCCACAGCGAGCCTAAGTATCTGTATCTTTACTGGCCCAAGCTGGACTCCATCGGCCACGAGCACGGCATGGAGAGCCGCGCCGCCCAGCAGCACCTGACCGAGATCGAACAGGCGCTCACAGACTTCCTCGTCGCCGCTAAAGGAACCGACACCCTGGTGCTAGTCAGCGCCGACCACGGCCTGATCGACACCCAGCCCAGCGACTGTATCGAGCTCTCCGACCACCCCGCGTTGGAGGACTGCCTCGCCCTGCCCCTCTGCGGCGAGCCGCGCGCCGCCTTCTGCTATGTGTGTTCAGGACGCACCGAGGCATTTGAGCGTTACTGTCGCGAGATCCTTGGCGACAAGCTCGAACTGCGGCACAGCCGAGAGCTGCTCGACCAGGGTCTGTTCGGCCTCGGCACCCCACACCCGCGGCTGGAATCGCGCATCGGCGACTACACACTCCTCGCGAGAGATAACCATGTCATCCGTGACCGCCTACCCAACGAGAAGCGCTATACCCAGATCGGCGTCCATGGCGGACTCAGCGCCGCCGAGCTGACCGTGCCTTTGTGTGTGCTGCAGGCATGAGTAGACCGCACAAATGGCAGGTATCGACCTCCGTTAGGCCTTAGCCATCGCTCCGACCAGCGGCATGATTCAGCGTCCAATTCATGTAGGGGCGAATCTATTCGTCCCCTTGATCGCTGGCGAAGATATTCGACCCTACAACCCACTTGGAGCCCTGATCCTCCATGTTCCTCAGTCCTTATTTCTCCGAAGCCGGTCCGGATGTCCTTATCTCCCGCCTGCAAAGCAGCCTGTTCGCGAAAGACATCGCCGGCGATTTCAATCCTATCCACGATCCCGACAACAGGCGCTTCTGTGTGCCGGGAGATCTGCTGTTCTCGCTGGTGCTGGCCAGATACGGTCTCAGCCAGGGTATGGATTTCCGTTTCGCCGGCATGGTGGGCGACGGCATAGCGCTGCGTTTTCCGCCGGATCCGGCAAATGCGTTCGCCGTCCAAGATGCCGCCGGGAAGACCTATCTGGAGGTCGGCCGCCAGGGGGAGATCTCTCGGGATACCGCCCTGGTGGAGAATGTGACCCGAGCCTATGTGGCCTTCTCCGGGCACAATTTCCCCCACATCCTGGTGCCCCTGATGGAGCACCATGGAGTCATGATCAACACGGAACGGCCACTGGTGATCTACGAGTGTATGTCCTTCAATATCGAGCGTCTGGACGCACCCGATCTTCACCTGGAGCTGGTGGACAGCACCCTTGAGGTCAAAGGCAAGCGGGGAGATGCCAAACTCTACTTCCGGTTCCTGAGCGGGGACGAAATCATCGGCCAGGGTCATAAAAAGCTGGTCCTCAGTGGATTGCGAGACTTGGATGCCCAAGCATTGCAGGGGCTGATCAATCGGTATGCGGGCTGGAAGGAGAAGCATCTGGCGGGCTGATGCCAGCTCCATGCGTCACCATCGCAGATCCGGAGTTGATCGCGCGCCTTGCCCTAGGATGCGTGCGGTTCGGCTCAGCCATCAACGCCGAGCGGGTAGGCGGCGATAAAATCCTTGCGAGCCAGCAGACCGAGTAGCTTACCTTCTTCATCCACGACCGGCAGCCGCCGGCCGCCGTGGGAGCGGAAAGCCCGCAGAATGGAGGAAAAATCCGCGTCTGCCGTCACGGTCGCCGCCGGTTGGGTCATAGCGGAACCGACCGTCTCTTCGCGCAATATGCGCTCGCCATCCGTCTGCTGTCCGGAGGGGCGAAGCATGAGGCCCAAGAAGGTGTCGACGCCCAATCGGCGTAGGACATCCGTCTCGGAGAGTATGCCCACTACCCGATCCTGCGCATCCACCACTGGTATGCTCTAGAGACCGTGGCGGACCATGACCTGGGCGGCATGGCCGAGGGTAAACTCAGGGAGCAAGGTTTGAAGCTCTGCGCGCATCAGGGTCTTGGCACTCAGTCCGCCGACCAGCCGCTCGACCGCATGGGCGAAGGCGAGGCGGTAGAGGGCACGGAAGTCGTTCGTTGTTATATCGAGATAGCGGGGGAGGCGCCCCATCGCATCGTAGACGTCGTCGTCCGTCAGCTCCGGGGCGAGCCTGTCGGCTTCTTGATCATTCATCGCGTCACCATCGGCCATCGAGGCTTCAGAACCAGAACTCGGGGTAGCGCCGGCCGGGACTCAGGTTGTTCACCAGCAGTCCCACCACGAGCAGGACGAACGCGCCCAACCCCGCAGGGGCGAGCACATAGAGGTATCCCAGAGCATGGACCTGATCGGAGCCGATCACGGCGATCAGGGCAGTTGCGCCGCCGGGTGGGTGCAGGGTACGGGTCAGGTGCATGAGAGCAATGGCACTCGCCACTGCCATGGCCTCCGCGAATCCTGGGTAGGCGCCGAGCAGATGGAAGCAGAGCACGCCGACCGCCGCTGAGAGCATGTGGCCGCCTACCAGGTTGCGCGGCTGGGCAAGCGGGCTGCGGGGTGCCCCGTAGACCAGAACCGCCGAAGCGCCCAGGGAGCCGATCATCAGCAGGTTGTCAGTGCCGGAGAAGAGCCAATGACTGACCAGCGCCACGGCGCCGATGCCGAGGAATGCTCCCAGCCAAGACCACAGGACCTCGGCGGCGGACACCCGCGGTGGACTGCCGTGGGTGGTGCTGCGCATCTTTAGGAAATAGCGGGCGATCCAATCCATCGGGCGAGTGTTTGCCTCCGCATTCGGCATGTGGCTTGCTCCCGGCAGTGAAGATTCGGCTTCGCGGCGCAACAGGGCGTCATGGTCCGATACCCGGGCATCGGAAAGAGGTGCTCTCGTACTCGGCAATGCTCGAATCTCCGCCGCCATAGTCGGCGATCTTCTCAACTCTGCAGCATAATCCCTACACCTGCTGGATACTTGATATCGGTCAAAACGCTCAGCCCGAGCAAGCATGACAGCGAGTTTCCAGTCCCTGCTTCCCACCCTCACCCTCTTTCCCTCAACCCAAAACCCCGTTTGACATACGTCAAGGGGGATGACTCGACGATTCATTAGCTTCGATAACTGCCGCGACCCGACCTTTTCTCGCCAACCCCCACGTGGGTTAGGAGGACCTGGATGAAAGTGTTCGATACCAAGCGTGCCGGCCGTCTGCTGGTGCTATCGACCCTCGCCTTTGCCGTCGGCGCCGCCGTCGCCGAGACGGCCCCGGGGGGACACCCCGGCACAACCAAAGAAGGCATAGCCTACGAGGGCGCCCCCAGCGCCGTCGATCCCACAGTCACCAAGGACTTGGTCGACGGCGAGGGACCCGCCATGACCACGGATGAGTTCGCCACCGGCAAGAAGGTCTTCTTCCAGCGCTGCGCCGGCTGCCATGGTGTGCTGCGCAAGGGTGCGACCGGCAAGCCGTTGACCACCGATCTCACTCGGAAACTCGGCACCCCTTATCTCAATGCCATGATCACCTACGGCTCGCCCGCCGGCATGCCCAACTGGGGCACCTCCGGGGATCTCACCGAGGCCGAGATCGATCTCATGGCGCGCTACCTGCAGCATGAGCCGCCGCTGCCGCCCGAGTACGGCATGGCGGAGATGAAGGAGACCTGGAAGGTCGTCGTGGCGCCCGAGGACCGGCCCACGAAGCAGATGAACAGCCTCAACCTGGATAATCTGTTCTCCGTGACCCTGCGCGACGCCGGCCAAATCGCCCTCATCGACGGCGATAGCAAGGAGATCGTCTTCATCATCCCCACCGGCTACGCAGTGCACATCTCGCGCTTGTCCGCCTCTGGACGCTATCTCTACGTCATCGGCCGCGATGCCAGACTCAACCTAATCGACCTGTGGATGGAGACACCGGCCACCGTGGCCGAGATGAAGATCGGCTTGGAGGCGCGCTCGGTGGAGACATCCAAGTTCAAGGGCACTGAGGACAAGTACGCCATCGCCGGCACATACTGGCCGCCCCAGTACGTCATCATGAACGGCGACACCCTGGAGCCGCTCAAGATCGTCTCCACACGCGGCATGACTGTCGATACCCAGGAATACCACCCGGAGCCGCGCGTGGCGGCCATCGTCGCCTCTCATCAGCACCCGGAGTTCATCGTCAACGTCAAGGAGACTGGCAAGGTCTTGTTGGTGAACTACGAGGATCTCGACAACCTGCGCGTGACAGAGATCGGCGCCGCACCCTTCCTGCATGACGGCGGCTGGGACGCCACCCAGCGCTACTTCCTCACTGCCGCCAACAAGTCCAACAAGGTGGCCGTGGTGGACTCTAAGGATCAGAAGCTCACTGCCTTGGTTGAGGTGGGCGAAATCCCGCACCCTGGCCGCGGCGCCAATTTCGTCGACCCCGAGCACGGCCCGGTATGGGCGACCAGCCACCTGGGCGACTCCTCCGTGGTACTCATCGGCACGGACCCCGAGGGACACCCGGACCAGGCCTGGAAGGTGGTGCGTAAACTAGAGGGTCAGGGTGGAGGCTCGCTCTTCATCAAGACACATCCCAACTCCAAGAACCTTTACGTGGATACGGCCCTGAATTCGATCGAGAAGCTGAGCCAGTCGATCGCCGTGTTCGACATCGACAACCTCGATGCCAAGTACAAGGTGTTGCCCATCGCCGAGTGGGCGGACTTGGGCGAGGGACCCAAGCGCGTGGTGCAGCCGGAGTACAACAAGGCCGGCGACGAAGTCTGGTTCTCGGTCTGGAACGCCAAGGACAAGTCCTCGGCGATCGTGATCGTCGATGACAAGACCTTGGAGCCGAAGCATATCATCAAGGACGAGCGGCTGGTGACCCCGACCGGCAAGTTCAACGTCTACAATACGGTGCACGACGTTTATTAGTACCCGTAGCGCCTTTGGCGGGGTGTACTCACGGTGACAGACTCGGCGTCCCGCGTAAGCCGGAAGGATCGGACGCCGAGTCTCCAACCCAGGCGGCGGAGTGCAAGCATGATGACCGATTCAGGCATTGTCTCGCTGGTAGGCGCGGGTCCGGGCGATCCGGATCTGCTGACGATCAAGGCCCTGCGCGCCCTGCAGCAAGCAGACGTGGTCGTCTACGACCGACTGGTGTCTTCAGAGATCCTGGCCCTGATCCCCACTGGGGTCAGCCGCATCGCTGTCGGCAAGGCCCCGGGGCACCACTGCGTCCCCCAGGCCGAGATCAACGCCCTGCTGGTCAGCGTCGCAGTCAAGGGCCGCCGCGTCGTCCGGCTCAAGGGCGGCGATCCCTACATCTTCGGCCGCGGCAGCGAGGAGGCTCTACACCTCAAGCGTCACGGCATCCGTTTCGAGGTCGTACCCGGCGTCACCGCTGCAGCGGCGGCTAGCGCCTATGCCGGCATTCCCCTCACCCACCGGGGCCTGAGCCGTTGCATCCACTTGGTCACCGGCCACCTGCGTGACGACGAGCCGCTGGACCTCCCCTGGGAGAGACTGGCAGACCCTGAAGCAACCCTGGCTATCTACATGGGGCTCGCTAATCTGGACGTCATCTGTGCCCAGCTCGCCGACGCCGGGCTGAACGTGGCGACACCCGCGGCCGCTATCCAGGCCGGCACTACCCCAGACCAACGCCGCGTGCTCGCGACCCTCGCCACCCTCCCCGATGCAGTTGCGTCCGCCGGGTTGCAGGCGCCGGTCATGCTGGTGATCGGGCAGGTGGTGGGGCTGGCCACCGCTCTCGACTGGTTCCAACCTCAAGCCGCGGAGGCCACCGATGATCAGATGCGTTCGCTACGCGGCTAGGATTGTCGCCCTCGTGGCCTCGGGTCTCGCCGTCCTCTCCATCGTCAGCCTCGTGGCCCTCACCGCAGCCCCGGCGGCAGCGAGCATGGAGCCTTCTGCCGAGCGCCGGGCGGAACTCGTTCATCTGCTCACCCAAGACTGCGGATCCTGCCACGGACTGACGCTGGCCGGGGGACTCGGTCCCCCGCTCCAAGCTCAGGCCCTGGTGGACAAGCCAGTCGAGTATCTCGCCGCCATGATCCTTTACGGTCGACCTGGCACCGCCATGCCCCCCTGGCGCCCCTTCCTCTCCGACGAAGAAGCAGCCTGGCTGGCCCATTTGCTGAAACGGGGGACACCATGAAGCCTCTTACAAGCGCACCCAACACCCAGCATCAAACCGATCATTTGCGATTGAATGTTCCGCGCTGCTGTACCGGCGGTCTCGTCCTAGCAGCCCTAGTGACCCTACTACCCATGGGCGCTGCCGCCGAACGCGGCACTGGCGATCTCGGCATTGTGGTCGAGCGCGCCGCAGGCACCCTGCAGCTGATCGAGACCTCGGGCAACACCGTCCTCGGTCGCATCGAGGGGCTCGGCGACCTGTCTCACGCCTCAGCCGTCTTCTCCCGTGACGGCCGCTACGCCTTCGTCTTCGGTCGCGACGGCGGTCTTTCGAAGGTCGACCTGCTCGCCAGCAGACTGGTGAAGCACATCAAGCAGGCGGGCAATAGCATCGGCGGAGCCATTTCCCAGGACGGCCGCCTGGTAGCTGTCTCCAACTACGAGCCCGGCGGCGTGCGCGTCTTCGGCGCCGAGACCTTGGATCTGGTGGCGGATATCCCTGCCCTCTATGGGACCGAGGGGAAGACATCGAAGGTCATCGGACTGGTGGATGCCCCGGGCAACCGTTTCGTGTTCAGCCTGTGGGATGCCGGCGAGACCTGGATCGCGGACATGAGCGATCCCTCCCGCATCGGCATCCAAAAGTTCACCGGCATCGGCCGCAATCCCTACGACGCCCTGATCACCCCCGACGGCCGCTACTACATCGCCGGCCTATTCGGTGAGGACGGGCTCGCCCTACTCGACCTCTGGCACCTCGAGGCTGGCGTGCGCCGCATCCTCCCCGGCTACGGCAAGGGCGAGGAGAAGCTCCCCGTCTACAAGATGCCCCACCTGGAGGGCTGGGCGGTGGCCGGACGGCGCGCCTTCCTCCCCGCGGTGGGCAGGCATGAGGTCTTGGTGGTCGCTACCGACAGCTGGACGGAAATCGGCCGCATCCCGGTCAAGGGCCAGCCGGTGTTCGTCATGGCCCGGCCCGACGGTCGCCAGGTGTGGGTAAACTTCGCCTTCCCGGACAACCAGCACATCCAGATCTTCGACACCAAGACCCTCGCGCAGGTCCATGCCCTAGAACCTGGACCGGGCGTGCTGCACATGGAGTTCGAGCCCCGCGGCGAGGAGGTCTGGGTCTCGGTGCGGGACGCCGACCGGGTCGACGTCTATGACACAGCGACCTTCGAGCGCAAGGCGAACCTCCCGGCGGGCAAGCCGAGCGGCATCTTCCTCACCGCCCGCGCCCACAGGATTGGCCTGTGAAAGATGATCGCGCCCCGCTGCCGCTAGACGATCTCGACCGGCGCCTGCTCAATGACTTCCAGAACGGATTCCCCCTCGTCCACCGGCCCTTCGCCGAGATTGCCGCCCGCCTGAATGCGGACGAGGCGGATGTCATCGCCCGCCTCGAGCGGCTCAACAGGACCGGTGCGGTGAGCCGGGTGGGTCCCGTCATCAAACCACGGCGGGTGGGCGCCAGCACCCTGGCCGCCATGGCCGTACCGCCGGAGCGCTTAGACTGGGTGGCCGCCCTGGTAAGCAGCTACGCAGAGGTCAATCACAACTACGAGCGCGAGCACAGGTTCAACCTCTGGTTCGTGCTCACCGCCAGCGACGAGGAGCGCCTGGCTGAGGTCATGGACGAGATCGCGTCGCTCGCCGGGATCGAGGTCTTGGACCTGCCGATGCTCGAGGAATATCACATCGACCTGGGGTTTCCGCTGCAATGGACATGAGAAGCAAACGCTCGGCGACGACCGTCGACCACATCGACGCAGCGCTGGTGCGCGACGTCCAACGGGGCCTGCCCCTGGTAGCTCGGCCCTACGCCGTCATCGCCGAGGCGTTGGAGATTTCGGAACCGGAGGTGATCGCGCGCCTGTCCCGACTCATGGACACGGGCACCATCAAGCGTTTCGGCGTCGTTGTACGTCACCATGAGCTCGGCTACCGCGCCAACGCCATGGTGGTGTGGGCCCTGCCCGAACAACGGGTCGGCGAGCTCGGGCGTTGCATTGGCAGCTTCCCCTTCGTGACCCTGAGCTACCGGCGCCCGCCTCGGCTGCCGGACTGGCCTTACAACCTATTTACCATGATCCATGGTCGGGATCGAGCGTCGGTCCTGGAACAAGTGGAGCAGATCAAGGAGCGTTGCGGACTGCACGGGATCGACTCCGCGGTCCTCTTCAGCGGTCGGCGTTTCAAGCAGCGCGGCGCCCGCTACGGCAACCCCGGCACGGACGCGCACGCCCCACCGCGGCAGCAGCCGCACAGCCTTGATCCCATGTTACAAGGAGGCCGCGCATTGTGAGCGATCTCAACCGGCTCCAGCGGAACTTCCTCAACCGGTTTCAGGGTGGTTTCCCACTGACCGAGCGACCTTACCTTCGCGTCGCGGCGATGCTCGGAACGGAAGAAGCCACCCTGATTTCTATCCTGAGCGGGCTGCTCGCTGACGGTATCCTGACCCGCTTCGGCCCGCTGTTCGATGCTGAGCGCCTGGGTGGGTGCTTCACGCTGGCCGCTCTCTCGGTACCTGAGACGGACTTCGAGCGCGTGGCGGCCATCGTCAACGCCCTGCCCCAGGTCGCCCACAACTACCGCCGCGATCACACGCTCAACATGTGGTTCGTGCTGGCGGCCCCCAGCGAGGGAGAACTGCGCGCAACCATCGACCGCATCCAGGCCCTCGCCGGCCTGCCCATGTACGACTTTCCGAAGTTACGCGAATTCCACCTTGGGTTCTGGCTGGTCGTCGGCGACGACGGCAACATCGGACTGCGCCGGGTGGAGCGACAGCGGGCACCCGCGACGGGGCACATGGACGCTACCGATCACGCCATCGTGACCGCAACCCAGGCCGGTCTCCCGCTGGTGCCCGAACCCTATGCCCTCCTCTCCCAGGAAATCGGTTGCGAAGCCGGAACCGTCATGGAGCGCCTCGGAAAGATGTTGGATAGCGGGGCCGTGCGCCGCATCGGCGCCGTGCCCAACCACTACCGTCTGGGGTTGCGCGGCAACGGCATGTCCGTGTGGGACATCCCCGACGACATGGCTAACGCCATCGGCGAGCGCATCGGCGCCCTCGACTTTGTCAGCCACTGCTACCTACGCCCCCGCCGCCCTCCCCTATGGCCCTACAATCTGTTCGCCATGGTGCACGGCCGCAACCGGGCCGAGGTTCAAGCAAAGGTCGAGATCATTGCCGACCTGGTCGGCGCCGACTGCCGCGGACGCAGGGTGCTCCATAGCACCGCCGTGCTGAAAAAAACGGGCCTGAGGCTTGCGGCCTGACACGATTGCAGATTGCGTGAAATGATAGTCACAAGAGGGTCTTGATCATGTTCCGTATCAGCCGCTATCTCCACGCCCTGAACAGCGACGCTCCACCCAAAAAACCACCGGCCCCCACCGGTCCCGTGGTGATCTGGAACCTGGTGCGTCGCTGCAACCTGACCTGCAAGCACTGCTACGCCACCTCGGCGGACAAGGACTTCCCGAACGAGTTGGACACGCAGCAGGTCTTCGCGGTGATGGACGACCTGCGCGCCTACGGCGTGTCCGTACTGATCCTCTCCGGCGGCGAGCCACTGATGCGTCCGGACCTATTTCAGATCGCGCACCGCGCCAAGGAGATGGGCTTCTATGTCGGGCTCTCTACCAACGGCACCCTCATCGGCCCGGACAACCTGGACGCCATCGTCCAGGCCCGCTTCGACTATGTCGGCATCAGCCTGGATGGCCTGCGCGAGACCCATGATCTTTTCCGCCGCCGCCAGGGCGCCTTCGACGAGGCCCTGCGGGGAATCCGTCTGTGCCGAGACCAAGGGCTCAAGGTCGGTCTGCGCTTCACCCTCACCCGCGACAACGCCACCGAACTGCCCGATCTGCTGCGGCTGATGGACGACGAGCGGATCGACAAGTTTTACCTCTCCCACCTCAACTACGCCGGGCGTGGCTACAAGAACCGCGGGGACGACCTGCACCACCAGATGACCAGACAGGCCATGGACCTGCTATTCGACCGCTGCTGGGACGACGTGGCGGTCGGCCACCAGCGGGAATTCGTCACCGGCAACAACGACGCGGACGGCGCCTGGCTACTGCACTGGGCCGCGCGCACCATCCCCCATCATGTCCCACGTCTGAGGGCCATGCTGGAGCGCTGGGGCGGCAACGCCTCCGGGGTCAACATCGCCAACATCGACAACGAGGGCCGCGTCCACCCGGACACCATGTGGTGGGACTACAGCCTGGGCAAGGTCACGGAACGCCCCTTCTCCACCATCTGGGAGGATAGCTCCGACCCCTTGATGGCTGGCCTGAAACAGCGCCCGCGCCCGCTCGCCGGCCGCTGCGCCCGATGCGCTCATCTGGCCATCTGCGGCGGCAACAGCCGCACCCGCGCCTGGCGCCTCACCGGCGATCCCTGGGCAGAGGACCCGGGCTGCTATCTCACGGATACGGAGATCGGCCTCGCGGACCAGCACATTGTTCAACATAGCCTCGAACAGCGCGGTTCGCGATGCTCACCGTACCCTACGTACTAATCACAATCCTTAGCACCCGCTACACCTTTGCGGTTCAATGGACGTTTTAGCCGAAATAGTTATGGAGATATCCCCATGCGCCTGTGCTGGAGCCTGAACGTCCTGTTGGCGATCGCCCTGGGCATCACCCTGTATCTGTTCGTCGTGCGCGGATCGGTCGCCCCGGCCAGCGACGGCCGCATCGCCATCCTACTGGAACCGGGGGAGCGCGACCTGGTGCTCGCCGAGATGCGCGCCTTCTTGCAGAGCACCCAGACCATCCTCGTCTCGGCGTCCCAGGGCGAGCTCGCGCCCGCCGTGGCGGCCGCCCGCCAGGTCGGAGCCTTGGCCCAGCAGGGAGTACCGACGAGCCTGATGGGCAAGCTACCGTTGGAGTTCAAGACCCTGGGCCTTGATACCCACCGCCGCTTCGATCAGCTCGCCCTCAACACGGATGAACTGGGAGATCCAGGGCAAACCGTCCAGGAACTGGGAGAGCTATTGGCCAATTGCGTCGGCTGCCATGCAGCCTACCGCATCGACGCCTCCCCGGGGCAATGACTCGGATATGCTGCGGGCGCGGCCCCCATCAACGCTGATGTGGTCTGCTTTTTTTCGGAGGAACATGAGGATGCAACCCGAAACCATCGCCCGGCTTCTCGCCGTCGGCATAGTGCTTTGGACAAGCTGCGCCACAGCTGCGCCCGCCGCGGAAAGCACCGATGCCACCTTCCAACTCCTGTGTGCCCAATGTCACGGCCCCGACCGCCTCGGTGGGGTCGGTCCTGCCCTGATCCCGCAGACCCTGGGGCGGCTCAAGCCGGAGGATGCCCGCCGGGCGATCCTCGAAGGCCGTCCGGCCAGCCAGATGCCGGGATTCGCGGGGCAGGTGGACGAAGAAACCACCGCCAGGCTGGTCAACTACGTCTTCGCGCCGCCAGACGAAACCCCGGCCTGGGGCCTGGATAAGATTCGCGCCAGTCACCGGGTGCTGGTGGACCCCGCCACCCTGCCCGACCGACCAACGCATGGATCGGACCCGCTGAATCTGTTCGTGGTCGTGGAGCTGGGCGACCACCACGCGACCATCCTCGACGGCGACCGCCTCGAGCCCATCCATCGCTTCCAGACCCACAATGCACTGCACGGGGGGCCGAAGTTCTCTCCCGATGGCCGCTTCGTCTACTTCGCCTCCCGCAACGGTTGGGTCAGCAAGTTCGATCTGCATAGCCTGCAGGCGGTGGCAGAGGTCCGTGCCGGCATCAATACGCGCAACATGGCGGTATCGGGTGACGGGCGCTATGCGGCAGTCGCCAACTATCTGCCCCATTCCCTGGTGATCCTGGACACCAAGGACCTGTCACTGCTGAAGCTGATCCCGGTGAAGGACGACGAAGGCAACAGCTCGCGGGTCAGCGCGGTCTACGCGGCCCCGCCGCGCCAGAGCTTCGTCGCAGCCCTCAAGGACATCCCGGAGGTATGGGAGATCATCCATTCCGACGACCCACTCCCCGTCTATAACGGTCCCATGCACGACTACCGCATGGACGAGGGCACGGCACGCCAGAGCGGCCCCTTCCCGGTGCGCCGGATCGCACTCGAAGACTATCTCGACGACTTCTTCTTCGACCAAGACTACCGGATGGTGATCGGGGCGGCACGCAACGCCAAGAACGGGCAGGTGGTCCACTTGGACGCCCGCCGCAAGATAGCGGACCTGGAACTCGACGGTATGCCGCATCTCGGCTCCGGAATCACCTGGGAACGGGATGGCCGAACCCTACTCGCCACGCCTCACCTGAAAAAGTCCGAGGTCAGCGTGATCGACATGGAGAGCTGGCAGACCGTCAAAAGGATCGAGACCCTGGGTCCAGGCTTCTTCATGCGCAGCCACGAGAACACCCCCTATGCCTGGGTGGACGTCTACTTCGGAGCGGACAAGGATGCGGTGCATATCATCGACAAGCGCCGCCTGGAGATCGTGCAGACCCTACGACCCGCCCCTGGCAGAACAGCCGCCCATGTGGAATTCGACCGCTACGGCAAGTACGCGCTGCTCAGCATCTCCGAGCCGGCGCCAGATGGTGCCCTGGTGATCTACGACTCCGCGACCCTCGAGGAGATCAAGCGCCTACCCATGAACAAGCCGTCGGGCAAGTACAACGTCTACAACAAGATCAACCGCTCGGCTGGAACGAGTCACTGAGCGATTCCTAGATCCTGCTCGCCAATTGCTTCGCTGAGGTAGAAGGAGCCAAGAGCCGGATGGCGCGCGCACATCTGAAAACCGACCGTTTCCTGGCCAACACCGCGTTGTTCCAACGCGCCGCACTGTCCCACCAAACCGACCGCTGGATGGCTCTCCTGAGCTGAGACACCAGGCTGAAGCGTCGGCACCCCCAGACGGTTCGAACCTTCCTGATCAAGTACCATAGCAATAGGCCATTTCGGCCTCAGTCGCCGGCTCGAGTGGGTTCTTCAACCCTATCAGCCAGAGGGCTGCAGATGCAATCTGCCGGCCTGAAAGGCTGGGTTTAGACCTTACTCATGGAAATCAATCTGTTTATGCGTTCCACAAGACAATCTTAATGAAGCTACACCAATCCCTCGAGCTCAAGTCCGTTAACGACCTCAAGCAACAGCGTGCTCTGATCCCAACCGCCGATCGATCAACGCGCAAGGATGACATCATCGCGGCGATTGAGCGCCACCTCTTGTCGGCCGATCTCGGCCCGCTCTGGGAGCGGCTGTCGCAATTGGAGGTCGACGCCGTCGCCGAGGCAGTACACAACTGGGACGGACGCTTCGATGCAACACGTTTCCAAGCCAGGTAAGGGGACATCCCGGGCCATTTCAAGCCGCCGTCCTATTCGTGGAGTGATCGGAGACGAGAGAAAGCGCCTCCTAGCCTGCTGCTGTTGTTCTT
>Ga0316198_10000429_pt1 | contig 22020 bp, 25 predicted proteins | sample OudBieAanoxic_MG_FD_204935 | JGI IMG/M metagenome (GOLD analysis project Ga0316198, IMG submission 204935) | Coastal sediment microbial communities from Oude Bieten Haven, Netherlands - site A anoxic | ecosystem: Environmental > Aquatic > Marine > Coastal > Sediment | place: Netherlands...
ACCCAGGCCGGACGCGACATCCTCGAAGAGATGCCCGACACCCCTGGCAGCCTTGGAATCGCCATCTCGGAGGCCATCGAAGCGGCGGTCACCGATCCCTCGGGCACCACTCGCTACTCGCTCGGCAGCGTCCTCAACCACGTCATGCTCCATCAGACGATCATCGGACTCGAGGCCAAAAAACAGCTCGCCATGGCCGGCATCGACAAGCCCGACGTCGTCATCGGCTGCGCCGGCGGCGGATCGAACTTCGCAGGGCTGTCCTTCCCGTTCGCCGCCGACAAAATCAACGGGGCCGAGATCGAGATCATCCCGATCGAGCCCGAGGCCTGCCCGACCCTGACCCAGGCTCCGTACGCATATGATCACGGGGACACCGCGAAGATGACGCCTTTGCTTGCCATGTACTCGCTCGGCCACGCATTCATCCCACCGGCCATTCACGCCGGCGGGCTGCGCTACCACGGCATGTCGCCTCTGGTCTCGGCCGGGGTTCGGAGCGGGCTGTTCTCGCCCGCCGCCTACCCGCAGCTCAAGTGCTACGAGGCCGCGGTGACCTTTGCCCGCACCGAGGGCATCATTCCGGCGCCCGAAACCAGCCACGCGATTGCAGGCGCGATCGACGAGGCCAACAAGGCCACCGAGGAAGGCAAGGAGAAAACCATTCTCTTCAACTACTCGGGCCACGGCCTGATGGACCTCGCAGGCTACCAGGCATACTTTGCCGGCGACCTCAAGAACTACCCTCTGCCCCCCGAGGTCATGGAACGTTCGATCGCCGTCATGGAGGGCTTGCCGAAGCCTGAGTAGGAGAAGGAAGGACGATGAAAGCAACCATCATTCTGGTGCTGTGCGCCGCCTTGGCAGCTCCGGTGTTTGCTGAAGAGCCCAAGACCGCACTGCTGATCATCGACATTCAGGACTTCTATTTCGCTGGCGGCAAGGTGCCTCTGGTCGAGCCGGAAGTCGCAGCAAAGAATGCGGGCAAGGTACTCGCAGCCTTTCGCACCGCCGGAAATCCGGTCGTCCACGTCCGCCACGAATTCGAGCCCGGCGGGTCGATCCACGCGAGCGTCGCCCCGGTTGAAGGCGAGAAGGTCTTCACCAAAACTGAGGTCAGCTGCTTTAACGGCACCAAGGTAATTGCCCACCTCAAGGAGACCGGCGTCGAGAAGCTGGTAATCGTCGGTATGCAAACCCACATGTGCCTCGAAGCCGCAACCCGAGCGGCGCACGACCTCGGCTTCGAGTGCGTTGTCGTCGCCGACGCCTGCGCAACCCGTGACCTCACCTACGGCGACCGCACAGTGCCCGCCGCCGATGTCCATGCGTCGACACTGGCAACCCTCAACCGAACCTACGCGAAAGTCCTGGATACGGAAACGTATCTGAGCGGAGAATAGCCGCAACAACCCCAGCCGTTCAGCGCTTTATGTGGGTCGACCATCGCGGCTGCACGTCGGTTAGCCAGCGCAAGACAGGGCGCCGAGGGCATTGACGATCGCATCGACCGAGCGCTCACCAAGATCCTCGACATCGATGACAACCGCGTCCGAGGCATCGAGTTCGGCGAGCAGTGATGGCACCAGCGAGCGACGGACAACGATCACGGCTCCGCCGAGATTGACCACGGCCAGGGCCTTCCGTACCGCCGGCATATGGCCCTGGCCACGCAGCTCGATCGGACCGAGTTCGTCGATGATGACGACCGAGTCCGAAGCTGTCCGTGACAAGGCCTCGCTGCCGAGCCGAAAGCCTCCGTCGAAGAACTGGAAGCGGGTGCCGAAATCGCCATCGCCACGTTCACCCAGCGATGCCAAAGGGGCTTTCTCGTCGGTCACCAGGTTCAAGAGAACAAAGCCCACCTTCTGACCCTCAAGAAATTCACCCGGTTGCACAAACCCCGTAACGTGCACTCCCGAGGTCTGCAATCGGCCCGCGACTGCGGTCACCGCCTCGGTCTTGCCGCCGTTGCTCGACCCGGTGACTACGACGACGCGGACCGGTGTTCGCAGAACATCGCCAGGCCGAGTCAGAGCGGAGTGCCCTCGAAGCGAGGCTGCGGCCGCCGCTTCCTCTGCGATGCGGGCCGTATGGGCAAGCAGCACCTCGCCGACACAAGGCAAGCGGCGTAGATGCGCGACGGTGCCATCGCTTCGAACCCGTGACGCGGTCCACACATCGGCGGCGGCCTCGGCAAGACGCGGCAGGGAATTGAGGGCGAGACCGAGCACGAGGCCAAGCCTTTCCATTCCAATCTTCCGACTCATCCTCAACAAGGTCTCGGCGTTGACCGAGCGTACCAGCACTGCCGCGGCCACCGTCAGCACCAACAGACGCAGCAGGACCATCCCGCCGAGCTCGATTCCTCGCTGCGGGCCCGACGCCCACGCCACTACGGCAGCGGTGATCGAGGCGGCAAACACAATGGCGAGAACGGCGCCGAAGCGGAGGCCAGCCCGCACGGCAGGCGGGTCCAGAATCCACGCCGCGACGACGGCAATCAATGCCGCCCATGCCGCGAAAGGCAGAGGGCCGAAGAGAACTACCACTACAGACATCGCGAGAAGGAAACGGGCGAAGCGGTTCATGCGCGTTTTCCCAGCCGCCGCATCACACGACCCGCCACCCACCACGCCCACAGTCCGCCGGCCGCGCCGACGGCACCGGTTGCGGTCGCTATCGCCGTGACGATCACGGTTGGACTGAGGCCTTCGAGGCCGATTGAAGCAGCGCTCTTTTGGAGCAGGAGAAGGTATGACCTGACAGCTTCAGTCCCGGCCACCACCCACATCGTGACGAGCTTTTGCAGCGGATTGGTCGCCAGAGCAACGAAACCTCCGACCGCGGCCCCAATTGATCGACCGCCAGCGCCGGTAAGAGCGATCTCCAGTGCCAGAGCCTGTACGGCGATTCCAATGATCGGACCGGGGTAGAGCCCTCCGAGGGTGAAGATCTTGAGGAAGATCGCTACAACGCCCGCCAGCAAGCAGACGCCCGCCCGAGGCTGAAGCCGTCGCAGGCAGACGAGGCACAACAGGCCGGCAAGACCCATGATGGTGCCGCGGAGGGGCAGTTTGCTTAGATGCACGGCGGTGCCGAGGGTCGCCTCAATCGCGCCCCAGAGGGCGCCGAAAAGAGCGGCATAGGTCCAGGGCCGAACATCTTTCACCGCGTCACCTCAATCAACTCTCCATGACTGATTTGGAGGTGTCTGTGGGCGGCCGCCGCGAGTTCCAACCGATGGGAGATCACGAGATAGGCCCTCCCCTTCTCTGCCCGCCGGTGGATCAGTCTTACGAAATCTCGGAGGTCCTCGGGATCGAGTCCCTGACCCGGCTCGTCGACAATCATCGCAGCAGGGCGGAGAAGGTCGAGAGCGGAATGCACCAGACGTTGACGCTCTCCGCGCGACAGGGTCCAGGGCGCCCGTGCCGCGAGGTGTTCGAGGCGGTGGCGCCGCAGCACCTTGGCCGACTCGTCATGCCGGGCCCCAACCGCGGCAACCTCTTCCGCCACCGAGCCGGCAAAGAGCTGAAGCTCGGCGGACGGCAGCATCAGGGATATTTTGCCAGACCGCACGACCGTACCCGACGCAGCCCGACGCAGACCACACAGCACCTCTGCCAGGGTCGATTTCCCAGAGCCGTTAGCGCCGGAGAGCAGGACGACCTCGCCCTCGCGCAGCTCGAGGTCGACGCCGTCCAGGAGTTTTTGCATACCACGCTCGACAACGAGTCCCCGGGCCGCAAGCAAAACTCTCTGACCGGCTGAATCCGGTTTTTCGAAGAGCGGTTTCTCCGGCGGCAGGCACGGAACGAGGTGTCCATCGACGAGCTCGGTCCACTCGGAGACCCCGTCCCTGAGACGCCAACCTGCCTGTTCGTTCACAATGAACGACCCACCCGACTCCCGGCCGTTGACCAACAGCGCTGAGAGCTGTCGGACCCCATCCGCATCCAGGTGCGCTGTCGGTTCGTCGAGCAACACCGGCCGCGGAAAGCCCGCGAGCGCTGCTGCGACCGCGACCCGCTGCCGTTGACCTGAGGAAAGCTCGGTAATGCGGTCCGACGGAAGACGATCAACTCGGAGGGCTTCGATAGCCCGCGCGAGGAATGCCGAGTTGCCATAAAGCCGGCCGGCGGCCTCCAATTCCTGAGCCGCTGTTGGCAAAAAGAGTTGCGCGTCTGGTCGATCGAGACAGGTTGCCATAAGGTGGGCCCTCTGGCCCGGATCGAGGTCATCGATCGATTCGCCGTCGAGCAGCACCTCGCCATCCATCTCGGCGGGGCGCAGCCAAGGGACTAAACCCGCCACGACATGGGTAAGAGTCGTTTTCCCGGTTCCAGATCGACCCGAGACGCCCATTGCCTGTCCCGGTCCAACGGTTGTGTCGAGATCTTTGAGGATCGAACGCGCTTCTCCGGCCAAGCGCACTGACAGTCCCCTCACCTGGAGGTTGACACCAGCTTTTGGATGCTTCGCTCGAGAAACAGACACCAGGAATCAGTAACCCGCCTCTCCCTCGAAGTCAACGAAATCGATGTGGCATTGGGTTCCAAGCCTCAGGCCCCAAGCCCCAAGCCTTTTCTTGACCTGGGTCAATGCGCGATTCCGGAAATCAGACCACGATTCTCATCTATGATGCGTACGTTACATTTTGCATGAAGGAGGAGATGATGCGCCGAAACGCGATTCTGTGTGTGATGGCAGCGGTCGTGGTGCTTCTGGCCGGGATCGGAACGGCCTCTGCCGTGGAGTCCGAGTGCGAAAACTGCCACGCCAAGCTGACACCGATGATCGTCAAGGACTTCAACCGGGGGGTGATGTCCGAGACGATGGGCTGCGCCGATTGTCACGGTGAGGGCCACGCCGGCATGGACGACGCCGCCAATGCCGAGCTGCCGACCATCGCCACCTGCCAGGTCTGCCACGAAGAGAAGGCCGAACAGTATCTCGCCGGCAAGCATGCCAAGGGCCTGCTCGCGGTTCAGGCGCTGCCGTTCTCGCACGGCCAGCCCGACGCCTTTGTCGCGGGCCAGCGCGGCTGCGGCGGCTGCCACACCCTCGGCCTGGCCACCCAGGAGGACCGTAAGACGGAGGCCCGCCGATACTACAAGTACGGCATGGACTGCCAGAACTGCCACACCCGCCACGCATTCTCGGTCAAAGAGGCGCGCGAGCCCGAGGCCTGCCAGACCTGCCACCAGGGCTTCGACCACCCGCAGTGGGAGATGTGGTCGACCTCGAAGCACGGCGTCGCCTATCTCCTCGACCGCGAGGCACACCGCGGTCCGACCTGCCAGGACTGCCATATGGCCGATGGCGACCACCGTGTTCGCACCCCGTGGGGCTTCCTCGGCGTCCGGCTGCCAGAGGAGGATGAGGAGTGGATGGGCTACCGGGCGACGATCTTGATGGGTCTTGGCGTGCTCGACGCCGAGGGCCAGCCAACGGCCCTGCTCGATATCGTCAAGGCCGGTGACATGGCCCGCCTCGATGCGGACACCTTCAATGCCGAACGCAAGCGCATCACCGACACCTGCGGCAAGTGCCACTCGAAGAGCTTCTGGGAGGCCAACATCGCCAACGGCGATCAGATGCTCAAAGAGGCGGACAAGGTCTTCGCCGAAGCCATCAACATCGTTGCCGGGCTGCGCCGTGACGGCATCATCGAGGTCGGCGAAGGAGAGGGCGTGTACCCGCAGCTGCTCGCCTTTTACGAGGTCGACACCTCCGTCGAACAGCACCTCTATGACATGTTCATGGACTACCGCATGAAGACCTTCCAGGGCGCCTTCCACATCAACCCCGACTACACCACCTGGTACGGCTACGCCAAGATGAAGCAGGCGCTGGCCGAGATCAAAGAGCTCGATCATCAGATGCGGGAGTGGGCGGCGGTGAAGAGCGCGAGCTAGGGCCCGCTATCAGTCGAAACGCACCGGGCTCCCGGATGGGGGCCCTTTTATTGATGCTAGATGCTGGATAAATGCCGGTCGATTGGACTGGGGTGGTTGGGCGGATCGAGTATCCAGGATCGAGCATCGAGTATCTGCCGCGCGAAGGTGTGGCGTATGATTCCCCTCAACGATGAATTGACGCGAATGGAGACCTGAATGCTCGACCTTCTCCTCGATCCCGGATTCTGGGCAGCGTTATTTTCGGTAACCCTGGTGCAGATCGCCCTCGGCGCCGACAACCTGATCATCATCACCATCCTCGCCAACAAGCTGCCTCTCGATCAGCAGAAGAGAGCCGTGCGGTGGGGACTGATCCTGGCAATGGTTTTCAGGATCCTGCTGCTCGGAGTTGTCAGCTGGGTGCTTCGATACGCCGGGGCGCCGTTCCACCACTTTGATTTCACCCTGCTTGGAATCCACTTCCAGGGCGCGCTCAGCGGCAAGGCGATCGTTCTCGTCGGCGGTGGGCTGTTCCTGATCTGGTCCGGCGTCAAGGAGCTGCGGCTCAAGATCAAGGGTGTCGAGCACGAGGTGGAGGGCGCGGCCAGCTTCCGCAAGGTACTGATGACGATCGTCGGCCTCAACCTCCTGTTCTCGGTGGATTCCATTCTGACCGTCGTGGGGATGACCGACATTTTCGCCGTCATGGCCGCCTCGGTCATCATCTCGGTCGCACTGATGCTGATTTTCGCTGGACCGATCGCAGATTTCATGAGTAGAAACCCCGATTTCGAGATTCTGGGCCTCTTCGTCCTGCTGCTGATCGGTTTCGTGCTCTTCCTGGAGGGCGGCCACGTTGCACACATGACGGTCAACGGCAGCGAGTTCCCCTACATCCCGCAGTGGATCACGATATTCATCCTGCTCCTCATGTTTTCGGTCGACCTCTATCAGAACTGGCTCGAGCGCAAGCGTGAGAAGGATCCGGTCATATTGCACCGGAGGCAAAAGTGACTCATCGGTCACGAGTTCGTCTCGTTCGCCTCGCCTTCATCGGATGCGTCGTGGTCGGGATGGGCTGCAGTTCGACCACCACAGTTAACACCGCCGTTGCCGCCGAATCCGAGGGTGAACACCAGGCCTTTCCCGCGAGCTACGAGGGTGAGCTGCCGTGTGCGGATTGCCAGGGCCTCTTCTACCATCTCGACCTCTTCGAGGACGGGGTGTTTTTCCTCCGCACCACATCTCTCGGACATGCCGTCGGCGCCGTTTCCGACTCCATCGGGTCATGGGAAACGGACGAGGTCGAGGGCCGTATCGCCCTCTTCGGCGGAGAACAAGCCCCGATGCTCTTCAGGATTGTGGGCCGCGATACCCTCCGCAAGCTCGACGAGAACGGCAACGAAATCGAATCCTCTCACAACTACGATCTGAGGCGAAAGGACGGCGCCACTCTGATCGAACCACGCCTCACGATGCGCGGCATGTACCGCTACATGGCGGACGCAGCCTTGTTTGAAGAGTGTCTTTCGGGCCGCCGTTTCCAGGTTGCCCAGGAGGCCGACACCATCGCCCTCGAAAGAGCGTACCTCGAAGCCCGGCAGGAGCCCGGGGAGCCGTTGTTGGTAACCCTCCAGGGTCGCATCGCTGAACGCACGGCCATGGAAGGAGACGCCCTGGTCCTCACCGTCGTGCCGGAGCGCTTTTTCGGTGTGTGGCCGGGCGAGACCTGCGGCGCGCGGCGTTCGGTCTCCGAGCTCGAAAACATCTACTGGAAACTCACACGACTCGGCGACAAGCCGGCACCCGCGTTCGAGGGCCGGCGCGAGCCACACCTGGTGTTCCATTCTGACAACAAGAGGGCCACCGGCACCGGTGGCTGCAATCAGTTTTCGGGAAGCTACGATATCGAGGGCCCTTCGATCCGTTTCGGGATGATGGCGACGACGAGGATGGCATGTCTGGAGAGCAAGGATGTCGACGAGGCCCTGCTTGCCTCGCTCGAGACCGCCACGAGTTTTCGCAAGATGGCCCACCACCTCGAGTTCTTCAACGCCGAGGGGTCGGTGGTCGCACGCTTCGAGGCCAGGGAACTCCAATGAGCAACACTCAGCTCAGCCGTCACAGGATGAAGCCATGACCGACACCATCACCACCAGCGACGCCTAAACCGTTCTCCGTTTTGCGACCATCGACGATGTCGGCCTGGTTCTCGACTTCATCCGCCAGCTCGTCGACTACGAAAACCTGACGGACGAGGTCGTCACCAATGAGAACCAACTCCGGCAATCTCTCTTCGGCGAGCGTCGGGTGGCCGAGGTCGTGATCGCCTCGTACGAAGGAGAGCCCGCGGGCTTTGCCCTCTTCTTCCACAACTTCTCGACCTTTCTCGGCCGTCCCGGTATCTACCTCGAGGACCTCTTTGTCACTCCGGCGCTTCGCGGGCACGGCATTGGCAGGATCCTACTCTCATACCTCGCCAGGCTTGCGGTCGAACGGGGGTGCGGACGGCTCGAATGGTGGGTACTTGACTGGAACGAACCGGCGATTCGCTTTTACAGGCGCCTCGGCGCACAGGCGATGGACGAGTGGACGGTTTTTCGAGTCACCGGTGACGCGCTCGAGGATCTGGCCGAGCTTTCGTCCTGACAGCCTCTTCTTCAATGACGTACTCGCAGCAGCGACTTTGAAACCGCGAAGACGCAAAGAGCGCCAAGTTCATCGCAAAGAAAAACTCGAAATATTTACTTTGTATCGTCTTTGCGACCTTTGCGTCTTTGCGTTTACAACGGGCATGCTGGCGGGCAGACGTTTTCCTAGAGCCAAACCACAATGACGAGGTAAACGATCGGGATCGCGAGGCCCGCGATGAGGAGCCACCGCCCGCGGCCACCAAGGCCCTTCTTACCGGGAACAATGAAAATGCCGGTACAGGCGAGCACCAATAGGCCAACCGCGTAGACGTCCGCAAACCACGTCCAAAATCCTTTGCCTGTGTTGAGGTGGAGGTAGTTGACCTCGAAGAAGGCAAAGCGCCTCCTGGCGTGTTCATCGACCACGTATCCCCCGGGCAGCGTCACCGTCAACGTCCGCTGGTCGAGGAATACCCTCAGCTCTTCCTGGTTCATGCGAACCACCGACCTCGGCTCTTCGGAAATGCCCATGCGGCTCAACACCTCGGCGCCAAGCTCAATCGGCTCTCCGAAAGGCAGCACTCCGACCTCGACAACATCCCGCCGAATAACGTAGTTGGGATTCCAGTCGTCGATGTGGTTCACAGCCACACCAGAGATGGCGTAGAGCACAGTGAGACCTGCGAAGAAGTAGCCAATATCGCGATGGGTGGCGATGATCAGCCTGCGGAGTTTCACTCGTTTTAGCCTCTGATGACAGCCCCGGTGCCCCGAATCATATAGACGTACTCGTTGATGGCGGGCGCATCGCAGCCGGCACCGGCCGAGGGGCCCTCGGGACCTTCCTTGTCGCAGGTGGCGCCTTCGTGGTTGTGCGCGGCTGCGTTCCGGGCCTCGATCTGTTCGGGCGTCAGTTTGATGGCCTCGAAAATACCCTCGGCCTGCGCGTCACGGCCCATCGAGGTGTACGGAAAGACGATCACGCCGTCCTCGACCTTGATGCGGACGCCATTTCCGCTTTCCTGGTCCGTCACCTGCATCCAGCATCCCCGCTTTTTGCACACAGCCGTGATGACGCCATCCACGCGGACCTTGCGGCCCACGTAGTCGTTGGGGTTTTCAAGGAGAACATCTATCGCCACTGCCTCGTCGAGGGTCACTCCGTCGCCGAAGGACTTGGAGTCACCGGCCATCACCGGCGCGGCCGCCATCGCGATCAATGCCATGCTGAGAATGAGAAAGCGTTTCATATCATTGCCTCCACGGAACTTAGCCTCATTGGGCGTTCGTATCCTGCCCTCTCGCGCAGCCGCTGTCAAGTCAACGCTCGAGTCTTCAGGTGGTGAAAAGCTCCGATCGGGCCGACCTCAGGGACAGCCAACGTCCAGAGGCGATGATCAGGTGGTCGTGCACAGACACTCCCACAAGCTGCCCACCCATAACCAATCGCCTCGTGACGTCGAGGTCATCGCGGCTCGGCTCGAGACTCCCGGACGGGTGATTGTGGAAGAGGAGCACGCCGCTCGCGCGGTCGAGGAGCGCCAACCGAAAAAGTTCGGCCCCATCAACCGGCGCCTGGGACCGGGTGCCGAGGGTGAGCTCGCGGAAGGCCAGGAAACGGTGGCGCGCGTCGACGCTGACAAAGCCAAAGACCTCGCGGCTCTCCCGCTGTAGCCAGCTGACCAGGAACTCGCCCGCAATCTGCGGTTGATCGAGCTTTTCGGCGGCCTGCATCTCGGCCTTTGCAAATCTCTGACCGAGCTCGACCGCTGCCAAGAGGGAGGCGACCTTGGCCGGCCCCAGCCCGGGACGTTCCGCCAGCTCCCGAAAATCGAGGCGAGCAACGCCGGCGAGGCCCCCGGCATCGGCGAGCAGGCTGTGGGCCTCGACGACAGCGTTTCGGCCCCTTCTTCCGGTGCGAATCAGGACGGCCAAAAGCTCGGCGTCAGACAGGGAACGGGCACCAAACTCGAGCAGACGCTCGCGCGGCCGCTGAGACGGCTCCATCTCTCGAATACATTGTGTCATCTGATTCTCCATGGGGCTTGGACCCCATGCGTGGGCGGGAACTGGGCCGAGAATACCACGATTTGACGTCCGAAATACCGGATAATGGCCAGCGATAACAGTTACTACCCTCGACTCGGCGAGGCCGTTATGGTAATTATTCTCAAGAGGGAACTTTGCGCCTGCAAATTGGGGGATACATGAAAGAGCGTCCACGGACCCGCGAGACGAAACAGCGGCGAATTGTGTACGAGACGATCAAGAACACACACTCCCATCCCACCGCGGACTTGATCTTCGAAAAAGTACGCCGCCAGTTGCCCAAGGTCTCTCTCGGTACCGTCTACCGCAACCTCAGCGTGCTCAAAGAAGAGGGCCTGGTGCGTGAGATCTACGGCAACGACCGCCGCGCCCACTTCGATGCAGACATCTCGAAGCATGCCCATTTTATCTGCTCGGGCTGCGATCAGATCATCGACGTGCGCGACGTCAAAAACGTCGACTGGCGCACCATGAAGGACCTCGTAGGTTGTGAGGTGGAGGAGCAGACGGTTCTATTCTCCGGGCGGTGTGCCGGATGTCGTCAGGACGCCAAAGAAGCGTAAACGCCCCGATCCTTTCGGATCGTCGCGAATGAGGAGTTAGGAATTGAATTACCACCCGCCCAACCGGGGGTGGTCTTTTTGTTAGTCAGCGATGACATCGGTGATTTCGGGGGCATAGAGTTTGATCCGCTCGGCCACAAAATCGGCCAGAGTCGATTGGGCCATCGCGCATGTGCGGCACGCACCCATCAGGCTCACTTTCACCGTCGATCCTTCGATACCCTGAAGGGCAACGTCTCCACCGTCGGCCTTGATTGCGGGACGCACCTCCTCGATGGCAAAGGACACTCTGTCCTCGATACTTCCGGTGGGCCACGCGAATTCGTTCAACTTTCCTCCGTCCGCCACACGCAACGCCGTTGGGGTGGCGTATCATTCCCACATGACATTCCGGTCAAAAATCGCGAACCTTTCCCGCTCTCTCTGCGTTTGTAGGGGGTGAGAATGGATATGGCTGAACTGGAAGTCACAGTCGAGCGTTGTCGCGAGGGCGACGAGGACGCATGGAGCGCGCTGGTGAGTACCACCCTGCGCCCCATTTATCGTCTCTGTGCCAGCTACGCCCCTTCCGCAGCCGAAGCCGAGGAACTGTGCCAGGAGGTTTACTTCAAGCTTTGGGAGAATCTGCATCGGTATAAGACGGGCTCCAATTTTATGGCGTGGGCCTGGAGGGTGGCCAAGAACCTGATTATCGACACCTACCGCCGGAGTCGGCGCGAGCGCGAAGCCGCGTGGCTCGACCCCGAGATCATCGACCGCCTGCCGGCTGCCGATGATCCGCATGAGCAGACCGAGCGCAGGCAGCGCCTACGTTTGATCGCCACCAGCCTGCGCCAGATCTCTGAAGAGCTGGCGACCCTCGTTCTGATGCGCGATTTTGCCGGCATGTCCTACCAGGAGATGGCAGAAGCTACCGAGTTGCCGCTCGGCACCGTTAAGTCGCGCCTCAACCGAGCCCGTCTCGAACTCGCAACCTCGGTACGCCGCCGCGCTCAGATCCGCGCCGTACCCCCTGCTGGCAGCATGGCCGAGGGGAGCGCATGATGTCCGGGTGCAACGGCGTCCGCGATCTTTTCAGCCTTTACCTCGAGGGTGAGCTGGAAGAGGAGCAGGCGATCACGGTGCGCGAGCACCTCGCCGGGTGTGAGGATTGCGCCGGAATCCTGGAAACCCTGGAAAGCATCGTCGATGCTGGAGCGGCGCTCGACGAGCTCGATCCACCGGACGACCTTCTCTCGGAATTGGCGTCGTCGCCGTGTACGAGGTGGCTGGTCCTGCTCTTCCAGGCGGTAGATCGCGAGATTTCGCAGCACAACTTGGAACGACTCCTCACCCACCTCGAGGCGTGCCCATCGTGTCGGCGCACCTGGCAAGACCTGACTCTGGTCCACCAGGTGAGCGAGGCGATGGAACCGTCTCAGTACCTTCTCAAGCGGTGTATTGCGGCGCGAGAGAGGCGACCGGAAGCTCGACCATTCTTGAATCGGCGGATGGCGACTGCAGCTGCGTACTTCCTGGCCGTGTTGACCTCACTGGTCATCGGCAACCCCGTCACCCTCGCGCGCACCGGCGCCGGCGAAGCAGTGGGCCGGGTTGCAGAGGCGGTGAGTACAGAAGTTAGTGGCGTCGCCGAATCGGGACGTGGAGAGGCTCGCATTATTTTGTGGCGAGTTTGGAAGTGGGGCGAACGCAAGGTTGACGCCGTGCGCGATTTCGTCAGCAAAGACGAAAAAGAAACCGAATCAGCGAATGACAGCAGTGCTACAGAGCAAGGAGCGACCTCATGAACGACACGATCGACGACACTCAGAAGAACAACGCGGTCGAAGCTCCACCGAAGCCGACTCCGCCGTTACCGCCAACACCAGGCGAAGAGCCGCCGGCGCCGGCACCCGCAGAACGCGCGCCGCTGCCGGACTACCAGCCCGGACCGAGGCCGCCAAAATCGCTCGGTTTGGCAGCATTCCTGGCCGTGATTTTCCCCGGCGCGGGCTATCTCTACGTGTGGGCCTACGAGCGAGCCTTCATGCTGTGGGCGGCCATCGCTTTGTCGACCTTCATGGTCGTCGACGGCCTCTGGGGATTTTCGTTCGTGATCGCTTTTGCGTACTTCTTTTCGATCTTCGACTCCTACCGCGAGGCCCAATTCTTCAACACCCGAGCCGAAGGTGAAGAGACCCCCGCCCCTCGCCCGGACGGTCAGGGCCGCCTGATGTTCGGGGTCTTCATGGTCGTGGTCGCGGCTGTCTTCGTGACCGACAAATATCTCGACTTCGACATGGGATGGATCCTCGAATGGTGGCCGGTTCCGGTCTTCCTGCTCGGCGTTTACTTCATCATCGCGGCCATCCTCGACAAAAGGAAAGCGCGCAACAAGGCAGGGGCCTTCGGCGACGGAGAAGATTTTTGATCCGTTGGTCTTAACCTACAAACGACCCCGGCGATACCGTCGGGGTCGTTTTTTTGCTTGCCCGCATCCGAGCAGTAAACAACCTTTGTGACAAACACCACAAAACATCCCTTCACTACCCATGCGCACCGGAAACCCTTGGTACCATGAATTCAAGCTATGGAATTGAAATCGAAGATCAGCATTTCAGTGGTGATACCCACACACAAGAACCGCGAACGAACTCTGCGGTGTCTGGCCGCGCTGTGGTTGTGCAATCCGCAGCCTGACGAGGTCATCGTCGTCGACAATGGCAGTGATGACAACACAGCCCACTCGGTGCTGCGCAAGTACCCCCGCCACATCGTCGTTCGTCTGCCCTCTACGCGAAGCTTTTCCGCCGCTGCCAATCACGGCCTGTCACGTGCGTCCGGCGACGTACTTCTCTTGCTCAACAACGACACTGATGTGGACCCCTCTGCCATCGGCGCCATCGTCGATGCGTTCGAAGCCAAGCATGATCTCGGCATGGCCGGAGCCGCACTCCGTCACCCGGCTGGTGGTCATCAATGGAGCGGCGGCCGACTGCCCGGCTCTTTGTGGTGCTTTACTTTCGCCTCCGGCCTCCCCTCCGTGATGGAGCGATCAAGAGTCTGGAGATGGCTACGATCGCACTCGATTCTGCGCAGACGCCAGGTCGACTGGGTCTCCGGCGCCGCTTTCGCAGTCCGACGATCGTTGTGGGAAGAGATCGGACCTTTCGACCTCGGCTACCGCCTCCGCGGCCAATACATCGACCTTTGCGTCAGCGCCTCAAATGCGGGTTGGGGTATCGAGATAATTCCGGATTTCACGGCGGTGCACCCTGCCAGCGGTAGCACATCCGCGGATGGTGGTGAGAATTCATCAAATGAAGAGCTCATGTGGACCGACCTCCTGAGGTTCGCCGACAAACGCATTGGGAAAGGCGCTGTCCGGCAGTCCCAGCGCGCCTTGCGATTGGGAGGAAAGGTCCGCCTCATCGGCCGACGACTGGCAACACCGCTAGTGCCGGAGGACCACAAGGATGAGTGGCAGGCGGCCACCGTAGCCCACGCGGAGGCGCTACGCGCAATCGCCGGACCACCTACCGAGGACCGTCCAGCAACCGGTTAGCGGGCGGTTTCAGACGTTCACGCTACAATCGGCCGATGGCGTCAGACTCCAAGCTGCCGATCGCGATTTTTTCAGCCCTTGTCGCGCTCATTGCAATCCCCCTCCTCGTCAGCTACATCCGAGAAGTCCGGCGACCGGTGTTGATGGAAGCACGGGTCGTCACTTCTACCGCGAGCGACCCAGTGTTTCGGGAAGGCCGGCGGCGCGTTCAGGCCGGCGAGACAGTCGAGGTGGCCGTGGCCGTGCGGTTTGGTCGCCGTGGAACAACTGGTCAATGGCTGGCACCGACCGAGCGGTTGGCGATCGACGGCAGCGAATCTGGTCACCAGAACGCAGAAGCCTGGCCCGAGGCGGGTCGCGCCGTGCGTGTCTTCTGGTTCTCGGTTGAGAGCACAAACCTCGGCGGCACTCTCAACGCTGAGAATGCCGGCGATCGATTGAGGTACCGAACCTTTCTCGCTCCAGAGATGGGGCGGAGTCTGCGAGCCAAACGTCTTCCAGAGACCCACAACGACGACCACATCGGTGAACAGTCCACGACGGCACCGGACACAGCGGGCACCTTGCGGCTCTACGCCCGAGTCGAGATCGTCGAAACCGACAGCGACCTTCGCCCGCTACAAGCTGTGACCACAACCCGGATAGAAGCCGTCCTCAAACCAGAGTTCCCGACTGTGTTCCGGTCTGCAGACTTCGGTGAACCGATCAACTCTTCGGTTGGCGAGTTCTTCGGTCTACCCGGTTTTGAACCTCGCAGCGAAACCGGCGCCTGGAACGAAGTCACTATTCCTGCCTATCAGATGTCATTCACCGACCTGGTGTCGGAACGGCTGGTGGTCTCCTCTCGCACTCTTGCGGCAATCGCCGTGTCCGGCGGCCCGGAGGTCGAGGCGGATGCATTGACCACTCTCGGAACGCTGTCGGTGACGCCCGAAAGCGTCCTTCACAAGGGCCGAATCCTCCACTGGAAAAACGACGTGAGGCCCGGCGATCTGCTGGTCGACGGCGACCATTGGTGGGTGCTCCTCGGAGACCAGGGTAACGGCGTCCTCGATCCGGCCGATCGGGTACTTCACTGCTGGGGTAGGCCACCCGAGCAAACCACTCTCTTCGCATCTCTGGAAACCGAAAAGGCGACCTTGGAACATCTCCGTTATGATCGCTGAGCCGCTGATTCAGCTGGACAGGCTCACCGTCGGATTTCCGACACCGGACGCCGGCTGGCGATATGCAGTCGACGGAGTGACTCTGGCGATCGGCGCCGGTGAGCGAGTCGGCCTGGTCGGCGAATCGGGCAGCGGCAAGAGCCTCACCGCGCTCGCCTGTCTCGGCCTGGTCCCCGCACCCGGCCGAGTTACGGGAGGGTCGGTTTGTGTAGCTGGTGCCGACATCTCGAAGATGTCGGGTGTGGGCCTCGATCGACTGCGTGGCGGCGAAATCGGAATTATCATGCAGGAAGCTGTTGAAGCGCTCAACCCGGTATATACCGTGGGGTTTCAGGTGGCGGAATCTGTTGCCGCCCACCACGATCTCGGGCGCAGAGAGGCACGCCGTGTTGCACTTTCGCTGCTCACCGATGCAGCGTTGGAGGCTCCCGAAGAGATCGCCCGCGCCTATCCCCACGAGCTCTCGGGCGGCCAGGCCCAGAGGGTCATGTTTGCCCTCGCTCTTGCCGGTAAACCACGTATCCTGATCGCCGACGAACCGACTTCAGCGCTCGATTTGCTGACCCAGGCACAGGTCATCGAACTCCTCGACCGGCTCGTCGATGAGGGCGGCATGGGTCTCCTCCTCATCAGCCACGATCTCGTGGTCGTCGAAGGCGTCGTCGACCGGGTGGCTGTAATGAATCAAGGACGCATCGTCGAAGAGGGTCCGATAAATGCTGTGTTCTCCTCGCCACACCATCCCTACACCAGGATGTTGCTCGCCTCAGCGCCAGGCCGAAGGGCGGAATTGTCCGATCGGGAAGGCGACCATGTCGACGGCTGACGCGCTACTGATCGCCGAAGACCTCCATCGTTCCTACCGGCGGCGTGGAATTCCAGGGGCTGGTCCCTCTATGGTTGAGGCGGTTGCCGGCGTCAGCTTTCATGTCGATCCGGTCGAATCTCTCGGCATCGTCGGCGGGTCGGGTGCCGGCAAATCAACCCTCGCCAGACTCCTACTTGCTCTCGAACGTCCCGACCGTGGGTTGGTCCGTTTCGAGGGCCACCCGATCAGCAGATGGCCGGAGTCTCGGGTTCGTCCCCTGCGACAAAGATTCCAGGCCGTTTTCCAGGATCCGAGCCTGTCCCTCGATCCGTGCCTTCGAGTCGGCACCATCATCGCCGAGCCACTCGTAGCCCACGACATCGGCGATCCAGCCGACCATCGAAACCGTGTCGCCGAGATTCTCGACCAGGTTGGTCTGCCGGCGGCAGCAGCAGATCAATATCCGAGGGAATTCTCCGGAGGTGAACGCCAGCGAATCGCCATCGCTCGGGCTCTCGCCACCGATCCGAGGCTTTTAATCCTCGATGAACCGGTCTCCTCCCTCGATGTATCGGTCCAGGCTCAAATCCTCGATCTGATCGCCGAACTGCGACAACAACACGAGCTCGCAATGGTCCTGATTTCTCACGACCTCGAGGTCATTCGCGAGGTCTGCGGCCGGATAGCGGTCATGCACCACGGCACCTTCGTCGAAGAAGGGCAGACCGCCCATATCTTCGAGCGTCCCCAGCATCCGTACACGCGCGCCCTTCTCGAAGCTACTCCTCAGATCGAAGATCGCTAGGAGGTCACAAGTCAATCCCAGGTTACCGCCAATTGGGGGTCTGTATCGCTTCGGCGTGCACGCTGCAACGCGCTTCTCGTTGGTCCTTCAGGTATACTCGGTCCCGTTGTGCAGCATCTCATAGATCTCATCGCCTGGATCGAGCCGCACGCGATCCTCCTCGCTTTCTTACTCCCTCCGTTGATCCGAGTGGTCGGACACTGGATCCCGGAGGAGCTGTTCATGGTGACGATGGGCGTCCTCGCAGCCCGCAGCCCTTCCGCCAGCGCGGCCGCCACAATTTTCGGCGCCGTTCTCCTGAGCCACTTCGTGACCGATCAGATTGTTTACCTGGGCGGTCGATGGCTCCGACCCAGACTCAATCGATTCCCACGCATCGAAGCCCGCCTCGCCTCCGTGACCGATCGGCTGGCAGACTCGCACGGAGCATTGCTCGGTCTCGTTCCCGCTCGCGTCCTTCCGCTTGGGCGTGGCGCGTGGCTCGCCGCCTGCGGAGTCGTTCGTGTTCCATGGTTTCGTTTTGCCGCGGTCGACCTCGCGGCTCTGGGAGTCCACCTTGCCGTGTGGTCGGGTCTTGGATGGTGGCTCGCGGGTGATCTGGGCCGCCTTGCAGCGTCCGTCGATGCCGGCAGGGTCGCCGGGTTGTGGCTTGCTGCCGTTCTTGTCACCGTGGTCACCGTAACTGTCCTGTGGCGGTCACGAGAAGCCTGGCAGCCGCAAACCATCCGCACCGTCCGGCGCGCGGGGAGGTCCCTCAGGCGTTTCGGGCGCGACTCAAATTCTTCGTAATTGAGCCGATTGATACAATAAGAATGTAATGCTCAGCACTATCGAGCAGATTCGTACCGCATTGGCATCCGCCTACCCGATCACTCTCCTCGTTAGCCCGGAGGAGGACCGGCAGGAAAAGCTCCTGCGCATGTTCGCCGCCTCCGCCAAACCGAACGAGCTTCCGGTCATCGTTTGGAACTGTGTCGACGGCTTCCTCGGTCACGGCACCGACTCTCATCGGGACCCGATGAAGGCCCTGGCGTGGATTGCCTCCGAGGGTCCACGCGGCCTCTACCTCTTGAAGGACTTCGAAGGCGTCAAAGAGGACAGGCACCTGCGCCGCGGCCTTCGTGATACGGCGATGAAGATCCGCAACACGGGCCGGTTCCTCTTCTTGCTCCAGCAAGATGCCGAGCTGCCCAACTCGATCAAACCCATGACCTATGTGGTCATCTCGATGTTCCCTGATGAGAGTGAGCTGACATCGCTGGTTACGTCACTGCTTGACGGCCGAAGCACCGACGAGCCGACGATCGAGCGACTGATCGCTTCATTGAAGGGCATGTCGCTGACCGAGGTCGAACACCTGCTGCGCCGGCTTCTCGACCGTCACACGGAGATTGGTGACAACTTTCTTTCCGACGTTCTTGATGAAAAGGAGCAGATCACCCGCAAGGAGGGGATCCTTGAGTTTGTGCCTCCAGATGATTCGTTGAGCAAGCTCGGCGGCCTCGATCAGCTCAAGGAATGGGTCGGTGAGCGGAGCAGCCTGTTCCTCCCCGAGGCCCACAGGCAGAACCTGCCTCGGCCGAGAGGTGTCCTGTTGATGGGGATCTCCGGCTGCGGCAAGAGCCTTGCAACCAAGATTATTGCCCGTGCGTGGAAACTGCCACTCTTCCGCCTCGACATGAACCTCGTCTTTGCCGGAGTCCAGGGGTCCGCCGAGTGGATCTTCCACCGCGCGCTCGACGCGGTAGAGACCGTGGCGCCCGCCGTGCTGTGGATCGACGAGATCGAGATGGGCATTGCCGGCTACCACGAGGGTGATACCGGATCCAACACCCGAATCTTTTCGACCTTTCTGACCTGGATGCAGGAGCACCGAGCCGACGTGTTTGTCGCAGCCACCGCGAACCGTATCAATCTCCTACCGGCAGAAATTCTTCGCAAGGGCCGTTTCGACCAAGTCTTTTTCGTCGACCTCCCCAACGAAGAAGAACGCAAGGAGATCATGTCGATTCACCTCCAGAGGGTCGGGCTTGACCCTGCCTCGTACGACCTCATCCTGCTCGCCTCAGCAACCCGTACGTGGAACGGTGCCGAGATCGAGCAGGCCGTAAAATCCGCGGTCATCACCGGCCACGCCAGGGGCGAGGAGGTGTCGCAGCACGACCTGCTCATCGCCTTCGGCAATATCATCCCTCTGGCCCGCACAATGGAAGAACAGCTCAAGGCCATTCGGTCCTGGGCGCGAACTCGCGCGCTGCCGGCGACCAAGGCCATGAAATCCGAGATGTGAGCAACCAAATTCCAGGAACGACCCGCCTTCTTGTCCCGCCGGACCGAGAGGGTGAGCGTCTCGACGTGTTTCTGGCTGCCGCCACGAGCCTCAGTCGTCGCGCAGCAAGACGCATGATCGCGGAGGGGCTGGTTGTGCGGAACCGGGAGGAACTGCGGGTCCAGTCGCGGCTAATGACGATCGGAGACGTCATCGATGTCCACTTCCAGAATCCCGAGCCGGCCAAAGGGACCGGACCGCCGATGAATGCGATCGAACCACTCTTCGAGGATCGTTGGCTGATCGTCGCGGCAAAACCAGCAGGGATTCTCTCGCAACCAGCTGAGGGTCAGCAACCTGGCGATGCTCTCGCCTTCGACCACCAGCTGCTGCTCTCACTTGCCTGGCGCGACGGTCAACGGCCGTTCTTACGTCTCGTCCACCGTCTCGATCGTATGACCAGCGGCGCACTGCTCTTTGCCCGTTCTCCGGACATTCTCCCAAAGCTCTCGCATGCCTGGGGCAACGGCCAGGTCGAACGATTCTATCTGGCCATAGTCGAAGGGCATCCCGAGTCAGGCACCTTTACCGTCGATCGCCCTATCGGCCGCGATCGCGATCACCGCTGGCGGTTTCAGTGCGACGATAACGGCAGACCGTCGCGCACCGAGATCGAGGTTTTGGTCACCCTCGGAAATGGCTTATCGGTGGTCGGCTGCCGCCTCATCACGGGTCGCACACACCAGGTGCGGGTTCACCTTGCCTCAGCCGGACACCCCGTCCTCGGCGATCGCCTCTACCACTCGAAACGAGCCGACCTGGTGCAACGACCGCTGCTTCATGCCACTGCTCTGAGCCTCCCCCATCCCGCCACCGATGAACATCTGCGCGTCGTCTGCCCACCACCCGCCGACCTCGCAAAGTACCTGCCCAAAGATCTGGATCTCTCAAGCATCTGAATCGATGATATCCACGGTGCGCAGGCTATGCGTGGACACCCGAGATAATTCGAAATCCGAAATCCGAAATTTTGGAGTCGGACTGGCGGTAATTCCTAACTCCTAATTTCCAATTCGCCGGGCTATACTGTGGCAGTGACCTGGGGATTTGCATATTTGCTCATATTTCTCGGCGGCTTCACTCTGGCCCTGGTCAGCGGTTTCGCTCGACGCCTTCTGCACCCAACCGAACTCTGCGACAACGTCGTCGTCCCGTCCCACGAGCACCTCCAGGGGCTACGCCATCCGGCAGCAGACTTACTGGCCTCGTTTCTAACACTCTTCGGATTCGCCAGCCTCATCGCCCACGGAGTGACCTCCCTGGGCCCTCGCCACGAGATGGCAATAGGAGCTGGCGCGGGGTTGGTCGGAATCTTCGCCCTGAAGTCCTGGCTCTACAGAGTCTGTGACCCGTCTGAGCAGCTCAACGAGGACCCTCACAACGTTCGTGTCGTGCGTGAAATACCAGCCAATGGTTATGGACAAGTGGAAGTGTCGGTCGAGGGCACCCAGCTCAAAATGGCAGCACGTACGGATCAATCACAGCCGATTCCGGTCGGCGCGATCGTCAAAATCCTCGATCGCACCGAGTCGGTCGTGGTCGTAAAATCTCAGCCCCAATCGGGATGACCGAAAGCCGCCTCATCCTGGCCAGCGGCTCGCCGCGCCGCCGCCAACTCCTCGAGCTGATAGGGGTTGATTTTGAGACCAGGCCTGCCGATGTCGACGAAACGCCTTTCATCGGTGAGGACCCAGTTGCGTACGCCTCACGCGCCGCTCGGGAAAAGGCGAATGAGGTCGCAGTGAGTCATCCCGGGCGGATAGTGCTCGGTGCCGACACGGTGGTCGAGGTCGAAAACGAGATTCTCGGCAAACCGTCCTCGGCGGAGGACGCTGCGAGCATGCTGCTGCGCCTTTCGGGGAAGTCACACCTGGTCCACACCGCCCTCTCGCTCGTAACCGACGGCGCGACTCACGAGGTTGTCGACTCTGCGCAGGTGCAGTTCCTAGCCCTCACCGATGAGATGATCCGATGGTACGTCGCCACCGGTGAACCGATGGACAAAGCCGGAGCGTATGCCATCCAAGGTCTCGGCGGCCTGCTGGTGGCGCGCGTCGAAGGCTCGCCGCACACGGTCGTCGGACTTCCGGTGCACCGTTTGCCGGAGCTCTTCGCCGCTCACGGGCAGGACTTCTGGAGCAGACTGACTGAGTTTTGAGTTTTGACGCCCTTTGGGTGTCGTAATTTGCCCGCCTCGCCGACGTCTAAGCGCTTTACTCC
>Ga0316198_10000432_pt1 | contig 21916 bp, 16 predicted proteins | sample OudBieAanoxic_MG_FD_204935 | JGI IMG/M metagenome (GOLD analysis project Ga0316198, IMG submission 204935) | Coastal sediment microbial communities from Oude Bieten Haven, Netherlands - site A anoxic | ecosystem: Environmental > Aquatic > Marine > Coastal > Sediment | place: Netherlands...
CCGGATGCAGCGAAGCGTAATCCGGGAATGCACATCATCGCAGGCAGCCCCGGATTTCGTTGCACTCCATCCAGGCTACGTGTTTTTGTTCTCTCGCAAAGGCGCACAGGTCGCAAAGGTAAAACCCGTTATTTTTATTCATTCAAGAATTGTTTTTTCTCTGCATGCTCTGCGCCTCTGCGAGAGTAAATTCTTTAATATACAACAGCCCGGATGCTGCGAAGCTGCATAAAGCTTACCTTGGGTGGCCTCAAGCGAGAATCAGTCTAGCAACATAAAATCTATTAAATACATAGGGATATTGAACAAACCTGAGGCTTTTATACAAGTGTCAATATCATTATTTATCGATCTTAAACGACAGGCAAATCAGCGAAACTTGAGTCAGCTTCGAATACCCCCTTCACGTGCTTTTGGCTGATTGCTGAGCACGAGGATTTCCGAGGGCCCGAGCTGTCGAATCTCGACATACGCGATGCCATCGGGATGACGCTTGATGTTTACTGTCGAGCCGGTGGCGTTTGTGCCGGTGAAGCTCTGCGGATTGGCGGCCGCGCTGTTGAGTACCACCGTGAAGCTACCGGCAGGCGTCAGCGTGGCATCAACCAGCACATCGGCGCCACGCGCCTGGTTGCCGTGTGGATTGAGCACGCACAGCACCTCTTCGTCATCGAGGATGCGCGACCAGGCGATGATTTCACCGCCGCCGTAGATGCCGAACGGATAACCCAGAAAAGCAATCGGCCGTTGATACTGTCGCCCCTGTCGCAACGCCGGGAAGCTGGCTCTGAGCGCATTCATCGCAGCGATGCGCCGGTAGGTCGGGTGCTGTGGCTCGAAGCAATGCTGGCCCGCTGTACCAAAGGGGCCGAAGCCGGGCAGATCCTGATCGAAGCCGGCGGCTGTGTCGGTGAGGCCGGCACGGCCTGATTTTCGCGGATGCTGAGGTCCGAACATGGCTTCGCGCAGGTAGCGGTCCGAGCCTTTCCAGTCGGGCAACCAGTCGCGCTCACCCGGTTCCGGGCCGGCGAGGGCCTGCTCGGTGCCGTAATAAATGCAGGGTATACCCAGCGTGAACAGTTGCAGGGCCACGCCCGCCGCCACCTGGTGTGCTGAAGCCGCTTCACTGGAAAAACGGATTTTCTCCCCGAAGACATGATCGTGATCATCCAGCACGGAAACATGCTTTTCACCCAGTTGCCGGTGCGAGCCCATTTCCGCCTTCCCCGGATCGAAACCGCTGAAGTAGGCATCGGGGTGTTGCAGTCCGCGGGCAACCGCATTCAGTGCCAGACGCATTTCGCCGATATCGAGTGCGGCATTCAGGTTTCTTTTCAGCACGTCGAGGTAACGATCCTGGTTGTAATCGCCACCGGCGATCTCACCGACCAGCAGGAAATCCTGCTTGCCGATGTTGGCGGTGAATTCCTTGATCGCGCCACAGAAATTGCGTGCCTCTTCGGGTGACACATGCTTGAGCGTGTCGATACGGAAGCCATCGCAATCGGTCAGTGCGATCCAGTATTTGTAACACAGCGCAAGGTCGGTCAGCGTGTCTTTGCTGCCGAGATTGAAATCCCTCAGCACCAGGAAGTCGGTACGCTTGTGCTCGGCGTTGGCATCGTTGATATCACCGGCCCCGAGATCACCCGAACCGGCGCGTGTATAGTTCTCGGCATTCTGCAGTTCCCTCGGCCAGACACCACTCTCGTCTGTGTCTATAGACCTGATCGGTTGACCGTTTTCATCCAGCCAGTGACCGAATTTATATTGCTCAGGGTAGGGCTTGTAGGATGGCTGCCAGACATCCTGCGGATATATCCAGTTGGGCCCGGAGTGATTGAAAATAATGTCGAGGATAACGCGAATACCGCGCTGGTGTGCCGCATCGACGAGATCGACCAGGTCCTGTCGATGACCGAAACGGGGATCGACGTCGAGAAAATCCTGTATGCCGTAACCGTGGTAGGTATCCAGGTGCCCGCGTTGTTTGAATACCGGGCTGAGCCAGATGGTGGTCACACCCAGCGACTCGAGATAATCGAGCTTTGAAGACACGCCCTGCAAATTGCCGCCCTGCCAGCGTTCAGCACCGGACTCCGACCAGCGATCCCAGCGCCATGACTCGCCATTTGGCAAGGACGGCCGTGCCGCAGCCGGATTATTACGGTCGAGCAGCGGGCGCGTATGTTCCCGGCCATCACTGAAGCGGTCGACCAGCAGGAAGTACAGAATTTCGTCGCGCCAGTCGACGGGTGAGGCATGGTAAGACTGGCGTCTAGGCAGTTCGACGTCATGGCGTATGCTCACCGGGCGAGCATGTGAAAGAACGTTATTGGTGAATGACATAGTGAATCCCTCCCTGTGTTATTGTTCTCTGACGATGCCAGCCGAAAAGCAGAGCGTGCCAGGTCTTTAAAGATTCATTGCGGCTGAGATGATGAATCAATGCCCTTTAGGAAGCAAACGGTTTTGTGCAATGGCTACATCAGGCGTTGGCTGTCTGGGGACAGTATATTTATTTAATTGCACAATAAAAACAAGCTTACTGTGTAGTACGGATGAGGTACAGCTTATGCCAATTCCATGGTTCACGGGTGAAGTAACGGCAGGATATATGGATGTGTCCTGTAATCCAGCGTCTTTGATTTTACTGGTCCCTGGTACCTCGTCCCTGGCGCCTGTAATTAATCGAGTGACACTGTCAATCGCCTTACAGACCCACACTAATCCCGCCGATGATGCGGTACTCCGGTTCAGTCTGAAATCCGTTAAGGTCTTTAACCACCGGTACACCGACAGACAGTGATGCCACCCAGGCACCTGCGAACTTATAGCGCAGGCCGGGTGACAGGAAGATCAGGTTACCCCCGGTATTCGACTTGCCAGTGCCCGCGACCTCGTCCTTGTCGCGCCATTCGCCATTGAGTTCCAGCATCAAATCGAATGCCGTGTGGCTGTGCGGCTGATCGCCACCGTGTGCATGGCCATGGTCCGGTGCAGGTCTGACACGGAATGAATAGGCGGCGTTGTAAGCAAAGACATCGCCGAGCGTGGTGTTCTGCGCGCCCTCCGTTGACAAGCGGTAGACGAAACTGGCGTCGATGGACGAGCGTTGTTGCAGCCAGGTGAAAGCGAGCCCCGCGAAGGGATCCCAGGAATCGGAGCCCGGCTGCAGTTCGAGCTCAAGCAGTTCGCCCTCGGGCGAGTGTATGTCGCTCTTGCCGGTGGGCATCTTGACGCCGAATACCAGCGCCGAATGCTGCCGTCCGTCGCCGCGCTCGTGCCAGCGGTAGAGCCCGTACAGCGACCCGTCGCCCAGTCCCTCTGAGTCGCCAAGGGATTCGACCTCGATGGGACCACCGCCCGTTCCGTGATGCGCCTCGCGTATGTTCTTGCGACTGACGTAAGGCAGGGTGATGCCCAGTGTCAGGTTCCTGCTCACGCCATAGGCGGCGCCCAGCGACAGACGCGACAGCGAGTCGATGCTGTGCACGTCCTCATCCCTGGCACCCAGATCCAGCAGCGTCGCATCCGAGAAAGGCTCGACATCGAGATACTCGACACGCAACCCGACACTCCAGTCTCCGCGCTCCAGCGGCAGGGCAGTGATCGTAGTCACAGCCCCGGCCGGGCCGCCCAGTACCGACAGGGAAGGATGGTCAGCCGCCACTGGGCCGCCAAGGCCGACGAGTATCGCAGCAGCTGCAATGCGGAGAAGGTGGTTGGTTGTTAACATTTATCCGGACTCCTTAAAATGAGTCCAGTTATCATAAACCCAGCACAATAATTTACAAGCCCAGAGAGATCAGGGTAGCGAGCGAACAGGGGGCACCCATAAGCCGTAACCTGTCGGCAGGGCGATGACAGCACAGTGGGGATCAGGCCTTACGTTTTCCATGAAATTGTAAGGTCTGATAATCCTCTAGCCAGCCTCCTCGCAACCAGTTGTTACACTGGTTGCTCAACAAAGCAGAGGTGACTGACATGACACATTACTGCGGAATTGATTTACATTCAAACAACCACGTTGTGGTTCTGATGACGAAGAGGACAAGCGGGTGTTTGCTAAGCGGATAAACAACGATTTATCACTGACGCTCAAGGCATTGTCGCCCTACCGGGAAAGCCTGCAAGGCATTGCGGTGGAATCCACCTTCAACTGGTACTGGCTGGTCGATGGTTTGCAAGGAAAAGGTGCCGGAGGGATTTTTATTTAACCACTTTTACTAATGGTTATGATTAAATCCCTCCGGCACCTTTTTTACCTCCCTTTTTTAATCCTCTAACACCAAATATTGGCGTTCGCTCAGAACGTGTCTCACTCAAACTCACCCTCAAGAGCGAGCACCGGGGTACCGTCCACAATCACGAAACCCTGAGCGCTATCGCCTTCTGCAACCAGCGGCATAATTCCGCTGTTCGGTTGCAGATCACCCGGATCGATGTTCACATCATAAGTGCACGTACCCCCTCTGATCCGGTCACCGGCCTGTCGAACTGTCAGCTTGAAGGTGACATGTTCGATGCCGATGGGACTCACCTTGACTTCGTCGCCACCCGTGAGCTGACAGCGTGCATAAGGTTCTCCATCGGGGCCGGCCAGCCAGAGTTCAGCATCGGCGGCTGCCGCGCTCTCTTCATCAGTGATGCCAATAACTTCATTGACCGGTGAGGGCAGGTTGATCGCATATCGCTGCGCATTATTTAACAAGGTTCTTGCACCATCACTATTGACGGCATAGCGTGCAATCCCCCGGCCTTTTATGGTGTCTTCTACCGGTGTTTGATCGGCTGCCAGATTGGTATCATCTGCCAGTGTAATGCCCGAGAGCATTAACGCTGGAATGGCCAATAACAATCCATAGAATGTTTTCATCGTAGATCCTCCTCTTATCAAATTGATTTATGCTGCAAAAGCATTTTTGCAGACCCTTGCAATATATATAACGAACGGTCGTCTGAAGCGTTGACGCACAGGATTTGAGATCAATTGATCTGCATCATTTTGTTTGAGGAAAAAGCGGAAATAGAAAATAGAGTTGATCTTCGTCGAGTAGTAATCGGGGTCAGACTCACTGCTGTCCCACATACGCGTCATCCCAGCATGATTTTAGTAGGGTGGGCTCCGCCCACCAGCTCAGACGCATAAACACCGGGAAAACGGTGGGCAAAGCCCACCCTACAAGACCTTCGTTGTCGTCATCCCTCACGAGGAAAAGGTGCCGGAGGGATTTTATTTAACCACTACAACTATTGGTAATGATTAAATCCCTGCGGCAAGTAATCGGGGTCAGACTGACATTTCTCGAGCAAGTAATCGGGGTCAGACTGACATTTCTCGAGGAAAAGGTGCCGCAGGGATTTTATTTAACCACTTTAACTATTGGTAATGATTAAATCCCTGCGGCACCTTTTTCGCACACCCAGCCAGTACCGGCGCATGTTTCAGCCTGTAACAAATGCAAAAGAACTTGCCGCTGCGAGTCTTATCCGTTAACTCAACCCGGCATGGTTGGGAAGCCGGTTAACGAGCCGCGTTCTTCGCGGTCACGTTCATACAGCGGTGGTGATTGCATGTAGAGCGCGACGAGTTGGGCAAGGGAATCCAGCGCGTTCCAGTGGATGCGCTCCCAGCCATGGGACCCGTCGACGCCGAAGGTCGCCAGCGCGGTGCGCAGGTCGTTACCGGCTTCCACCGCGGCCGCGCTGTCGCAGCGGTAAAAGCGAAAGATATCCCGCTGGTGTGGAATTTCGAACTCCTGGCATAATTGCAGGATGCGGTGCGTGAGGTGGTAGTCGAACGGGCCGCTCATGTCCGCCATGCATACCGTGACACCATACTCCCTGGAATTCTGTCCCGGCGCCGTGGTGCCATTGTCCAGCGTCAGCATCTCTGAAATATCACCGTGCAAAATCGCCGATGCGCCGGAGCCCACTTCCTCGGATATCGTGAACAGGGGGTGGCAATCCACCGGCAGTTCGACGCCGGCATCGATTACCGCCTTCATCGCGCCGAGCAGCACAGCCACGCCTGCCTTGTCGTCCAGGTGGCGCGAGACAATGAAGCCGTTTTCCATCACATCCGGTTGCGGGTCAATAGCGATAAAGTCACCGATATGGATACCGAGACGCAGCAGATCCCGCAGTTCGTGGGATCTCTCGTCGACACGCATTTCAATGTTGTCCCAGCTGGAAGGCTGCTTGTCGACTTCGGCAGCAAAGGTATGGCCGGAAGCCTTCAGCGGTAACAGGGTGCCACGGTAACTACCCAGATCAGCGAACAGGGTCACGCGTGCACCTTCGGCGAAACGTGCGTTCCAGTGACCAACCGGCACGACCTCGAGACGGCCGTTGGGCTTCAGTGCCTTGACCATCGCGCCCAGGGTATCCAGGTGAGCGACAACAGCGCGGTCGGGGCTGCTCTGCTTGCCTTTCAGGGTTGCACGGATCGCGCCGCGCCGGGTGAGTTCGAAATCCACCCCGAGCTGATCGAGCTGATGGCACATGAAGTGAACAACCCGGTCGGTATAACCGCTCGGACTTGGTATACGCAGCAGTTTGACCAGTATTTTCACCACGTAGTTCTGGTCTATCGCCAGCTTCTGCATGCTCTTTCCTTATTCGTTGACGCGCACCGCGGTTTGCGGGAACAGCAGGTCGATAAAGCGTTCCGCGGTGGGCTGGGGTTCGTGGTTGGCCAGACCTGGCCGTTCATTAGCTTCTATAATAGCGTATTCAGGCTGATCCACGGCCGGTACGATAAAATCGAGACCGGTCACCGGGATATCGATGGCCTGCGCAGCATCGATGGCCGCCTGGCGCAGGGTCGGATGCAGCCTGTCGGTGACATCGTGAATGGTGCCACCCGTGTGCAGGTTAGCCGCCTTGCGCACCACCAGCCGTTGATTCTCGTCCAGTACACTGTCGAGCGAGTAGCCGGCCTGACTGACACAGCGTTCGGTTTCCTGGTCGAGCGGGATCATGCTCTCGCCATCGGTGGCGGCGGCGCGCCGGCGGCTTTGTTTTTCGATCAGCGTCTTCACGGAATCTTTCTGATTACCGATGATATGAGCGGGCTTGCGCACGGCCGCGGCAACCACCTCGTTGCCGATCACGATGATGCGCAGATCATCACCTTTGACGTATTTCTCGAGGATAACGACATCACAGAGCTTGCGGGCCTCGTCGATCGCTTCACGCAGCCCGTCCGCATCGCGGACGTCGACGCTGATGCCTGCACCCTGTTCGCCGCGCGCAGGCTTGACCACGACAGCCTTGTGTTGTGCAAGGAAATCCAGCGCCAGCTGTTCGTTTTCGACCTTGATCTGGGCAGGCACGCGCAGGCCGGCCTGTCTGAGTACGCGATGGGTTGTCGCCTTGTCGTCGCAGCGGCTCATTGCGACTGCCGTGGTCAGTTCGCTGAGTGATTCGCGGCAGACGATGCTGCGGCCGCCAAAGCTCAGTTCGAAATAACCGCCTTCAGGATCGAGCACCTCGATATAGATACCGCGCCGCTGGGCTTCGCGAATAATGATACGCGCATAGGGATTGAGCTTCTCGCCGACATCGCTGCCCATGAACAGTGGTTCGTTCCACGGATTCTTGTGCTTCAGTGCGAACACCGGCACGCGTTCGAAACCAAGCTTCTCGTACAGGCGTATCGCCTGCGTGTTGTCGTGCATCACCGACAGGTCCATATAGGCGCGGCCACGCGCCTGGTAATGTTCGGCGAGATGCCGTACCAGCGCCTGGCCGATGCCCGGCACACTGGCCTGCGGATCCACCGCCAGTGCCCACAGGCTGGTGCCGCGCTCGGGATCACCGAATGCACTCTTGTGATCCACGCCCATCACGGTGCCGATAATCTTGCCGTTCTCGTTATCCTCCGCGATCAGGTAGGTCAGCAGACGCGAGGCACGGTGTCCCACGAGAAAGTCGGTATCCGGCGGCACCATATGACGACGAATGTAGAGGTTATGCACGGCCTCGGCATCTGCCCGGCTGTTCATCAGGCGTATAGTGAATCCGCGGGCACGCAGGTGTGCCGGGCGATAGCGATCCAGCCACAGCCGGAACGTATGCGACGGGTCGAGAAAGACCTCCTGCGGCGCCAGCGAGACGGCGACGTGGGGTTCGGACACGTACAGCACGATGTCGCGGCGGTTGGTCTCCTCGTCGCAAAGCGATGTGACCAGTTCCTTCGGATCTTCAAAGGTCTGGGCGAACAGCAGGCGTCCCCAACCGCAATCGGCCACGGCATTCTTCTGTACCTTGGGATCCCGGTGCGACTTTAGCTGCAGGTTGACGCTGGGCGAATGACGACGCTCCAGGCGCATGCGCAGGCGTTCTTTGGTATTCATGCCTTCACCTCTCGCTGTTTTATATGTCATGTTGTTGCAGCCAGTATTCGAGCAGCGTGATCTGCCATAGCTTGGATCCCCGTAAAGGTGTGATGTGCGCGCCCGGGTCCTCGAGCAACTGGTCGACGTAGCTGCGCTGAAACAACGGGCGCTCCCTTGCCTGTTTGCTGTCAACGATACCGCGAACGAAATCGAGGTATTCGCCCTGAATGTATTTCAACGCCGGCACCGGGAAGTAACCCTTGGGGCGGTCGATAACCTCGGCGGGTATCACGCTGCGTGCAGCCTCCTTGAGCACGCCTTTGCCTTCCCCGGCCAGTTTGTAGGTGGCCGGAATACGCGCGGCCAGTTCGACCAGTTCGTGATCGAGAAACGGTACCCGGGCCTCGAGGCCCCAGGCCATGGTCATGTTATCGACGCGCTTGACCGGGTCGTCGACCAGCATGATGGTGGTATCGAGGCGCAGCGCACGATCGATACCCTGCCTGGCGCCGGGCATCGCAAAGTGGCGCTGCACAAACTCGCGGCTGTAGTCATCCCCCAGCAGATCCGGGTGTATCACCTGTTTGTACTCGGCATGATCACGGTCAAAAAACACGCTGGCATAGCTGGCGAGCGGATCTTCCGCGTCGACCAGCGGCGGATACCAGTGATAGCCGCCGAACACTTCGTCGGCACCCTGGCCGCTTTGCACAACCTTGACGTGTTTTGCTACTTCCTGTGACAGCAGATAGAACCCGATCACGTCGTGGCTGACCATCGGTTCACTCATCGCGTTGACGCAATGTTGCAGCGCAGGCAGCAGACGCGCGGAGTCGACGAAGATCTTGTGATGATCGGTATTGAAGTGCCGGGCGATGATATCCGAATATTCGAATTCATCGCCTTTCTCGCCGCCGGCTTCCTCGAACCCGACCGAGAACGTGCTCAGGCCTTGCTGGCCCTGTTCGGCGAGCAGGCCGACGATCAGGCTCGAATCCAGTCCGCCCGATAACAGCACACCAACCGGCACGTCGGCAACCAGGCGGCGCTCCACGGCTTTGCGCAACGCATCGAGCGTGCGCTCCTGCCAGTCTTCGTAGCTCAGCTCGGCTTCTTCACGCGTAGTTTCGAAACGCAGCGCCCAGTAGCGACGGTCCTGGCTGCGCCCGTCGGCTTCGATCGTGCGTATCGTCGCCGGTGGCAACTTGCGCACGCCGTTGAGCAGGGTATAGGGCGCCGGGACAACCGCATGAAAACTCATGTAGTGATGCAGCGCGACCGGGTCGATCGACTTATCGATACCGCCGGCTGCCAGCAAGGACGGCAAGGTGGATGCAAAGCGCAAGCCGTTATCGTTTTCCGCCAGGTAGAGCGGCTTGATACCGAGCCGGTCGCGGCCGAGGATCAGGCGGCCGCTGTCACGTTCCCAGATCGCAAACGCAAACATGCCGTGAAAACGATCGACACAGGCCGTACCCCAGGCATGATAACTTTTCAGGATAACTTCCGTGTCGCCTTCAGAGAAGAAACGATAACCGAGCGCGCGTAATTCAGCGCGCAATTCACGGTAGTTGTAGATACAGCCATTGAATACGATGCCCAGACCCAGTTCGTTGTCGACCATGGGTTGCTGCGCATGTTCGCTGAGATCGATGATTTTAAGTCGACGATGTGCGACCGCGATATGTTTCATCTGGAACACGCCGCCGGCATCCGGGCCACGCGGCTCCAGCACGGCATTCATGGCCTGCAATTGTTCGATGTCAGGTAGCGATCCATCGAAGCGGATTTCTCCGCAAATTCCACACATGGAGGCCTCCGTGGGCGCTGGCAAATTCAGACGCAGTGCGTCTTTAAATGCTTAACAATGCTAACGTATCGAGAAAATTATTTCAGCGGAATCTGCTACTTATTCAGCGGCAAATCAATGATTTCAATCATTCGATATGTTTCTATAGAGATAATCTATTGCTTTAAAACACAGCTGCACCAACATGGCACATGAGCATTAATGAAATGCACAAAAGTAGTGAAACAATTGTTAGGGAAACTCTGATTAATTCAGAGTTTCCGCAGCACAGGGATGTGCTGCCATTTTCAATAACTGATAAGTCATTTAAATGAAGAAAAAGGGGAAATCACATTTTCCCTTTTTCGTGCTCTGATAATTCATGGACGAATTAATCAGAGCTTCCTCAGATACACACGTGCAAGCGCTATCACAATACCAAGGAAGGCCATACATTAAATATGTATGGCCTGATCCTGTTGTGTTCTATCTGGCTTCAGGTTTCATCAGTTCGTTATCGCCTGCCTCAGTCTGTTCACTGCCGGCGTTTCCTGGCTGTGCCGACCTTGCAGCAGATGGCACCTGCTCAGCGTCACCGGCAACAGCACTGTCGCCCTCGTCGTTTTCCGCAGCACCCGCTTGCAGGGCACCAAGCAGGCTGGTGTTCTGCACATCCAGCCGGCCTTTTAGCTCGGTCAGTACTTCATGGAGGATATCCATTTCTTCTATGACGACGCTGAGTTGTTCGCTGGCTTTGGCGGTCTCGGCCTGTGCCTGTTGCATGGCCTCACGGATAGCCTGCTGTTCAGCCTGCAAGCTGGCCAGTTGCTCATTCGTTGTATTCAGCTCGGCACTTTTCGCAGCCAGCTGATCCTGCGCCTTTTGGAGTTCAGCGCTGAGGGGATTTTCCGCTGGCGCGGCAGGCGCATTCCGGTATTGAGGATACGGCGGGTAGTAAGGACGATAATAGTCATAATAACCTGGCGGGGGCGGGGGCTCATGCCATCGTGGCGGTTGCCAGTATGGCGCATACCCGGTCCCGGGCGAAGCTGCCTGCTCAGCCGGGGCGGCAGGCGTGCCCGGCGTTGTTTCCTGAGCCCAGGCACTTTCGGCTGCGATACCGAACAGCGCGGCTGCAACAAGCAGGTTATGTGATGACAATTTATTCATGACATGCTCCAAATTGATTAATAGGGCCAGCGTCCGGGGAGTTTACCCGAACAGGCATTGGGCTGAGAGTAAAAACTCTACTGTATTTTTGCTCTAACCCCAACAATCAGATCAAAATGGTCAGCGTCGATTGATTCCCGATTACTATGATGTTTACGAAGTTTCAAACGACTCTGATCCTTTTTGTACGCTTCGGCTCTGTCACGACAGCTCTATGCCATCCCTGCATAGGCGAAAGCGCAGTTGCGGCTTCAGCCGCGAATGCTTTCCAGCTACAGCATTCCCGCAACCCTGGTTTGACCCACTGCTGTCCCACATAATTCTTACCTATATGTTTTTAACACTGCAATAACAGGGGTCAAATGATTTTAAGCTGCAAATGGACATGAAAATCCAGAATAAAAAATATGTCATACCCGCGGACAAATTTACCTGGAGTAAATTTGAACGCACGGCTAATTCGACTGGATCGAATTAGAACAGTCAAAGGCTGGCCCGTAGGGCAAATTACAGGATGTAATTTGTAACTGCGGCCCGCAGGGTGAAAGGCAGGACGCCTGCAATAACCGGGTATCCAGCAAGTTATTGAAAGCTATATACCCCAAAAGTCGCTGGATTCCGGCTTTCGCGCACTGCTGTCCAGAATAATTTCGTCATGCCTGCGGAGGCAGGCATCCAGCGTCTTAAGTCACTGGATTCCGGCTAACAACATGCCGGAATGACGGTAGTGGACGTATTACCTGAATTCAAGTCCGATTATTTGAACCATGAGAAAAGCCACTTATTACGGCAGCATACGTCGATTTGGCGACTATTATTCCGGACAGCTGTGCGCTTTCGCGGGAATGACGACTATGTGGGACAGCAGTGCGATTCCCCCCTTTTTCTTCATTTTCAATGACTTATTAGTCATTGAAAATGGCAGCACATCATTGTGCTGCGGAAACTCTGAATTAATCAGAGTTTCCTTAGAAATTAGTTGTATCTGACCTCATCTGTATTACAGTATTCGTCCGTCACCTTTTTATAAATTAATCATGTTCGATGAAGATAACTGGCAAGCTGCGCTGGCAAACGGATTTGAGCTGCAAAGTTCAGGGACTACAGGCGAGCCTAAACGCATCTTTCAGACACCGGCGAAGTTACTGGCAGCAAACAAGTTTGCTGTCGCCGCACAGAACATCACACCACAAAGCCGGATATTGACTGTCTGCCGTATGACACATGCCGGTGGGCTGCTCGCGCAAACACTGCCGGCTTGGAGTGTGCATGCCCATGTCGAGATAAAGCCGTTTAACGCCTTTACTTTCTGGCGGGATATAAAAGGATACACGCACACCCATCTCACACCGATGCATTGCAAGTTGTTGATGAAGACCAAAAATTTCAGTACTCAGGAACTGGGTGGTGTGTTTGTTGCCTGTGGTAGTGACAATGTTACATTTGAAATCATCGAGGCATTTGTCGAACGTGGTGCCGTGTTTATGTGTAACTGGGGCATGACTGAAATCGGTCCTGTCACTATCAACACTGTTTTTGACACACTGGATAAAGTTAAACAGTATCGCGAACTGGCTGTCGCTGATGGCACGTTACTGGGCGACCGGTATTATTGTGAATACAAAATTATTGATGATGAGCTCTGGGTACGAGGTGATGCGTGTGTTTATGAAGGCTGGTTCAATACGCATGATCTGGTTGCGCTCAATGAGCAGGGTGCCATGTATCATCTGGGGCGGCGTCAATAATCACGGGGCAGAGTGGATTGAATCCAATCACTGCAACGATAGAATCCACCGGGTCGGACCTAAGCATGTAAAAGGACTCAGAGAGCAATTTTTTATATATAAGAAGATTGGAATATTAGAGTTAATTTCTATCTGATCGTGATTATTCTCTCTGATCCTGATTATAGAAATTGTTATGATAGTGCTCATAACAAACGTACCAAATAAAAGATTCAATTCGTACTGATCTTGCGTTATCTTCTATTAGCGAGCGAGCAAACAACAGTAATAGTAGGGAGCGAATATGGCACCGACAGAATCCAAAGATGATCATGGCATCCGGGTTTTTAATCCGCTATCCAGGCGAGGCGTCCACGCTGTTTCTTACAATTCAACCCGCTATGGCATCGAGATGCTTGGTAATTTTGACACCGAAGCGAATTACGCCAACCCACGCGGTGTGTCTTCACGTGCCCACGGTATGTTTGCTGCGGCCGTTTTTATGAAACATGCCGGGATCAGCACTGCAAAGCTCAACTTTCATCGCCATGATTCAGAAACAAGAAAAAAAATGCCCGGGAAGGCACGTCAATTTTTCAGAATTTGAACAAAAGGTGCTGGAAATCGTCGAAAGTGCGTAATGTAAGAAGTAGATTAATAAACAGGGTCAGAGAACAATTGCTTCCAGGATTAGAGAACATTGATGTATGACCCTGGTTACTGTGTTTAATCAATCCAACCCCTTTATATGAAAGAATTATGTGAGCGGCGGAAAAATAGACTATATTTAACATAAGGGTACATACAATGAATAATAATAAGCGAAGCAGTATCCGCAAACCACTTGGTCTCGACATCGATGTATACCGTTTCGACGAACATCTTGGACTTACCCGGACCAGAAATATCAGCCTCGACGGCGCCTTCATCAAAAGTTGCACAACAGAACTTTGCTCGAATGATATCCTGGAACTGCATATTCATGTGCACGATGATGAAAGAAACCCCCTGCGTTTAAAAGCCACGGTTGTCCGATCATCCAGTGCGGGCGTTGGTGTTCAGTTCGATTATGGTGATATGGAATACAGACGGCTGCTGAATATAATCTCCACCTACGCAGCTGATGGTCATATGCTGAAGATACCCGGTTTCTGGTATGTGAGTAGCTCAGTCAATTAGTGCTGAACAACAAAAGGTGCGAAATAATCGGACCGTACCTCTATTAAGCGTTTTCACCCTGGCCCCAATTATTTAACATAAGCCGTTAATCGTGCCGTCCCCCGGGTATCAACACTCTTCAAATGATGTGTTACCGTCGTAATCATGTCGAATCATTCAATTAAAGCCGTATAAGTCGCCGCCTGGTTGTTTGGTAAGCCCATTCGAGTTTATCTCTGGATGCCTCCGGCCGGGGGGCGACGACTTATGATTTTCAGTGTGAAATGTCCCTTAATCGCGATAATTGTGATAAACATCAGCATAAAGCTTAATATGAGACCATGAAGGCGAAGATGAAAATTGGTCTGGCACTGGGAAGTGGTTCGTCCCGTGGATGGTCACACATAGGTATTATCAAAGAGCTGTCAACGCTCGGTATCCGGCCGGATATCGTTTGCGGCACTTCGGTTGGCGCGATGGTTGGTGCGGCGTATGCAACAGGCAACATCGAAAAGCTTGAATCATGGGCCTGCTCGGTAACAAAGTTCGACGTGGCCAGATTTTTCGATATCAATGCCGCGTTCACGGGCTTTGTACATACAGAAAGGTTTCATAAATTCCTGAATGAAAATATAGCCTGTGATGAAGACTTGATCGAAGCTCTTCCCAAAGTCTACGCTGCCATTGCAACTGATCTCGATACGGGCAGGGAAGTCTGGTTACAGGAAGGATCCGTGATACAGGCAGTATGGTCATCGATGGCGTTGCCCGGTCTTTTTCCGGCTATCAGGTACAACAACCGGTGGCTGGTTGATGGCGGACTGGTCAACCCGGTACCGGTTTCCGTTTGCCGCGCACTCGGTGCTGATATTGTTATTGCAGTCAATTTAAACGGTGATATCGTCGGCAAACGCCTGAATAAAGCTATGGCGAAAAACGGAAATACCGTTAGCAGAAAATTATCAGAACTGGTAAAAGAGTATACAAGCCTGTCCCTGTTCGAATCTGCCAACCCAGAACAGCCGCCCGGCTTGCTGGATGCGATAGCAGCCTCCGTCAACATCACGCAGGACAGAATAACCAGAAGCCGCCTGGCTGGCGAACCTCCAGACATCGTATTTTCGCCAAAATTATCAAATATCGGTCTTTTAGAATTGTATCGCGCCGAAGAAGCGATAGAAGAAGGCCATAAATGTGTGCAAAGAACGGCTCACGAGATCGAGTACGTACTCGGAAGAACTAAACGATTTAAGGACTCGGAGTGATTTGATTTTGCACAAAGGGTTGGTCTAAATTGGATAAACGGGCTCCTCGCTCTGATATTTATCACTGGATTGAGTGATCAAAGGGATCAGAGATTGAAGGGTTCTGAGGTTCCCTTTTTACTTTCATCCATGTCGGATCTCTCCAGTAGATATGATCGATGCCTGCCTGGATCTAATATGATAGTTCGGCAAATGCTGCAAAGGGATGCTAAAACAAAAACGGGTGCCGATAGTTTGTATGGGCACCCGTTCAATGGTTTTTGATCATTTATTTTGCGGTTTTAGTTAATCGTCCAGTTTGTTTGCGGATTTGCGTGAACGCGCAAGCGATATGACAGTTACTATTACAACCAGCGCTATCACCGCAGCCGAAATAGTGAAAGCATCAATTATCATCTTTTTACCTCATGTTACCTTCTATAGTTAATTATTATATAAGACATATCTAATATAATATAATTCAACGCATTCAATTGTTAATTTTGTGTTAAATGATTGCGGTGTCTTTGATATTATCTTATAAAACAACATGATAGAGGTTCTTTGCTGGTTCGTGAACGATTATCATTGCACTGCTTATTATGCGGAAAATGGGGGCTGATTAATTTAGCGAAGGGTAGACTTCTCGAAATTTCTACATATGAAATTGGATAAAAATAATCCCTCAATCCGCTTCTCCCGGTCTCTTTGCTGGAACCGCTGGCACGATTGAACCTGGTACACAAGCCTGTGTCGAGATGGACGTAATCTCGCTGTGACAAAGGGAGCTAAGGGGGGGCAGACCTTACGATTCACATAGAAGGCAGGACCTGACCCCGGCGCTTGCGTTGAGCTCAAATTTCTTTAAAGCCAATCTTTAAGCTCATATGTTATTGATACTTATGTTGTTTTCTATAAAAGCTGAACATGGTCTTGAATCATTACCTGCACGCATACAAAGCTGAATTAATTGTTAATTAACTATGTTTAACATTTTAAAATAGATCTTTTGCTTTTTTTCAGGATAATGGAAGACATAATTGTTTAATGTATGGATCTGTAAAGGGAACCCTTTAAGCAATGTAAATGAGACAAAATAACACTTTAGAATGTGGTGAATGCTAACAGAACACTAATATTTGCCGTTGTTGTAAACCTGACCTGTCTGTGCTTTTGCGGGCAAGTCATGGCGTATCAGCGTAGCAATGAAGCGCAACTGCACAGTGACTACGATATTGATAGCGCTTCTCTCGCCAGCTTGTACCCACATCCTGCTGACTATCTCTGGCTAAACGAACAGCAACTTAAAGAACAAGCAAGCTATGCGCTGGAATTTATTGCCGATTCAGCCAACCACGGATTAAATCCCAACGATTATCATTTCGACTTATTACAGCAACTTGATCCCTCGCTGAATGAATCTGAAGCGCGCCTGTTCGACCGTATATTAAGCGATGGCCTGTTAAAATTAATACACGATATATCGGTAGGAAGACTGGATCCTAATGTAGTTGATCCTGAATGGGCTATTCCTCGTGCATCATTCAATGCCATTGCCTTTCTGCAACATGCGTTGTCAACAGATGATTTTAAAGCCAGCCTGAGTTCACTCATTCCGGTTGCACAACAATACCTGCAGTTAAAAGCAGCTGCAGAACGTTACCAAAATTATGTTGAGCTCGGTGACTGGCGCAAAATACCTGCAACACACGCGCTGCGTACAGGCGATGAGCATACAAATATATCCGCTATTCGCGACAGGCTGTCTTTTGAGTATGATGGCATTGACCAGGTCCGGCCCAGTAAACGTGATTATTACGACAAGGAACTGGAACAGGTTATCAAGCAGTTCCAGCGACGCCATAGCTTGATCGCTGACGGCATTATTGGCCCCGCAACCATTCGTGAAATGAATGTATCGGCGGCAGACCGTTTGCAACAAATAAACATCAACCTGGAGCGGCTACGCTGGTTACCCAATGACCTCGGTGATCGTTATATTGTGGTGAATCTGGCCAACTATCGCTTGACCGCCATAGAAGATGATGAGGTAAAACTGGACATGCGTGTGATCGTTGGTAAAACAAAACGTTCAACACCGAGCTTTAGCAGTCAGATGACTCATATTGTGCTCAATCCTAAATGGTATGTGCCGAATAAACTGGCTCGGATGGATTTACTGCCCAAGCAACAGGCCAACCCCGGTTATTTTGAGCGCTATAATTTCCGTGTTTTTAATTATGAAGATGGCAATAAAACCGAGATCAGTCCCGACTCCGTTGACTGGAAGGCTCTGTCTAAACAGCACTTTCCTTATTCACTGGTGCAGGATGCTGGTAATAAAAATGCCTTAGGCCAGATGAAATTTATCCTGCCTAATCCCTGGAAAATATATTTACATGACACACCGTCGAAAAGCCTGTTTAATCAAAGCCGGCGAAATTTCAGCTCTGGCTGCATTCGGGTGGAAGACCCGATTGCGCTGGCTGACTTCAGTCTGAGCAGAAACAGCATGCAGCCGCCGCTACTCGACCTTATCAGCAGCAATGAAAACTACAGCGCAGCGCTTGAACAGCCATTAACTGTTTATGCTATTTATGCGACTGTCTGGCTGCATGCAAATGAGGTTATGTTTTCACCCGACAGCTATCAACGTGATCAAAGAATGGCTGAATATCTTTAACAGTTGCATATATGGGTCGGCCCAAAATAACTTATTGAATAATCTAAACAATCGCTTAATATAATGTCGCTCAGGATGCTTAAAAACCTCATTCTACTGGCGAAAACACCGCTTGAAGGAAAAAGCATCAATCCACGCGCCAATCGCTAATTTCTTCCCGGCCACTTAAATAATTAAAGTGGTCGGTCCCACTGCTGCCCCACATATACGTCATTCCCGCGAAAGCGGGACTAAATCTGCTGGAGCAGATTTGAACAGCCTACGGCTGGCCCGAAGGGCAGAATACACGGATGTATTCTGTAATCCAGTGACTTTTGGTGCATACACTATTCAACAACTTGCTGGATACCCGCGTTACTACGTCCATCCATGGACTCCGCCCTTTGGGCCATCCTTCGGATGTTCAAATCGTTCCAGACGATTTAGTCGCGGGTATGACATATTTCTTATCCTGGATTTTCATGTCCATTTGCAGCTTGCAATCATTCGAATCCTATTATTGCAGTGCTAAAAACATATAGGTAAGAATTATGTGGGACAGCAGTTGGGTCGACCCAACCTAAATTCAGAAATCATTCATGAAAATTAAAAATAATGGGTGCTATTTCAGCTCAGGATGCTGTTTTTCACCTTGAAATATAATGTAAAAGCAAAGACTGAATAATGGTAGATATTGAGATCGCGATTTCGATATTAAAATTGATGCTTTAAGAAATTCTACAGGTATGTTTTCATCTCACAATTGGTTGCACTGGTCCGAGCAGGTAATGAATAGAGGTTCAGGTCTTTCATGTTTATTCATCAGGCTTACGCATAATGAAAGACCTGAACCTGTATATATTCAGCGATTTTTAATCGAGGACCTTCAACTCTACACGGCGGTTTTTCGCACGACCATCACGGGTACTGTTATCAGCGATTGGCTGTGTTTCACCATAGCCTTTTACTTCCATGCGGTTTGCTGCTACACCCTGTGCAATCAAGTAATCACGAACGCTGTTGGCACGCTTTTCGGAGAGGGACAAATTGTAAGAGGCCTCACCCATGCTGTCGGTATGTGCCTGAATTTCGATTCGTAGCTGATCATATTCGTTCATAGCGTTAACAACCTTGTCAAGTGACTCACTTGAACCGGCCGTCAGCTCACTGGAATTAGATTCGAACTGAACGTCCTCCAATACTACACTAACGATGGTGCAGCCATCTGCATCGACTGGCTTGTCGCTGGGTGAATCAGGGCACTTGTCCATATCATCTGTGACACCGTCACCGTCACTGTCGGCAGGTACCGCAGCGACTACCGGCACTACAGCAGGCTTGGGCTTGATCGGTTTACCATCACAGCCTTCAATCGCTTCTTCAGGTGTCCAGTTGATCGAGCGCACACACTCACCGGTAGTGGCACTGCGTACGATGTTTCCGTTGACATCTGTCCAGTAAGGGCCATTACTTGAAATTGCATTGCAAGAGAAAGTCGCAAGTGCGGCTATTGATAAAATCTTTAATTTCATTAGCTTATCCTCAAAAATTAAAATTAGAACTGCTTTTTCGGTTTCAGTACAGATAATAAAGAAGCGTACATTAACATGTCATCATTCATTATTGCGCAGTCAATTGTTAACAATGGTTACAATCAGCGGCATATTCTACAGAAAAAAGTGATCGGGGAAGAGTGAGCGGGTCAGGCCTTACATTTGAAATATTTGGGGCCGAATATTTGGGGCCAGAGCACAGTTATCGCTAATATTAAAAATTGTAATTTGACCGCAACCAATTTGAAAAAAGTAATCCTCACGTCCGCTCTATAATCCCTTTTTAGAACCGCATGCGCAGGATGCATTGAGTGAACCTGGCAGGCAAGCCTGTGGCGATATCGGCGTTGCCCCCCTGCGACTGCTAATCTGACCTGCTCGTTCATCAGAATGACCCGGGATGTCAACCAGGCTATATACTCATGCGTTATACATTATAAAGCCTCTGCGGACATTGGATCCAAGGTAATTGATGGGTTGGTTTGCGCAAGGCAGTGGGACTGCAGCGCGGCAGAGAATTCAAAAACAATGTGTAAAGGTGCACATGATGAATGTCAATAAACGAAACAGCATCAGAAAACAGCTTAAGCTCTACGTAGATATATACAGTTTCGACAAATACCTGGGGCTCCACCAGACACGGGACATGAACCTTGATGGCGCCTTCATCGATAATAGCGCCAGGAAGCTTAATCCAGGTGACTTGCTCGAACTGCATTTTCACGTTCAAGATGGCGAACTAAACCACCTGCGTCTGAAGGCCACGGTTACCCGATCGTCAGATGAGGGCGTTGGAGTTGTGTTCGATTATGGTGTTCAGGAATACAGACAGCTGCTGAATACAATCTCTACATTCGCAAGCGATGGTCATATACGCAGGATACCCGGCTTCTGGTACATGGATAGTTCAGTGAACTAGCCGGCTCAGGAAAAAGGAGTCGGTAAATAAGTGTACGTGGGACAGTAATGGGATCTCTTTATTCCTGATTTCGGTCCTCTTTTTCTTTCGTACTCTCTACGTTTATCTCGGGTTGACATTCGTCGTCCGGCTGGGGTCTAGCCCGCCGCATTGTCAACCTCTCCGTGTTTTCGGAGTCGCTATCGACGAACATGCACTTGAAGGTTAACTCATCCTCATTCTTCCTCTCTAACAAACACTCGCGCAATGCTTCGAGCAAATCAATCCTGAATTTCAGCGTTTCATCACCCAGATTCAGGATTTCAAATACGACAGAGTCGTTACCTGGCGGGGGGAGATCAAGTTGCATCGTTACTCTCCATGGTGGTGTACTCGTATTATCCCTTTGAACGCAGAAGGACGCGTCGATGTAATCACCCAGAATTGCAGGCTCATACTCACCCGTCCACCGGCCTGGTTTCAGTATCTCTTCGGCGACAAGCGGGGTAGTAAGAGAACTCAAGATAACGAATGCTAGTAGAGCTACGAGCCTTAAACGAGGGGTAGCTGGTCGCGCAAATGACAGTTGGCAATGGCTCATTACGGTGTTTTACCTCCAGTTAGCGCTCCTGGGCACGTTCGAGCATCTGCAAGGACTCTTGCATTGTGGGCCGATCACGGAGGCTCGCATATTCATATGGGAAAAGAACTACGTGTATGTCGAGTGGTGAGCACTCATCTGGGTCGCCTTTATAGGGAAAATCAGCTAGTACGACTGCGAAGCGATCATTGTTAGGAAGGCGCGTGTTATCGATGGTAGGAAAGTTGAAGTAATCCAGCGTGAATGTCCGCTCGACAGTACTTGCGCCATTGGAGTCGCAGCCGGACATATCTTCAAATATATCGTCAAAATGACACACGCCGATTGTGACTTTAATCGATGTTCGTTCTGGTCTAGGGTCGGAAAAAACCGCAGTAATGTAGCGCTTTTCTGCGCCTGGTGTCTCGAGAGCGATGCTGCCTGTGTCCAGAAGTAAATCCTTTAGCTCTTCCATGGAGGTTAACTCGCTATCCTCGTTTTCCGGACATATCTTGAGGAGTTCTCCATCGTCATCGACGAATGTCTGATTTTCATTGCGGCAGAGCTTAAGGTCAGGGTACTCGTCGTGGGGCCACTTATATTCGATCTTGTCGTCACAAAGTTTCTTTCCGTCACCTCTGAGTGGAACCCGAAACTGAACCTCGGCGCCGCGCTGTGCCAGGAACGATAACTGCGCGATGGAAACGCGTTGCGCTAAAGAACGAAGCCTGCCATTCAATTTGAGCGCTGCAGGACCGTCGGCGGGTTCGGAATCCATATGCCGGCGCAG
>Ga0316198_10000433_pt1 | contig 21879 bp, 12 predicted proteins | sample OudBieAanoxic_MG_FD_204935 | JGI IMG/M metagenome (GOLD analysis project Ga0316198, IMG submission 204935) | Coastal sediment microbial communities from Oude Bieten Haven, Netherlands - site A anoxic | ecosystem: Environmental > Aquatic > Marine > Coastal > Sediment | place: Netherlands...
CTTCGGAAACGGGACGACTTCAAAACGCTCTTCAGTTCACAGATGGGCAATCCGTGAGAATACGAATAGAATTATATCGTTGATGCGAGGCAGATTACGCCGCTCCGACTCGGCGCCATTCCAGGGTCGCCTCCGGGGGATCGCGCCAAAGCTCGGGCTCCTGTTGGGCACCGTACTGGCTCTGCTCGCGGCGGGGGAATTGGCAGTTCGATTGCTGACCGAGATCGGTCCGCTGTTGATTGTCCGTGACCCGCTTGTCGGCAAGCGTTACGTCCGAAATCACGATAATCGGGTCTTCGTTTCGGAATCGGGGGAAACAATCCGGCTGCGGTTCAACCGCGGAGGATTCCGGGGACCGGATCTTCCCTACGAAAAGGCGAAGACGGTTCGTCGGGTCGCGGTGATAGGTGACTCGATGACGGTTCTGGTGGCGACCGAAGAGGAGAAGACCTGGGTTGCCGGACTCGAACGGCTTCTCAACCAAGAATCTGCCGATAAATTGTGGGAGGTCATGAATTTCGGTGTCTCGAGCGCGAGCACGGGGCAGGAGCTGGTCCTCTACCAGGAAGTTGTTTCGAAGTATCAACCAGACATCATCATCCTCGCCCTTTTTGTCGGTAACGATGTGACCGACAACAGCCGCCTCCTGACCCGGGCTCCTCGGATATACTTCGACCTCGCTCCAGATGGAGGAGTCCGGCGTCTGCCGTACTCTGCGCTTGAAGGCCGTCCTTCCGCGTGGCTGAATCAGCACAGCCGACTATACGTCTGGTACAGGACTGTCAGCACACTCAGCCGGGCGCGAGTTCGGCAGGCACACGGTCGTCTGGAGACTCGACACCTGGTCTTTCGCAGTGACGAGCCCGGTGACCTGGCCCAAGCTTGGGAGTTGACGCGCCGCCTCATCTCGGAATTCGCTCGGATCGTCGAAGCTGACGGTTCGCGGTTCATCCTCGTGGTCTTGCCGACGGGTCCCCAGATTTATGAAGATCTGTGGTCAGAAATCCTGGTTGCGGCGGGAGATGACGCATCGCACTTCGACGCCACCTACCCCGAGAAGCAGCTGCGGGCGTTCTGTGAGGCCGAAGGGATTCGGTGCGTGACCTTGCTCGATCAGATGCGAACGGCAGTAAAGAACGCTCCTTTCGCCGAAGGGCGGTTCTTTTACGACAACGGTCGCAGGCACTTCAATGACGCGGGCAACGCATGCGCTGCCAGGATTGTTCACGAGTTCCTGGTCGACGATTCTGGACAGGAATTCTAATCAGCGGCTGCCTTGTGAGCCTGATTCAGGCGTCTCGAAGCAGCTCGATGGCGCTTCTGCGGTTTGCGAGCGTCGACGTTTTGCCCTGGAAGATAGTGCCGCGACCGCCACCGCGGCCGCCGAGAATGGCTGCGATCCTCGGGCCGGCCTCTTCGAGTTGAAGGCCGGAGGTTTCACCGGCAACAACAACGAAAATCCCGCCGTCATTGTTTTCTGATGTCAGCAAGGCCTTTCGCTCCGGCGCCGCTTCTGCGATGGATCGACCGACTCGCTGCAAAAACACCATGTCGCGGTCTTGCCAGTGAGCATCAAGCAGAGGAGATGCCTCCGCGCACAAGGTTGCTGCTGCAGCGTCGGCGAGTTCCTCGCCCAGTCGACGGACGGTGCGGGCGAGCCCCTTTTCTCGATCCAGCCGCAGCGCGACCATCTCGGGCAATTTTTCGTCCCCGGTGTCGAGTAATGACCGGAGGTGCAGATTGCGAATTTCGTGAGCAGCCATCCGTCGCCGGACGCGGTCTCCGGCAACGAAGAACAAACGGGTTCCACCGCGCATGGGTTCGATCCCGAGGAGGCACAACAACCCGATTTCTGCCGTGGATCGGCAATGGGTACCACCGCAGGTGTTGAGATCGAGGCCTTCAATGTCGACCAGCCGGACTGCACCCGCGAATCCCTCGGGTAGACGACGTGACCGCACGCCGAGGTCTTCAAAATCGCTGACTTCAGCGCTTCGGCAGGTTACTTTTCGGACGGCGTTGATTTCCTTGGCAACTGCCTCCTCCAACCGGTCGAGATCGTCTCGATCGAGGCTCGGTACGTCGAGCTCGATGTCGCTCCACTCGGCTCCAAGGTGGAATGCGGTCGTCCTCCAGCTGAAATCTCCGAGGGCGACGGCGGTGAGCACGTGCTGGGCGGTGTGTTGCTGCATGTGGTCCCAACGTCGAGCCCAGTCGAGCTTGAGTTGTACCGTTCCCTTGGCCACCGGCTGCGACAGGTAGTGGCGAATCTCGTCTCCGCGTTTTTGCACATCGACCACTTCGGCGTCACCAAGGCGCCCGTGGTCGGCCGGCTGTCCGCCGCCCTCAGGGTAGAAGAGAGTGTTCGAGAGGACTGCATAAGGCAAGCCGCTCTCTTCGCCGACCGCAATGACATCGGAGGTGAGCTCGGTGAGGTAGGAGTCATTGTGATAGGCGGCTTCACTCATGGTCTCTCCTGCTATTACGGTTCAGACACTACCCGCGCACCACGGGCCGAACCCCACCGTCGCCCGTCCCCGACACCGACGAAGGTCATTTTCTGGGTGTCCCAGCCGACGGCGTTCACGCCACCGAAGTACACGGCGCAGGCCGTGACTTGTGGGTAGTGGAGTCGCTCGACTGGAATGTGGCCGGCGGCTTCGAGCTCATCCAGATCGGAGTCGGTGATCGGCGTCGTCACCTCGATATAGGGCGCGAGGGCTTTGACACCGCCGAAAAGGACTCGTGGGGCGATGACAGCCTCCGCGAGCCCCATCCCACGATCTACGAGATTACTGACGACGTTGACGATGATCGAGGGTATGAAATCACTCCCGGGTGTGCCGAGCGCAGCGAGGAGGGAGCCGTCCTCGGCAAACACGATGGTAGGTGCTGTATCGGTCGGGCAGGGGACGAGCGGCTGTAGATATCCAGGACATTGCGGCTTGTCGAAGTTGAAGCTCTCGAGCAGGCTGTTGTAGGGAAAACCGAGGCCCGGCGTTGCGACCTTGGCACCCCAGGAGCGGCCAAGAGTCTGGGTGAGCGACACCACATTGCCCCACCGATCGGCGACAGAGATCTGGGTCGTGCTGTCCCCGACAGGCGCGCAAGCATGGTTCGCAGGTCCGTAAAGATCGGAATCGGCGATCACTTTGCCCTCAATGATGAGATCGGCACGTTTCCGCGCGTGCTCCTTGCTGAGGACAGGAGCGAGGTTCTTTCCCAGCGGACCGGTACTGTCAGACGCCAGCCCGCGGTCGGCGAGCGCGATTCGAAAAGTCTCGATGAGGGCATGGCATCGGGCGACGGTATCCCCGGCGAATAATTCTCTTGGAAAGGTCTCGAGGATATTGAGGGCCTCTATGACGGCGGTTCCACCCGCAGGTGGAGGAACACTGAAGATGTCAACACCACGGTAGGTTGTGTGAATGGGGGGGGCCTCTCTGACACGGTACATCGCGAGGTCGGCCTTCCGGAGGAAACCGCTGTTGCGGATCATGTCGGTTTCGATTTCGTCGGCAATACTGCCACGATAAAAGACCTCGACTCCGTCACGAGCAATGCGTCTCAGAGTCCGGGCCAGGTCAGAGCGGCAGACGATTTCTCCCGGTTGTCCGGCACTGTAGCCATCCTTGAAGGCGATTCCACGCAGGGAATTTGATGCGAGGAGTTCTTCCCGATAGTAATCAGACCACACAATCTGCACCGGGTTGATTCGATAGCCGCTCTCTGCAACCTCGATTGCGGGGGCGATGAGGGTTGCCATCTCCATGGTTCCGAAGCGCCCGCGCGCGCGGTCGAGAACAGCGAGTGTGGTGGGCACTGCCGCCAGGCCATGGCCGACGAGAGTACCGGCCTCCTTGAGTTGGCGCAGCCGTGCTGGATTCACGTTGAGAGGCGTCGGCGAGGTGCCGTCGATGACGAGGGTTTGCCCTGTCGCGAGGTGGATGACCATCAGCGTCATGCCGCCAAGGCCTGAGGCGTCCGGGTCGGCGACGCCCAACGTCAGCGCTGCGGCGACCGCGGCATCGATGGCGTTTCCGCCGCTCTCGAGGATTTCGACCGCAGCGCCAGTGGCCTCTGGTGATCCGGTGGCGACGATGCCAAAGTCCGATCGGGCGTGAGATGTTCTCGGCTCGGTCGGAAGAGTGACTTCGTGGCACGGTACTTCCGCAAAAACAACTCCGACAACGGAAGCTGTGATTGCCAGGGCGGACCACAGAGTCGCCCAGGCACCACGATTGGCGTCACTCACGGGCCGCTACCACCCTGGGTCCCATCGCCGAACCCCAGCGCCGCGGATCGCCGATACCAGTGAATTCTCCGGTCTCAGGATCGTAGGCAATCGCGTTAACGCCGCCGAACTTGGTCACTAAGGCGTCTTCAGGTGCTTCTGGTGGTGGGTAGCGCAGCACGGTCATGTTCTCAAAACCCATCTGCTCGAGGGCCAAAACGTCCTCCTGGGAGATCGGGTCGACAACCTCGATATGAGCCCGTTTCCACGTCATGCCGCCCCACACGACGCGAGGTGCGGTGACAGCGTCTCGTACGCTCATTCCCCGGTCCACCATATTGCTGAGAACGTCGGCGACGAGTCCGGGGATTCGGTTGCTGCCCGGAGTGCCGAGTGCGGCGAAAAACGCTCCATCCCTGAGGACGATTGTGGGGGCGATATCGGTTGGGCACGGGCTGTTGGGCTGGAGGTAACCGGGGCACTGCGGTTTATCGACATTGAAGTTCTCGAGGAAGCTGTTATACGGAAAACCGAGACCCAGCGTCGCGACCTTGGCGCCAAATGATCGGCTAAGGGTCTGGGTCATCGACACGACGTTGCCCTGGCTGTCAGCGATCGAAACATGGGTGGTGCTCTCCCCGTGAGTTTGGCAACCGGGATTGACAGGAGAGGTCAATATTTCTTGCGGGATCGCTTTGCCTGGAAGGATGAGGGCCGCACTTTCGCTCGCGTGTGCCTTGCTGAGAGGATCGGAGCCGGGGCTTCTGTTCCGATGAGCGACCATATGAGCATCTGCAGCGGCGATCCGAAATGTGTCGAGGAATACGTGGTGCCGTTCGGCCGAGTCCTCGGCAAGAAAATCACTCGGATAGGTTTCGAGGAGATTGAGGCCGATTACGAGACCGGCGCCGCCACTAGGTGGAGGCAGGGTGTAGACGTCGAAGCCGCGATACGACGTGTGAAGTGGTTTGACCTCGCGGGGGCGCACCCGCATGAGATCGATCTTGCGTACAAATCCTCCGTTTCGGATCATGTCGGCCTCGATATCATTGGCGATGCTGCCACGGTAGAAACTCTGCACACCTTCGGAGGCGATCCGTCGGAGGGTGGTGGCGAGGTCCGGTTGGCAATGACGATCCCCTGGGCTGCCAACCGTGCGACCGTCTTCCATCGCAATGAGAGACACGTAGTGCGATGAATTAATGATGTTCTCGTAGTAACGGTGCGTCCATTTGATCTGAATTCTGCTCAGCGGGTAACCTCGTTCGGCGAACTCAATGGCAGGCTGCAGGAGGGCCGTCATCCCCATGGTTCCGTAGCGTGCTCTCGCATATTCGAGGGCCGCCAACGTTGTCGGCGTGGCGACGGCCTCGTAACCGTAGGTTCGGCCGCTTTCCTTGAACCTTCTGAACCTTTCGATGTCGATTGTGATCGGTGCGAAAGAGGTCCCATCGATGGCCAACGTGCGACCGTTCGCGAGGTGGATGACCATGCTCGTCGTTCCACCGATTCCTGATGCATCCGAATCCACAACGCTCAGGGCCAGGGCGGCCGCGACCGCCGCGTCGATGGCGTTTCCGCCAATCTCGAGGATCTTGATTGCGGTCTCAGTGGCTTCGGTTGATCCGGTTGCTACCATGCCAAAGTCTGACCTTGCTTCGGGTACGCAGAGTTCTGGGGGCAGGCGATCGTCATGACAGGGAGAGGCGCCTGAGAGCGCACCAACCACCAACATCACCGTTGTGGCGATGGTCAACCGCATGAGACGTGCACCAGACGGACGCAACCGGAAATCCAATGCCTTTCTGCGGGTCGCTCCGTGACCGCGCCTTGTGGCTGCTGGTCACCGTGCGACCGGACACTCAGTCTGTTCATTGTACGACGGTCTCCAACTGTCGATCGATGGGTCGACCCCTTGACAATGTGCCAATCAGAATGTATTAATACACTATGACATTAATAAACTAGAACACTGGAGCAGCGAGTGACCATAGAAATCAAACTGGACCTCAAAAGCGGCGTTCCCTTCTACCGCCAGGTCATCGACCAGGTTAAGGCAGCCATAGCCACCGAAAGCCTCTCGCCAGGCGACCGCTTGCCCACAGTGAGGCAGCTCGCGGTTGATCTGTCCATCAACCCGAACACTGTCAGCCGCGCCTATACCGAGCTCGAGCTCACCGGCCTGGTGGAAACGCAGATGGGATCGGGGACATTTGTCGGCAACAGGCCCGTTGAGCGTGACGACGTCGAGCAACGGCGTCTGCTCGACCAGTTCTGCCAGGAGTTCCTTTCGCGGGTTTCGACCCACGGTTTCACCCTCGATGACGTCCTTCAAAACCTCGAACAACGCAGAAAACGCTGAGAAAAGGAGATCGCGATGAACAAATTGGGCCAGATAAAGTTGGACGCTCTCGAAAGGTTTGCGACATCGTTCAGAGCGGACTATCGCTTCGCACCGCTCAACATCATGATCCTGGTGGGGGTGTGTCTGGTGGGTCTTTCGGTCCACCTGGCGATGTTCCCGTTCCGCCTCGAGGTGGTAATCACCATGATCGGCGTCGCCCTCAGTCTGGCGATGACGTTCCGGCTCTTCCAGATCTGGGAGTCGGTGGTTGTATTCACGACCGGTGCTGCGCTCTTGACCTACCTCAGACACCGACCCGAGGCCTGGATTCTGGTTACCGCGGTCGTCGTAGCCGGCCTCCTTTCACCGTGCCTGCAGATGGCGTATCAGTGGGAGCGGGCGGTGGTCCTGCGCTTCGGGCGTTTCCGAGGTCTCCGCGGATCGGGGCTGTTTGCGGTGTTCCCGGTCATCGACAAGGTCGCCAACTACGTCGACCAGCGGATCCGGGTCACCGATTTCAAGGCGGAGACCACCCTCACCAAGGACACCGTGCCGGTCAACGTCGACGCCATCGCCTTCTGGATGGTGTGGGACGCGGAGAAGTCGGTGCTCGAGGTCGAGGACTTCGAAGTTGCGGTCACGCTGTCTGCGCAGACGGGTCTCCGCGACTCCATCGGCCGCCACGAGCTCGGCGATATGCTGTCCCATCGTGACCGGCTGGGAAAGGAAATCCGGGAGGTTCTCGACGCAAAGACAAACGCCTGGGGCATCACCGTCCAGTCGGTGGAGATCCGCGACATCATCATTCCCAAAGAGCTCGAGGACGCCATGAGCCGGCAGGCCCAGGCGGAGCGCGAGCGCCAGTCGCGGATCATCCTCTCCAAGGCCGAGGAAGAGATCGCCGAGAGTTTTTCGAAGGCTTCGGAACATTACAAGCACAACCAGGCGGCTCTCCACCTGCGCGCCATGAACATGGTCTATGAGGGCCTCAAGCAGAAGGGCTCGATGGTCATCGTACCCTCGACCGCGGTCGAGACCATGGGCCTCGGGGCGATGGGGGGGCTGACCGCATTCGACCGCATCCTGGAATCAAAGGGTGACGACGATCAAGAATCAGATCTCGGGCCGAATGACACCGAGGACTGAGGACCAACACCATGTGGATCAGCGACGAACTCTCTGCCCGTTCGACCTGGGTTGCCGGCCTCATGCTGCTGCTCGTGCCGGCGGCTGTGACTCTGTTGTCGATTGAACCTATGGGAGATGTGGACGGAACGGCGGTGAGGTGTCGGGCCGGGCGTGGCTGACAGCCGGGAACATAGATACGGAGGAAAGGCATGAATAATCGAAGCTATTTTGTCGTCTCTGGAACACTCTTTGGATTTGTCGCAGTCCTTCATTTGCTTCGAGTCGTCAACGGGTGGGCCGTCGTGGTCGGTCCGTGGTCAGCCCCGATGGGAGTCTCATGGTTGGGCACGATCTTTCCTGCTGTCTTGTGTGTTTGCGCGTATCGGTTGGCGTCGCGGAAACGGGCGTGAATCAATCGGAATTGGACGCGAGTGAAAATGAGAGGTGCGACATGTTCGATGACAAGAACAATGCTCGATGGCCGACGCTGGTTGCAGGGCTGATCCTGCTGATCGTATTGGCCGCGGTCGCCGCGATGCCGGTCGAATTGGGCACGGATGAATGCGCTGGAAGTGCGGTCGCCAGACTGACCACCGGCCGGCGTGTCAGCCCCACGATCATAGGACAGATGGCGGCAGCCGCACAGGGAACGGCCGGGGAACGTTTGCTGGCCTCGCTGGCGCCGATCGGCGAGACCATCTCCGGAGCGTTTCCCGACGACGCCCTCGTCTCCTATGACATCGGCATCGCTCCCGACGCGGCCTTCGAACTCATTGAGACGCTCATCGAGGCTGCGCTTCCAGATCTTCACACATGGCTGGAAAATGTCTTCGACGAGTTTCAAATGGCCACGGGTCTCGATCCGGAAATCGACCTTCTGCCCTATCTCGACCATGGCCTCGCGGTCGGGCTCCTCCCGTCAGAGATCGACGTCGACGGATGGCCGTTCCCGCGGAAGGTCGTGATCTTGCGAGTTCTCGACGATGTGGCCGTTTCTCGGTTCCTCGAGGCTTGGATCTCCTGGGAGGCGGGAGCGATAGCCCCCAAGACTCAGGGCGTTCTGGGCGCCTCGGTCATTTCGGAGGAGGTAGCCGGGTCGAAAATCGTAGGTCTGCAATTAGATGGATTGTTGCCGGCAGGACTCCCACTGCCGTCGCCGTCGTATGCGCTTGCAGGAGATTATCTGATCGTATCCTCCGTCAGGTCTGCAGTGGCCGAGAGCCTGGGCCGTCTCGAAAATGGAATCTCGCCGGTGCCGGAAGCTCTCGGGGAGGAAACCGTGGTTGAGGTAGTGAAGTTGAACTTCCCTGAGTGGCCACTGGCCTGGCAACGGGCTGAACCGTTTGTTGGATCATTGATCGACCGACTGGGCGGGGACTCGCCGACATTCATCCGATTCTGCAGGACCATGATCGAGTACCTTGGAGAGTTTCAGCCTGCCCACGGAACCACATCGCTGATCCCTGGGGGCGGCTTCGTGTTCCGGATCGAGGTGACTCCGCTGAGGTGAGTCGCGACGCCTGCAGGGGGTCGGTATCCGGGTGGGTGGCCCTAATAGCCTAAGCTCATAGCCCGGATTGGGTGGGTCAATCTAAATCGGCGAGGACGCTGCCCCCGGGCATAGACGCGCGGCCTTCGGACCTCCGGAAAGGCAACGCTCGCAGGAAGGCGGCGCCGAAATCCTCCAGCGTCGTGTACCAGACCGGTAGCGCGAGCAGCGTGAAGATGGTTGAAGTGGCGAGACCGCCGATAACGACAACCGCGATCGAGTCGATGTAGGCGCCGGCGACGGTGGCTCGCGCCACCACCAGGGGAATGAGGCCGAAGATGGTCGTGATCGCGGTCATGACGACCGGGCGCAGACGGTCGCCGCAGCCCTCGATCAGAGCTTGACGTCGTTCGACACCCGAGACTCGAAGCGAGTTGACGTGGTCGACCAGCACGATGCCATTGTTGACCACGATGCCGATGAGAATGATGATCCCCATGAAGGCGATGGGATTGAGGTCGAAACCACCCAGCCAGAGGCTCCAAAAGGCGCCGAAGAACGCCAGCATCAGGGTGATCAGGATTGCAAAGGGTTGGGTGAATGACTCGAAGAGCGCGGCCATCAGGAGAATTATCGCCACCAGGGAGAGGAGCACTCCGCGGAACATGGTCCCCAAAGCCTCGTCGCGATCATGTCCCCATTGGCCGAAATCCCAGGAATAGCCTTCCGGGACCGTAAACCCGAGCATGCGAGCCTCGACAAGTGCCTTCGCTTCTTCCGTCGTCACCGCGTCCTTGTCGAACTGAGCCGTCACCTCCTGCGTGGTCTGGCGGTTTTCCCGGCGAATCCTCTCCGGAGTGCGGGCCACGGTGATTTCCGCCACTGAGCTCAAGGGCACATAGCCCCCGGAACGATTGGGAACTGGGAGATCGGCAAGCGCGTCAATTCCGGGTTGCGCTTCGTCGGGGAGACCGAGCACCATCTCGACCTCTCCATCGGGCCCCTGGAAGCGCCGCAGCCGCCGCCCGCGGAAAGCAAACCCGACAGCGTCCGCTATGCTGCGAGGGCTGACCTCGAGGCTGTGGGCCGCGTCAGCGTCGACCAATAGCCGCAGCTCCTTGGTCCCACGCATGGTCGGTCCCCAGATCTCCTCGAGGTGGTCGAGGCCACGCATTCTTTCCTCGACCTGCATCGAAAGTTCCTCGAGGAACTCGGGATCCTCGCCGTGGAGCGACACCGACACCATGCGTCGGTCCTGGCCGCCGCGGTGGCGCCACATGTCGCGGTCTCCAACCTCGAGGGAAACGCCGGCAATCACCGGCAGACCGTCACGCAGCTGCTCGCGGAGACGTTCGATGGCTTCTGGGTTGGCCTTTGTTTCGGGCAGATAAACACGGGTCATGCAGAAGCCATGCTCGGAGTACCAGGAGTAGACACTGTCGAAGCCGAGTTCCTCCTTGCGGCTGAAAACCCATTCTTCCACCTGGTCGACGTAGCCCTCCAAAACTTCCTTGGAGACATCGTCGTGTACCCGCGCGAAGATCGGGACCTCGCGAGTCTGATCCGGTATGTCGCCCGATTTTTCGATCTTCATGATCGGCCAGGCGGCCGACCCGGCAACGACGAAGAGACAGGTGAGCGTCACCAGGCGGTGGTCCAGAGTCCAATTCAGGACACGTCGATAGGCCGGAACGACCTTGCGGACAACGATTCCGGGCTTCGGCCTATCTGCAGGCGCGAACCGTGACGCCGCAAGAGGAATGAAGGTCAGTGAGATCAGCAGCGAGCACGCCACCGCGAGGCAGATCGTGAGTGCGACTTCGCTGAAAATAATGACCATGGTGTCGCGTTTGGAAACGAAGAGCCAGGACCACACAAAGATCGAGGTCGCCGTCGATGCGACCACCGCCAGAGCCACCTGCCGCGCACCGAGTCGCGCCGCGACCGGCGCCGGGTTGCCCATACCCTCGTAGCGGTGGATGTTCTCGATCACAACCACCGCGTTATCGACCAGCATGCCGACGCCAAGCATCAACCCGAGCAGTGTGAGCACATTGAACTGCGAACCCAGGGCGTACATTGCGCCGCAGGTGACGAGCAGCGAAAAGGGGATGGCGGTGGCGACGATCAGTGTGGTTCGGAAACGGCGCAAGAAGAAATGGAGGATGGCGATTGCCATCAGACCGCCGTAGATGCCGGCGTTTCGCAGGCCCGAAAGCGAGTTCCGAATCGCCTCGCCCTGGTTCTCCCAGATCAAGAGGTTGATGCCTTCGAGCTGGGGATCGGCTTTGATCTCCTCAATGCGAGCGAGGGCTTTGTCCACCACCTCGATAGTGTTGGCACTCGGCTCCTTGTAGACATCGATTCCGACCGCAAATGAACGATCGAGGTGGCGTCCATAGTCGAGGCGCGGCTCTCGCATTTCGACCACGGCTACATCACCGACGCGAAGGCCGTCTCTCCCAACGCGGAGGGCGGCGATCTCGTCGGCGGATTGGAATCGGGTCAGAGTACGTACTTCGTAACGGACAACGTCGCCTCTGATGACGCCGGCATCCACGTCCTGGTTGGCGGCGTTGACAGTGTCCAGAACCTCACCGGCATCGACGCCGTGCCGTCGGAGGGCGTCGAGATCGAGGTCGACGCGAACCTGTTGTTGCTCGACTCCGTAGAGGTCGACCCGGGCCACGCCCTTGATGCGTTCCAGCGGCCGGCCGATGCGCCGGTCGAGAAGGTCCCAGGATTCCGAAAGGTTCCGTTCAGCCGAGATCCGTCCCGCCAATACCTGAGCGCTGCCGCCGTCAGTGTCTCCGCGGATCGAGATGTGGCCGATGGTTTCGGGAAGCTCTGGGCGGGCGCGGTCGACGGCCTCGCGCACCTCCATTTTCTTGATGTCGACATCGACACCCCAGTCGAAAATGACCTCGATGCGTGCCGATCCCGATTGGGTGAAGGCGAGAATTCGCTTGACGTCAGGAATCGTTGCGATCTCCTCTTCAATCGGTTCCACCACTTCACGTAGGGATTCGAGGGGGTGGGACCCGGGGAACGGGATCTCCATGTCGATTTCCGGCTCGTTGATGATCGGCATGAAGTCCAACGGCAGCATGAAAACCGCCACTGTGCCCAACACCGTCAGGCTGAGGAGCAACATCAGAGTTGCCACAGGTCGATCGAGGGGGATGTCGGTGAGTCGCATCACCGCAGCTCTTCAAATGGATGCTCGATACTTGATACTCGATACTCGATAGAAGCCAGGCTTGTTCTTGAGGGTGGGTGGGGGATCGAAAATCGAGAATCGAGAATCGAGAATCGGATGCATTGGGACGTCTTCATAAATCTCATGCCGCCTCCGATCCCGAAACTGCGCCCTCGTCCTCTTCAACGCGAACTCTCACCGGAGCCGTCCCCAAGATCCTGTAAATGCACGGAATCACGATCAGCGTGAGGAAGGTCGCAACAGTCAGCCCACCAATTACGGTGATGGCCAGTGGGGCGCGAAGCTCGTCTCCGGCGCCCAGCCCGAGAGCCATTGGAAACAGTGCGAGTACGGTGGTTGCAGTGGTCATGAGGATGGGCCGGAGCCGTTCTTCGCCGGCACCGATCAGCGCCTGGTCGATATCCTGGCCTTCACGCCGCCGCCGGTTGACGGCGTCCACCAACACGATGGCGTTGTTGACGACGATGCCGGCGAGCATGATGGCGCCGATGAGCACCAATACGCTGACCGAGTTCGATGTCAAGACGAGAGCGGCGACCACGCCCACAACTCCCAACGGAACCGCCATGAGAATCACGAACGGGTGGATCAGCGACTCGAACTGCGACGCCATCACGACGTAGACCAGGAACGTCGCAAGCGCCATCGCGAGCCACAATGAGTTGAAGCTGACGGCGAGTTCCTCGTTCTGGCCGGAGAGCTCGGTTCGGGCACCGGCAGGCAAAACCAGTCCCGATACAGCCTCGTTGACCGCAGTCAGCGCGCCACCGAGGTCGCGGGTGGTAGGCAGGGCTGTGACCTCGGCAACCCGCGCTCCGGAAAAACGATAGATCGCGGCTGGACCGCGACCGGTTATCACTTCCGCAACAGCTGAGACCGGCACCGTTGTACCTCCCGGCAGGATGATTCGCATCGCCTGGACACCCGAGGCCAGTGAACGGAATCGTTCACCGGCGCGCAACCGGATGTCGATGCGCTCCTCACCCTCTCGAAACTCGCCGACCACATCGCCGCGGATCTTGGTGCGCATGGCAGCGCCCACGTCCTCTGCCGAAACTCCGAGGGCTGCGGCTCGTTCCCGGTCGAGCTCTACCAGAATCTCCGGGCTCCCCGGCTCCGAAGTCGTGGCCACGTCGCGGACCTCGGGCAGCTCTTCGAGGGTTTTGCGGACTACCTCAGATGCATGATCGAGCTCGACGAGGTTGTCCGAGAAGATCTGCACAGCGATCGGCGGCCGGACCGAGAGCACAGCGGGTCGGACGAGCTCGGATTCCGCGCGCGGAAATCGAGCGATCGCCTCTCGGACCCGAATCACTGCGGACGCCTCATCGTCGGCGTCGGCTTCGGCATTCATCCGGAAATTGATCTGGGCCAGGTTTTCGCCCAGGGTGAGGCGTCCGGATGCGGTCGATGGCAGGCTCCCGACCATTGAAAAAATTGAGGCGAAAGCGGAGTCATCCACCAGCATGGCCTCGATCCGGTCGACCAATTCGGCGGTCGCCTCGAGGGTCGAGCCCTCCGGCAGCCGAAGCTGGAAAGCAAACTCACCTTGAGCCAGATCGGGCACCAGGTCGGTGCCGAGACGCGGTATGACCATCACAGATACCGCAAAGACTCCGAAGGCGGTCGCCATCACGATCCACCTTCGCCGAAGGGCATTTGTTAGCGCCCCTGGATAGGCGTGGCCGACCCCGTCGAGGACCTTGCCCAGAGGTGCGGCGAGGATTTGAAAAACGCGACTGAAGGTCCACCACATGGCGCCTACCACCAGCATAGCCAGCAGGAGCACGAATCGAATTGGAAACGCTGCAATCGTGATGAAGCGGCTGATCAGCGAACGCCCGTCGCCGATTGGCTCGAGCTCGAAGGACGCCAACCGAAAGGTGAAGGGCTGGGGCTCGTCCTCATCATTGCGGCGGCCCGCAAATCGCGAGGCGCTCTCGAAACCGGAGCGTGCAGAGAAACCCGATAGCGCAGGAATGAGGGTCAGCGAAACAATCAACGAGGTTGTGAGCGACAGACAGACGGTGACGGCCTGGTCGCGAAAGAGCTGCCCGGCAACGCCCTGCACAAAGACGATGGGAAAGAACACCGCAACAGTGGTCAGGGTTGCCGCGGTCACGGCCCCGGCCACCTCGCCGGCACCTTTGATGGCAGCCCGGGCTCGCTCCAGACCTTCGGCCCGGCGCCGGTCGATGGCCTCGAGGACGACGATCGAGTTGTCCACCAACATACCAATGCCGAGGGCGAGCCCGCCCAGCGACATGATGTTGAGAGAGACGCCGGCCCGGGCCATGAAGAGGAATGTCGCGACAACCGATACCGGAATCGTGAGAGCGATGATCGCCGTTGCCCGGAGATCGCGAAGAAAGAAAAAGAGGACCAGAATCGCCAACAGGCCGCCGATCCAAGCTGCCGACCACACCATTTGAATGGCGGCTGTGATGTAGGCAGAGAGGTCGGTGAGGGTTTCAATGTGGAGATCCGACGGCATCTCTTCGCGGAGCTCCTCGAGACGCTCTTGAACCGCCTCGGCGACCGCTACTGTGTTGGCGGTTCCCTGGCGATGGAGATCGATCTCAACGACCTCGCGGCCGCCCAGTCGGGTGATTTCGTCGCGGTCGCGATGCCCGCGAAAGACGCGTGCCACGTCCTCCACCCGCACCCGGCCAGTGGGTGTTTCCCGCACCACTGTGCGCCGAATCTGATCGAGATTTTCGAACTCGTGCATGGTACGGACGAGATAGATGGCGTTGAAGTCGCGAAGGGTACCGCCAGGCTGATTGACATTCTCCTGGCGCAGGGCAACTGCAAGGTCAGCCGGTGTCAGGCCGAGAGCCGCGAGGCGGTCTTCATCGGCTTCGACAACAATCTCAGCGTCGAGCCCACCACGGACTTTGGCGGCTGCGACTCCGACCACCGCTTCGAGCCTCGGCTTGAGCCAGCGGTCGGCGAGCTGCCGCAGTTCATCGAGATCGCGGTCGCCGGAGAAACCGAGCCGCATGATGGGTTCGAGCGATGGATCGAAGCGGAGGACACGGGGTATTTCCGCCTCTCGTGGCAGCTCGACCAGCCCGAGACGTTCGCGAACATCGAGGCCGGCCGTGTCCATCGACTCGCCCCACTCGAATTCCAGCACCACCTCGGAAAGCGACGAACGCGACTGCGATCGCATTTCGCGAACTCCGGGGATCACGCCGACCGCCTCCTCGACAGGACGGGTGACGAACTGTTCAACCGTTTCCGGCGCGGCGTCCGGGTACTCGGTCTGGATGGTGAGGGTCGGGTACGAGAGATCCGGAAGCAGGTCAACTGGCAGGTTCTGGACTGCGAGCAAACCGAAAGTGGACACCGCGAGGGTGGCCATGAGCACAGTGACTGGTCGGTTGACGGCGAAGCGCGGGAGCACTGATTAGGTCCCATTCCGGGGGACAACGATTCTCGGCGGGAGGCCCATCAGCCCTCCTGCTCGATCGGTTCCGGTGCGGATTCGGCATCTTCATCCGTCATGACGCGAACCGTTGCGCCGTCAGAAAGAGCCGGCGCTCCGACGATGATGACGCTCTCACCCGGTGTGATGTCGACGGAGGGGTCTGCGGCCGCGGCGATTTCAATGCGATCACCGGTTTCGAAACCGAGCTCGACCTCGATTTGCTCGACCTTCGTACCTTCCTCTGTGAGGCGGTAGAGGTGCCATCGGCGCCCCTCGGCAACCAGTGCCGAACGGGCGACCACCAGGGCGCTGGCGTGGGTGTCAGTAACGATGTCGACTCGGACAAAGGCGCCCGGCCTGAGCCCGGACCCTGCTTCAACTGCGACGGTGACCTTGACGGTGCCAGTAGCAGGGTCTACCGCCGGGGCGATGCGCTCTATGATCGCACCTGCCGCGCCGCCGGTTGCGTCGGCTGTCAGACGCACCTCCTGACCGGGCTCCAGCCGGGTCACGTGGCGTTCGGGGATGTTGATGTCGGCGTAGAGGGGCTGGAGATCGGCGAGGTCGTAGACCGGGGTGCCGTCGGAAACGGTGGCGCCGACGTCGAGGTGGCGGGTCACTACAATGCCTGCGATGGGGGCCCGGATGACGGTGCGGTAGAGCTCCAGCTCGGCGAGCTCGAGGGCATGAGCGGCATCCTCCGCATCGCGGCGGCTCGCTTCATATTCGTCGACGCTCACCAGTCCGCGCTGATAAATGTCGGACAGCCGCTCGTACTCCCTCCGTGCGGTTTCCTCGGTCGTTCGGGCTCGCGCGGCGGCGATCTTTTGCTCGTCGTCCTCGAGATAGGCGAGCGGTTGCTCAGCCCCGACCCGATCGCCTTCTTCGACGGAGAGACGACGAACGACTCCGCGGGTGCGAGCAATGACCGTTGCCTGCCGGTCGGCGCGAAGGGTTGCGGAGGTCGAGTAGAGTGAGGAAATAGGTTCGCGAACAACCTCGCCTGCGCGCACTGCGATGGCTGGTTCTTCCTTTTTGCCATCTCCGTCTTGCCCGTTCCCGTTCGTCCCGTGGCCGTTGGCTTCACCGCCGCAGCCGGGAATGAAAACCGACACGGAGATGGCGAAAATTGCAGTCGCACTGCGTACAAAAAGAGATCTTGCCCTGGCCTGGATCATCAGAGTTCATTCCTTTGTTTCACGGATTGGTCCGGATCTCTCCGGATGACCCGTGGATAGTACGTGAAAATGGCGTGGGAGTTGCTTTATTCCCCGCCCAGCCACCCCACTCGGCAGACGGCTATACGGGTTCCGCTACCAGTCTACCCGCGGCTTTACGACTCAAGCTCCTGAAAATACCAATGCAATGCCTGGGCGCTCCGCCGTACGGCCGCATAGCCGCATAGCCGTAGTGCCCCTCAAAAAAAGAACCCGGCCGAAGCCGGGTTCTCGTTGATTGACAGAAGACCGGAATCAGTACATTCCGCCCATGCCGCCCATTCCATCCATGCCGCCGCCGGGAGGCATGGCCATTTCTTTCTTCTCCTCGGGGATTTCGGCGACCAGCGCCTCGGTGGTGAGGAGCAGGCCCGAAATGGAAGAAGCGTTGAGAAGAGCATTCTTTGTGACCTTTGCCGGGTCGATGACGCCAGCCTTGACCATGTCAGTAATCTCGCCGGTGGCTGCATCGTAACCGATGTTGCCGCCTTTCGAGCGGAGTTCGCGTACGATCACTGCTGCCTCTTCGGCGCCGGTGTTGAGGATGATCTGCCGGGTCGGCTCCTCGAGTGAGCGGAGCAGAATCTTGACACCGGTCTGGATGTCGTCGGCGGTTTTGCCAACGAGCTTTTCGACCGCCTCCATGGCATGCAGCAGCGCGACGCCGCCACCAGGCACGATGCCCTCTTCGACGGCAGCCTTGGTAGCGTGCAGCGCATCCTCGACGCGGGCCTTCTTCTCTTTCATCTCGGTCTCGGTGGCGGCGCCGACCTTGATCTGCGCCACACCGCCGACCAGCTTGGCCAGACGCTCCTGGAGCTTCTCGCGGTCGTAGTCCGAGGTAGTGTCCTCGACCTGCCGCTTGATCTGATTGACGCGGCCGAGGACTGCTTCGTGCTTTGACTCGTCATCGTCGTCGACCACGATCGTGGTGTCATCCTTGTTGATGACGATCTTCTTGGCGCTGCCGAGATCTTCCCAGGTCACGTTCTCGAGCTTGATGCCGAGATCCTCGGAGATCATCTTGCCACCGGTGAGAATCGCGATGTCCTCGAGCATGGCTTTGCGGCGATCACCGAAGCCCGGGGCCTTGACGGCACAGATATTGAGGGTGCCGCGCAGCTTGTTGACCACCAGGGTTGCAAGGGCTTCGCCCTCGACGTCCTCGGCGATGATCAGGAGGGGTTTGCCCTGCTGAGCCACCTTCTCGAGGATCGGCAGCAGGTCCTTCATGTTCGAGATCTTTTTCTCGAAGATGAGGATCACGGCGCTCTCGAGCACCACTTCCATGCGTTCGGCGTCGGTCACGAAGTATGGCGAGAGATAGCCGCGGTCGAACTGCATGCCCTCGACCACCTCGAGGGTCGTATCGAGACCCTTTGCCTCCTCGACCGTGATCACGCCGTCCTTACCGACCTTTTCCATGGCCTCGCGAATGATCTCGCCGATCTCGGAGTCGGAGTTGGCGGAGATGGTGCCAACGTGGGCCACCGCGTCTCCCTCGACCGGCTTGGAGATCTTGCTGATGGCCTCGACCGCGACCTTGGTAGCCTGGTCGATACCACGTTTGAGGTCCATCGGATTGGCGCCGGCGGTGACATTTCTGATGCCCTCGCGATAAATCGACTGGGCGAGAACGGTCGCCGTGGTGGTACCGTCACCGGCCACGTCGGAGGTCTTCGAGGCAACCTCGCGGACCATCTGCGCGCCCATGTTCTCGAGTCCATCGGGGAGCTCGATTTCCTTGGCCACCGTCACGCCGTCCTTGGTGATGGTCGGCGAACCGAATTTCTTCTCGAGCACGACGTTGCGGCCCTTGGGACCGAGAGTGACCTTGACTGCGTTCGCGAGTTTATTGACACCCGCCAGCACCTTGGTGCGGGCCTCCTCGCCATATACGATTTGTTTTCCTGACATTTTCGCCTCCTAACCTACTTCTCGATAATGGCGAGGATCTCGTCCTCGCGGACGATGGTGTGCTCCTCGTCGTTGATCTTGATGTCCTGGCCCGTGTATTTGCCGATAAGGACGCGATTGCCCTTCTTGACGCTCATTGGCAGACGCTTGCCGTCATCGTCCATTTTGCCGTCGCCGACCGCGACCACCTCTGCCTCTTGCGGCTTCTCTTTGGCTGTATCCGGGATGATGATGCCTCCGCGAACCTCTTCTTCGGTTTCGACGCGCTTCAGTAGCACTCGATCACCCAAAGGTTTGACCTTCATGTGACTCTCTCCTTTCGAGTTATTGCAGTTTGTTGGCACTCTAACTACTAGAGTGCTAGCGTGAATATAGCTACGGATCGGTCGATTGTCAACCCCCTTGAATGAAATTTCTTATAAAAGTCGACTAAGATCTCGAATCTATCCCACTCGATGACCTTCTTAGTCTCAAAGACTAAGATAAATTGGTGGACAATCGCGGTTGGGCGTCTCAGGAGACGTGACTTGCCGATTTCCGGTCGGCGGGTGGGAGACCATTGCCTGCAATGCTTTGCCGGGTTACCGTGAAGAGCGTGAAATCGAGGTATTCAAAAATGGAATGGGAGGGACGCAGTGGTCTCCCCGAAGGGCCCGGGGACGTCGCCGGTCCGCGTCGTGGTTTTGGCCGCGCCGTACTTGGTATTCGAGCCGGAGAGGGGCCCCTCGCATGGCTGTTCTTCCTCAACTTTCTGATTCTCACGACCGTTCATTTTGCAGCTAAAACCGTCCGTCAGGCAGCGTTCATCGACGCTTTGGGTGCGGAGAAGCTCCCCTGGGTCTATCTCGCGGTGGCCGCGATATCGCTGCCGGTTCTGATTGTCTACTCACGGGTGGCGGCGCGGGTGCGGTTGCCGATGATGATCCTGGCCGCGACCCTCCTTCACGTGCTCGGGCTTGTTCTCTTTTTCTACCTATTTGGTCTCGGCCAAAAATGGGTTGCCGTTCTCTACTATGTCTGGCTGGGTATGGCCTTTGCCATCGCTGTATCTCAGTTCTGGACCTATGCCAACCAGGTCTTCGATCCGAGGCAGGCTCGCCGACTATTCGCCTTCATCGGTGCCGGGGGTCTATTGGGCGCCATGTTTGGGGGACTCTTGGCCGCAGCGGTGACCCGCTTGGCGGGGACCCGGTTCACCTTGCTCGCGGCGGCCGCCCTGTTGCTCAGCTTGCCATTGTTGGTTGTTTTTGTTGAACGCCTGCGGGGTTTCGCGTCGCCGACGCCGCGAACTCTCCGCCGCCTCCGTTACGAGGAAGCGCGCGGTGGGTGGCGCACGCTACGTGGGTCCCGGTTGCTGGCGATGATCGGGCTTCTGATGTTGGCTTCGGTCATGATCGGACAGCTCGTGGCATGGCAATTCAACTGGTACGTAGAACTTCACACCGAAGCCCTCGACGAACGGACCTCTGTTTTCGCCCTGGCGTTTGTTCTGATGGGCATTGTCGGTTTCATTTTTCAGCTCGCGTTCACCGGTCGCATCCATCGCGCACTTGGGGTTGGTGTCGGCATGAGGGTGCTGCCGGGGACGGTGATGCTGGCCCAGCTGGCGGTTGTGGTCGCAGTCGCTGTGACACCGGTCGCAGCGGTAGCCTACCCCCTGGTCTGGTTCCTTTATCTGAGCGAAAACAGCCTCCGACACTCTGTAGACCAGGCGACGCGTGAGCTCCTTTTCATGCCTGTGTCCGAGGAATTGCGGGTCAAGGCCAAAGCCTTCATCGACGTCTTTATCCAGCGCTTTGCCAAGGGTGCTGCCGCGATTCTGATCCTCGTGACCTTGAAGTTCCTTCCCGCCGGCTATGTCAGCGTCCTGACCATGGTACTGGCGGTCGGCTGGATGGCGATCACGCTTCGCACACGGCGCGAGTATGTGACTGCCTTCCGCGAGGGTTTGAAGTCAGGGTCCATTCAACCGGAAACCACAATCGACACCCAGGATGTGACGACGGTAACCACTCTGATGCAGTCGCTCGGCAGCTCGGATCCACGCGCGGTGCTCCACAGCCTCGAACTCCTGTCGGCGAGCGGAGAAGGTCGGCTGGTGCCGCCGGTTCTACTCCACCATGACAGCGCCGAAGTGCGGCGCAAGACTCTCGACATCCTGGCCGACACTGGACGCGAGGATGCAGCCCACCTGGTGGAACAAGCTCTCGGCGATGAAGACGCCGAAGTGCGGACTGGCGCCATGCGCACACTCACTCAGTTGCGTAGGGAAAGAGCTGCAGAATTGATGCTGCAGCATCTCGACGAACGCGACCCCCGTCTGCGGGCGTCGGCGGTGGTCAGCCTGCTCGGCAATGGAGAGGGCGAGGGAGTTGATCGAGCCGAGCAGGTCTTTGCCGAGATGGTTGCGGATGACGACCCGTATGTCCGCGCTGAAATGGCGGGTGCCCTCGGCCAGGTCGGTGACCCTGTGGCGAGCGACGTTTTGGTCCAGCTCCTCTACGATCGCGACCTGAAAGTCGTTCAGGCTTCCATCGGCGCCGTTCGTCATCGTTTCGAACGCAGCGGCCCAAACCCGCTCTATGCGACCATTCTCATCTCGCTGATGGGCAACCGGCGTCTCAAGCACGAAGCCCGAGAGGCGCTGGTCGCGCAAGGGGAGGCGGCGATGGACCCGCTCCTCCTCTTTATGCGGTCTTCAGACGAGCAGATCTGGGTTCGTCGGGCTGTTCCTAAAACCATTGCCCTTATTGAATCTCAGGCGGCGGTCGATGCGCTCATCGACAGCCTCGAGGTCCCGGACGCGATGTTGCGGATGAAGATCATTGAGGCGCTGGGCTACCTGCGTACGCGCCGTCTCGATCTCAAATTCAACCGGCGAAAGATCACCCACAGAC
>Ga0316198_10000434_pt1 | contig 21843 bp, 20 predicted proteins | sample OudBieAanoxic_MG_FD_204935 | JGI IMG/M metagenome (GOLD analysis project Ga0316198, IMG submission 204935) | Coastal sediment microbial communities from Oude Bieten Haven, Netherlands - site A anoxic | ecosystem: Environmental > Aquatic > Marine > Coastal > Sediment | place: Netherlands...
GTTCGATCGGACGAGAATCCAGGTAGTCCGCGTGCCTATCCCTCCATAGGCCTCCTCCACCTCCTCGGTGCTTGCGTGTCAACCTCTGGGGCGCCTGCTGGTGAGTATGCGGGCTGGCGCAACCGCTGACCCGCTACCGGTGCAGGCATCTGGAGGAGCACGGATGGAGGCCATGCGTTGACAACTGCTTCGCCCTTCGAGGTCCGGGGCGTGATCGAGGGCTTCCACGGGCAGCCCTGGGCGCAGGACCAGCGCCTGGAGATGATCGACTTCCTGGCGGGGCGTGGCATGAACACCTTCGTCTACTCGCCCAAGGACGACCCAAAGCTCCGCGACGAATGGCGCGCGGCGTACGACCAGTCGGAGCTCGAGCGACTCGGCGAGCTCGTGGATCGCTGTGGCGCGGCCGGCATGTCGCTGACGTGGTGTATCTCGCCAGGTCTGTCGGTCCGCTACTCGCATCCGGACGACATCGCGACGCTGACGACCAAGATCGCGAGCGTGCTGGCCCTGGGCGTCCGGCACATCGGTCTCTTCTTCGATGACATCCCGCCCAGGCTCCAGTTCGAGCAGGACCGGGCCACGTACGCGGGCCTGGAGGAGGCGCAGATCAGCCTGGCCAACACGGTGCTCGCGTCGCTGCCTGCCGAAGCCGACCTCATCGTCTGTCCGACCGAGTACTGGGGCCGGGGCGACGAGGACAGCCTGGCTCAGTTGGGAGGAGGCCTGGACCCGCGCGTCGACCTCTTCTGGACCGGTCCCGCGGTCTGTTCTGCAGCGCTCGACCTTGCCGACGCGGAGGTGTTCACCCTCACTGCCCGGCGCCCACCCACCTACTGGGACAACTACCCGGTCAACGACCTGAGCATGAACTACGACCTGCACATCGGCCCATACGGCCGGAGGGACCCGGAGCTGTGGCGCTCGTCGAAGGGCATCATCGCCAACGCCATGGAGCTGTTCGAGGCCTCGAAGATCCCGCTGGCCACGATTGCTGACTACCTGCGCGATCCTGCGGGCTACGAGCCCGAGGCCAGCTGGCAGCGGGCCATCCGCGACGTGGTGGGAGAGGCGGACACGGAGGCGTTCATGCTCTTCGCCGACAACGTGCGCATCTCTTGTCTGTCCGCCCAGGAGGCGCCGTTCGTCGAGGAGGCCATGAGCACCGCCCGCTTCGAGCTGAACCACGGCGATCGGGCCGCCGGCCTCGAGGGGCTGGACTCGCTGGCGGACCGCATGCTCCGAGCGGCTGACCATCTGTTGCACGGTCCGGTCACCAACCGCCAGCTGATCGACGAGGTCCGGCCCTGGCTGGTGGGCTTCGAGATCGGCGCCAAGGCCGTGCGCAGGATGGCGGACCTGGCCGCCGCGGGGCGGTTGGATGAGGACGGCCCGGCTGAGCTCGCGCCGTTCCTGATCAAGTTGCGTCGCGCACGCGTCCGTGTGTTTGGCGACTTCATGGAGAGGACCCTGTCAGTCCTGTCCGGGACGTTGTTCCCGCCGGGCAAGGTCCCATCGGAAGAACGAGTCGACCCGTAGGGAACGGGCAGCGCCCAATGACCGCGGGTTCGGCCAGGCTGGAGTCGCATGGAAGACGGCGGATGCGCTTGACGGCCGACGCCGGCATGCCCCCTCCATCTCTCGACCTCGGGCAGCGACGATGAAGCTCGTCCCGCTGGTCAGCCGGCGCATTGGTCGCAGCCGGCATGTCACCCAGACGTGACCCTCGAGCGGGCACCTGAGAGCGTAGTCGCGCGACAAGTACCTCTTGTTCGTGAACAGCAGGTCCTCGGTTCAAATCCGAGTGTCGGCTCCACTCCCCACGCGTGAGATGGCCCCCTTCGGCCTGCCCGTAGGCGGAAACAGCAGGTCCTGACCCCTACGCTGACCCCTGACCAACCCGTCAATCTGGTCTTGACTTTGACGGTTTAGAACCGATACTCCCCACGTTCGCAGCCACCGCGCGGGCGCTGCCCTTTCCGCGAGGAGCAGAACTGGATCGGGGGTCGCCGCAGCAACCCATCGGATGCGCGCTACATCCCACCGCCCGAGGACCACGTTCCGGCATTGATGTCGGACCTCGTCGACTTCATCAATCGTGATGACCTGCCGGCCGTGGCTCAGGCCGCGATCGCCCACGCACAATTCGAGACGGTCCACCCGTTCGTGGACGGCAACGGACGAGTCGGTCGTTGCCTCATCCATGTGGTCCTCAGACGGAGAGAAGTGGCGCGTACGTTCGTGCCACCGGTATCGATCGTGCTTGCGGCCAGGCCGAAGGCGTACGTCGAGGGCCTTGTCGACTTCCGCGAAGGCCGAGTCGAGTCGTGGAGCGTGGACTTCGCCGAGGCCTGTCGGCTCGCGGCCGAGTCGTCCGCAGAGCTGGCCGCGCGGGTGACCTCGCGGCGATCGGAGTGGCGGGAGCGCGCTGGGCGGCCTCGCCGAGATTCCGCTGCTGCTCGCATCATCGGTGTCCTGCCCGCGCAGCCGATCGCTTCGGCAGCCACCATCCGTGGCGCCATCGGGGCGCGACATCAACGAGCGCTCGAAGGGCTCAAGGTACTCGCCGATGCTGGAGTACTCCGCCAGATGCAGATCAGCGCTGGGACCTACGACCGCCAGTACGCGGCGGATGAGCTGTTCGAGCTCATCGAGGAGTACGAAGCGGAACTGGTTGACCACACCTCACGACCGGAACACTCAGCGGGTGCCTCTGTTTCGTAGACAGCAGGTCCTCGGTTCAGATCCGAGTGTCGGCTCCACTCCCCAAGCGTGAGCGGCCCAGTCCGGGCTGCTCGTCGCGGCGACTTCACGCACTGCGCGCACGAATGCCCAAGCCGAACCGCCCTGGCACCGGTGGTCGGCGAATAGACGGTGGGGTATAGTTCATCCAGTGAATGAAATAAGAGTCAGTCGCCAACTGGGCAAGCAGATCAACCGGAAGTTGGTGCTGAACGCCATCAAGGCCGGGCCCACGTCTCGCGCTGGGATCGCCGCCGAGACAGGACTCAGCCCGGCGACCGTTTCGAACCTGACGGTCGAGCTCATCGAAGAGGGGCTTGTCCACGAGATCGGAGTGATCGAGACCTCCCGAGGCCGCCCGCCGGTACTGCTCCGTATCAACAGCGAGGCCCGCTACGTGGTGGGCGTCAAGGTCATGCCGAACTCGCTCGTTGCGGTGGTCACCGATCTTGATGCCAACGTGGTCGCGGATCGAACCCTCACCGGCTTCGGAGCCATGGACGACGGCATCGGGACGGCGCACCTGTCCCCTGCTGCCGTAGTGGACGGACTCACCGAGGTGATCGAGGAGATCGTCGCCCACGCCGAGATCAGGAAGACCGACCTGTTGGGAGTCGGCGTCGGCCTCGCGGGCATCATCGATAGCGGCGCAGGCGTTTGCCGCTACTCGCCCTTCTTCGGCTGGCACGACGCTGACCTTGTGTCGCCTCTCGAGGAACGGCTCGGCCTGGAGGTCCACCTTGCCAACGACGTCGACTCTCTGACCATCGCGGAGCAGTGGTTCGGGCACGGTCGACGCAGCGACCACTTCGTCGTCGTCACGGTCGGTCGAGGCATCGGCGCCGGCTTCGTTCTCAACGGCCGCTTCTATGGTGGCCACGCTGGCGGTGTCGGCGAACTTGCCCACGTGACCGTCGCTCCTGGTGGACCGCTTTGCGCTTGTGGCAAGCGTGGTTGTCTCGAGGTGATGGCCAGCGACGTGGCCCTCGCCGCCGCGGCCCGTGCGGCGGTCGAGGATGGCGCCGACACGGCCCTCTCGACGGCCAGCGAAGTCACACTCGACACCGTCGTCCATGCCGCCGAGCAGGGTGACCACGTCGCTCGCGACCTCCTCGCTGAATCCGGCCGCTGGCTCGGGCTCGGGATCGGGACACTCGTGAACCTGCTCAATCCCCAGCTGGTCATCGTTGCCGGCGAGGGTGTGGAGGCTGGTGAATGGCGTCTTGAGCCGATGCGTCGCGCTCTCGACGAGGCGTGCTTCGAATCGATCGGTGCGGATATGCGACTGGTGGTCGAATCGGCCGGAGACACCGCTTGGGCTCGGGGCGCCGCGTGCGTCGTCCTTGGGGAGTTCTTCAAGTCGCCTCTGCACCAGGATCGGCCGACCCGGATGATCGCGGCCTCCGGATGACCTGGCTCGGATCGTCTCGCCGATGGTGGATCGCGTTCGTCGGTCCCAGCCTCTTGATGCTCGTGGTCTTCACCGTCGTTCCCATCGTTGCGGCGGCCGTCCTGAGTTTCTACGAGTGGGACCTGCTCACCCCGCCACAGTTCATCGGCCTGGGCAACTTCATCGAACTCGCGGGTGACGACAACTTCCACGCGGCGGTAATCCACACGCTCACCTTCATCATCGGATACGTCCCCATCGTGATGGGTATCGGGCTGGGCTTGGCCTTGCTGCTCAACCGCCGCAGTCAGATGTCGGGCGTCTCGCGCGTCGTCTTCTTCATGCCCGTGGTCTCAGCCTGGGTCGCGGTGGCACTGATGTGGCGCTGGATGCTCAACTCGCGTTTCGGCGTCGTGAACTGGGCGCTCGACCTCGTCGGCATCGACGGTCCGGCGTGGCTCTATGAGCGGGGCTGGGCCATGGTCTCTGTCATCGCCGCGAGCGTGTGGAAGGACGCAGGCTTCGTGATGATCCTGTTCCTGGCCGGCCTCCAGACCATCAGCAAGGACTACCGCGAGGCGGCTGAGCTCGACGGCGCAAGCGCATGGCAGGGCTTCTGGCGCATCACCTTCCCGCTGCTCAGTCCGGCGGTCCTGCTCGTCTCGATCATCCTGCTCATCAACTCCTTCCAGGTCTTCGAGCAGGTCTGGATCCTGACCGAGGGCGGGCCACTCGGCTCGACCACCGTCGTCGTCGAGCGCATCGTCACCAACGCCTTCAGCTTCGGCCGAATGGGCTATGCCGCGGCCATGTCGTGGGTGCTGTTCGCCCTCATCTTCGGAGTCACGCTGCTGCAGACACACATGCAGAACCGATGGGTCCACTATGGCGACTAGGGCACCGGTGCAGGCTGGTCGCTGGTTCGGCGCTGCGGTCATCATCGCCTCGGGCGCGATGATGGTGCTGCCCTTCCTGTGGACGCTCTCGAGTTCGCTCCAGACGTCGGAGTCGCTGCTGCAGCTGCCGCCGCAGCTCATCCCGGCCGAGCCCACGCTCGACGCTTACCGCGAGCTCACCGAGGTCATGCCCTTCGGGCGCGTGGTGCTCAACTCGGTCGTGGTCACGATGGTGGTCACCGTGGCCCAGGTCGTCACCAGTGCGCTCGCGGGCTACGGCTTGGCACGCTTCGAGTTCAGGGGCCGCCAAGCGCTGCTCCTGTTGTACCTGGCGACCCTGATGGTGCCGGCGCAGGTGACGATCGTGCCGCTCTTCATCGGCATGAGCCGGCTCGGTCAGCTCAATACCTTGCACGCGCTGATCCTGCCCATGGTCGCGAGCGCCTTCGGCGTCTTCCTCTTCCGTCAGTACTTCATGCAGATGCCGGCCGCGCTCGAGGAGGCGGCCGCGCTCGACGGCGCGAGTCCCTGGCGCACGTTCTGGTCGGTGGCTTTCCCCTATGCCCGGCCTGCGGTCGCGACTTTCGGGATCCTCGCCTTCATGGCGGCCTGGAATGCGTACCTGTGGCCCCTCTTCGTCGCTCGCGACGAGTCCGCGATGACGCTGCCAGTCGGGTTGGCGTCCCTGCACGGCCGGTTCCAGACCGACTGGAACCTGGTGATGGCCGGCTCGGTCATCACCGTCGTCCCCGTGATCATCGTCTTCGCCATCATCCAGCGCCATATCTCGACCGGCTTGCTGCTCGGCGGCGGGTCCAAGTAGGAGGAGCACATCGAGATCCAACCACCGATCCGTGCGGGGCCGCACATCGAACTCCCATCGCCGGGGCGCGATCTGCGCCCGCCCAACCCTACAAGGAGCCCAGTCGATGACGAAGACCAGGAAGCTCGGCGCGGTGATGACCGCCGCCATGCTCGCCGCCATGCTGCCGACGGCCGCGTTGGCCGAAGACCCGACAACCATCCGCTACTTCACGTTCTCCGCCGCGCCGGACTACCTCGATGAGCTCGACTCGATGGTCGCGGCCTTCGAAGCCGAGAACCCCGACGTCATGGTCGAGGTCGAGAGCGCGCCGTTCGCGGACTACTTCACGCTCCTCCAGACACAGGTCGCCGGTGGTGATGCCCCCGACGCGTTCGAACTGAACTTCGAGAACTTCGTGACGTTCGCCAACAAGGGCGTCCTCGCGAATCTCGGCCCGATGATGGCGGCCGACGAGGGCCTCGACACCGAGGCCTACTACCAGAAAGCCTTCGACGCCTTCTCCGTCGATGGCACGCAGTACGGCTTGCCCGAGAGCTACTCGACCGTCCTCTTGTTCTACAACAAGGGCGTCTTCGACGAGCTCGGCCTCGAGTACCCGACCGACGACTGGACCTGGGCCGACGAGCGCGCCGCGGCTGAGGCGATCGCCGCCTCCGGTGACGACATCTGGGGCCACTTCGCCGGTGTCCACTACTGGGAGTTCTACAAGGCTGCCGCGCAGAACGGCTGTGACTTCTTCGCCGAGGACGGTGGCGTCACGGTCAACGAAGCGGGCTGCGTCGAAGCGCTCCAGTTCATGATCGACTACGTCAACGACGGCGTGCAGCCCAGCGCGGCCGAGATGGGTGGCGTCTCCGACGGTGACATGTTCGCCAACGGCGAACTGGGCATGATTACTACCGGTATCTGGATGTTCCCGACCTTCGATGGAGCCGAGTTCGACTGGGATGTCGTGGTCGAGCCGGGCAACGCCCAGGGCGGCAGCCACTTCTTCGCCAATGGTGTCGGCGTGTCGTCGACCTCCGAGAAGCAGGATGCGGCCTATCGCTGGCTGCGCTACTTCACCTCGAGTGATGAGGCAGCCCAGGCCAGGGTCGAGGCGTCATGGGAGCTGCCTACCCTGACCGACGAGTCGCTCTACGACACCTATCTCGCGGCTGAGAAGCCGGAGAACCGCGAGGCGGTCCTCAAGTCCCTCGAGAACGTCGTCGTCCCGCCGGTCATCGAGCGGCAGGCGGAGATGCAGGACGCGCTCAACGCCCAGATCGAGCTGGCCCTCGCCGGCGAGATCACCGCGCAGGAGGCACTTGACGCGGCCAAGGCTGAGATCGAAGGCCTCATCGGCTAGACATCCAGGACGAAACGGGTATGGGGTGGGCCGGCGGCCTGCCCCTCCCCTCCTGTGGAGAACCCATGTCCTCTTCCCTCGTGCACGTGCCGGATGGCGACCGCAATCCGTACGAGGCTGTGCCCTGGTCGCGCTACCCGCTCGATCCGAGTGCCGGTGACGCGTTCCACGTCGGGGTCCGGGCTGAGGGGGTCGCTGGACCGGTCGTGGCTGAGTGGAGCTCCGACGGGGAGGTCGGAAGCATCGACCTGGAGCAGAGCGGAGACGACTGGACGGGCAAGTTGGGCCCGTTCACCGCTGAGTGCAGATACCGGTTTGTTTCCGGTGATGGTCAGACCGACTGGTTCACCGTGCCCATCGGCCGGTGGCAGGCAGTGTCGTTCCTGGGTGTCCACGTCGAGAACCAGCAGATCCACATCGCAGGCGATCACGAGACCGTTCTGATTCTGACGCCGGGCACCGACGAGTCGCTGTCGTGGTTGCTGACGCACGGCTCAGGTCGGTCGGACAGCCGGACGGCTGTTCGTCTCGGTGAGTGGTCGGTCCACCTCGAAGAAGGTGGACTCGTCGTAGCAGCAGGTGGCAAGCAGCGGTCGAAGCTCGGCGCGTCGGTCCTGGGGACTGGACGCGAGACCTTCGCCTGGCGGCTCTCCTGGGCTCTCGATCCGACGGAGCGCATCCTCGGGACGGGCGAGCGCTACGACGCTGTCGACCAGCGCGGCCGGAGCCCGGACATTCGCGTCTACGAGCAGTACAAGGGCCAGGGTTCACGAACCTACTTCCCCGTGCCCTGGCTCGTCTCGACGAGCGGGTACGGACTTGCGGTCGATGGGTCGTCCCGCGTGCGGTTCGATCTCGGCTCCTCGCGACCGGACCTCGCCACCGTCACCGTGCCTACACCCGCGGGAGCATCGGGTCGCTGGTACTTCGGCTCGCCGAAGCAGGTCATCGGGGCGTACGCAAGCAGCCTTGGCTCTCGACCCGCACTCCCGGTGTGGGCGTTCGGGCCGTGGATGTCCGGCAACGAGTGGGACTCCGATCAGCGTGTCCGTGAGGTCGTCGACCGCACGTTCGAGGAAGGCATGCCTGCGACGGCCCTGGTCATCGAAGCCTGGTCGGACGAGGCCACGTTCTACCTGTTCAACGACACCGAGTACGAGCCAGTGCCAGGCGCTGAGTCTGTCACCGTCGAGGCCATGCACCACGGGCGCCGGTGGCCCGACCCCAAGGGTCTCGTCGAGTGGCTCCACGAGCGAGGCATCCGCGTGTTGCTCTGGCAGATTCCCGTGCTTAAGGACATGGACGGCCACGCGCAGCACGAGCAGGACCTGGCCTTCGCGGAAGAGGCCGGCATGTGCGTCAGCACGGAGAGTGGCGACTCGTATCGCAACCGCGGATGGTGGTTCCCCGGGAGCCGCGTGATCGACTTCACCAACGCAGATGCCGCAGCGTGGTGGTTCGACAAACGTGCCTACCTGCTCGATGACGTCGGCATCGACGGGTTCAAGACCGATGGCGGCGAGCACCTGTGGGGACGGGATGTCGTCGTCGCGGATGGGGACGACGGAGACGAAGCGGCCAATGCGTATCCGACGCACTATCTCGCGGCCTACCACGACTTCATGCGCGAACACGGACACGACCAGCCTGTCACCTTCAGCCGCGCCGGCTTCACCGGATCACAGGGCCTCCCGGCCCACTGGGCGGGCGACGAGGACTCGACGTGGGAGGCCTATCGGGCGTCCCTCGTCGCAGGTCTCTCTGCGGGTGCTTCGGGCGTCGCGTTCTGGAGTTGGGACCTCGCCGGCTTCTCCGGCGACTTGCCGTCGGCAGAGCTCTACAAGCGATCGACGGCGATGGCTGCGTTCTGCCCGATCATGCAATACCACTCCGAGCACAACGAGCATCGCCAACCTCTTGCCGACCGAACGCCCTGGAACGTCGCGGAGCATCGTGGTGACCCTGCGGTCAGCGATGTGTACCGCTTCTACGCTCGGCTTCGCATGAACCTCGTTCCCTATCTCGTCGGACTGGGAGCTGAGGCTGCGCGCACGGGTTTGCCCATGATGCGGGCGATGGCGCTCGAGTTCCCGCACGACCCGCAGGCGGCCGCCATCGACGATCAGTTCCTGCTGGGATCGGATCTGTTGGTGGCACCGATGCTCGAGCCCGGCGAGCGAGACCGGCGCGTCTACCTCCCCGAGGGCACGTGGGTCGACCTGTGGACCGGCGAGCCCGCGAGTGGAGGGTGGCTGACCTCGGCGGCCCCCGTCGACGTCATCCCGGTGTTCGTGCGTGGTGGCGCGTGCATCCCGTTGTGGATGCCCGACGTGATCGAGCTTGGTGCTGAAGTAGGTCTGCCAGGCGAAGGGCCTGGGCGCCTCGTCATGATGGTCGCCCCGGGTGAAGGGCAGACTACGGTCGTAGACCCGCTCTCCGCCCGAACATGGACGATCGAGGTCGAACCCGTCGACGAGGCGGTGGTCATCCACACAGTGGACGCTCCCGATGAGGTCACGCTTTGGGTACGCGGGAGCGCCCGACGGTCGCGATCGGTGCCGCTTCCCCGCGGGTCATCGAGCACGCGGGTCGAACCGGAAGCCCTATGAGCAACGCGTCCTCCAGCCATCAGCTCGTCGCTCGAAGCATCGAGGTGATCACCGGGAGCCAGGCTCCCACTGGGGCGTATGTCGCCGCACCCGGCTATGACACCTATGCCTACAGCTGGCTTCGCGACGGGAGCTTCATCGCGACGTCGATGGACGTCTGTGGCCGGAGCGAAAGTGCTCGCGCGTTCCATCACTGGGTCGCGCACACGGTCGAGCGCTACGCCCACAAGGTCGAGCGGCTCGAAGCAGAGACCGACACGGCACTGAAGGGCACCGGCAATCCTCTGCGCCCGTTGGACGATCGATACGCCCTGCACACACGCTTCACCGTCGATGGCGATGAGGTCGGTGAGCACTGGGGCGACTTCCAGCTCGACGGCTACGGGTTCTGGCTCACGAGTGTGCTTCGGCACCTCGCGTGGACCGGCGATGACCCGAGGCCGGTGGAGCACGCCATCGACCTCGTCTCTCGATACCTGGTCCGCACCTGGCAACTCGCCTGCTACGACTGCTGGGAGGAGTACCCGACTCGTCGACACATGACGACGTGGGCTGCGATCGCCCAGGGGCTTCGCGTCAGCGGCGCCGCAGGCCTCGGCCCTACCCGTCTCGCCGACGACATCGGGTCCCGCCTTGCCGACGCCATCGGGCTGTCTTCGGTCATGCGGAAGTTCGTCGCGGGCGATGAACCGGTTCGCCCAGCCGTAGAGACACCGACAGCGTCCCGAGCCATCGCCGGACACGAGCGGGTGGGTCGGTCGCTGCCTTCCGATGCCATCGACGGCAGCGCCCTCCTCGTCCTCGGAGACTTCGGACCGTTCGAGGCGACGAGCGCGGTCGTCAGAAACACACTGGCTGCCATCGAGGACGAACTCGTGGTCGATGGCGGCGTGCACCGGTACCTGGAGGACGAGTACTACGGTGGCGGACTCTGGGTCGTGCTTGCAGGCGCTCTGGCCACCATCTGGTCAACACGAGATGTCGGTCGTGCCCGCGAGGTCCTGACCTGGGTCGAGGACCAAGCCGATGCCTCTGGTAGCTTGCCTGAGCAGGTCACCACGGTCACCCGGAAGCCAGGTGCAGAAGAGGGTTGGGTCGAGCGTTGGGGACCGCCGGCACACCCGCTGCTCTGGTCCCACGCGATGTACCTACTGGGAGTGGCTGCAACTCGCAGATAGCGGACCTTCACCTCGGCGGCCAGTGCGACGATCAGCCTCGCGATCAGCCTCGAGGGCCGGAAGATGGGCCTGGGTGGACCACCAGCCGGTGCCGATGACCGCGACCCAGACGCTCACGTGTCATCGCGACGCTGGCGCCGGACCTCGTCGTAGAGCACGGCCGCCAGGAGGATCGAACCCTTGACGACGAGCTGCCAGAACGCAGGGATCTGGGACAGGATCATGCCGTTGTTGATGACGCCGATCAGCAGCAGGCCCATGAGCGTCACGCCTATCGCCTGGACGCGCTCGAAGCCCGGGGTCAGAGGGACTGCCTGCATCACATCTCTCAAGGAGTCCTTGCCGCCAGAGTCGATCGGCTGTCGGCTCCAGTCCCCAATCGAGAAGTGACCTGTGTCATGAGGCCCACAGTCGTAGGTCGACGTGGGCAGTCATCAGCTCGAAGCCGCGGTCCGTCGTGAGCATGATCAGGTCATGCCGGCGACAGAGCTGAGCAAGCAGCGCGTCGATGGTGCCGACCTGGATGCCCTTGCGGCGACACGCGTTGCGGAGTTCGGCGGCCTCGACGTGGTCCGCTCGGTCGGGCACGAGGAACGGGAGAGCACCGAATCGTTCGACGATCGCATCGCGGGCCTTCGGTCCGCTGAATCCCTGCAGTAGCTCCTGCAGGACGAGCCCGGTCGTGAACACGCCCTCCCCTGTCTCGAGCGCCTGGCGCAAGCGCTCGACGGCCGGCTCAGGGGACTTGACGTCACGGCGCAGCGCGAGCGACCACACGCTGGTGTCGACGAACAGCTCCACTCAGCGGGTGCGCTCAGCTTTGTAGTCGTACTGCGGATCCCAGTCGAGGGCCGCGAAGAGCTCGACGATGCGCCGCTGCTCATGTCGCGCGACGTACTCGCGCAACGCACGGGTGACCGCTGCGGTCTTGGTGCGCTCCCCACTGACCTTGACGGCCTGCTCCAGCAGACGAGGGTCGATATCGAGGTTGGTCGGCATGTGCGAATCATCGCACAAAGAGCTGCACAGTACCGTTCTAGGAACCCCACGTCCTCGCGATTCGTATACAGCAGGTCCTCGGTTCAAATCCGAGTGTCGGCTCCACGAGGCCTGAGCTGCACTCCTGGCGACCGACGCTCGGGCCGGCCGCACGGCGTCAGTCGCGCCGTCCCCAGCCGCCACCCCCGGGGGTGAGCACGACCAGTCGATCGCCGGGCTCGACGTCGACGGTGACCTTGCCCGGCAGGCGCTCCGGTTGGCCACCGGCGCGGATGAGCCAGTCCTCGCCGGTGGCCCCAGGTTCGCCACCGGCCAACCCCCACGGCGCATGCCGGCGGCGTTCCCCCATGAGGGTGAGCACGGCCCGGGCCCCGAAGCGAAGCTCCCGTCGGACGCCGTCGCCGCCGCGATAGGCACCGGCGCCACCGCTGCCACGTCTCAGCGTGTAGGCGGTCACGCGGAAGGGGTAGTGCGCGTGCAGTGCCTCGATGGGCGTGTTCTGCGTGTTGGTCATGCCGGTCTGGATGCCCGACTGGCCGTCGCGGCCCGGGCGTGCACCCTGGCCGCCCGCGACGGTCTCGTAGTAGGCGAAGTCCTCGTTTCCCACGAGCACGTTGTTCATCGTGCCCTGCGAGGCGGCGGGCACGCGGTCGGGCGCCGCCTGCGCAAGCGCTCCGAGGAGGACGTCGGCGATACGCTGGCTGGTCTCGACGTTGCCAGCGGCCACGGCCGCCGGTGGGCGCGGGTTGACGATCGACCCAGCGGGCGCGTGCAGGCTGAGCGGTCGGTAGCAGCCGCCGTTGGCGGGAATGGTGGGGTCGGTCGCGACCCGCACCGCGTAGTACAGGCACGAGCGGGTCACTGCCTCGACGGCGTTGAAGTTGGCCTGCACTTGCGGGTCCGTACCGCTGAAATCGGCCTCCAACGAGCCGCCGTCGATGCGCACCGTCGCGCGGATCGCGACGTCACGCGATCCCAGCTCCATGACATCGTCGTAGGCGTACTCGCCGTCCGGCAGCGCGTCCAGGGCCGCCTCCATGCGTCGCTGCCCGTAACCCAGCAGCGCCTCGGTCACGGCTCGGAAGTGGGCACGACCCTCGCGCTGCACGAGCTCCCCGAGGCGTCGGACCGCGACCGCGTTCGAGCCCATCTGCGCGTCCAGGTCACCGCGGCGTTCCCAGGGTGTCCGTGAGGCGGCCACGAACGGGCCCACGAACTCGTCGAGCCACTCCCCGTCGCTGACCGCCAGGGTGGGTGCCACGCGGTGGCCCTCCTGGTCGACGGTCGTGGCGCGTGCCGGCATCGAGCCGGGCGCCTCGCCGCCCACGTCGGCGTGGTGGGCCCGGTTGGCCACCCAGGCCACGTGCTGACCAGCCACGAAGACCGGAGCCACGACCGTGAGGTCGTTGAGATGGGTGCCGCCGTGGAAGGGGTCGTTGACCGCGTATTGCGCCCCTGGCCGCGGGTCGAACCGTCGAAGGCAGGCAGCCACCGACTCGGGCATCGAGCCAAGATGCACGGGGATATGCTCGGCCTGTGCCAGCATCTCCCCGTCGGCGGTGAAGACGGCCGCGGAGCAGTCGGCCCGCTCCTTGATGTTGGGCGAGAGCGAGGTCCGCCGCAGCACGCTGCCCATCTCGTCGGCGATGGCGCTGAAGCGGTTGCGCGCGACCTCGAGGGTGATGGGGTCGATGGCACGACGGCTCACGACACGATCTCCAGGGTGCCGTCGTCGAGCACCGCCAGGCGGTCGCCGGCCTCGAGCAGCACGGCCGAGTTGGCCTCCACCACGAGAGCAGGGCCTTCGAGCTCGAAGCCCGCGGGCAGGGTCTCGCGCTGCCAAACGCCACCTCGACCGTGCGCCGAACGTTCCCCACCGACGGGCGGGAGATCGGCCCAGGTCATGGGCGCCTCGCCGGACGCCACTGAGCGCAGGTTCACCAGCTCGATGGGCTCGCCCGCTCGGCCGAAGCCGTACCGCCGAGCGTGCGCCACCTCGAAGGCGGTCCGCAGCTCGGACCAGCCGGCCTCGAGCGGAACCTCCAGCTCGTGCGACTGGCCAGCGTAGCGAACGTCGGCGCCCGTGCGGACGCGGACCGGGTCGCGCCCGAACGTGTCGCGGTAGCTGCCGGCCACCTCCGTCTCGAGTTGCCGACGCGTCGCCGCGAGGTCACCCTCACCTTCGCTCGCCATGAGCGTGCGGGCGATGTCGGTCCGCGGTGCCGCCAGCAGCAGGCCCAGGGCCGAGAACACGCCCGAGAGCGGTGGGACCAGCACGGTCCTCATGCCCAGCCGGCGGGCCAGGCGCGAGGCGTGCAGCCCACCGGCACCACCGAATGCCACCAGCGCGGCCTCTCGCGGATCGGCGCCCTCCGCTACCGACACCGAGCGCAAGGCATGCTCCATGTGGCTGTCCACGACCTCGAGTATGCCCTTCGCTGTCGCCTCCACGTCCAGCCCCGCAGCCGCACCGAGGCGACCAACGGCGTCGCGGGCCAGTCTGGGGTCAAGCGGGATCGTGCCGCCGAGGGCGAGGTCGGCCGGGATATGCCCGGCCACGAGGTTGGCGTCGGTGACCGTGGGCTCAGTGCCGCCCTGGCCGTAGGCGGCAGGCCCGGGGTGCGCACCGGCCGAGCGCGGGCCGACCCGAAGCGCGTCGCCGGCGTCAAGCCAGCCGATGCTGCCGCCACCGGCACCGATGGTGCGGATGGGGATGGCCGGTACGCGGTTGTAGCGACCGCCGACGCTATGGCCGGCCGCGACCGCGGGGGCACCGCCGGTGATGCGGCTGACGTCGGTGGAGGTGCCACCCATGTCGAACGAGATGACGGTCTGGTAGCCGTGGTGCCAGCCCAGCGCGGCGGCCGCCACGGCACCGCCCGCCGGTCCCGAGAGCACCAGCCGACCGGCCAGGCCTGGCGCCCGCGCGAACGGCAGCAGGCCGCCAGACGAGGTCATGACCAACCGCCGCGACATCGGGAGGCGCGCCTCGAGCGAGGCCAGGTAGCCGGCGACCGAAGGGGTCAGGTAGGCCGAGAGGACGGTGGTCGCCGTGCGCTCGTACTCGCGGAACTCGGGCGAGACCAGCGACGAGCGCAGCACCGGCACCGCCATGGCCGCGGCGCAGCGACGCACGAGCTCGACCTCCGCGCCGGGGTCCGCGTACGAGTCGAGGAGCGAGACGGCGATCACTTCGGGATCCGCCGTCGACAGGGCGGCTACCAGGGCGTCGGGGTCGCCATCGAAGCCGAAGCGGTCTTCGCGCTCGACCAGGGGTCGGGGTCGGTCCGCCAGACTGTCATAGAGCGACGGGCGATCCTGCCGCGCGATCTCGATGACATCCTCGTAGCCAGCGCCGGTGACGAGGGCGACCCGGGCCCCACGCTCCTCCAGCAGTGCGTTGGTGGCCGCGGTCGTGCCGTGCAGGAAGGCGTCCTCGTGGTCGCCGACCACCGCGCCTGCGACGCCGTCGGCCTGGTCTTGGCTGGTGGGCACCTTGTGTCCGGCAAGGGTCCCCGCGTCCAGGGTGACGATATCGGTGAACGTCCCACCAACGTCCACCCCGATCAACCGAGCCACGGACCCATGCTAGCCGGTCGCATCTCGTATGCGTCCCGTCAGCTCGGAGCCTGGGACCGCGAACCCGAGCGAGAGGTAGTGTCGAACGCCCCCATGAAGGCGAAGTGAGCGTGACGGCGACCGTGGCCATGATGTACAGCAGACCGCCGGCTCTGGCTGCTGCTTGTACGACGTCATCGTTCACCTCGTTGGTGCTGGTGCTTGGTGTCCTCTCCTTGGGAGTGATGGCCGGCGGTCGGTCATGTGGCAGCCGATGTGGCAGCCGAGAGATCCTGTCGCCGACATCCAGCTGGACTTCTCACAGGAACCGGCCGCAGGTCTCCGCCAACCGCTCTCCGCGTCAAGCGGGTCCCCGGGTATTGCCACTTCGGCCCATCCGCCGCATCGTGGTGGACGAGGAGGATGCCATCGACGCGACACGCATCACCATCCGCCGCACCACGGACGCCGACGTCCGACAGCTACCCGCTGTCGAACGGTCTGCAGCCCGCTCCTTCGCGAACATCCCGGAGCTCTCGTGGATCGTCGGCGACGACGTGCTCGATGAGGCCCGACATCGCCGCTTCGCCGCAGCCGGCTGGTCATGGGTCGCCGATATCGCCGGCGCCCCCGTGGGGTTCATCTGTGCCGAGCTCGTCGAGCACGAGGTCCACGTCTGGGAGGTCGCCGTCGGCGAGCCGTATCAGCAGCAGGGCATCGGCTCGCGGCTCATGGCACGCATCGAGGCACAGGCCCGTGACGCCGGAGCCTGTGCGCTGACCCTCACGACCTTCCGCGATGTGCCCTGGAACGGACCGTTCTACGCGTCGCTCGGCTACGAGGTCATCGACCCCGAAGCGTGCAGCTCACGGCTGCGCCGCATCCTCGAGCTGGAGGTCCAGGCCGGGCAGCCAGCCGACCGCCGATGCGCCATGCGCCTTCGGCTCTGATACGTCCGGGCTTAGGTCGCGTCGGTCGACTGGGCCTCACGATGCCGCCACGGCACCCCGCTGAACGTTCGTGACCTGCAAGACGAAGGGCGAGGTCATGGCTCGGACGAGCGCGCTGTAGCCCAGCCGGAATCGGACCTCGGCCCCGACCGGCGGCAGGCTTGACCCACAATCGAGGACCAGGTGATCGCTGCTGGCTCCGGTAATCTCGAACCCGGGGGGTGCGAACAGGGCGTGGCAGTCCGTGTCCTGCTCTCCGACGGCGAGGACCGCCTGCTTCGTGCTCCCATTCCGCTCAGGCCGGGTGATCTCCGCGAACGCGCTGTGGGCGATGTCGCCCCACGGCTGGGACGGCTTGGATCCCGACTCGATGACCTCCGCGACCAGCGTGATGGCATCGGTGTGAAGCCCGTCGATGGGGCGGCGATGAAGCGGTTCCCGCCCCAACAGCAGAGACTCGCCGAGCCGCAGATCGTTGACTCGCTCGGTGTCGGCACCGCTGAGGACCCAGTCGAGGTTGCCGGAGTTGCCTCCAGAGATGATCGGCAGGACGAGGCCGAATCGCGCCTCGATGGAGTCCGCCAGCCCGGAGAGCTCGCCCATGTTCGTGGCGTCGGGCGAGACGCCATTGTGACAGGCGAGGTTCGTCCCGATGCCGTCGAGGGAAAGGTTCGGTAGTCGCAGGGTCTGGTAGGCCACGCCTTCGAGATCGCGGGGCATGATGCCCTCACGCAGGTCCCCGAGCTCCACCATCAGCACCACGCCGTGGACCCGCTCCGCTCGAGCCGCGGCGGCGGACAACTGACGAATCACCTCGATCTCGGTGTTGAGGCTCACATCCGCCTCGCGGACGACCGCATCGACCTGCGTGAGCATCGGTGAGCGGATGAGCGTCAGTCGAGCCGTGATCGATGCGGCCCGCAACGCCTGCAGGTTCTCCACGCGCGAGTCGCCCAGCCCGGTCACACCCGCGTGCAGCCACACCCTCGCGATCTCTGCGGAGCCCAACGTGGCCTTGGTCACACCCGTGACCGAGATGCCGCGGACAGCGAGGGTCCCTACGAGCGCCTGGGCGTTGTGTTCGAGCTTGGCGAGATCGATCTCCAGTCGCGGTGTGGCTAGCGTGTCGCGGCGCTCGACATCCCTGCGAGCTCCGGAAAGGCCGCAAGGACCATGTCGACGAGCGACGCTGGCGAGCGCGTCAGAGCATCGGTAGCGATCACGCCAAGCTCGCGTTCGTACTGCCCGATAGCCGCGTCGACCTGCGCCTCATCCATGTTCTCGTGGTTGATGGTCAGGCCGATGACTTGCGTGTCCGCGAAGGTTTCGATGAGCTCGATCTCCGAGCGGGGCTCGGGCATGGCCATCGTCGGGAAATCGCATCGGTGTGCTCGACCTGGTGCGTGCTGCAGGATGACCGCCTGGGGACAGCTACCGCGCAGGATGAAGGACGACGTCGAGAACGCCGGGTGACTGAGCGCCCCCTGCCCTTCGATGATGATGACGTCGGGCTTCTCGGCCTCGTAGGCCTCGACGATGGTGGCCTCCAGCTCGCCGGCGCAGAATTGTGTCGGAACGGCGTCGAGCGCAACGCCATAGCGGGCGCCCTGCATCAGCCCGGTCTGACCGGTGCCGACCATCACCGCCTTGAGGCCATGATCGCGGAGAGCTTGCGTCAGGACCGTCGCGGTCGTCCGTTTGCCGATGGCGCAGTCGGTCCCGAGGATCGCGATGCGCGGGCAATCGACCTCTGAGATCCGTCCGCTGAAGACCCGCAGGTCCTTCACCGGCCGAGGCTTGCGGACGTCGCGGATGAGGACGCCGTTGGCGGCGCTGGCCGCCGCGAACTCGGGGTCATCGGCAAGGAACTCGTGCAGGCCACTGACGACGTCCATGCCCAGGCCGATGGCCTTGAGCACGAGCGCGCGCTCGTGGACCGACAGCATCCCGTTCGATGGCGCGATCCCGAAGATGAAGTAGTCCGGCACCCGGTCCGCGTGAGCCACTGCCGCCTCCAGATCGAAACAGATGGGAATCGCGTTGGGCTCGTCATCGAGCACGATGCCGCTGTCGAGGCCAGCCTGGCGGCTATCGATCACTGCCACGATGTCGTACTTCTCGGAGTGGCGGACGAGCCCGTTGGCCGTCTTGCCATCGACTTGGCCGAAGTTCGCCTCGCAGTACACGATCGCAGTCGCAAGCCGCCGGCGGTCGGCAACAGCCAGGTGCGACTTCGATACGACCTCTGGCGCCGGCGCCGATGGGCTGGTGGGCGGATACACGGGAGCCTGGCCGGGCATGGCATCGCCCGTCGGCGATAGCGGGAGGGGGCTCGCTGCCGGAGCGGCAGCAGGGACTGAGGTCATGAAGGCTCCAGGTGTCGGGTAGCTATCGTGAGGAGTGGCTGCGGAAGCGCAGGAAGGCGAGGTACTTGAGGAGCTCCTCCTCCTCCTCGGCGGTCAGGTCGTCGATGGCGAACACGGCTAGCTGCCGGCGTCGCCCGCCGGGCCCGTCGGTGTCGGGCAGCAGATATCCGGCCTTCTCCATCAACGTCTCATACGGGACGCCATAGACCGGTGCGAGCTTGCGCAGGACGTCTGGTGACGGCTTCTTGATCTTCTGGCGTTCGAGCTGGCTCAGGTATGCGTTCGAGACCGCGCCACCGGTCGCGTCCTGGACCTCTCGGAGCGAGAGGCCCTTCGCCTTGCGCAAGTCAGCGAGGACGACGCCGATGACGTTGGGCTGGCCCTCGAACTCGGAGCGGCTCTCGTCGCTCTCGTTGACGGGGGTGTCGTCGGCCACCTGCTTAGCGTACTACACGTTGCTAAGTTTCTCAAGCACGAGTATCGTACTGGCACGAACGTGTGCCATCCGCATTCCGATCTGTACAAGGTCTGAGCGTAGCCACGAGGAAGAGGTCGAACGTCATGCGCTACCGCCTTGCACAGATCCGCGTGAGTCCGGTGGTGTCGCGAAACCCTGCAACGCGACCCTCTGGCCTTGCGCCGCCTTCTACATCAGTTGCCGCTCGAAGAGCTGCCGGGCGGGCGACGCAGACCGGGGGTCGGCTCGTGAGGCCCCTGAGCCGGTCGGTCCAGCACGTCGTCGATCGCTTCCTCCACGGTGCGAGCCGCCGGTCGTCTACGTCCCAGGCCCAGCCGACCGCGCCACTCCTGCTCATGGGCGGCCCAGAAGCGATCGTGCCAGACGTGCGAGGGCACTCGGAGGACGAGGCTATCGAACGCCTGGTTGGGGCGGGCCTGGTGGTGGAGCGGCTGGGCGCGGATCGATCTGATGGACCGCCGACCGGGTGCGTCCTGCGGACTCGGCCTGCTGCCGGTGCAGTCGTTGTGGCGGGCGCCACGGTCGGCTATATCGTCGCGTCCCCGCTGTGGCCGGCGCCGGAGGAGTTCTCACGCCATCCCGGCCACATCGACCCTGACGCCTTCATGTCGCTCATGCGAGCCTGGAGTGTGCGCAGCGCGATTCGCGAGGCGTAGGGGAGCGTCGTCCTGGGTGCATCGTCCGCGACGGTGGAAGCAACGGATGGAAGCAGCGCCCGCGAGCAGTCACGGTCGATCGGCCGCTCGATCCCCTTGATTCGAGCGTGGATGCCGTCATCGGCGGACACCGGCGGACACCAGTGCGCAGATTCGTGAACAGCAGGCCCGTTCGTGGCTGGGGCCCGAGGCGAGCCCAGGGGGCCCAGCCAGGGCGATCCGGACCCGTCGTGTCTCGACAACACGAGGCGGCGTTCGCACATGCGGCGGCAACCGTGACTCATCGAGACAACTGCACGATCGGGTCCCTCCACGATGCCCGCTCAGACCTCCGAGACGAGCCGAAGGGCGACCTCATAGATCTCGTCCTCGGCGCGCTCGAAAGCTGCTTGCTGCTCCGCCGGCAGTCGATCGAGGAACGAGCGCTCGGATAGCACCTCGTCCCAGGCGACCAGCATCGACACCGCGGCCGCGCCGAACACCCTCGCCACCGCCAGCGTCGTGGCCGTCTCCATGTCGACCCCCAGGTAGCCCTGCTCGGACCACTCGCGAGCGTGGCCCAAGGGCTGGTTGAAGAGTGTCGGCCACGTCACGCTCGGCCCCCGATGGGCCGACACGCCTCGCAGCTCGAGGGATGCCGCCGCGCGCGTGGACCACGCTTCCGACGAGGCGACACGAGCGTCTGCCGAGTAGAGCGTCGTCGTCCCGTCCAGCCCGAGCGCCACGGTCGGGACCACCACGTCTCCAGGGCGGACGCCGGCTGCGACCACCCCGCAGCTACCGATCTGGATGGCCAGCCGCGCGCCGATGAGGGCTGCCACGTGCACCACCTCGGCGGTGCGCGGAGCACCATATGGACAGGCGTAGATCAGCCATCGATCCGCGAATGCCCCCAGGAAGACGTCCGGAATCCCCAGCTCGCGCACGGACTCCAGCTGCGCCAGACGCCGCCGCGTGTGGTCCTCGCGCCACCAGGTGCCCTCCACGACGACCGCCACCGGACGCTCATCGTCGGCCAGCCCGAGCACCGACCGCCAGGCGGCCCCGTCGACCTCACCGACGGGCCCGAGATCAGGTCTCACGTCGAATCCAGCCGAGTGCGGCCCCGCCGACCACTGCTTGGTGGCGGGCTCACGCGGACTCCAGCCCGAGCGGGAAGCGCGTCTCGATCTTCCAGGACCCCGGAGCGCTCGACCCGGCCATCAGCCAGACCTCGTCGGCCGTACAGGCGATGGGCAGGCTTGGCTCGAGGGCCCGGGCCGCTTCCTCCAGCCGGTCACGCGGCTCGGACACCCCGATGGTGAGGTGCGGCGGCACCAGTCCGGGCAGGCCGCCGTACGGGCGCAGGGTCGGCCAGTGGTCCATGACGCTCGCGGTCATGTTGCGGAAGAGCACGTCAGGCGCTGGTGCCAGCCACACGACCCGCTCGTCGAACCACCTGACCTCGACAAGCTTGAAACCGAAGGCCGCCACCGAACCGAAGATGGCGGCCAGCGACGAGCGCACGCCGTCATCGACATCCGACAGCGGCAGGAACGGATACTCCACCGTCACGTGGGTGGGCATGCCGCGGGCCGAGAACGGGTCCAGCCGCCGACGCCATGGCTCGACGTCTGCCATGGCCTGCGTCACGGGCACGATGAGGCTGGTCTCGACCGCGGTCGAGAACTCGCCCTTGCGAGCGACCTTCATGCGCGGCTCACGCCGGAGGTCACACAGCCTCGCTACGCGCTCGACCCGGCGCCGAGTGACCGCCGCACCTCGGCCGCGACCTGCTCCGGCGAGGGAATGTACGCGTCCTCCAGAGGCGGGCTGAAGGGCACGGGCATGTGTGGCGCGGTCACGAG
>Ga0316198_10000436_pt1 | contig 21789 bp, 19 predicted proteins | sample OudBieAanoxic_MG_FD_204935 | JGI IMG/M metagenome (GOLD analysis project Ga0316198, IMG submission 204935) | Coastal sediment microbial communities from Oude Bieten Haven, Netherlands - site A anoxic | ecosystem: Environmental > Aquatic > Marine > Coastal > Sediment | place: Netherlands...
GCCGTGAAATCGCGAACGCAGTCGCTCGGCGTACCGATCGCGGCGTTGAGCTCCGCCGAAAGATCCCGCTCGGCGTCCTCGGTCGTTTGCCCGGAGATATCGACCAGGTCCACGGAGAACGCCTCCGGCCTCGGGGTCTCGGCGGGTTCCCGCGGTGGTTGCTCAACGCGCGTGTGTGGACGGGTGTCGGCCACTGTTCGGATGCCGCGCACCGGCTCTTCGCCGCTTTCACACCCGAGGAGCAGCATGGCAGCCGCACACCAGATCGACGCCCGCATCATGCAACCATCTTAGCCCGCAATGGCGTCCAGTGAAACCTCGCCGACTCGCTGACGGCTAGCGCCGCCATGCGAAGCCAATCGTGCCGCCGAGGAACTGGTCGAGCGCACCACCGGCCACGTAGGGCGGGTCCGGTGGAACAGGATTCAAGTCGAACCAGTAGCGGCGATAGTCCATGCCCAAGCGAACCTCGAAACCGAGCGGGAGCGCGAATCCAACGAGGAGCCCGACGTCCATGCCGTTCGCCTTGGCTTCGGGGAACCACACGTACGTGCCGATGCCCCCGACATTGAAGACGCCACGCAGTGCGATGTTCGCCCCGATGATGAACGTCTCGTTCTTACCCAATGCGACGCGAAACCCGCCACCGATTCGAACGAACTCGTACTTCACTCCCGGAACGCCCGCCGTGTTGTCTTCGCCGGGAACCGCCGGACCGGAAACGCCGAACTCGAACGTGTGTACGCCGTAGTCGGCGACGACGAACGGCTCCCATCGGCCGGTAGGGTATCGCCAACGCAGGCCGATCAGAAACTCCTGAGACTGCGTCGGAAAGGCCGTGCCATCCGCCTGCGTGGAGTCGAAATTGAACAATCTCTCCCAGGCAAAGTCGATTCCAAACTGGGCCCCAACGCCGTCGGTGAAGTGCGCACCGGGGAAGTATTGGAACTTGAGGGCTGCGCCCGGCCCGGCGTTGAGCGTGTAGTCGCGCAAGTCCCCGCGTAGGTCGTCGTTGTAGCGCAGGGTCCGGCGCACGATTCGGAAGTCCGCTTCGATGTCGACCGCCGCGGGCCCTTGGCCCTTCTTCTTCCTCTTGGACTTGCCCTCGTGCTCGGGCTCTGGCTTCTTCGGCTCCGCCCTCACGGGTGCCGCGGCGGGCGCAGCGACGGGCGCGACCGCGACCGCACCGGGCGCAACAACGCCGAGCTTCCTGACGTCTTTACGGAAATCTGGGCCGATGTTGCCTTGCACCTTCTTGGTCAAACCGCTCAGGGAGCTCGCGTCGTAGTAGTGCTGGCTGATCACGGCGGTGCTTCGCCCGTCGACCAAGCGGACATACGCCGACCACACGCCGTCCTCGCGCAGCACGTCGCCCTCGAACAGGCCGCTGACCGCGAGCGCAACCGCGGGCGGCACATGCCCGCCGTCGGACTGGAGATTGGCTCCGAGACTCTTAGCCTTGTTGGCGAACTTCGAGCTCGGGTAGAGCTCAATCGGCTCTTTGCTGAGCCCTCGGACGGCGCCTCCCCGCACTTTGGCGGCTTGCGTGCCCTTGAACGGACGCACCACCACCCGCGGCTCCGTCGGAGGAGGCGGCTCGGGATCCGTCGCAGCCGCCGCTCCAACGGTCGCGGTTGGCATCAGGCCGGTGTCGAGCAGCCCCGCAACGATTCGGCTCGATAGACGACCCAGGCTCGAGGAGTTGCTACGGAACTTCTTCACGCGCGCACCCTTGGCGTTGCGGACCTCGGTGTCGGCGAGCCACCGCCCCTCGACTCGACGAACGCGCGCCTTCACGAGCACGCTTGCGCCCAACTTGCTCGCCTGCTTCGAATAGCCGCTGGTCTTCTTGACGACCGCGCTGACCTGCTTGAGCGGGACGAGCGAAACGTCTTGCGCCCTGAGCCCCTTCTGGACGCTCTGCCGAACCTTGGAAGCTTGTGGCCCCTGGAACGGGAGCAAGGCGGCGGCTCCATCGTCGGCCCATGCGACTCCGCTGAACCACGACATGCTACACAAGATCATGAGCGCGCAAACGCGCAAGCACCGCATCGACTACCCCCCGTCCAGCATTGCCCCAGAGGAACCACCCAGATCAACGATCCACTGGCGCAGCACTTCGATTTCGTCGGCTGGCAGATTGCCGACGACCGGCATCTGCAGGCCGCAAATGCCCGGTGTGGCGCGGACCTTGTCCATCAAATAGCTGCTGTCCGGATCCCCCGCGATGACCATGATTCGGCTCGTGCAGCCGATGCCCGTCGCGTTCACGTCAACCACTCGGCTCTCGACGTTCGGCGAGATCAAGTCGAGACCGGCCTGTGCCTGCGCCGTGTCGTCATGACACCCTGTGGTACCGCAACTCTGCGCGAGGATCGTTTCGGCGTCCTTGACTACGACGCCTCCGTCTCCGAACCCATCGGGGTTCGACAGGCTCCCCGGGCAAGCAGTCAACAGCACCGCGGCTGCACAGAGGCCCAGCGTGGTCGAGATAAAGCGATAGATGTCCCCCAAAGCGATCCCCCCCGAATCGTTCTAAAGCATAGTAATCTATGACATCTTTCGTCGACTTTCGCCGCATTTTTGTGTAAGTCGGGGGCGATTTGGAGGCAGTGACATGTCGAGCGTGACCATTTGGCACAACCCGCGGTGCAGCAAGTCTAGGCAGACCCTCCAGCTCCTCCGCGACCGGGGAATCGAGCCGACGATCGTCGAATACCTGAAGACACCGCCGTCGGAGGCGGAGCTGACGCATGCATTGGCGGAGCTCGCAATGGCGCCTCGTGACCTGATGCGAAAGCAGGAGGCGGCGTACGAGGAGCTCGGACTCGCCGACGAGGCGCGCACGGAAGCGGAGCTGGTCGCGGCGATGTCGAGCCATCCCGTGCTCATCGAGCGGCCCGTCGTGTTCAGGGAGGGCCGTGCCGCGCTCGGCCGGCCGCCCGAGAACGTGCTGATCCTACTGGACTAGAGAAGCGCGTCTAAGACCTCGGGCGCTCGCAAATCCGAAACCACTAGGCGCGCGCCCGCCGCTTCGAGCTCCGCGGCGTCGTAGCCTCCCGTGCTCACTGCGATGCACTCGGCCCCGATGGCGTGCGCCGCGTGGACGTCGTGTGGAGTATCGCCGATCACCACCGCCCTCGCCGCGCCCTCCTCAGATACATGGCGAAGGCCTCGACGAAAGCCGACGCGAAGGAGCTCCGCGCGCTCCGCGTGATCGGAACCGAAGCCGCCGAAAGAAAAGAACGAATCGAGCCCACCCCTCGCGAGCTTCGCGTACGCTGCGGGCTCCGTGTTGCCGGTCCCGAGCCCGAGCGCGAGATCATCGCGCTCGACGAGAGCTGACAGAAGCTCAGGCGCTCCAGGAAGCACCTCGAAGGCGGGGGCGAGCTCGAGCTCGCGAGGCAGGTGCCCAAGGTAGCGGCGCAACACCTCGCCTATGACCGCGTCGTGAACAGCCACGCCGTGCTTGGCGAGCCCCTCGGCAACGATCCATGGGTCGGTCCGGCCTGCAAACTCGACGCTCGCAAAGCTCACATCGTCGCGCCCGCCGATGACTTCGGCGAGCGCCAAGTCGAGCGCACGCCGGCCCGCCCCGCCGGCCCGAAGCAGGGTTCCGTCAATGTCGAACAAGGCAATCGTGAAGCGCACCGTGGCGAATGTAGCAGGCGTCGGTATTCGTAGTAGGCTCCGGCCCGACGATGGACGCTCATCTCTTGGCCACGCTTCCGATTTGGCTCGCCGCGTTCCTGCTGTCACTGACGTGTCACGAGGCCGCACACGCACTCGCGGGCAGGCTTGGCGGCGACTCGACTGCTGGGGCCCAAGTCACGCTCGATCCGCTGCCGCACATCAAACGCGAGCCATTCGGCACCATCGTCGTCCCCATCGCCTCGTTCTTCCTTCAAGGCGGAGGTTGGATGATCGGATGGGCGAGCGCACCGTACGACCCGGCGTGGGCCAATCGCTACCCGAAGCGCGCTGCGGCCATGGCCGCGGCTGGGCCCGCCGCGAACTTCGCGCTGGCCCTCCTGGCGGCGGTGGCCATCCGAATCTGCATCTCGGTGGGGTACTTCGACCTCCCCGCCGGCGGCATCTCGCTCGACACCTTGGTCGTTGCCCCAGAGGGAGTCGCGCGCGGCCTTGCGCTGTTCCTCAGCGTCTTGTTCTCGATCAACGTGATCCTTGGAAGCTTCAACCTGATCCCCCTCCCCCCGCTCGACGGATATGCGATGGTGCCCCTCTTGCTCAACGACCGCCTGCGCGACAAGTGGTTCGGACTGTTCTCGGGCGGGGGCTCCCTGCTCGGGCTGATCGTGGCGTTCGTCGTCTTCGCTCAGGTGATGCCTCCGGTGTTCCAGGCGGCGATCGGACTTCTCTATCGGGGCGTCTAGAGCTAAACTGGGAACGTGCGATGGATCGGGGTGGCTCTGGGGTGCGCGCTGTGGCTGACGGCGACGACCGCGTTCGCGGACGCGGCCGACGCGCACTATCAGCTCGCTAAGACGCTACGCAACGAGGGCCGGTACGACGAGGCGCTCGCGGAGATCGACGCGGCGGTCGCCGCTCGACCCACGTACGCGCAAGGCCATGTGACTCGTGGGACGATCCTCCGTCGGCTCGGTCGCTATGAAGAAGCCCTCAAAGCCTTCGAGCGAGGCATCCAATTGGTGCCCGAGGACGGGCGCGCGTACGGATTGGCAGGGGCCGTGCTTCTTCGGCTCGACCGGCCGAAGAAAGCGATCGCGTATTTGCGCAAGGCCACGCAACTCGAGCCCCAGGACAAGAACCACTGGCTCAATCTCGGGGTCGCGTACCGCAAGGCCGACGACAACGACGCCGCCATCGCCGTGTACGAGAAGGCACTCGGCTCCCACCCGAACGACCCTCAACTCTTGAACAACCTCGGGGTCGCCCTCCGAAAGGCCCGACGCTACGGCGACGCCATCAAGGCGCTCGAGCGAGCCGTCGATGCGGATCCCTATGATCCAGCGTCCGCGCGCAACCTCGCGATCGCGTATCGAGGCGCCAAGCGATACAAAGACGCAATCCCGATCTACATCAAGGCGCTCGAGCTCGGAGATGGGGGTCCTCCCGACCTGCTGTTCGACCTCGCTTCTTGCTACGAAAAAACGGGCGAGACCGAGATGGCGATCAAGACGTTCGAGGCCTACATCCGTACGGTTAAAAAAAGCGACCCCGCCGCCGCGGAGCAAGCAGAGCGCGCTGTCAGCAACCTCGAGAAGAAATAGCGAAATCAGAGAGCAGCGCGATCGCGGCATTGTGGCCGGCGGCGCCAATCACGGAGCCCGCTGGATGGCACCCAGCGCCACAAGCGTAGAGGCCCGCCAACGGAAGCCGGTATGGCAAACGGTCGGCGAAACCAAAGCTATTGTCGACGTGGTGGATGTGGCCTGCGGTGATGCCGAAGTGCTCCTCGATCTTCGGGGGGGTCAGCGTGAATACGTCCTCGACCAACGCCGACGTACCCGGGGCGAACCGGTCGCAAATCTCGAGCAGCCGGGCGACGAATCGCCCTTCCTCCTCGGGCCATGACGTATCAGCAAGCTCGTACGGCACCCACTGACAGAACAACGCCGCGCTGTGCCGCCCGCGCTCGTCTTGCAGTGACGGGTCGAGGGTCGTGTGGATGTACCACTCGATGGACGGATGCTCCGGCAGCCGTCCTGCTTGGCATTGGGCGAACGCCTCTTGCAGCGTGGCGCGGGTGCGGTGCTCGGGAAGTAGGTGAATCGTCGCGCGGTGCTGACCTTTGTGTTCGGGCAAGCAGGAGAACGTCGGCAGGTCGCGAAGACACAAGTTGACCTTGATGCTCGTGCCGGGAAGCCGATACCGATCGACGCGCTCGGCGAGATCTCCGGGACACGCGTCGCCAAGCATCGACACCATGCGAAACGGATCGGCGTTGACCATCACGGCCTCAGCGCGGTGGACACCGCCGGTCTCCGTGGACACACCCGTCACCACGCCGCCTCCGAGCTCGATCGACGCAACCTTCGTATCGAGCGCGATTTCTGCGCCAGCCTTCCGCGCTGCGTCCGCCAAGACCCGAGTAACCGTCCCCATTCCGCCGCGGACGACCATCCAGGTGCTGTCGCTGCCGGGTAGGCGGCACATGTTGTGCGCGAGGAAATTCATCCCGCCGCCCGGCGTGTTTCGGTCACCGCAAAGGCCGGTGAAGCCGTCCGTAACCTCGTACATCGACTGGAGCAGCTCGCTCTCGAAGCCGAAGCGGTCGAGGTAGTCGCCAACGGAGCCACGGCACAACGCGACGAACGCGTCCCGTAGGCCGGGTCGCACATGGCGTTCCGCGGTTTGTTCGATCGAGAGCGGCGCCTGTAGCCATGTGGGACCGATGTCTCGTCGAAGCATGGCAAGCTCGGCCCGTAGCGCCCGGTCTGCGTTTGCATCACGGGACGAAAAGAAGCGAGCGAGTTGCACGTCGGAGCTAGCGGCGTCGGCCCCGATCAGGAGGTAGCGACCTTCCGTCGTCGGTAGGAAGTAGTGCGGGTCGCGTCGAAGCAGCGGAAACGACACGTCGAGCTCCCGCATGAGCTCGGGCGGCATCAATCCGAGCAGATAGGCGCCAGTCGATTGACCAACGTTGGGCGCGTTCGCAAAGGGGTATTCCGTGCGGCAAGCACCGCCCACCTGATTGGCCGACTCGAGGACGCGAATGCGGAGCCCGGCGCGGGCGAGCATGGTAGCCGCGACCAAGCCGTTGTGGCCCGCACCGACGATGAGCACATCTACGGGGGCGGACATCGTCCTACCTCACGAAGAAGCTCAAGCCTGCCTCGATGGTCCATGCGTAGTTGGGGGCGTCGTCCGGCATCCGGAAGTATCGCATCCAACGGCCTCGGGCCTCGACCCCCATCCAGTCCAAGAAGGAGTACCCAAGCCCGAAGAGGGCGCCAATCGTGCCTGCCCCCTCGGCATACGTCGGCAGCGGAACCTTGAGATAGCCGCCGGTGAACGCTCCAGTAATGCGAAGCTTCTTGATGTTGGGCTTGAGCGCGATCATCCCGCCGCCACCGATGCCGGGGTCGTCGAGAGGCCAGCTCTTTCCAAGCCACTGGAAGTACGCCCCAAGGTGAAGCGGCCCGGCGACACGCGCCGAGCCGTCGATCCAGAGGGTCGGCTGCCACTTGCGGTTCCCGGCGAACTTCGCCGTCGTCCCACCGAACAGAATGTCGAACGCGGCCAGATCCGAGTCCGCCCGCGCGGGACTCGAGCCGAGCGCGCCGAGACAGATCGCCAAAACGACCATGGGCGCGAATCGCTTCACGCCCATGTCTGTTATCACAAGTGCCGGTGGGCCCCGTAAAAGCTGCGGAGCCCCGGTCGGCTCAGCCGATGGTCGCCTGAACGATGACGTCCGCGACGCCGAATTTCTTGAGGAAGTCCGAGCGACCTTCCTTCATGTGGTGGACCCACTGCTGGTAGTCGTCATTGCGGTTGCGGGCATCGTAAAAGCGCCGCGGTTCGAGGATCTCGGCCGGCACCTTGCCAACGAGGTCCGCGTTCTCCGGAGCGTCGACGTCGACGATCTCGTAGCCGAAGTCGGGATCCTTCTTCCACTTGATCTTCTCGCTGAGGAGCGCCTCGAGCATGGCGCTCGAGTGACGGATCTTGATGTTGAGTGCTTTGCCATCTTTCACGTCATTCGCCTCACCGCCAATGTAGCCTGTGTTCATCAGCCACATGGTGACCCCGGGCATGGTGGCTGCGAGCTCCGCGAAGCGCTTGGCCTGAAGCCCATGCTTCGCCGGAAAGAACGGCTGGGTGAATGGCGAGCGCGTCTTGCCGCGCTCCTTGCCGGCGGCGCTGGTCTTCGAGGTCTCGCCGAGCATGAAGTAGCCAGCAGCCTGCTCAGGCGAGGTGAACCGAATGATCCCCGGCGTCGCAGCGTCATAGCCTTCGTCGCGATTGAGGATCCCCATTGACTTCACCTGCGGGATGTTCTCCAGGTCGGCTGCGTCTGGGATCGAGCTGAGCGGCACGATCGAACGGCCGTTCTGGGTCCACATGACGAAGTCCCACCCATCGGCGGGGATGCCGTGGCTGTCGACGAGATCGTCGATCTTCACCTCGCCTGCGATGTACTTGTCGACGTTGGCCTGGTTGGCGCCGGTCGCGATGAGAATGTCACGAAGGCGCTTCACGTCGTCGGTCGAAAGCGCGCCCTTGGTGAAGTGGAACGTTCCATCCGCCTCCAGGAAGACGTTTTCGACCCAGGCATCGGGACCAATTGTCGCCTCGTAGAGGACGGGCTCTGTCTTGAGCGAGAGGCCGTCTGTTTTTGCGAAGCAGCCGTTCTCGGTGATCGACAGTGCGCCGTGTGGCCACAGCGACACCATGTCGTCCTGAATCGGCTCGGTGAGGTCGCCCTGCTTCGAGAAGGTCGTCGTCGTCTTGCCGGTGCCGGAGAGGCCCATGATCGTCATGGTCACCTTCTCGCCGCTGGTGGCGGTTACGGCCTTCGCGCCGGCGTGCAGGACCAGACCGCCCTTGTCGTAGACGTAGTGGTTCAGCATCCGAAGGACGCCCTTCTTGGACTCACCGAAATAGTCGGCGCCGATCACGTGGGTCGTCCAGTTCTCCATGTCGACGATGATCGCCTGACGACCCGGCATGTCCTCGAGGAAGAGGTCGGGTGTGTAGAAGAGACGGAAGGTCGGCTTGAACGGCTGCTTCATCTCCGCCTCGCTGTCGACCGCGGAACGCGGGAACGCGAGGATCTGTTGCATGCCTGCGATGTTCGCGCCCTCGAGCGTGTATAACCAGGTGGTGCCAAACGCGCCGGTGCCGAGCCCGGAGTAGCCGTCTATTGCGATCAGCTTCCCCTTGTCGGCGATGTACTTCGCCTGCCTGTCGATCAACTCTCGGGCCTTCGCCGGATCGATGATCTGATGGCTCCACCGATCCTGCGTGTCGATGATGTAGGTGTACTTGGCCATGCGCGCTTTGTTGCGCGTGACCTTGTTGATGCTGCCGACCGCGGTTCGCTGAACACAGGGCGTGTGCTCCATAGCGAGCTCGCGTAGCTCGGACTGACTCGGGTTCTCGATGTACTCGACGTCGAAGGGGCGTGGGTCTGCGGTCGCCATGATCTCTCCGTTTCCGTCTCGGGGGATGGGAGCAAAAGGCCTTCATGGCAAGCTCCGAATGAGCCATATGACAATGTTTTTCGGGCGTGTCCAGGGCTGACGGCAGTTGCCGTGGAGCCGGCAGCAAGTAAGCTCCGCGCCGTGCGTGCGCTCCCGCAAAATTTTCGCGATGCCCGCCAGCTCAGCGCTGCAGAATGGGGTGACTGGCGATGGCAGGCGCGGCACGCGGTCACCAATTTACAAGCCCTCGACAAAGCATTTCGACTGACCGAGTCAGAGCGGATCGGCGCCGCGCGCGCGGAAGCGGCAGGCATGCCGATCTCGATCACGCCATACTATCTCGCGCTCTGCGATCCGGTTGATGCGAATTGCCCGATCCGCAGACAGTGCATCCCGCGCGCCGAAGAAGCGATCGTGGTCAGAGGCGACTTGAGGGACCCACTTGGAGAAGAGGCCCACGAAGTCGCTCCCCATCTGATCCAACGCTATCCCGACCGGGTCCTTTTGATCGCCACCGACCGATGCGGCGTCTATTGCCGATTCTGCACGCGTTCCCGGATCGTCGGGGACGGCGGCGGCGCCCGATCGATCGCCGCCCTCGAGCCGGCTTTCGCCTGGATCGAGGCTCATTCTGAAATCCGCGACGTCATCGTTTCTGGGGGCGATCCATGTGTGATGTCGACGGACCGCCTGGCCCGTCTGCTGCGCCGGATCCAGCAGATCGCACACGTCGACGTCGTCCGGCTCGCCACGCGCGCGCCTGTGACTTTGCCGCAGCGAATCACCGAAGAACTCTGCGCCGCGATCCGGGAAAGCCATCACGCGACCTGGATCATGACCCATTTCAACCACCCAAAGGAGCTCAGCGACGAGGCGCGGACCGCGTGCGCACGACTGGTCGATGCGGGCCTTCCTGTCATGAACCAGAGTGTCTTGCTGCGCGGCGTTAACGACGAAGCCGAAACACTTGAAACCTTGTTTCGAGGCCTGGTCCGCTCACGGGTCCGGCCCTATTACTTACTGCAAATGGATCCGGTCGGCGGAACTGGGCACCTGCGGACGCCTCTGCGGCGCGGGATCGAGCTGATGGCTGCTCTGCAGGGGCGCCTCAGTGGGATTGCATTGCCAAAGTTGATTGTCGATACGCCTGGTGGACTCGGAAAGGTGCCAATCGGACCGAGTTATCTGCTGAGTGAGGACGAGGGCGTCACGGTGCTGAAAACGTTCCGCGGCGACCTCGTGGAGTACTACGACCCCCCTGAGCTGTGAGACCCACCCTTTTTCACCCGCCGCATGGCAAAACGCGGCCGGTGGATGTATGAATCGGCCGCCCGCGCGCGCGGGTGCTGCTGAGGAGACACGATGCAACGAGCACTAACCCTCCATCAAACGACCGTCGGGAAGAAAGTCATCATGGCCGTGTCGGGGTTAATCCTCGTCGGCTTCACGATCGGCCACCTCCTCGGAAACTTGCAGCTCTACCTCGGGCCGGAGGCGATCAACGGATACGCTGCGAAGCTGCACAGCATGCCGCCACTGATATGGAGCGCTCGGCTGGTTCTCCTCTTCGCGGTCGGCGTGCACATCGTATCCGCGTTCACCCTGTGGACGCGGAACAGGCAGGCGCGCGGCTCGCGGTACAAGCAGCGAAAAGACCTCGCGACCGACTACGCGGCCCGCACCATGTACTGGTCGGGGCCCATCCTGCTCCTGTTCATCGTTTACCACCTCCTCCACTTCACCATTCTTCCGGCGCACCCCGGTGACGTGTACCGCAACGTCGTCGAGGGCTTTCAGGTTCCGCTGATTGCCGGCGTCTATATCGTGGGCAACCTCGCTCTCGGCTTCCACATCTTTCACGGCATCTACAGCGCCTTTCAATCGCTGGGAGCCAATCATCCTCGCTACAACAGCTACCGCCGCGATCTGGCGATCGCGATTTGCACCGTGATTACTCTTGGGAACCTTTCGTTCCCGATCGCCGTGCTCGCAGGCTTCATCAAACTTTGAGGGGCGTCATGGAACTTCGATCGAACGAACCGACCGGTCCCATCGAGAATCGCTGGGAGAAGCACAAAGAGGCGAGCAAGCTCGTCGCGCCCGCGAACCGTCGCAAGTACAACATCATCGTCGTTGGCAGCGGGCTCGCAGGCGGGGCCGCGGCCGCGTCGCTCGGCGAGATGGGCTACAACGTCAAGTGCTTCTGCTACCAGGACAGTCCTCGGCGCGCGCACAGCATCGCGGCGCAAGGTGGCATCAACGCTGCCAAGGACTACCAAAACGACGGCGACAGCGTGTACCGCCTCTTCTACGACACGGTGAAGGGCGGCGACTTCCGCTCCCGCGAGTCGAACGTCTACCGGCTGGCGCAGCTCAGCGTGAACATCATCGACCAGGCGGTGGCCCAGGGCGTTCCCTTTGCCCGTGAATACGGCGGCCTGCTCGCGAACCGTTCGTTCGGTGGCGCGCAGGTCTCGCGGACGTTCTACGCCCGAGGTCAGACCGGTCAGCAACTTCTGCTCGGCGCGTATCAGGCGCTCAGCCGCCAGATCGAGGCCGGCACGGTCGAGATGCACACCCGCACAGAGATGCTGGACGTCGTCATCCACGACGGACGTGCGCGCGGCATCGTCACGCGCTGCATGAAGAGCGGGAAGATCAGCGCCCACCTCGCCGACATGGTAGTCCTTTGCACCGGCGGGTACGGCAACGTCTTCTACCTTTCGACCAACGCCAAGGGGTGTAACGTCACCGCGGCTTGGCGCGCGCACCGACACGGCGCCGCCTTCGCGAACCCCTGTTACACGCAAATTCACCCCACCTGCATCCCCCAGGCTGGTAGCTATCAGTCGAAGCTCACGCTGATGAGCGAGTCGCTTCGAAACGACGGACGCGTCTGGGTGCCGCGCAACAAGGAAGACGTCAAGAAGCGGCCGGAGGACATCGCCGAGGCCGATCGCTACTACTACCTCGAGGAGCGCTACCCTGCGTTCGGCAACTTGGTTCCTCGGGACGTCGCATCTCGCAATGCGTTGTACGTCACCAACGATGGCCTAGGTGTCGGCCCCGAGGTCGATGGGGAGCGTCGCGCGGTCTACCTCGACTTCGCCGACGCGATCAATCGTCTCGGAGAGAGCACGATTCGCGAGCGCTACGGCAACCTCTTCGAGATGTACGAGCGAATCACCGGTGACAGCCCCTACAAGACGCCGATGCGTATCTACCCGGCCACGCACTACACGATGGGCGGCCTGTGGGTGGATTACAATCTCCAGACCTCAATCCCGGGCCTGTTCGCGGGTGGCGAAGCGAACTTCTCGGACCATGGAGCCAACCGCCTCGGCGCGTCTGCGCTCATGCAGGGTCTGGCCGACGGCTATTTCGTCCTGCCCTTCACCATTGGCAACTACCTCGGCGAGGTGCGCACCCTTCCCCCGCTGACGGCAGACCACCCAGACGTCACAAAGGCCGTCGCCGGCGTCGAAGAACGCATGCAGAAGCTGATGAACGCGCCGGACCCAAAACACGCTCCGGAGCATTTCCACCGCCTCCTCGGGAAGATCATCTGGACCAAGTGCGGCATGTCCCGCACCAAAGAAGGCCTCGAAGAGGCGCTTCGAGAGATCCCCAAGCTTCGCGATCAGTTCTGGCGTGAGGTGAAGATCACCGGCAGCGGCGAGACGCTCAACCAGACGCTCGAGCGCGCAGGCCGCGTCGCGGACTTCTTCGAGCTCGGCGAGCTCATGTGCCTCGACGCGCTGAAGCGCGAAGAGAGCTGCGGCGGTCACTTCCGCGAGGAATACGAAGAGAACGGTGAGGCGCTCCGCGACGACGAAAACTTCAGCTACGTCGCCGCCTGGGAGTGGAGCGGCAATCCGAGTGAGCCACGCCTCAACAAGGAGCCGTTGAGCTTCGACTACGTCAAGCCGTCCAAGCGGAGCTACAAGTAAGGGGCCTATCGATGAGCGACGAACTTCTCAACCTCACCCTTCACGTCTGGCGCCAGAGCGGCCCCAACGATGCCGGCCACTTCGAAACCCACCAGGCCAAAGACATCACCACGCACATGTCCTTTCTCGAGATGCTCGACGTGGTCAACGAAGAGCTCATCGAAAAAGGCGAGCTGCCGATCGCGTTCGACCACGACTGCCGCGAGGGTATCTGCGGAAGTTGCGGGATGGTGATCAATGGCGTGGCGCATGGGCCGCAGAAGCTCACCACCGCTTGTCAGCTCCACATGCGGCAGTTCGAAGATGGCGACGAGATTTGGCTCGAGCCCTGGCGCGCGAGTGGCTTCCCGGTCATCAAAGACCTCATCGTCGACCGCTCCGCGTTCGAGCGCATCATTCAGGCCGGCGGCTACATCTCGATCCGCACGGGCAGCGCGCCGGAGGCCAACGAGCTGCCCGTCGCCAAGGAAGACGCCGACAGTGCGATGGACGCAGCCGAGTGCATCGGTTGCGGCGCCTGCGTCGCCGCGTGCCCGAACGCGTCGGCGAGCCTCTTCACCGCCGCGAAGATTTCGCACCTGTCGTTGCTGCCGCAGGGCCAAGCCGAACGCCAGGATCGCGCGCGCAAGATGGTCGCGCAGATGGACGCCGAAGGCTTCGGCAGCTGCACCAATCACGGCGAGTGTGAGTCCGCGTGCCCGAAGGGTGTGAGCCTCCGATGGATCGCCCGCATGAACCGAGAGTTCGTGCGTTCGATGGTCAAGGCAGATACGCCGATTCAGTCGCGCGATCGCTGAGTCCGCCGGGACCCTAGGGGCGCTTCGCGTCGTACACGAATCGGGCGACGACGCCGACGACCACGATCACGATGAGGATCAACGTGGCTACCGTGTACCGTTCCGCAAGGTCACTGAGGACCTCCCAGTTGCTGCCGACCGCGTACCCAGCGCCCATGAGAATCGCGTTCCAAAGGAGCGCGGACGCGCCTCCGTAGAGGACGACTGCCCCCAGGCTCATTCTAGACAAGCCGGCGCCCACGAAGAAGAACGCGCGAAGCGCCGGCAAGAAGCGATTGACCGCGAGGTACATTCCGCCGTGCTGCGCGTAGCCTCGACGCACTGCGTCGAGAGCGCGGGTCGCATTGGGTGATCGCAGGAACGCGGGCCAACTTCCTTCGTGGTTCGCTAGCCACATGCCGAACCCCCACGCCGCGACACCACCGGCGAGCGCGCCCGCGGTCATCGAGAGATACACGAGCAACCAATTCAATTGCGCGCGCACGGCCAATGCGACGGCAAACAAGGCAACGGTATCCCCCGGGATTGGTGGGAAAACGTACTCGACACCGGCTGCGCCCGCAACGAGCGCGTAGGCCCAGTACGAAGGTCCGTGCTCCAATGTGTGCAGAAATTCGTCAACCATCGGAACACCACATACGCTTGGGAACAGAGCGTGTGTAGCACAGTGCCCGGCTCGACATCAGCGCTCGATGGGTCAATCTACTTCAACGCAAGGTTAGAACAGTGGCGAGCGGAGATCTCTTGGTGTCGATGTTGCAGCGTCCCAGCGTACGCGTTGAGGACATCGCCATCTTGCTCGCCAAGGAGGCCAACCCACTGCTCGACGAGCATGCCTTGCGGCGCGGCCTCGATGGCCTCGGCGCCGAAGCGTTGATCCGGCGCGGGCTCCGTTCGACGCCCGAGCGCGACGGTCGCATCCTCGCCGAGTTGCTGTTCGAAGAGCTTGGCTTCGAAGGCGAGCGCGACGACTACTACGACCCCAACAACAGCTACCTCGACAAGGTGATGCAGCGCCGCAAGGGCATCCCGATCTCGCTTTCGGTTCTGACGATGGCGATCGGCGAGCGCGCCGGCATGGATCTCGAAGGCGTCGGGTTCCCTGGTCACTTCCTCGTGCGAGTCGGTGGGCCTGAAGGCGTCTATCAGGATCCGTTCAACGGTGGCACGCTCCTCGACGGCCAGGGTTTGAGCGAGCTGGCCGCCGAATTCCTCGGGGCCGAGATGGCGATCCACCCTAGCTACCTGGAACCCGTCGATACTCACACGATCGCGATTCGCATGTTGGCGAATCTCAAGAACGCGCATCGAAGGCGCGGAGACTACGCCCGCGCGATGCTCGCCTGTGATCATCTCGTCGAGCTCACGCAAGCGCCCGAACACCGCCGCGATAGGGGGCTCTTGGCCCACACGCTGCGCACCTTCGGCGCCGCTTCCGAGGATTTGGCCGCTTATTTGGAGGCCCGCCCGAACGCGAAGGATGCCCGCGTGATCAGCCTCGCCCTCGAAGAGGCCCGCGAGCAGGCCGATTTGGTCCTGCACTGAGCCCGCGCTGGCTTCGGCCGCCCACTTTACACCGCCGTCCGGCGTGCAATGACTTCGCCCGACCGGTGAATCCGATGTCGATCGAGTCCCTCAAATCGCTGTTTCGACCCGAGCTCCGGGAGCTGTCCGCGTACCGGGTGCCACCCTCCCCTCCGGCCGTGAAGCTCGACGCCAACGAGAGCCCGTTCGCGTTGCCTCCCGAAGCTCGTGCTCGGCTGGCGGCGGCGATGCACGCAAGCGAGGTCCATCGTTACCCGGACGGTCGAGCAACCGAGCTTCGCAAAGCGCTAGCCTGGGGGCTTGGCGGCAGCGAAGACGAGTACGTCCTGGGCGCCGGGTCTGATGAGCTGATCGCACTACTCGCAACGGCGATGTCGACACCACGCGCTGGGGCCGAACGCCCAGTGGTCGTATTCCCCGAGCCCACCTTCGTCATGTATCGCATGACGAGCCGCGCGCACGGATGGCAGGCCGCTGGCGTTCCGCTAGACGAGCAATGGGACCTCGACGCTGATGCCATGGCCGAAGCGATCGAACGTACGAAGCCGAAGCTCGTCTACTATGCAACACCGAACAACCCGACCGGCAACTGCTTCTCGCGCGACAAGCTTGAAGCACTCGTGAACGCGTTTCCAGACACGCTGCACGTCATCGATGAAGCCTATGGAGCCTACTCGGGGCAATCATACGCAACGCTCTGCGAAGAGAAGCCGCAGTGCGCGCTGCTGGGCACGCTCTCGAAGGTTGGCTTCGCCGGCATCCGCGTTGGCTGGGTGCGGCTAGACGAGGCACTTTCGGCGGAGCTCGAAAAGGTGCGTCAGCCGTTCAACCTCGGTACCCCCGCGCAGGTGGTGGCCACCCTTGCATTGACCGACTTGGCGCCGCTGCTCGAAGAGCACATTACGACGATCGTGTCGGAGCGGGAGCGGCTAGGAGCCGAGCTCGACAAAAACGCCGCGCTCACCTGTTTCCCGAGCGACGCAAACTTCCTACTCGTTCACCATTCTGGCGATGTCCCCGGGCTGTGCAGCGCCCTCCTCGACCGGGAAATCGCGGTCCGTCAGTTCGCCCACGGTGACGAACGACTCCGCACTTGCATTCGGATCACGATTGGGACACCAGAAGAGAATCAGCGCCTGATCGAAGCGCTGGGCGATATATTGGGCTGAATCATGTCGGCGGTGACCAAGCGAGACGTAACGCCTGAACGGGCGCTGATGGCACTCAAGTGGGCAGCCGATGTGGCGGCCGACCCCTCACTGATCGACGCGCCTTCTGAGAGCGCGACCGCCGCCGAGTGGCGCGCCGTCCCGCAGTCCATGTTTCGCGAACACATGGATCGGCTGCTCACGGCAAGGCATCCGGAGCCCGGACTCGACGCCATCGAATCGGTCGGATGCCTCGACGCGTGGCTGCCAGAGGTCGCCGCGATGGTGGGCTTCGGCGACAACGAGTGGCGCCACAAGGACGTCTGGAAACACACCAAGCAAGTCGTGAAGCAGTCGGTGCCGCGCCTGGAGGTGCGATGGGGTGCTTTGCTGCACGACATCGGAAAGCCGAAGACGCGTCGCATCGACGACCGCGGCAACGTCACGTTCTACGGTCACGCCGAGGTCGGCGCTTCGATGTTCCGCAAGCGCGTTGCCGACCGCCTTGGCTTCGAGGGCTTCGAAAGCGAGCGGGTTCACTTCTTGATCCTGCACCACCTTCGCGCAGCACAGTACGAAGAGGACTGGACGGATGCGGCCGTTCGCCGCTTCTACAAACAGATGGGCGACGGCCTACGCGATCTGCTCGACCTCAGCCGCGCCGACATCACCACCAAGCGGCCGGAGAAGCGCCGGCGCGGCGTCCGCCAAATCAGCTTGCTGGCCAAGCGCATCCGCGACCTGAAGGAAGACGACGAGAGGGTCGCGCCGCTGCCAAAGGGCCTCGGCACGGTCATCATGGAGGCGTTTGGCGTCCCCCCATCGAAGCGGCTGGGCGACTTGATGAAGCAGCTCACCGCCGCAGCAGAGGACGGCGAGGTCCAGGGCGGACAGCCCGCCGAGTACTACATCGAGTACCTGCGCGAGCACCGGGACGAGTACGGGCTCGACTGACGCTGGCGCTGGCGCTGGCGCTGAACGGCTAGGCCCTTGAGGTCGGTGGGCAATACCGATATCGTCGCCCCCACTTACCCGAACGAGGTGCAGATATGCGTGGCGGATTGGTGTGTCTTCTGTTTGCCTTTCTGATGTTGGGGGCCTGCTCGAGCGACGACTCGAGCACCGGTGGTTCCAGCGGCAACGGCGGTTCCGCGGGCGTGGGCGGCTCCAGCGGTGGCGGTGGCTCCGGCGGAACCGACTTCGTTTGGCCGCCCGACGCCACGGTGTACCTCGACGCGTACGGTGTCTTTCATGCGGACTGCCAGACCGACGAAGACTGCGCGATGGCGCTCGGTTACTTCCATGCGCGTGACCGGTTCGTTCAAATGGATCTCCAGCGAAGACTGTCGACAGGACGCCTCGCGAACGTCGTCAACAAGCCCGTCGTCGAGAGCGCCGGATTGCTCGAGCCCCTCATCCGAACAGCCACTCGGAACCGGGCTCTCTACTCGACGCGCGATGGCGAGCCTGCCGAGGAAGCCGTGGTCGCAGGTGCCGATGAAAGAACTCTGCGTATGCTCGAGGCCTACGCGGTCGGCGTGAATCAGTGGATCGACGATGTGCGCGCCGGAGCAAACGGCGCCGTCTGGCCGGCGGAGTTCGAGAGCATCGTACTCGACTACGAGCCAGAAGACGCCCCGTACTGGACCCCGGCCGACAGCTTCGCGACGGTCTTCACACTGGTCGGGAGCTTGACCAACGACGAGAGCAAGCAGTTGCGGGCCGAGGAAGCCCGCAATGAGATCGGCAACAACGATCGGTTCCTGGACCTTTGGAGCCTCGAGCCGATCAAGAAATCCCCCGTGCTCGAGGAAGGCACCTACCCGCCGCAGTCGGCGTCGCTCGCACCCAAGGCGGGCAAGGGCCAACGGCTCGCGCTTCACCGCCGCGCCAAGCAGGCCGTCAGCAAGCTGCACGCCGAACTGACGGCAACCGAGCTCCTGGCCCGACTGTTTCCGGAAACGCAGATCGTGGGTTCCGACATCGGTTCGAACAACTGGGTGCTCGGTGGCGCGAAGACTCAGAACGGCAACACGTTCCTCTCGAACGATCCCCATCTCGGGCTCTCGCAGCCGGCAGTTTGGTACCTCGCCCACTTGGACTCCAAGACCAACGGGAGCGGGACCTTGCACACGGCCGGCGTCACGCTCGCGGGTATCCCGACACCGATCATCGGTCAAAACGAGGACATCGCGTGGGGCGCGACCAACACAGGGCTCGACTTCACCGACGTCTACATCGAAGAGCTCGTGAAGAACACCGATGGAGAACCAATCGGCGTCCGGTACAAGGGAGAGACCGTCGAATTCACTCGGGTCGACTTCGAGCTCAACTTCAGTGACGGCTCGAGCGAAACCCGCGAGATCCTGTTCGTGCCTCATCATGGCCCAGTGCGCGAGATCGACGTCGACAACGACGTTGCGATCACGCTCCGTTGGACCGGTCACGACATGGACACCGACGCGAACTACCTCCTCGGAATCGCCACCGCGACCGACGTCCAGGAAGCGCGCTCTGCGCTCGAAAGCGTGACGACGCTAGGGCAGAACTGGGTCGTCATCGACAACCAAGGCAACTTCGGTTGGTTCCCATACAACCGAATTCCGAAGCGCACCTGGGCTCAGAACCTCGACATGAACGATCCGAGCGAGCCGTTCCCGTGGCTGCCATTGCCGGGCAACGGTGACTACGAATGGGAGGAGTACTTCGCCTACTCGGAGCTTCCCCAGACATACAACCGCGAAAATGGCTTCCTCATCACCGCCAACAGCGACCACACCGGCGCGGCCTTCGACGGCAACCCTACAAACGACGGTTTCGCGCCGCAGCAGACGGACAACATCGCGGCGGGCTACCGGACGGCTCGAATCGTCGAGCTGATCGAGGCCACCGACGAGCATACGCGCGCGACGAATGAGGCCGCGATCAGCGACGTGTTGTCGCTCATCGGGCGAGACATGCTGCCAAACATCCTCGCCATCGCGAACGACGACCAAACGACGCTCAACGCGAACGGGCAGAAGGTCGTCGACGCGTTGACAGCGTGGAACTTCACCTGTCCCACCGGGCTCGCAGGCAACGATCCCGCCAACGCGCCGCTGGCCGAAGCGGCGGAAGTGCTCGAGGCCTCCGGGTGCAGCGCTTGGCACGAGGTCATTCGAGACATCGACGACGCCCTCGCCCGCGACGAATCGACGAAGAGCTTTCCGAGCTTCGTGACCTATTTCTCGATCATGGACCCGTCCCGATTGAAGGCCGGCGACGTCTACTGGGACAATGAGAACACGCCGCAGGAGGAGACCAAGTTCGACATCATCGGCGCGGCCTTCAACACGTCGGGCGACGCCCTCGTCGCGGAGTTTGGCGCGGATGAAACCTCATGGCCTTGGGGTCGAAAGCATGGCTTCCAGCTCGAGTCCCTGCTGTCGAGCCTGAGCAGCTTCTTCAACGTGTACAACAACCCGCCTGGCGAAGAGGACTTCTTCTCCAATCGTGGCGGCCTGTTCACCGTCGACGTCGCGAACCCCAATAGCAGTGGGCGCCACAGCTCTGGCCCGTCCACGCGATTCCAGTGCGAAGGTTCGTCTCCAGTCGCATGCACGATTCAGCTCCCGGGCGGCCAGGCCTCGCACTCGACCTCCGACAACTACGACGATCTGCTGCAGCTCTGGTTGTCTCGGACGCCAATCGAGCTGGTCTTCGACATCGAGAAGGCCAAGACGGGGGCGGTCGAAACGTTCGACCTATCGCAGTAACGAAGAAGCCCTACGAGCAATTCGGCCGAAGGGATGGAGTCCGGGTGTAGGGACGCACGTTTGGGCGTCCCCACTTTCCGCATCGAACTGCCTGGCTACCGCTCGAGCTGGAACTCAGCGATCGCGTCCATCACCTCGTCGAAGTCGTCTTCGCGAAAGCCGGCGCCGCTCACCATCCAGTCCGTATGCGTGGAGTCCCGTTCGCCTTGGAAGTGGCCGAGGATGTCCAGGTGATCCGCGGTGCCGGCCCATAGGACGTTGCCCCAGATCATGCTGGTCGTCGGAACCAGGCCGTCGTTCAAGCTGTTGTGGAGTTCTAACCCGAGCTTCTCTTCCAGATACGCGCGGACCTCGGGTGCGGGATTGGGCGGTGGATAGATCCGGGAGCTGCGCCCGGCGCCGACGTAGAGGGTCGTGAAGACGGCGGCAGACAACGCACGGAGCGGAGAGCGGAGGTCCCTGAGAAGTCGTCCGGGCGCGGGGGGCGGCATGCGCGTCACGACGCATCCGTATCGAAGATCCGGGTTGTCCTCGATCCCTACATTGAAGATGTCCATGGACTCCGGAGTGAGTTGGATGACCGCGCCCTGGTCGCTGTGGATGCCTGCAAACCACTCGCGGATCTCGGTCTGCCCCTCTTGCTCGACGAAGCGCAGCAAGAGGTCGGTCGCTCGTTCGAGCGCCTTGATCTCGATTCCGAAGAGTCGATCTGCGCGGCCGAGCGCTGCGATGAGGGGCGCCAGGATCGTGAGCGGCGGGCCACCTGCACGCAGGGTGACGTATGTGAGCAACGAAAGCGCCTCGAGGAGGCGCGTCCCCGACATGGTGGTCAGGAAATAGGCGAGTGGCGTTCCGTAGTGCGGCGTCGAGATGCTCGTGACCGTTCGCACGCGGGCGAACCAGTCGGGGTGCTCCGGCCAGGCGGTGGGTGACGCAAGGAGGCGCACGTCGAGCCCGCCGGTAGAGTGCCCCACGAGGTGAATGGGACCGGCATCGTCTCCACAGTTCTGCCGAATGGCGTCCATGAGGACCTCTGTTCGATGGACGATTGAACCGGTCGGCGGCGACGAGACCAACACGAACTCGCAACTGGCGTTGCGCTCCATGAACCGGCTCGCCAGCGCCTCTTCGACGTGCGTGAAGTAGTCGAAGCCGCCGAGCTTCGCGAAACCGAAAAGGCCCGGCACGAGCACGATATGATGCTTGGTCACGAGGGATGGACTCTAGCACTGGCGCTGGCACTGGCGCTGGCACTGATGCTGGCACGCGAGCCGGACGGTGAAGCCCGGCGCCTGTGCGCCGCCAAGGGATTGCAAAGCGATGCGGCGGTGGGAGTGGACGGGCCGGAGCTAACTAGAGCCAAGCAGGGCTTCAACCCACCAGCCAGTCGCGAGCAGTGCGGGGTACCCCTATCGCCGGTAGCAGAGCTGCACGATGCCACCGCAGAGACGGGACTGCAGCCG
>Ga0316198_10000438_pt1 | contig 21750 bp, 19 predicted proteins | sample OudBieAanoxic_MG_FD_204935 | JGI IMG/M metagenome (GOLD analysis project Ga0316198, IMG submission 204935) | Coastal sediment microbial communities from Oude Bieten Haven, Netherlands - site A anoxic | ecosystem: Environmental > Aquatic > Marine > Coastal > Sediment | place: Netherlands...
CGAAACGATCGGCGAGCACCGCGAGTGAATCCGACGATTCCTGAAGCTGGATGCGTGCGAGTTACATTTGCCACTGGGTGAGATAGCGCTTGGCGGACTCACCCACCAGGTTTGTGAATCGGGCCGAAAAACCCGAGCGCGACATACCGACCGCTTTAGCCAGGGAGGCCACAGTCCAGTCTTGTTCGTATTCGCGGTGTATTGCGGCGAGCGCCCGGCCTACCTGTTTATCGCGCAAGGCCGCCAGTCAGCCCCGTTCCGTTTCGGGCACCGAGTCAATTACCACGCGCAATCACCACGCGATCTGCTATCCTATGCAATCTGTTCTATTACAGCTTTTTCGCCACTAAAAAACAGTTCACTGACTTCGGATCAGTTTTCTCTACGCTGATTAATGCAAATTAATGCAAAATTCGCATTTTGTACTGTTGTTTCGAGCTCAGCGACGGTCGGCATTTTCAGGTTGGGGGCAATGCCGAGTTTTGCAAGAGAGAGTTCAACGATACCCATTAAGGAGAGCCTTCGGTTCAGACAGGGTGTAGAACTGATGAGAAATCCTCCCGGTTTAAGCAACTGACTGATTCTTTGAATCACTCCCTGTATACTTTCTGATAAATGAACGGTCAGTTCTTTTATGCCCTATTTATCATATTCTCCGAATAAATCACAATACGCCCCGTTGAACTAAAGGAACTCAGGAGGCATGTAATGGCTTTAACGCCGCGCACGGATTCACTCGACCCCAAGTGGGGACAACCGCAAGCTACCCACGACCCTTGGGTACTGGCCCATTTCCAGGCGCTCGAATCCGATGTACTGATCACGACCGCGCCCAAGGCCGGCACTACCTGGATGCAACAGATTCTTTATCAGATGCGCAGCGGCGGTGATCCTGACTTCGACAACATTGATGCCGTAGTGCCCTGGCTGGAGTGCCCACGGAGTGGCAAGAACTCGCAGCAGGTGCTGGACTATTACGACACCCTGTCCCGGCCACGTCTATTCAAGACCCACTGCACCGCGGAGCAGACGCCGGGTATTGGCACCGCCAACATTATTCTTACCGTGCGCGATCCGCGCGACTGCTGTGTAAGTTTTTACCATCATATTCTGAATATGACAGATTCAGCTCGTGACATGGCTGGGCACGAGCGACCACCATCATTTGCCGCACACGTTGAAACCTGGCTCAAATTTGCAGCCTGGTACCGCAATGTAAAAAGCTGGTGGCCTTATCGCAATCATGAAAAAGTATTGTTGCTTCGCTTTGGTGACCTGAAACGCGATCTTGCCCAGGGTATTGATCAAATCGCTGCCTTTTTAGGCTGGCGACTCACCACTGAGCAGAAAGCAGCGGTACTGAAATACAGTTCATTCGACTGGATGAAAGCGCACGACGAAAAATTCTCTCAGCAAAGTGGATCAAACAAACCGACATTCAGGCCTGGCCAGTTTATACGTCAGGGCAAGGTCGGAAGTTACAAGGAATTAATCACGCCCGAGCTGGAAATAAAAATACTCGACCGGGCACATGAAGAACTTGAACCCGAGTGCCTGCGTTTTCTGAACATCGAAAGCTGACACTCATTCCTGGATCAAAAATAACAATAACATTCAAAGATCTGTCCCTATTAATCAAGATCGATTTGATAGCGGGGTATTGCAAGAGAACGGAACCCCGTATCGCTGTTTTTGTTATGCGTAGGCTACGAGAAGTCGTTCGATGATTCCTGACTGGACGCGCCAACTAGTTGTCCGTATACGCCGAAAATAATCATTTTGCCGGAACTGTACGAGTGATGCGGGAAGTCTGGCAGGAATTGGTTCTGATCCCCTTTATCCTTCTGTAATTTCTATTCCGTGAACGATTTCTCAAAAAAAGAATGCAAACAAGCCTAACATGGTCATAAATCCGCTTTCATACTATTTTGGGTTAATACAGCACGCAATGTACCTGGAAGAAATATGTCTTTCGACGACTGAGGCTGATCCAGATGTGGATTTGCTATGTGAAGCTTCGGATATAGCAGCTGTTATCGAGCAGGCTAATTGGATGCGGCGTTGTCAGTCGCAATTTACATTATTCAATAATCACCGCCTGTCGGTTGAAACACGGGGATTCATGCGGGAAGCTCGCGATTTCACGATCGATATCAGCATACTCGATCCGCGCCCCAAACGAATATTTAAGGTAGGCTGGAGCTATTTGCTGATGTTCTTCGCGCTATGTGGGGCCGCATTGTTTTTCGCTTTAAGTGACCTTGCACTGAACACTACGCCGCTGCCGATTAGCCTGGTTTCATTCGCTGGGGCCAGCCTGATTCTGGCTATTTATAGAAGCCATGACCGCATTGTGTTCTACAGCCAGCATGGACGTACACCGCTGGTCGTGTTGTTTAATCGATCGCCGGACCGGGTGACACTTGATTCATTTACCGACACTTTGGTACAACATATAAGGGATGCAAAAAATCGTAACCGGGGTGCAATTGAAACATTGAACGAAGAACTCAAAGAACATCGGCGTCTTATGGAAGAAGGAATTATTTCCAGCAAAAGATACGAAGTCGTCAAACAACGTATCCTGAGCCAGCATAGTTAGATTCGACGTACGTTGATCCTGTGCACTCTGTTGCGGAATAGAATATTGCTCACCAGGGAATGATGCTGCCATCGATATCAAAGAACGAGCCGGAGTTCTCGGGCCTCATCGTGTCAAGAATTCCCCTCATCCGGCCGACGCTTTCCGCAACAGTAATCTCAGCATTGGGGCCGCCCATGTCGGTCTGCACCCAACCGGGATGGAGGATTGCCACTTTCACCCCCTTGGGTTCAAGATCGATGGCGGCACTCTTCATAACGGCATTGAGCGCCGCCTTCGATGAACGATAGATGTAACTTCCCCCGGAACCGTTATCCGCCATGCTGCCCATTTTACTGCTCATGGCAGCGATCAGCTTGTGTTGGCTTGCGGCCACCTGCGTCACAAACGCTTCCATCATCTTCATCGGCGCAATGACATTGACGCGCAGACACTCCAACCACTGGGCCTCGTCGGTGTTACCGAAGACGGCATCATCGGGTCCGTAGACCCCTGCGTTATTGAACAGGATGTCGATGCGGCAGTCGTGCAGCTGGGTGGCGAGCTTCTGCACCTGATCCTGCTGCGTAACATCGAGCGTGTGAAGGGTAATGTTGGGGAACTGTTCGCCAAGCCGGTTAAGCGCAGTGGCCTGATCAGGACGTCGGCAGCAGGCCAGCACCTGCCATCCCCGCGCCGCGTACTGGTGCGCGAGTTCCAGGCCGATGCCCCGGTTGCTACCCGTGATAAGAATGGTCTCAGTCATTGCGGTGTCCCCGGTGGGTGTGGGCGATAGCGTAGTAAGCTCTTTCATACGCTGTTTGATTCAAGGGAATCAAGGGCGCAGTGTACTTGATTCTTCATTAATTCGTGCCAGGAGAGTTTTCCGGTAAGCTGACCCCCGATCCCTTTAATTGTCATATCTGCTATGATGTGGCGGTTGCCAAACCACTAAGAAAAAGTTTTCATGTTTTCTCTATTTGTAAACAAACCGCTGTTGTCAGAGTGGTCGTCACAGTGGTTACTTGATGCGTTTACCTGGTCGCTGGAGAACTTCGACGCAGATCAGTTTTACAACCACACCGTACTGGTGTTGCCAACAGATGAGTACTTCCCAGGACGCGTCGATAGCCCACACGGCATGGCGGGACTGATAGTTGATCGGGTCAAGGGCTATGCCGGGATTAGCCACTGGCCGACAATGATCACCGACCAGACTTCCTGTTCCCTGACTACGCCCGCACAAGTTGAAATCAAGGGAGCGTTGCGTGGCCCGGCCGGCATCAGCGATGAGTCGATCGATGATGCCCACCGTTTACTTATTCCGTATAACCCGCAACAGATCAATAATCCGGAAGGGTTGATTGCCTCCTTCGCCCATATTTTCGCCCACTACATGGGGCAGATGGCAAAGGACGCGCCACCCGGTGGCGGCGAATATTGGCCGCATGTAACAGAACTTCTGGCGGTCTATCTTGGCTTCGGTATCATGTTTGCCAACAGCGCCTTCACTTTCCGCCGCGGCTGTGGCAGTTGTTATAACCCACATGCCGTACGTGAAGCCAGCCTCAGTGAACTGGAGGCGACCTATGCCTTAGCGATCTTTGCGGTATTGAAAGATATCCCGAACCCCTCTGTAACCAGACACCTGAAAAGACACCTGCGGGGTTCCTATAAAAGGATGGTGAAAGAAATCAAAAACCGGTCCCAGGATATAGCGCGCCTGAAAGAGGCGGGCAGAGGATCTTCTACCAGGCAACGATTGGCATGATTGAAATTAAAGGGGGCGGTGACAAAGCGCACGCATTTTCATTTGTCACCGAGCCCTTAAATTCGCCACGTTCATAGAAACCGGCCCAACGGCCGATTGCGTGACTGGTACAGAGAAGTTGCAGGCAAACGGTTATATCGAGGAGAGTGGAGCTTTAAGCTGTCCGTATGCATCTCACCTGAAGGGTACCGGTCTTCGAAGAACAGACGGCGTTGCTTTTGAAGTGTCCTTCGACATGCTCCTGGTTCCGAACCATCAAGACCCAAGTGGCTGCACCATCAATAAGGATGACATAACCACCGCCCCTATTACTGTCCGTGATAGGACGAACCAAAAGGCGGATAGTCGCCCGTAAGTTGACACTGTAGTTGCATAAAGGATTAAAGGGGTCCAGGATTAAAGGGGTCGGTGACAAATCGCAATCGTTCTCATTTGTCACCGACCCCTTTAATTCGCGCCCCTTTGGCTGACTCCCTGTCCGCATAGCAATTGTCACTTAGGCTGTTTTTCTTTCCTGATCCGGATCATACCCCAACACGGAAGACAACCAACGCTCCGCTTCCTCCACCGTCATACCTTTCCGCCGCGCATAATCCTCCACCTGATCCCGATTAATCTTCCCAACCCCGAAGTACTTCGATTGCGGATGACTGAAATAACAGCCTGATACAGCCGCGGTGGGTAGCATGGCAAAGTGCTCGGTCAGCGAGATCCCCGCATTGGTCACCGGATCAATCAGCTTCCACAGCAATGCCTTCTCCGTGTGCTCGGGGCAGGCGGGGTAGCCGGGGGCGGGGCGGATGCCTTTGTATTGTTCTTTGATGAGGTCTTTGTTGTCGAGTGCCTCGTTGCTGGCGTAGCCCCAGTATTCCTTGCGCACTTTTTCGTGCAGGCGTTCGGCGAAGGCTTCGGCCAGGCGGTCGGCCAGGGCTTTGAGCATGATGGCGTGGTAGTCATCATGGTCGGTTTCGAAGCGCTGCACGTGTGCGTCGATGCCGATGCCGGCGGTGACGGCGAAGGCGCCGATGTAGTCTTTCAGACCGGTGTCTTTGGGCGCGACGAAGTCGGCCAGGCACTGGTTGGGGCGGCCCGGGGGTTTCTGGTTTTGCTGGCGCAGGTGGTGCAGGGTGGTGAGGACCTCGCTGCGTGATTCGTCCTTGTAGACTTCGATGTCGTCGTCGTTGACCTGGTTGGCGGGGAACAGGGCGAAAACGGCTTTGGCCTGCAGCCATTTTTCATCGATGATCTGTTGCAGCATGTTCTGCGCGTCGTCGAACAGCTGTTTGGCGTGTTCGCCGACCACGTCGTCTTCCAGAATCTTCGGGTAGCTGCCGGCCAGTTCCCAGGTTTTGAAGAACGGGGTCCAGTCGATATAGTTGCGCAGTTCTTCTAATGGGTAGTCGTCGAAGACGATGGTGTTGATCCCCTCTCCCCCAGGGGACCCTCTCTCGCCTGACGGCGATTCACCTTGTCCCGGGGGGGAGAGGGGATTGTCTAACATGGCTGGGTGGGGTGGGGTGTAGTTGTCCCAGTCGATCTGGATTTTGTTGGCGCGGGCGTGCCTCAGCGTCAGCCATTCGGTTTTGCGCTGTTTGCCGGCGTGCATGACGCGCACTTTTTCATATTCGGCTTTGATCTCTTCGACGTAAGGGGCCTTATGGTCTTCGCTGACCAGGTTCTGCGCCACGCCGACGGCGCGCGAGGCGTCTTTCACGTACACGGTGGTGCCGTGGTAGCCGGGTTCGATTTTCACCGCGGTGTGCACGCGTGAGGTGGTGGCGCCGCCGATCAGCAGCGGCAGCTCGAAGCCTTCGCGTTGCATTTCTTTCGCCAGGTGCGCCATTTCATCCAGGCTGGGGGTGATGAGCCCGGACAGGCCGATGATGTCGACCTTGTGTTCTTTGGCCGCATCGAGAATTTTCTGTGCGGGCACCATGACGCCCAGGTCGACCACTTCAAAGTTGTTACACTGCAGCACCACGCCGACGATGTTCTTGCCGATGTCGTGCACATCGCCCTTGACGGTGGCCATAAGGATCTTGCCCTTGGCCCGGGTGGTTTCATCTTTTTCGGCTTCGATGTAGGGCAGCAGGTAGGCGACGGCCTTTTTCATGACGCGCGCGCTTTTCACCACCTGCGGCAGAAACATCTTGCCTTCGCCAAACAGGTCGCCGACCACGTTCATGCCGTCCATCAGCGGACCTTCGATGACCTGGATGGGGCGTTTGACGGTCTGTCTTGCGGCTTCGGTGTCTTCTTCGACGAATGCGTCGATACCTTTGACGAGGGCGTGTTCCAGGCGTTTGGCGACGTCCCATTCACGCCATTCGAGGTCTTCTTTCTTTTCCGCCGTGCCGCCGTCGCCCTTGTACTTGTTGGCGATGTCGAGCAGGCGTTCGGTGCTGTCCTCGCGGCGATTGAGCACCACGTCTTCGACGGCTTCGCGCAGTTCTTCGGGCAGGTCGTCGTAGATGGCGAGCTGGCCGGCGTTGACAATGCCCATGTCCATGCCGGCCTTGATGGCGTGGTAGAGGAACACGGCGTGGATGGCTTCGCGCACCGGGTTGTTGCCGCGGAACGAGAACGACACGTTGCTGACGCCGCCGGACACCTTGCAGTGCGGCAGGCTGGTCTTGATGTCGCGGGTGGCTTCAATGAAGTCGACGCCATAGCTGTTGTGTTCCTCGATGCCGGTGGCGACCGCGAAGATGTTGGGGTCGAAGATAATGTCTTCCGGCGGGAAGCCGACCTGTTCGGTGAGTATCCTGTAGGCGCGGGTGCAGATCTCGACCTTTCTTGCTTTCGTATCCGCCTGGCCGCTCTCGTCGAAGGCCATGACGATGATGGCGGCGCCGTACTTGCGGCACAGCCTGGCGTTTTCGATAAAGGCGGCTTCGCCTTCCTTCATGCTGATGGAGTTGACAATGCCTTTGCCCTGGATGCACTTGAGGCCGGCTTCGATGATCGGCCACTTGGAGGAGTCGATCATGATCGGTACGCGCGAGATGTCGGGCTCGCCGGCGATCAGGTTCAAAAAGGTGACCATGGCCTGCTCACCGTCGAGCATGCCTTCGTCCATGTTGATGTCGATGACCTGGGCGCCGTTTTCGACCTGGTCACGGGCCACGTCCAGCGCTGCGTCGTACTGTTCTTCGAGGATCAGGCGCTTGAATTTGGCGGAACCGGTAACGTTGGTGCGCTCGCCGACATTGACGAACAGCGATTCCTCGTCGATGTTGCAGGGTTCCAGGCCGGACAGGCGCAACACGAAGTTGTTGTCGACCTTCTTGCGCGGCGGGAATTTCGCTACCGCTTCGGCAATGGCCTTGATGTGCGCCGGCGTGGTGCCGCAGCAGCCGCCGATGATGTTAAGGAAACCGCTCTCGGCCCACTCGCCGAGTTCTTCGGCCATGGCTTCGGGGGATTCATCATATTCACCGAATTCGTTCGGCAGCCCGGCGTTGGGGTGGGCGTTGACGTAGCAGTCGGCGGTGCCGGCCAGTTCCTCGACGTACTGGCGCAACTGCCTGGCGCCCAGCGCGCAGTTGAAGCCCAGTGAAATCGGCTTGATGTGACGCATCGAGTTGAAGAACGCTTCCGCGGTCTGACCGGACAGCGTGCGGCCGGAGGCATCGGTGATGGTGCCGGAGATCATCACCGGGTGCGAGTTGCCGCTGTCTTCAAAATAGCTCTGCACGGCGAAAGCGGCGGCCTTGGCGTTCAGGGTGTCGAATATGGTTTCGATGAGGATGATGTCGGCACCGCCGTCGACCAGTGCCCGGGTGGCCTCGTAATAGGTATCTTTCAGCTCGTCGAAACTGACGTTACGGAAACCCGGGTTGTTGACGTCCGGTGACAGCGAGGCGGTGCGGTTGGTCGGGCCGAGTACGCCGGCGACGAAACGCGGTTTGGTGTTGCTGGAAAATTCGTCGGCGGCGGCACGCGCCAGCCTGGCGGATTCGAAGTTCAGCTCGTAGACCAGGTCCTGCTGCTGGTAATCGGCCAGCGAAATAGCGGTGGAGTTGAAGGTGTTGGTCTCGACAATGTCAGCGCCGGCTTCCAGGTAGGCCTTGTAGATGTCGCTGATGATCTGCGGCTGGGTCAGCGACAGCAGGTCGTTGTTACCCTTCAGGTCGCAGGGCCAGTCCTTGAAGCGTTCGCCCCGGTAACCGGCTTCGTCCAGCTGGTAACGCTGAATCATGGTGCCCATGGCGCCGTCTAGAATCAGGATGCGTTCCTGTAATAATTGTTCTAACTTGTTCATGTTACTTGCTTAATCTGCCGCGGAGACGAATGGCGTATTCTAACAGACTATGCTCATGAGTTCGTGCAGGCCTGCGCGTCTGCGAAACGCAGGACTGTCTGCGGCAAAAGCCCCGCGCTACAATAGCCGCACCGATAACATAAACACGCAAGGGGAATAATCATGAATGCGAGGATTTTCAGCGCGCTATCTGTCCTGGTGCTGGCCCAGTCGGCGGCGAGCATCACACGGGCGGATTCGACCATTACCATGCAGGATGCCGGTGGTACGCCGCAGGCTGTTATCGAGGTGAAAGGCAACATGGCGCGCTTGTCGACGCCGGGGGAGTCGGACTATATGCTCTACGATGGGGCGCGTGATCTCATCATTCACGTCGATTCCGATGAGCAGCAATATATGGAAATCGATCGCAACACCGTCAGCGAGTTCTCTGCCGCCATCACCCAGATGCAGCAGGACATGGCGCCACAGATCGCCCAGATGCGCGAACAGCTCAAGTCACTGCCGCCCGAGCAGCGCGCCATGATCGAGCAGCAGATGGGGGCTATGGCAAATTTCGGTGCGGCGGAAACGAAACCCGCGGAACCGATTGAGCTGGTCAAGCGCGGTAGCGATAAAGTCGCTGGTTTCAAATGTCAGGTCTATGATGCCATGCAGGGCCAGGAAAAAGTCAGCGAGGTGTGTCTGGCGACCGCTGCCGATGCGGGTGTCTCCAAATCCGATTTCAAGACACTGTCAGCCATGATGGGTTTCATGCGCGAAATGGCCAGCAGTGCACAGAAGTTGAGCGCCGATCTGGGGGGCGGCCAGCACATCATGCTGGGTGGTGCGGAAGGTGTGCCGGTGTCGGTGAAGGAATTCAAAGGTGGCCATGAATATGCCGTTTCCGACGTCTCTGACAAGGCGCTGGATGCAGCCCGCTTTGATGCATACAAGTCATACCGGCAAGAGCGTATGCCGTCCCTGCAGTAGCGTCATGACCGAAATGGCAGAACTGCCAGATAACCTGGCAGATCTGTCATGACGGTGTCATGTCAATTTGACGGTATGTCAGCATGACATGACACATTATTAATGTGATTAATTAGATAATATATCTATAATATTAAAAAATAAAATAAAAATAAATAATCAGTGTAACTGCCACCTGTCAGGAATCGGCTGACATTAACCATCCAGTGTTCAAGCCGTTCCCGTCAGCGCGCCGTCTTACGGGGCGATGGACATGACAGGCGATCGCTGTCAGGAGACAGCTCCCGCGCGGCCGGTTCGGTGGTTCAAATGATGCGGATGGATACAGGGGGTTAAGCGAATAATTTCTGCACTTCGTCGATTTCTTCGGCCACGTCAGTGAGTTCGATTTCGTGTACATCGACATCCAGTCCGAGGCGATGAAACGATGAGATCTGTGTCCAGTCCGTCTGGCTCAGTATGTGGTTATTGTCGAGTTGGCTTTGCAGATTGGCGACCTGGACGATATCAACCAGATCCGCCGGTCCATCATGACTGCGGTTCAGGTCTTCGTGTTCAGCGGCTACGTCGACCAGCGCATCCGGAAACTTCCAGTGTTTGAGGATGGCGCCGCCAATTCTGGTGTGCAGCCGGGCAATCAGTTGATCAAGCAGCTCGGGGGTATCAAGAAGCTCGTCACATTCCTCGGCACGGTAGAGAATAGGCAGGGTGCCGATGTCGTGCAGCAGTCCGGCCAGCATGGCCTGATCCGGCAGGACCCGCGGGCATTGGCCGGCCAGTGCCCGGGCAATGGCGGCGACCTGTACGCTGTGTTCCCACACCGCCCGCAGGCGCTGGTCGATGATGTCGTTGGTCGCCTGAAACATCTGCTTCATGACCTGGCTGGTCACCAGGTTGCGTACCAGCTTGTTGCCCAACCGGGCAATGACCATCGGCAGTCGGTCGATTTCCTGACGGCCACGATACAGGGGAGAGTTGCCGACCTGAATCAGGCGTGCTGACAGTGCCGCGTCCTGGGCGATAATCCCGGCTATCTGCCCGGCGTTGGCATTTTCGTCATCAACGACTTCGCGAACCCTCAGCGCAACTTCCGGCAGTGTCGGTAACTGCAGTTGTCCGCTTTCCAGATCATCGAGCAATTCGTTGACAAAGACGTCTTCATTTTCCATGCCGGCTCCCCGGGTTTTGACAGGCTTCCCTGTTTAGCGACACTCCGGCGGGATATTTAAGGGCTGGCGGATACATGTTCGCCGGGTCAGTTCCCGCGTGCCTTGCGCCCGATCGAACAGCGTTGGCTTTGGCCACGGAACACACGGAAACTGCGGAAGAAATCCCGGCTATGGATAAGATATTTGTGGCCTGGTGACCGCGATGGCGCGGCTATTCGCTGGGAAACGGGTAGGGCAGGTGCTCGAGTGTGATGACGGCTCCGCTGGCGGATCCCAGGTGCAGCCTGGATTTGCCTTCGGCGCTGGAAATCTGCAGCACTGCGAGCATCGAGTAGCCGCCATCCGGATGAGGCGCGGCAGATACCAGTTTGCCGACGCTCTGGCTCCCCTCACCGCTGACATAGACTTCGTCGCCGGCGTGTGGTTCTGATGTGCTTTCGGACCTTGCGCGGTACATGCGCCGTTTCAGCTTGCCCAGGTATTGCATGCGGGCGACGATTTCCTGCCCGGTATAACAGCCCTTGGTAAAACTGACGCCATCGATCAACTGAAGATTGACCATCTGCGGCACAAAGGCTTCGCGGGTCTCAGTAAAAATCATCGGTATACCGGCCTGTATGTCGAGAAACTGCCAGGCTACCGATCCAATAGAGGCACTTTGCACATTGAGACCGCTCCACAGCTGTCTGGCCTGCTCGGTGGTGGTGAAGATTTCGAAGCTGGGATGGATGCCCGGCACACGGATAATGGCCTGATCTTTATCCTGCGTGACTTCGTGTATGTTGTCCGGCAAGGTGCCGGCGACTTTCCGCAGCTCCTGTTCGGCCTCGCTACCGGAGACGCCCAGATGTACGAAGGTGTCGCTGGCTTCCTCCAGCGTCACTTTGGAACGCAGAACGAACATGCGCAGGCGGCTGATGACGGTCTCGATCATAGTGTTCGGCAGGCACAGGTAATAGCTGTCACCGCAATGAAAAACGCGGAAACTGGCGAGCAGACGTCCCTTGGGGTTACAGATGCCGCTGAACTGGCTGTGCTGATCGTCGACATTGCGGATGTCGTTGGTCAACTGGCCTTGCAGGAAGGTTTCCGCATCCTCGCCGTGTACCGAGATAAGACCGTAGTGCGAAAGGTCGGTAAACACGTTGCCGGTGATGGCAACACTCAGCTCGCGACGTAAATTGCCGAAATGAATAATACCGGCGTCGTTGAATTCGGCACCGGCATCCAGCAGAAAGTCTTTCCAGTCAGTGATCATAATATCGTTTCCCGAAAACCTGCGCTGAATAGTAGACAATCTTGCGCCGGGTGTCAGCTGCACTGGCGGATTGTGTGAACAGATGGTATAAACCACTGATCTCCAGTGGCATGTTGAAACCGATGGCCAGACACAAACCAGCGCCGAAATTTCTGAACCTGCTTCTGATCAAACTGCCGCCCGGCGGTATAGCCTCCATCGGTCACCGTGTCTCCGGTGTCCTGCTGTTCCTCTGCATTCCCTTGCTGGCCTGGTTGTTTGGCCGCTCGCTGGAGAGTGCAGAGGGATTCCTCCAGGTTCAGCAGGCGTTGAATTCCACCCCCGTCATGCTGTTGTCGGTACTGCTGGTCTGGTCCTTGAGTCACCACCTGCTGGCGGGCATTCGTCACCTGCTGCTGGATATCGAGATCGGCCTGGAGAAGACCGCCGCCAGGACCAGCGCCTGGCTGGTGAATCTGGGCGCCGTTCTGGCGACCGCCTGGTACGCGGTGAATCTGCTGTGAGCCGCGCTGCACAGGGATTACGTGCCTGGTTACTGCAGCGATTCACGGCGATTTACCTCGCCGCGTACCTGGTCTCGGTGCTTGCCTACAGCGCGCTGCGCGACAGCTGGAGCTACAGTGAGTGGCGTGCCTGGCTGGGCCAGCCGGGCATGGGTGTCGGTACAGCCCTGTTTGCACTGGCAATCCTGTTGCACGTCTGGGTGGGCATTCGCGATATTTTGATCGACTATATACACGCCGTCTGGTTACGCCTGCTGCTGATGGCGGCGAGTGCACTGGTGTTGCTGACCAGTCTGCTGTGGATCGTGCGGGCACTGACGCTGGCGGCCATCGGGAGCGCAGGCTGAACCATGACCATCGCCAAACGCAGTTTTGATACCCTCATCATTGGTGCCGGCGGCGGCGGTTTGCGTGCGGCGCTGCAGCTGTCGCAGGCGGACGCCCGTGTCGCGGTCGTCTCCAAGGTTTTTCCTACCCGTTCCCATACTGTCGCCGCCCAGGGGGGCGTGAACGCGGCATTGGCTAATGTGCTGCCGGACAACTGGCACTGGCACATGTTCGACACCGTCAAGGGCAGTGACTACCTGGGCGACCAGGACGCCATCGAATACATGTGCCGGGCCGCGCCCCGGGTGGTGTATGAACTGGAGCATTTCGGTGTGCCGTTTTCGCGCCTGGATACGGGTCGGATCTACCAGCGTGCCTTTGGCGGCCAGAGCCGCGATTTCGGCGGTGACCAGGCGGTGCGTACCTGTGCGGCGGCCGATCGCACCGGCCACGCCATCCTGCACTCCCTTTACCAGCAGAATATTCGCGCCAGGACCCATTTCTTCGATGAATATTTCGCTGTCGATCTGATCCGCAACCAGGACGGCTATTTTCTCGGTGCGTTGGTGATCGACATTGCCAGTGGTGAACCGCTGCTGATCGAGGCCAAGACGACCATCCTGGCGACCGGCGGCGTGGGGCAGCTGTTCCGCACCAATACCAATGCGCTGATCAATACCGGTGACGGTATGGCGATGGCGCTGCGCAGCGGCATCCCGTTGCAGGATATGGAGTTTTTCCAGTTTCATCCCACCGGCATTGCCGGCAAGGGCATGCTGATCACGGAAGGTGCGCGCGGCGAGGGCGGCTATCTGCTGAACGGCGATGGTGAGCGCTTCATGGAACGCTACGCGCCGAACGCCAAGGATCTTGCCAGCCGCGACGTCGTCAGCCGCTCCATCGCCACGGAAATACGCGAAGGCCGTGGTGCCGGGCCCAACAAGGACTATGTGTTGCTGAAGCTCGACCATCTGGGCGCTGACATCGTCAAGAAGCGGCTGCCGGGTATTCGCGATACGGTGATGACCTTTTTGCACATCGACCCGGCGGAAACACCTGTCCCGGTTTACCCGACCCTGCATTACACCATGGGCGGCATCCCCACCGACCGCAACGGTCAGGTGGTGGTGCCGCTGCAGCAGGGTGCCGAAGAGCCGGTACCGGGTCTGTATGCCGTCGGCGAGTGCGCCTGTGTATCGGTGCACGGTGCCAACCGTCTGGGCGGCAACTCGCTGCTGGACATCCTGGTGTTCGGTCGTGCCGCGGCCAACCATGTGATCGACCATCTGAAAGAGCAGCGTTATCACCAGCAGATACCCGATGATGCCGCTGAACCGGCGATGCAGCGCCTGGCACGATGGGACAGGCAGGGGCAGGGCGAGTCGGTATCCCGGTTGCGTCAGGAACTGGCCAAAATCATGGAGGACCACTGCAGCGTATTCCGTAACGAGGACGTGTTGCGGGAAGGCCGCAATAAAGTCCTCCAACTGCGCGAACGCCTGCAGGATGCCTATATCGATGATCACAGCCAGGTCTTCAACACGGCCCGCATCGAGGCCATGGAACTGGAAAACCTCATGGATATCGGCGTTGCCACGGTCACCTCTGCCCTGGCCCGCCGAGAGAGCCGCGGAGCACACTCGCGTATCGATTATCCTGATCGCGATGATCAGCACTGGTTGCGCCATAGTCTGTTCAGCCTGGAGGGAGACAAAATGGACTACAAACCGGTGCGCATGAAGCCGTTAACGGTGGAGAGTTTTCCACCCAAAAAACGTACCTACTAGGGCTATGAAATTTTCAATCTATCGTTACGACCCGGATCAGGACAGCAGTCCCTACATGCAGGACTATGAAGTGCCGGATGACCAGATTGAGTCGGGCATGATGCTGCTGGATGCGCTGTTGCTGATCAAGGCGCAGGATGAAAGCCTGAGTTTTCGGCGGTCCTGCCAGGAAGGTGTGTGTGGTTCTGACGGTATGAATATTAACGGGCGCAATGGACTGGCCTGCGTTACGCCCTTGAGCGGACTCGGGCATCCCATCAAAATCCGGCCATTACCCGGCATGCCGGTGATCCGCGACCTGGTCGTTGACCTTGACCAGTTCTACCAGCAATACCGTACCGCCAAGCCGTATCTCATCAATGACGATCCCTGCCCCGAGGTTGAACGCCTGCAGACACCGCAGCAGCGGGAAAAGCTCGATGGCTTGTACGAGTGCATTCTGTGCGCCTGCTGTTCAACGTCGTGCCCGTCATTCTGGTGGAATCCCGATAAGTTTCTGGGGCCGGCCGCGCTGTTGCAGTCCTGGCGCTTTCTCGCCGATACGCGTGATCAGGCCACTGAAGAACGCCTGAACAACCTGGAAGGACCCTTCCGGCTGTTCCGCTGCCATACCATCATGAACTGTGTCGAAGTCTGTCCCAAGGGCCTGAACCCGACCCGCGCCATCGGACGCATCAAGGAATTGATGATAAAACGTTCACTGTGAACGAACTGCCGCGCATGCGATGGAAATGCCGGCGGGGCATGCTGGAACTGGATTTGCTGTTGAGGGATTTCCTCGACAGCGGCTACCCTGAGCTGGATGTGGCGGGGCAGCAGCTTTTCGACCGCATACTGGATTACCCGGATGCCGTTTTACTGGAGTGGTTGCTGGGGCGTATAAGGCCAACCGACAAGGATGTCGCACAACTCGTTGACAAAATTCGATCAGCCACTGCTGGTTGAGCTGAAGCCTTCGCGATGGCTGCTGCTCACCCTGGCGGCGGTATACGCACTGGTTGCGCTGGTGTGGTCGTGGGTACCGCTGTCCTGGCCGGGGCGTCTGCTGCTGTTGGCGCTGCTGGGTGCCCACTTCGTCTTTCTCTACCGCCTCCATGTCAGACCGTTACTGCGCCGCGCTGTGCAGTCCCTCAGCTGGGACGCCGAGCGCGGATGGCGACTGCGCTGCCATGGCGGTGAATGGTGTCCGGCACAGTTGCTGACGCCGGCACTGGTCGCTTACCGGCTGGTCGCGGTGCGTTTCCGCGTCGGCCGCTTCAGTACACGGTCGCTTGTGGTCGTGGCCGACCGGCTTGGCGAGGACGACTTCCGCCGACTGCGGGTGCGCCTGTTACAGTCCGCAACCGATGAGCAGCGCGTCTAATGCGCGATCTGCAGCCGCTGGTCCTGCAGCCATTGTTGCACGGCCTCTCCCGGCAGCGGCGGGGAGATATGAAACCCTTGCGCCATGTCACATTTCTGTTTCTGCAGCAGTGACTGGGTTTGCTGATTTTCAACGCCCTCGGCGGTCACTGTGAGTTCAAGGTTGTGGGCCAGCTCTATGACCGAGTGGACAATGGTGGCATCGTTCTCGTCTGCCACCATGTTCATCACGAAGGACTTGTCGATATTAAGCTCCCTGACCGGCAGCATTTTGAGATAACCCAGTGACGAGAAGCCGGTGCCAAAATCATCGACCGCGATATTGATCCCTGACTCACCCAGCTGCATGAGCACTTTCCGCACCTGCACCGGGTCGCTCATTATGGCACTTTCGGTCACCTCGAGCGTCAGTTGCTCCGCTGGAACGCCGTATTCTCCCAGCAGCCGTGCAACCGCACCCGGCAGCTCGGGATCCTGCAGGTTGGAGGCCGACAGGTTGACTGCCATACTGAAGCGCCTGCCTGCGTGTTGCAGACGGCTGATTTCCGACAGCGTGGTTTCGATGACCCATTGGGTGAGCGCCGCGGCCAGACCGGTGTGCTCCGCCATCTTGACGATCTGCGCCGGCGAGACAGGTCCCAGCTGTGGGTGGGGCCAGCGCAACAGCGCCTCGAAGCCAACCACTTCGTGGCTGCGCAGATCAATCCGCGGCTGGTAGTACAACTGCAGGTCGCCAGGGTTTTCCAGTGCAGCACTCAAGTCACCGACCAGTGCCAGTTTGTTCAGCCGTCGCTCATCGCCTGCCATCTCATACAGGCTGTAGTCCAGCTTGTTGCGCTTTGCACTGTACATGGAAATGTCGGCATGGCGTGTGAGGGTGCCGGCATCCGTGCCGTGCTGCGGGTAGATGGCCACACCGATGCTGACCCCGACATAGAGCTTCTGTTTACCGACCTGGAACACCTCTTTGATGGCGCCGGCAATTTTCTCCGCGAACAGTGCGGCCTGTCGGTTATCGGTATTGGGTGCGACGATGGCGAATTCGTCACCGCCGAGTCGTGCCACGGTATCCGAGTTGCGCAGCAGCGCCTGCAGTCGCTGCCCTACCTGCTGCAGAAGTTCATCCCCAACCTGGTGGCCCAGGACATCATTGACTTCCTTGAAGCGGTCCAGGTCGAGCAGCAACAGGGCCATCGAACCATCATTGCGTTTCATCATCTGGATGGACTGTTCCAGGCGATCCTGCAGTAACACCCGGTTCGGTAAGCCGGTGAGGGCATCGTGCAGGGTCTGGTGTTCCAGCGCCATCTGTCGTTGATGCACCTGGTTGCGCATGACATTGAAGGCGGTAATCAGACGGTGAATCTCACGGCTGCTACGGTTTTCCAGTCCGGGTATGGATTCTTCACCCCGGGTAGACAGGCTTTCGGCGATACCGGCGATAGGTTTCAGTACCGAACGGTCGATCATGAGATAGACCAGTACCACAAAAGTCAGTGCGACAGCGGCGAGTCCCCACAATACATTGCTGATCTGCTCGGCCGCCTGCTGCACAATGACGACGTTTTTTGCCGACCAGTTGGTAATGTCCGCTTCAATGTTCGCCAGGGTGTCGAATACCTGTTGCCGATAACGGTTGATCTCTGTTCCGGCATAATGGATGTCGGCACGCCAGATACTGGAGGAGCGCAGTTCCCGGACGGCAGCCCAGTTTTCCTGCCAGTGCGCTGAAGCCTGCTGCATCTGTTCCAGGGCGGCAACGGCTTCAATTCCCAGCTCACCTTGCGTCTTTTGTTGCTGCAGCCGCGCCAGTCGTTCACTGATTTCCCCGTCCAGAGCGGTTATGTTACGTTCCTGCGGCGTCACCTCGACGCTGTTCAACCAGGCAAAACGGATGATCACTGCTCTGAAGTTGAGTATCTTGCGTCGCCACAGGTCGCGCACCTGGTCAAAGTCGCCGTAGAGTGGCGATGCATAGGGACGCCCGTCATCCTCGGCAATCTCCTGCAATGCCCGGGCCGCCGCGCTTTCAAAGCGGTCGTGGGGTTGCAGAAGTTTCTCGTTGATAAACGGCAGCAGAGGATAGGTCCAGTTGAGATCCTGGCGCTGGGTCATCAGGTACTGGACTTTGTCTGTCAACAGCGAAAGATTGTCCCGCAGCAGCTGTACCTGGCCGGAAAGACCGGCAGTCTCTATGGCGGGGTTTGCCGCCAGGGTAGCCAACTCCTGTTCAGCCCCGTCCAGGTTGGCGATGATGTTGTACTCGTTGTCGGCGCCGGGAAAAATCAAGCTGGCATTCAGACCATTATCAGCCGTCCAGATGCGGCTGCGGATCTTGCCGATGCTTTCTGTGACAGCGTTCCTGAGCGTCAGTGCCTGAGAGTTATTGCGCGAAACATCCCTGGCGTACCAGTTGGCGATGATGGCGCCGCTGATCAACATAATGCAGACGAGTGCGGCGACAATCAGATAACGGCTTCGGAGGCTGTGGCGTGGCTCGGTCGATGTAGTGAAGTTGTCCGACATTAAATCTTGCCTTGTATAATTGTTATCATACTCAAATATTGAGGCGGCGCCAGCATGCTGTTCTAATGACGGTAAAAAAAATCTATCGTGGAGTTCAGCAGCAGCCGGCCATCAAATGCCAGACAATTACATTGTTATAAAACTTTCTGAACAGCGCCTGCGTTTATGGGAGAACGGCGCGCTCAGCCGCGAATATGTCGTGTCGACCGCTGCAAACGGAGCCGGCGAAAAGTCCGGCAGTGAAAAAACACCGCGTGGCTGGCATCGGGTGCGCGCAAAAATCGGCGCGGGTTGCGCAAGCGGCAGTGTGTTTGTTGCGCGACGGCCGACCGGGGAACTCTATTCACCGGCGTTGGCCGCCGACAATCCACAGCGTGACTGGATACTGACACGCATCCTGTGGTTGTGTGGTGAAGAGCCGGGCAAAAACCGACTGGGTGATGTCGATACCATGCGGCGTTTTATTTACATCCACGGCAGCCCCGACGACGTGGCCATGGGTGAACCGGGTTCGCATGGTTGTGTGCGCATGCGTGACCGGGATGTCATCGAACTGTTCGACAGGGTAGCGCCGGGTCTGCCGGTATTGATTGAGGAATGAGCGTATCGATGTGCTAGCATAGGGCACCGAAACGGTCCGCAAGCAGATCGTAACATTCACCTGAACCAGCATGGCTAGAGTCATTACCGTCACCAGCGGCACGGCTGGCGTTGGCAAAACCAGTATTTGCATCAACCTGGCAGCGCAGCTGGCACGCTGTGGCCAGCGTGTGTGCCTGCTGGATGCCGATGGCGGGGAGGCTTATACAGGTCTGTCACCGGGACATGCGCCGCGCTATACCCTCAAGGACCTGCTGCTGTACGGTATGGCGCTGGATGATGTGCTGATCCGCAATTCGCAGGGGGTCGATATTGTGCCGGGCAGTCCCGACGCCGACGGCACGGTCGCGTTGACACCGGCGCAGCTTCATCAGCTGGCGGTTTCCCTGGGTCAGCTGGACCACTACGATTTTGTGCTGATCGATTCGTCTACCAGCACGGCGCGCAATGTGCTGTCATTCGCGCAGACCAGTCCGGAGGTCGTTCTGGTGATTACGCCGGCGCCGATATCGCTGCCGAACGCATATTCCCTGCTCAAGCTGCTGTCTTCACGCGCTCCTTCCAGGCGCATTAATGTTGTTGTAAATAAGTCGATATATCAAAAAATTGGAAGATATAGTTACAGTAGTTTCAGGGAACTGGCCAGCTTCTACCTGGGGATGGATCTGTCGCTGCTCGGCGTGGTCGGCGAGGACCAGGACATGGCAGCGTCAGGGCCGGCGCTGGTGGCCGGTTCACAAGCCGCCGTTGCACGCGACATCGGCATTGTTGCCGACCAGCTGCTGGTCGAAAGTACTGTCTTGCCCGAACAGGGGCTGCAAAGTTTCTGCGACCGTTACCTGAAAACGCTTGAGGTAAACGACACCGAGCAGGTGACCGCTGCCAGCGTGCTGGAAATACCCGTCAACCGCAAACAGAAACTGAAGCGGCAAATCGAGACTCTGTCCAGCCAGGTCGATGAGCTGATCCAGGAGGTCGAACGACTGCGGCAAGTCCCCGAAACTAGGCAAGGCATGGTACGCGCGCCTGTTACCGAAACGTCGCTTGCGGCGTTGGCGAGTGATGCAGAGGCTGTTACTTTGCAGGGGAACACCTTTTCGATATATTCGCGGCACAACCCGACGGGTGGTCAGCAATACTTTGCCTGGCACAGCGTCGATGACTGCCGGGAGAGATCAGGACCTGTGCATAGCACCGTGAAGGAGCCGGAGTCATGAGTATCGGACCGGTAATGGCCGATGTCCAGGGGCTGGAGCTGCAAGCGGAAGAACGCGAAATGCTGCAACACCCGGCAGTGGGTGGTGTGATCCTGTTCAGCCGTAATTACCAGTCAGGTGAGCAGGTGCAGCAGCTGGCCAACGACATACACCGGCTGCGCCAGCCGCCTCTGTTGATTGCGGTGGATCAGGAAGGCGGGCGTGTACAGCGTTTTCGTGACGGCTTCTTCCGTCTGCCGCCGCTGGGCAGCCTGGGTGCTGTCTATGAAAAGGATCGTCAGCAGGCGCTGCGGCTGGCGCAGGAAGCTGGCTGGCTGATGGCCAGCGAAATCCTTTCGGTGGGGGTCGACCTGAGTTTTGCACCGGTACTGGATCTCGACCTGGGGGTTTCAACCGTCATCGGAGACCGCGCCTTCCACCGCAAACCCGCGGTGGTGACAGAGCTGGCACTGGCCTATCAGCGTGGCATGCACCAGGCTGGCATGGCCAGCGTCGGCAAGCATTTTCCCGGCCACGGCGGTGTGGTTGCCGACTCGCATCACAGCCTCCCCGAAGATGAGCGTTCCCTGGTCGACCTGCAAATGAAAGACCTGATTCCGTTTGAACGTCTGATGCACAACGGCCTCAACGGCATCATGGCCGCACACGTGCTGTACCCCCAGATCGATTCACAGCCTGCCGGCTTTTCCGGGCGATGGTTGAGCGGCGTTCTCAGGCAGATGCTCGGTTTTCAGGGGGTAATATTCAGCGATGACCTGAGCATGGGGGGAGCCGAATGGGCTGGCGATTACCCGCAGCGTGCACATATGGCGCTGCAGGCCGGTTGTGACATGGTGCTGGTCTGCAACCAGCCGCAACAGGCAGCACGCGTTATTGAATCGCTGAGCGACTATAACGACCCCGCCGCCCATTTGCGCCTGGCCCGAATGCATGGCTCTGTGTTTCCAGATCACCGCACACTGACGCACTGTCAACGCTGGCAGACTGCCACCGCGCTGCTGGAGCAATGCGAGCCCGAACGCTGGCTGGATATGGATCTGGAATAAAATGATGTTTATGGCCAGTGATGCTTGTGTGTCCACAAGTAAGTCGATGTCAGTGTAATTAATTAACGGCTAAATAGATGCACATCGATAAGGACAAAACCAAACAATCCCTGGCTGATGCGTACATGTCTGCCAGCCCGGCCATTTTTTTCTGCTGGGGTGCGCAGGCGGACTGGCCCGTTGACTATGTCTCCGGCAATGTGGACCTGCTTGGATACAGCGTTGAAGAGTTTGTCGAGGGGCGAACGAAATTCGCCGACATCATTCATCCGGATGACCTCGACCGGGTCATGCGAGAGGTGCGCCTTTACACCGAGAGGCAACACAGGTCATTCACACAATCTTACCGTTTGCTGAGCCGCGCTGG